>Ga0209751_10004453_pt1 | contig 13414 bp, 10 predicted proteins | sample RifCSP13_1_FD_184019 | JGI IMG/M metagenome (GOLD analysis project Ga0209751, IMG submission 184019) | Soil microbial communities from Rifle, Colorado - Rifle CSP2_sed 13_1 (SPAdes) (version 2) | ecosystem: Environmental > Terrestrial > Deep subsurface > Rock core/Sediment | place: Rifle... | reverse complement strand
GCTGGATTACTACATCGGCTTCGTCCTGCCACACCGCTTCCAGCTGTCAACTCAGAGCCGGGCCGGCTGGCTGGCCGACGTCGCCAAAGGCACACTGCTTTCGATCCTGTTGGGCAGCCCGTTGCTGGTCGGTATGTATTCGGTCATGCGCGCCACCCCCGACCGCTGGTGGTTGTGGTCCGCTATCGGCTTCAGCGGTGTGTCCATCGCTCTTTCCGCCGTGGCGCCTGTCCTGCTCATGCCCATATTCTTCAAGTTCAGACCGCTAGATGAGGTCCACTCCGAGCTCAATGCTCGGCTGCTCGAACTGGCCCGCCGCTCAGGGACTCCCGTTCGCGGCGTGTTCACGTTCGATATGAGCCGGCGAACACGGGCGGCGAACGCCGCTCTCGTCGGCCTGGGACGCACGCGGCGGATCATTCTTGGCGACACTCTGCTTTCAGAGTTCAATGTCGATGAGATCGAGACTGTCCTGGCCCACGAGCTGGGACACCATGTCCACGCGGATATCCCCCTCTTGATCGCCGCACAGAGCGGCGTCACTCTCGTCAGTTTCTTTCTTGTCGCTCAAACGGCCGCATGGCTGTTCCCATACCTCGGGCTCGCCTCAATCGCCGACCCGGGTGGGGTGCCGGCGGTGACTCTTCTCCTGGGTGCAACGAGCCTGGCTGGGGTCCCATTCGCCAACGCCTTCTCCCGTTGGCGGGAAACATTAGCGGATGACTATTCCGTCCGCCTTACCCGCAACCCGTCGGCCTTCGCCCAGGCGTTGATCCGGCTGGCGAATCAGAATCTCGCCGAGGCTGAGCCTCCCTGGTGGGCGGTCCTGCTTCTCTCATCTCACCCCCCTTTGGGCCACCGCATCCGAAGGGCAGTGGGAAGGATTGGGACGGGTGTGGAGTGATCTCCTGGGCTTGGACGTCAGCCCGGAGAGCAATGGGGACTCTCATGCATGAGGAGGGCAGGGTATGTGCCGGTGGCGCTCTTAAACCGAGATCTTGAACTTGCCCGAGTCGTACACGAGCTCACCGTCAATCTTGATTTGCCCACCCTGGCGCATGTCGCAGATCATATCCCAATGAATGGCGCTGGTGTTCTTTGAGCCCGCCTCAGGGAAGCCGCCTCCGAGCGCGAGGTGGACGGTTCCGCCGATCTTCTCGTCGAACAAGATGTTCCGAGTGAACCGATCGATACGATCATTCGTGGCGATAGCGAACTCCCCCAGATAGCGCGCCCCTCGGTCCACTTCCAGCTGGCTGAGAAGGTAGGCCTCGTTCTTGGCCGCCGTGGCCCGGCTAACTCTCCCTTGCTCGAAGCGCAATTCAATCCCTTCGACCTCTCGACCGTCGTGGATGGCCGGATAAGTGAAGCGGACCCAGCCCTCGGCGCTAGCTTCGAGGGGACTGGTGTAGACCTCGCCGTCGGGCATGTTGAGGTGACCGCCGGCGTTGATGAAACTGCGGCCTTCTATCGACAGTCGCAGGTCCACGTTCGGGCCTTTCAGTTCAACCCGCCTCTTCCCGGTGAGCCACGCCGTAAGCCGCCCTTGGCGTTCGTGAAACTTCCGCCATGACCCAACCGCGTCTTCTTCATCCGCATGGCAAGCATGGAAGACGAACCCCTCGAACTCCTCCAGGCTCATCTCGGCGTCCTGGGCATAAGCCTGAGTAGGGTAAAGGGTCACCACCCAGCGCAGCTCTCCGGCAGCACTCCGACGAAGGGTCTCCTCCAGGAAGTTGCTCCGGGAACGATAGAAGGCTTGCATCCGCTCCGGATCGAGGTCGCTCAAGCTACGGGTGTTGATCATGCTCCGGATGAAAACCACAACCTCGAACTCCCGGCGCGCCATGTTTTCCACACGCCAGACATGCTCGAGCTGATCTTCGTTGGCTTCGGAAAGCAGGATCCGGTCAAGCCCATCCAGACCGAGCAGGGCCTCGGTGCCCATGATGACGTACGGGTAACCCCCGGCTCCAAGGGCTTCACGAAAGATGTCACGGATGAGCGGGGCCGCGTTTGGCGATCCGATAATCGCAACATGATCCTTCGGCTTGACAGCGGTGGAGAAATGGACGAGTATCCGGGCAAGGTTGACGACGCGCGGGTCAGACATCGGTTATCGACTCACGGATTCCACGGCATGGACTACCGGCGGTCGCGACAAGGAGTTCTACTTCCATCCAGCGCCATCTGCGCGCCTGTGATCCGGATTGTCCAGGGTATTGCAGAGTGCAGCAATCCAGCGCGCTCACTCATCTTGGGCGCCGCCGACGACCGGCACTCGACGGTCACGACACCTGCGGCAGATCAAGAGGCGATGCGTGCCTCACCTGTTGCGGTTCCATTCTAGCTGAATTCGAATTGGGACGGACTGCCGACGACGAATCTCTGCGGGAGGGGACTACCAATTGGTCTCGAAGTTGCAGCCCGAATCGAGCTCGAGGAATAGCGCATACCCTGGCTCATCATCTGGCCAGACGAAATTGAGCTTGAGTTCGCGAACACCTCCGGCCGGGATCGTCGTATCGCTGCCTGCACGAATCTGAATACCTGCTCCTTCTGTCGGGGAGCCGTCGCTATTCAGATCCCACCAGACGTCGCCCCGAAAAGTGATCCGTTCGAGGTCGTTCAACTCCGGGAGGTCGACGCCGATGCCCACGATCCTGACATCGGCGCCGCTGTCATTATCGATATTCCAGCTGACCTCGTTGCCTCCAGCCATGGGCGAAAATCCGATCAGCCTGACACCAGGACATGCCGCAGCTACAACCGGAGTAGCCATCACCGGCCGGAGAACAGTCGGCGAAGGTTGAAGGGCCACCTGGGTCGACTGTGTGCCGGGAACGGCTCCCGCCAAGGTCGCCGTCGGCCCCCCCGACTGGGCGTTAGTCAAGGCCGGGTAGATCAGCATTCCGGTGACAACCATGACCGGCAAGAGGGCCAGCAAGCCCCACACAACCCATGACGTTCTCGGACGACTGACAGGAACGGGCGCCAGGATCGGGCGCTGGCGCGGGATAAGGAGCGAGTCGTCAGCCGTTACGTCGAGCGCCCGCTCCAAACCCGCCACCGGCGTCCCGCCGATTGCGCTGCGATAAGCTTCGATCAGGCCGGCAACCGAGGCGAATCGATCTTCGGGGTCCTTGGCCAGACTCTTCAGAATCACCCGTTCGACCAAGGGCGACAGATCTGGGTTGAACCGCCTCGGTCGAGGCACCGGCTCCTCGATGTGCATGAGGACGGTTGCCATCGGCGACTCGCCCTCGAAAGGCAGACGCCCGGTGGCGATCTGGTACATGATCACGCCCAAGGAGTATTCGTCGGATCGAGCATCGATCTGGGCGCCTCGCCCTTGTTCGGGCGAGACGTAGGCCGGCGTTCCCATCATCATCGAACCGGTCAGAGTATTCGATCCCTCGACCAATCGCGCCAGGCCGAAGTCCGTCAGCATGGCGGTATCGCCCTTACCGATCATGACGTTTGAGGGTTTGATGTCCCGATGGATGATCCCCTGCTTGTGAGCGAAATCCAGCGCCGCGCCGACCTCGCTCATCCAGCGAAGTGACTCCTCATCCGTCAGGCGCCGCTTGACCATCCGATCATAGAGGGTTTCGCCACTGATGAGCGGCATCGCCAGGTAAATCACCCCCGCCGCCTGCCCATACCCCAGCACGCGGACGATATTGGGATGCTTCAACCTGGCGACGAGACCGGCTTCGCGCCGGAACCGGCGGACAAAGCGCCGATCGCTGCCGATCGTGGGCGCGAGGACTTTGATCGCGACCTCTTGATCGCGCTTTGTGTCCACCGCTCTGTAGACGCTCGCCATTCCCCCCTGGCCGATTTGCTCGACGATCCGGAACTGGTCGAGCATCTGACCGATGATTCCGGCCATCCTCACTCCTGCACTGTCCGCCCCATGGCGTACAAAGCCCCGGGCCGGCTCACCCGGCGGCAACCTCTACCAGCGTACCACGTACCGAACTGGACCGTGAGGGGGAAAGAAGTTCGGTTGCCGAGTGCTTTCGAGAAATGCCAGGGGCAGAGACACCGGTATGCCCAAGTCAAAGGAGAGCGTGGAACTCGAATCCAGGCGAAAGCGCACTTGCATGGACCGGAAGCGGTAGAATATAGGACCATGGAGCTATACGACGTCATCGTGGTCGGGGCGGGTCCCGGGGGGGCGGCCACGGCCGCCTACCTCGCCCGAAGCGGGCTCAAGATCCTCCTCCTGGATAAGTTCGAGTTCCCGCGGGACAAGACCTGCGGGGACGCGTTGTCCCCTTCCGCCCTGAGCATCCTGGACAACCTGGGCTTGACAGATGACCTCCGCAATGCAGGGTATCGGGTGGAGGGCGTCTCGATCACATCTCCCGAAGGGAAGACCGTTCGAGCCCCTATCCCAGTCCATCCGGTGTACCCGTCACACGGCTACGTCGTGCCTCGCCTGGTCCTTGACGATCTCATCTTGCGCTGTGGCTTGCGCGCCGGCGTCCAATTCCACGGCTCGACGCATGTGTTGGGGATCGAGAGGGACCGGGCCGGCGTCACGGTTGTCGCAGAGACAGGTGGATCACAGCGTCGGTTCACCGCCCGGCTGGTTGTCCTGGCCGTCGGCGCCAACGTGCGCCTGCTCCAGACCCTGGGATTGACACCCCGGAGGATGGGCTATGCTCATGCCGTCCGGGCCTACTTCGAAGGTGTCTCCGGTCTGAGCCGATCTTTGGAGATCCGGTTTGACCGTGCCCAGTTGCCCGGATACGGATGGATCTTCCCCTTGTCGTCCGATTCAGCCAATGTCGGGGCCGGCCTTCTGCCGCGCCGCGGTCGCAAGACGCCCGGGGCATCGGCCCTCCTGGCGCAGTTCCTCTCGGATCCCGGCCTCGGGCCGCGCTTCCAGACGGCCCATCGCGTGGGCCCGGTGAAGGGCTTTCCGATCCGCACCGACTTCCAGCAATCCCGGGTATTCAGTGATCGACTGGTCATCGTCGGCGAGGCGGCCGGATTGGTGAACCCATTCACCGGTGAAGGCATCGACTACGCTCTTGAGTCAGCCCAGTTGGCGAGCGCGTATCTGGTCGAATGCTTCAAACGGGAGGACTTGTCGTTCGAGGCGCTGAGAGGCTACGAACGGGCCTTGCGCCGGCGGTTTCAACACGTGTTTGTCTTCTCTCATTGGATGCGTCGCCAGTACATGAACCCCTTCCTGCTTGATCCACTCATCCGGGCCTGCGAGCGCTGGCCCGAATTGACCGACCTGATCGTCAGGACGCTCCTGACCTACGCCGATCCGGCCGAGGCGATCCGCCCGGCGGTTCTGCTCAAGGTACTGCGCTGTCTACCTTCAGCCCGCTCCCCGCGTACCCCTAACCTGCCTGCGACCAACTGAGTCCACGTCTCATTCCAGCCGATAAGGATGACCTTGCTACGTGGCCGCAGCTCCCTTTGAGGCCTTGACGACGACCCATCACACGGCCCCGAATCCGGGGCGGCCGCACCCTGCCTCACCCTCTCACCCGGACTCAAGCCTCGTCACTCGTCCAGGCAACCATCCTTCCGCCGGCGTGGGTTTGACCGGGGATGGACCAGGAACACTCCAGATGGCTCGTGCTCAACACAACGTTGGCGCGAGATATGTCCTAATAAATTAGGACGTTTTTCGCATTTCAGGGTATTATTCAACTATAATATTAGTATGTCCCCTGAGAACGCCAGGGGGAACGGAGATTTGACGCAGGAGGCTAACCCCTTTGGAGGGTTCGGCAATGAGCGATCGGGAGCCCGGGCGAGCATTCCGCAAGCCGTCCGTGGACGAGGCAGGGCAGGCTCAAATCGATGTCGGCCGTAACCTGAGGCGCCTGCGAAGGGACAGGGGCCTCTCGTTGCGCAGCCTGGCCGAGAGAAGCCGCCTGGCTGTCAACACCCTGAGTCTCATCGAAAACAACAAGACCTCCCCCAGTGTAAGCACCCTACAGCAACTGGCCATCGCCCTTGAGGAACCGATCACCTCCTTCTTCGAGTCCGAAAATCTTGAGCAGAGAGTCGCCTACGTCAAGGCCGATCGTGGGCCCAAGGCGGCCTTCGACCATGGGACGTTGGAGGATCTGGGACCGGGACTCCGGGGCAGAGGCCTGGAGCCGATCTTGGTGACACTTCGGGCTTGGGCTGACAGTGGTTCAAGCCCTATCGTGCATACCGGTTTGGAGTTTGTCTATTGCCTGGAAGGCACAGTCGAGTACGACATCGAGGGGGAAAGTTACCGGCTTGAGCCTGGAGATAGCCTCCTGTTTGAGGCTCACCTGCCCCATCGCTGGCAGAACCCGGAGTCCGACCCGGCGCGGGCGATCATGGTCCTCTCCCCTAGCGATGAGCACGACCGCCCGACAGACCGACACTTCCTCCTCCCGGGGTTGACTGCCGGACGGCCCCGGCAAGACGGATCGATCCCTCAAGGACACTCAGGAGACAAGACATGAGAGTTGCTGTGGTCACCGACGATGGTAAGACCGTTAGCAGTCATTTCGGACGAGCCACTCATTTCCTTGTTGCCACGGTTGAGGATGGGAAGATCATCGGCCGCGAACTCAGGGAAAAGGTGGGACACGGCCGTTTCGCGAACGAGCCGCACGACGCTGAGCCATCCGGCCGGCCTCATGGGATGGGCCTACACGCCCAGGCCCGCCATGGCCAAATGCTTGAACCCATCGCCGATTGCGAAGCGCTCCTTTGTGGCGGAATGGGCTACGGGGCCTATGAGAACGTGAAACAGCGCGGGATCCGACCGGTCGTTACCGAGATCCCCGACGTCGACCAGGCCGTGCTGGCCTATGCCGAAGGACGGATCATCGATCAGATCGACCGCCTCCACTGAGCGGCAACCCGAATCCACGCCGCCTGCATCCCGAGCACGTCACCCTCGACCGACAGGGTCCCAGGTGACTGGCCTCGAGTTCGTCAGTCGATGACATCGTGCATCGACCGGGGCTGTTAATGTCATGAGATACGTTTTCGGGCCGGTCCCCTCGCGTCGAGCGGGTCGTTCTTTGGGCATCGACCCCGTCCCACTCAAGACATGCAATTGGAATTGTGTGTATTGTCAGCTCGGGCGAACTAGTCCTCTCATCCACGCAAGGCGGGAGTGGCACCCGCGCGAAGAGATCCTGGCAGAGGTTGAAGCCGCCCTGGCCGCTCATCCCTCTGACGAGATCGATTGGGTGACGTTCGTCGCCTCCGGCGAGACCACTCTCCACCGGGGGTTGGGGCGGATGATCGAGCGGGTCAAGCGTCTGACCGAACACCCAGTGGCAGTGATCACCAACGGATCGCTTCTGTATCTCTCGCGGGTGCGCGAAGAGCTGGCGCCCTCTGACGCCGTACTTCCATCGCTCGATGCCGGTGGTGCCACTCTATACCGCAAGATCAATCGGCCCCATCCACGCTCCACCTATCAACGTCTGGTTCAAGGCCTGATCGACTTCCGCGGGGCATATACCGGGAAGCTGTGGGTGGAGGTCATGCTTGTGCAGGGGCTGAACGATGACGAACCGAACTTGCGAGCGATTGCGGCTGTGCTCGAGAGCGTTCGAGCCGACGAGGTCCACATTAACTCCCCGATTCGGCCACCGGCCGAAGCCTGGGTTCGCCCCCCTGATCCGGAAGGCCTGATGCGGGCCGGGTCGATCCTGGGGCAGAGCGCCCGGGTAATCCAGCCGACCGAAGGCGCCTTTGAGCTTGGTGAGAATGATGACATTATCGAGGCCGTCCTGGCGGTCATCACCCGCCATCCCATGCGCCAGGCGGAACTCGAGGATTCGCTTGGCGCACGGATTTGCGGGCACGATCGTGGCGCGGGCTACATTGAAATACAGCCGGCGCTTTCAAAACTTGAGGCGAGCGGGAGAGCCCGGCGCGTGGTCCGACACGGAACCCTCTTCTGGGTCGCGGCTGAGTCGCGCTTTGCTGAGGCCGAACCGGGGGCTGCTCGGCGAGCAGACGGCGGGCAGGGGCTTCAACGGCAGACGCGTCTGTAGCCATCGAGTAAATTCAACCGATTCGGGGTTCGGTAAGCAGGACTGGTCGAGGGACAGGAGAAGGATCAAATGGACTACACGATGCATCCGATTGGGGTCATCCGGTCGCCGTTCACAGACAGGCGGGAGACGCCGATCCAGCCCTCTCGTTCGAAGTCCGTCGGTCGGGTCGAGGTCTTTCCCGAGTTTGCCGAGGGGTTGCACGACCTCGAGGGCTTCTCGCATCTGATCCTGCTCTACGTCTTCCACCACTCGGAGGAATACAGCTTGATGGTGAAACCATTTCTGGATGATCGACTGCGAGGCCTGTTTGCCACGCGTCATCCGTCCCGTCCCAACCCGATTGGCCTTTCGGTCGTCAGCTTGCTCCGCGCCGACGGGACCGTGCTCGAAATCGAAGGGGTCGACGTGCTCGACGGAACGCCGCTGCTTGACATCAAGCCTTACATCCCGGAGTTCGACATTCGGGCCAACGTCAGGGCCGGATGGTATGACCAGCGCAGTGTGCAAGGGGGCTGACGATGTCTGGCAGGGCAGCCTTCATCCTGATGACAATGTCAGTCGGAGCAATTCTGGGGGCATCCCCCGTGCAGGCCCAGACTCCCGTCGCTCACGCGGTCCTGTTCTACTCGCCCGCGTGCCCGCATTGTCGCGATTTCATCACACAAGATCTTCCAGTGTTGTTAGAGCGATTCGGCGGACAACTGGAAATCCTGGCCCTGGACACCGGCACTCTCACCGGTGCCGCCCTCTTTCGGGCGACCGTGGCCCTTTACTCGATCCCGGGTGAGCGGCAAGGGGTGCCAATGCTCATTGTAGGCGACGTGGTACTTATGGGATCGGTCGAGATCCCCGAGGAACTCCCTACGCTCGTCGAGCAGGGTCTGGCCGCCGGGGGGATCGCCTGGCCCGACATCCCCGGCCTGCAAGAGGCGATCGCGACTGCTGCCGCAACCTCGGCCGAGACCGCCAAGAGTCTGACGCCCACCATGAATGCCACGCCCGTCCGAGGTACCGATCCCACACGAACCCCGGTATCTCCGGGATCTCCAGCATCCGAGCAGACTCTCGCTCCTCTCTCGGCGGCCACAGACCTGTCGCAGGCCCAGAGCGGGAATGCCAGCAGTCCGTTTGGCGTGCTGACAGTTGGGCTCGCGCGGGATCCTCTCGGCAACGGGCTTTCCATCGCTGTCCTGGCGGGAATGATGGGTGTGATGGGGGTCGTGACCCTCGGACGGGTCACCAACCATCGCCGGACGGCCCCCTGGCGGAGCGCGAGCATCCTGGCGCTGTGCGCGTTGGGGCTTGTTGTCGCTGGTTATCTCTCCTACGTGGAGATCACCCAAACGCAGGCAGTGTGCGGCCCCGTGGGGGACTGCAACACGGTGCAGCAGAGCGCGTACGCTCGCCTTTTCGGCCTGGTCCCCGTCGGTCTTCTGGGGCTAGCCGGCTACCTCGCCATCGCAACCTCGTGGGGTCTCAGCCGCCGGGGAGGGAGGCATTGGGCAGACTGGGCCACCCTGGCTGCGTTCGCCCTGAGCTTCGCCGGGGCCATCTTCTCCGTGTATCTCACCTTCCTCGAGCTCTTTGTGATTGGGGCGACTTGTGCCTGGTGTTTGGCCTCGTCCGCACTCATCTCGACACTTCTGTGGCTGACGGCGCCAGCGGGCCGACGCAGCCTCGGCCACCTGTCGGCATCCAGGCACACGACCACATAAGTGCACGGGAGGCCTTGGACCGCCGCCAATCGCAGGCGAGGCACAGTACAACCTCACACCTCTGCACTGAGACGCCCTACCACCTGCCGAACCCACGGCCTTCCGCCGGTGCTTCCTCCGCTCAACCCGCGTCGAGGACCCGGATTCCTCCCGACACGATTGCCGGGGATCCAGCTCGACCTACCCTAAGCCAATTGCCCGGGTGGTCCGGACGTGCTCCGCCCCTCCCCGACACTTGACTTCCCCCATTGAATCCCCTAGGATTCAAACATTCACCCGCTGGTATTCTTGCCACAAACCATCTGAGGGTCTGCCGGAGCTGTACGGTCGTGGCAAGAGCACGATCGTAGGTCGCCTCACTCCTGGCGCCGGTATCCGCGCTGATCCAATGTGAAACCCCAATCGAGGAGGTGAGACCGCAGACGAAGCTCGGAGAGGTGTGACCGTTCCGCCCCAACGCCAATCGATAGACGAGGAGGAGGATCAATGTCTCGGAGATTCAGGTTTGTCTTCCTAAGCGTACTGGCACTGTCGATGCTCATCGCCGCCTGCCAGCCCGCCGAGCCGGTCATCGTGACCCAGGAAGTCGTGGTGACCCAGGAAGTCCAGGTCGTCACGACTCAAGAAGTGCAAGTCCAAGTTCCCGTCGAATTCACCATGGAATCCGCCCGCCTGCAGGCGGTGAAGGACAGCGGGCAGCTACGCTGCGGCGTCAACTCCGGCGTGCGTGGCTTCGGCTTCTTGAACGAGCAGAGCGAGTTTGTAGGGTTCGACATCGACTTCTGCCGCGCCTTGGCCGCCGCCATCTTCAACGATCCGGAGGCGGTTGAGTTCCGCCCGCTGACGACTCCCGAGCGCTTCACCGCTCTCCAGACCAACGAGATCGATGTCTTGATCCGCAACACCACCTGGACCTTCGGCCGCGATGTCGAGCTGGGCACCGATTTCGGCCCGACGACCTTCTTCGACGGCCAGGGGATGATGGTCCGCAAGGACAGCGGGTTCAGCTCGTTGGACGATATGGGCGGGGCTACCATCTGCCTGCAGACAGGTACGACAACTGAACTCAACCTGGCCGACGCCTTCAACTCCCGCGGCCTGACCTATGAGACCTTGCTCTTTGACACCCCAGAAGATACCTACAAGACCTACGACGAAGGGCGCTGCGACGGAGCCACATCGGACAAGTCGCAGCTTACGGGCAACCGCACAGGGCTGGCAACCCCCGCCGATCACGTGATCCTGCCCGAGACGATGTCCAAGGAACCCCTTGGGCCAGTCTGGGCCCACGGCGACCAGCAATGGGGTGATGTGGTGCAGTGGGTCGTTTACGGCCTGATCATCGCCGAGGAGAAGGGGATCACCTCCGCCAATGTCGACCAGATCGTGGCCGGCGAGATCAAGGATCCGGAAGTGGCCCGCCTTCTTGGGCTTGAAGGCGAGTTCGGGGCGCTGCTCGGTTTGGCCCCCGACTTCATGGTCAACGTCATACGGACCGTCGGGAACTACGGTGAGATCTACGACCGTAACCTTGGGCCGGAAGGCGTTGACATCCCGCGCGCAGGAACCCTCAACGACCTGTGGACGCGAGGCGGCTTGCTCTACGCCCCTCCGTGGCGCTAGGAACCGCTGCTGACGGCGTGCAGCCCGCCTGTGCGGGCCCCCGCCCACCTCACTGACCGTATACCCTTGACCACCGCGTACCGACTCCACTCTGGCTTGGCGACGCGCTTGGCCGCCATCTTACGCGACGTCCGTTTTCTGGCCTTCGCCAGTCAGGCAGTCTTCGTCGCGGCTGCCTTGGCCGTCGGCGGATGGCTGGTTTCCAACTTGCTCCATGCGCTGGAGGCACTCGGGCTCAATCTGAGCTTCGGCTTTCTCCAGAGGACGGCGGGCTTCGTCATCGGTCAGGGTCCAGCGATGGAACGGACCGACAGTTTCTTGCGAGCCTACACGGTCGGTCTGGCAAACAGCCTGCAGGTCATCGTCGTCGGACTCGTTCTGGCCAGCCTGCTCGGACTGCTGGCCGGGATCTCCCTGCTCTCCGGCAACTGGTTGTTGCGCACGGTCATCCGGGCTTACGTCGAGGTGATGCGCAATACGCCTCTCTTGGTCCAGCTGTTCTTCCTGTACTTCGCCGTCATCTTGCAGCTCCCCTCATTGGCTGACCGGGTTGTCCTGGGACCGGTCATCCTCAGCCAACGGGGGGTCTGGCTTCCACGCCTCATCCCAAGCGAAGGGTTCAACTTGTGGATCGGACTGGCCACAGCCGGAGTGCTGACCGGCCTCGTGCTGTATTTCCGCCGAGTTGCCCGGCGCCTGCGGACAGGCGAGGAGACGCGGCCCTTTGTGTGGGCCGTGGGCTCCCTGCTGATCATCGTCGCTGCCGGCTGGGTCCTGGCCGGCGGGCGACCGATTACGGTCGAGTACGCTCGGCTCGAAGGCCTGCGCATGGTGGGGGGCACACGCCTCACCCCCGAGTTTGCCGGCATCCTCTTCGGCCTGGTGCTGTACACGGGCGCCTTTATCGCCGACATTGTCCGGGCCGGACTGTTGGCCGTACCGCACGGGCAGCTCGAGGCGGCCCGGGCAATCGGGTTGAGCGAACTGCAGGTCCTGCGTTTCGTGATCCTGCCTCAGGCCCTGCGGGTAATTGTCCCGCCCTTGACGAATCAATACTTGAACCTGGCCAAGAACTCGAGCCTGGCCATCGCGGTCGGATTCCCTGACCTGTACGCAGTGAGCAAGGTGATCTTCAGCCAATCCGGTCAGGCCGTACAGACGATCGCCATGATGATGTTCACTTACCTCGTCATCAGCCTGGTGATATCGGCAGTCATGAACGTCATCAACGCCCGGCTGCGGATCGTGGAGCGCTAGGATGGCCTCGGCCAGTCGACCTGACATGGGAATGATAGGGCCGCCGCGATTGAGCCTCGACCCGCTGGCCTGGATCCGCCGCAATCTCTTCGGGAGCTGGTTCAACAGCGTTTTGACAATCGCCCTGCTCCTCGGCGGCGCCACGGCACTCAAGCCTGCCGTGCGTTGGACCGTCCAAGAGGCCCACTGGCAGGTCATCTCGGTCAACGCCGTGGTCATCGTCTTCGGCCGCTATCCAGCCGATGAGCTGGGCAGACCCATCACGGCCCTGGCCCTTCTGATCCTGCTGAGTCTGATGTCGTGGACCGTCTGGCGTGTCGATTCGCTCGCCCGAGCCCGGCGCTGGCTGCTCTGGCTATGGGTTGTCTCCCCCGTGGCTTATGCGCTTCTGTTGCGTGGGTTCTCCCTCCCCACCCCGGCGACCGTCGGCAACAACCTTGGTTATTACCTGTTCCGTCCGGATGTGTTGCCCCGCCTGGGACAGGCGTGGCGCGGCGGGGCCAGCTTGGCTCTCGCCGCGCTCGTTGGCGGCCTGACGATCTCAATCACCCCGGCGCGGTGGGGTCGATGGCTGGGGTTGGTTGGGCTGGCCATGTTGGCCGCACTGAACGTGCCGCTCAGCCTGCAGCCGCTGACCAGCGTGGCCGGGCTTCCCTTGCCTCGGCTTCTCGTTCTTGCGCCGCTGGCTGCTCTGGGATGGCTCGCCGGCTCACGGATCGGACGATCCCTTACCAACCTGCCGTCACGGCGATCTTACGTGATCGGGTTGTGGCTCGCACTCATCCC
>Ga0209751_10004452_pt1 | contig 13415 bp, 15 predicted proteins | sample RifCSP13_1_FD_184019 | JGI IMG/M metagenome (GOLD analysis project Ga0209751, IMG submission 184019) | Soil microbial communities from Rifle, Colorado - Rifle CSP2_sed 13_1 (SPAdes) (version 2) | ecosystem: Environmental > Terrestrial > Deep subsurface > Rock core/Sediment | place: Rifle... | reverse complement strand
CCGATGTCGCGCCGGTGCGGGGAGACAAAAACTCCGCGCGGCACAGAAGTGACGATCTGTTCATCGATCTCGATTTCTCCGCCGTCGATCGTCTCCAGGCCGGCCACGGAGCGCAGCGTGGTGGTCTTGCCGCAACCGCTGGGACCAAGCAAAGTGAAAAATTTCCCCTGCGGAACTTCAAAGTCGACACCGCGGACAGCGTGAACCTCGCCGCGATCGACTTCATACTTCTTGACCAGTCCCCGCACTTTAACCATTGTTAAAACGCCCTCCTACAAGACCGTTAGATCCTCGGCAAAACCTGTCTTTCAAGCCGCTGCAGTTGCGCCTTAAGATCAAAGGAATGCAGATGGAGAATGACGCTGTTGACCCCCATGCTTTTGATTTCTTCTAGCCTATCCACCAACTCCTCGGGTGCACCATAAACTCCGTATTCCTTTTTGACCCCGAAGGGCATCGCTCCCTCGATGGAACTCAGTTGCAGTTTCCAGAACTCCTCCGCCTCACTTTTTGCCTTCTCGACATCCGGATTGATGTTCACCTTGAGACAAACGGAAACGTGCATAGGCTCCCCTTCCCGTTTCTCTTCTTTCATGAGAGCCTTCAGCCTGGAAAGGGCGGCGGGAAAAGAACCGAACACGTACGCCGCCAGTTCCAGGCTAGCCGCCCAGCCACTTGCAAACCGCGCAGTGCGTCGCAGCGCCGCCTCGCTGTTTCCACCAACCCAGATCGGGGGATGAGGTTTCTGGAACGGCTTGGGCTCGAAGGTTACATTTTCAAAACGAAAATATTTCCCTTGAAAAGTGGCGGACGGTTCGGTCCACAGAATTCGCAGAGCCGCGAGAATCTCGTTGGTCCGTCCTCCTCGTTCCTTGCGGGAAATGCCCACGTCGACAAACTCCTTATGATAGACGGAGTTTTCCGCACCTTGCGCGCTTTCCCCGCCGCCAAGCCCCACCGCGAAAATAAATCGTCCTTTGGAGAGATGGTCTACTGTGACGATTCTTCGCGCCAGCTCGATGGGATGGCGCAGCGGCGTGACGAAAACATGCGTCTTCATGCGGATTCTCTGCGTGCGCAGCGCCAGCGCAGCCATCAGAGTAAGAGTGTCAAATCTCGGCACGGGTCTCGAGACCCGATCCGGAAGCGCGAGATAGTCAAGACCGCTCTTGTCTGCCCATTCTGCCGCATCGAGGAGATCCCAAGGCCGAACCTCTTGTGATTCACCGCTCCTCAGCTCAAACAGACAAATTCCGAGTTCGAGTTGTGTTGCCATTGTCGTTCTCCTTTTGACCGCCTTGAGAGCGCTCCTCGTATTGTGCGCCGGTGTTAAAGGACCTTAGGGAGAACTTCCCGTTCGATTCTCCGCAACTGTACTCTGAGATCGAAGGCGTGGACATAGAGAATTAAACTGTCCAGCCCCAGTTCCTTGAGTTCTTGAATTTTTTCCACCGCGATCTCCGCCGGCCCATAGGCCGCGAAGCTCTCTTTGAGATTGAAGGGGCGGTTACCTTCCGTGGAGCCACGTTGCATGGCCCAAAAAGTTTTGGCTTCTTCCAAAGCTTTACCCTGGTCGGGATCAATATGGGCCCGCAGTGTGGTTGAGATGTGAAAGTCCTCCCGGGACCGTCGTTGCTCCCTGAGGAATTCCCCTAACCGTCTGAGAGCTTCCTGGGCGCTACCGACACGGGCTGCGGCGTTCTCCAGGCTTCCCGCCCACCCGTCGCCGAATTTTGCGGCGCGCTTCATAGCCGCATCCGTGTTGCCGCCCACCCAGATAGGGGGATGAGGTTTTTGAAACGGCTTGGGCTCGAAGACGACGTTCTTAAACGAGTAAAAGCGCCCCTCAAAGCTCGCCACTGGCTCGGTCCAAAGCTTCTTTAAGATCTGCAAGATCTCGTCCGTTCGCAGGCCGCGTTCGCGGATGTCAATGCCCAGATCCACAAACTCCTTCTGATAGACCGTCAAGTCCGGACCTCCCACCTTCTCCCCTCCTCCCAAACCCGCGCCAAAGACAAAGCGACCAGCCGAAAGGTGATCCACAGTGACAATCCGCCGAGCCAATTCAATCGGCTGCCTTAGCGGGGTCACAAAGACATGAGTCAGAAAACGAATCTTCTTAGTTTTCAAGGCAAGAGCAGCCATCAACGTAAGAGTATCAAAGCGGGGAATCGGACGGGAAACCCGATCCGGCATAGCCAGATGCGAAAAGCCCATTTGGTCGGCCATCTCGGCTACCTCCAACATCCGCCAGGGGTCTACCTCCTCTTCCGGACTCACCCGCGGGTCCCACAACCCGACTCCGATTTCCATCGCGCGCTTCATGCCTCCTCCTTTGTTCTCTTCCCCTCAGCGGAGTTCCATCCCGTAAAGAAATCTTTTCGCGCCCCTCTGTGCCGCAATCAACAAGAACATAACCGTGAAAAACATGAGAACCCCCATGGCCGCGGCATCGGCCGGGTTGTTGGAATCCCAGAGATTCCAGATAGCGGTTGACAGGACCTGATTGCGTGGACTTTGGAGGAATAGCGCCATAGTTACCTCCCGGTAAGAAAGCAACGCAACCCACACCCCCGCATAGAACAGCGCAGGAGCAAGAAGCGGAAGGACAACCCGACGCAGAGCGACTAGCCTCGACCCTCCACTCACTAAGACGGCTTCTTCCAGGTCCTTGTGGATCTGAATTAATGTCCCGTTCACCGTCCTAGAGCCGAAGCTAATGAAAGCTATGCTATGGCTGATGATGATTGCTGCCAGGGAGCCGTAGATGGGGACACCGCTGGCTATGTACAAGCCAACATAGGAAAGGGCGAAAGCGAAGGCCAGATGAGGGATTGCCATGGGCAGTGTAACAACCGCGTCAACACCTCGCCGTCCCCACAATCGTGTCCGCACAACGATCCACGAGGTGATCGTGCTAAAAAACAGAACCAGAGCCGGAACGCAGACTACAAGCAACAACGTATTGACGAGAGGCCGTCCAGAAATTGTTGTGAGAGCGCGGCGGTAACCTTCGAGCGTAACGGAGGAGAGTGCGGCTTTGGACGGAAGTTGTATGTAAGGGACCAGAGAGGTCCAGATGAGGACCAGAAAGGGCAGAAGGAGATTCAAAAAGAGATAGCCGCAGAGAAACGCGATGCCGGCATACTTCCACCTCCCAAGGTCCGTAAGCTTGGGCCGGTATCCCCTCCCAGAGATAACAGAATAGCGATCACCATGGCGCAAGAGCTTCTGGTAGTAATGAACTGCAACCAGACTGGGAAACAAGAGCATGACCCCATACACTCCAGCTATCCCGTAACGCGGCAGGCCCACGCTGGCCTGAACGCTATAGAACATGAGCGTGCTCAGCACTTGAATCCGGGTAGTGGTTCCCAGCAGGGCTGGAATCTCGAACAAAGCCACGGCGGTCATGAAGTTGTAAATGGCTGCGCCGGCAATCGCAGGCAAGATTAGGGGACCCGTGATTCGGCAGAAAACCGCCGCCGGTGGCGCGCCGCTGACCGCAGCGGATTCCTCCAATTGGGGATCCACGGCGCGAAATGCAGCGGCACACATAAAGAACATCACAGGAGTCAACATGAGTCCTTGAACAAAGGAGATTCCTCCCAGGTTGTAAATGCTCAGAGGGCCTTCCTCGACGGGGACAAAACTCCTCAGGAATTGGTTCAATAGGCCCACTTTGGGACTCAGCAGGAGGATCCAGGCGATACCCTTAAGAAAGCCAGGAATAAGAATGCCGAGGGCCATAAGCGTTATGAAAAAGGTCTTACAAGGCAGATTGGTCCGGTAAATCAGCCAGGCCGCCGGCACGGCGAAAAACAGATTGAGGAGCACGGTGCCAAAGGCCACGATGAGACTGTTAAAGCCGGCGCGATAGGTCTCCCCCGAGAGGAAAACCTCCCGGTAGTTTTGCACAGTCAGAGAGGTTTCAGTTCCTGGCATGCCCTCCTGGAACGTAGACCAGAAAACGATCGCCAGGAGGAAAAGAATGAGTAAACAAAACGATGCGCTGCCGATGAACAAGAAATGCTCGGCTCGAAAAGCAGAGAGAACTTTAGGGTTGCGGCGAAACATCAACCAGGGAACCTCACCTTCTACTCTCAATATCTTCGCGTCCCAACAAAACGAACGGATCATCTCATTTCCAAAAGTGGGCGGACCTCGTGATGAAAGCGCTCGAGCTGGCCGATCGGGTCCAGGGCTGCAATCATCAAGATGATCCGCTTCAGGGCTGGAACTCTTCTCTCGTAACCGAACCACTCTCTAATCTTTTCGGCTACCAGTTCTGCGGGGCCGAAGGCTCCCCGATCAAGCCAGGTGTCCAGGTCTGGATTTCCCTGAACCTGGTAAAACCCTCTAGCCACTCGCGAGCCGTAAAATTCCTGTGCCTCCTGCCGGGCAGCAGCGACGGAATTCCCGACGGTCAGGTAACCTGACTCGAGCGTGAGATCGAATTCTGTCTCTCGGATTTCGCGCCCAATCTCTGCTGCGGCCCGCTTGATGCGATCCATGCCCTCCTCGAGCTCTTCCACGATCATGCCCGAGACGCTGATCCACCCATCACCGAATCGCGCGATCCGGCGGATGGCGCCCTGGCTCCAGGGAGATTTTTCCGCTGCCCCCGGAGCTCCTCGCGTGATGCCATGGTAGCCGCCACCGACGAGGATCTTGATGCGCGGCTTCTGGACGGGTTTGGGCTCCAAAACCACCTCCCGCAGGCGAAAATATTTGCCGTCGAACGACACCTCCGGTTCCGTCCAAAGCTTCTCCAAAATTTCAAGGGCTTCGACTGCCCGCGCCGATCGCGCCGCATAGTCCAGGCCAAGATTGTCGAACTCTTTGGGGATAAATCCTATTCCCACACCGAGAATGAGCCGGCCTCCAGATAGGTGATCTAGAGTCACCAGACGCCGGGCCAGATCAACCGGATGGTATAGGGGCACCTGAAGCACAGCAGTGCCCAAGTGAATTCTTTGGGTCCGCGCGGCGACGGCCGTAAGAATTTCCAGCGAGTCAAAGGCGGGAATATCTCGAGAAATAATGTGGGGAAACCAAAACGACTCATAGCCGAATTCTTCTAAGGTCTCGGCGAAACGAAGCCTGACCGATGCGGGTATGCCGGACCCAATCGGCAGACGGAACCCTATGCCAACCATTCATCCTCCCGGTATCGGCTCCACTCTCAACATTGAGACTAAGCCCGCCCCTCTAAAACCTCGACAAACGTAGCCACTCACTGACCCCGCAAGATCATTCCCATCTCTTTGGCCAGCTCGTCCGAGGCCTTCGAGCCCATGAACTCCAGAGCGCCAGGCCACTCGGCCCAGCGAAAGCTCTTCAAGCCCGTCTTTTGCGCTTCCAACGCCAACTGACGCTCGTAAGAATCGGGATAGAAGGCGTTTCCGTTGCCTATCTCATTTTCCCAGATCCGGTGAGCCTCAGGCCCGGACATGAAGGCGATGAGAAGCCGAGCAGCATTAGGATGCCTTGCATTCTTCCGCACGCCCAACTGATGTGTTGTCAGATAGGCGAAATCCAGACTTTTGAAGCGGGCTGGTATTCCCTTTTTTTCAGCCTGGGAATAGAAGGCCGAAGTGATCAGAATCATAGGATACTCTCCGAGCGTATAGCGCCGGAAAGCGGAAGGATAGGTATCCACGACGGCGCCATTTTTCATCAGCGCCTTCAGGTCTGTAAGGATTCGGCTCTTGCCGTACAGGAGCGCGTAGGCTGTATAGAGATCCGTGTACGGAAAGATAACGAATTTGCCCTTCCATTTCAGGCTCCCGAGATCACTGAGGGAGGCCGGCGCCTCTCGGGGCGGAATCACTTGGGGGTGGTAAAGGAGACCGACATGTCCCGTGTAAACGGCCACACTTTGCCCGCTGAACTGGCCGACATTCGGCGGTGTCCCCTCGGGAAGCAGCGGCGCCCAGTCGATTTTCTCCAGGACCCCTCCCTCGGCAGCATCATACATGTTGCTGTCGGAAGAGACGTGAATATCGTACGAAGGGGTAACCCTCGCCCGGAATTCGGAAATCGCCTGGGAAGTCAACTGAGGATAACTACGGGCTGGAGTATAATTGATCTTCAAACTCACGCCGTACTTCCCGGCGATGGCCTTCTCGATTTTCGCTACCCCATCGGGTGTCAGGCTGGAAGGGAGAACCGCATCGACCTCGCCTTCTTTTCGCGCGCCTTCGATGACCTGTCCCAGGAGATCGCTGGCGGCCCAAGCGCTTGGCGTAGCCACCACAGCCCAAAGGGCCGTCAATAGTCTAGCCGCCAGAAAAATCTTTCGCTCCATCGAGGTATCCCTCCGCAGACCCGAAACTTTTGAACCTCGGACTCAGAGGCCTTTCAAAGTCACTTCATTCCAAACTTTGGCTAGTGGGCTGTCGCGGGTAAGAAGTTTCTCCACCATATCCAGGGTTCGCATAATGGTCTTCCCGCTTCTGATCTTTTCTCGTATCTTTTCCGGATAGGCGATGATCTCTCCTCTCAACTCGGGATGTGCCGGCGCGATCGCTGTAGCCCTGGAATAGGCCTTTTGGCCCTCTTTGGTCAACAACCAGTTTATGAACAGTTTGCTGGCATAAGGGTGAGGAGTTGATCGCAGTATGACAATCTCCCCGGCAGAGGCCGGTAGTGGATCGAGAGCCACCCAACTGACGGGAAGCCCTTTTTGCTCTGCCTTGAAAGACTCATAATCCTGGCCGGGGATCGAGAATTTGAACTCCCCGGCAGCCATGAGCTTGAGCACGGCGTTGGTTCCCTCGGAACGGAACTGGGCGTTGGCCGAAAAGAGCTTTCTCATGTAAGCGGCGGTCTTCTCGGCGCCCCAGCTCGTCCACAATTGGGGAAAAACAACCGCATTGGCGGTTCGGGTAACTCCAATCGCCCCCTTCCACTTGGGATCGAGTAGGTCCTCCCAATTTTTGGGAAGATCTCGCTCGGGAACCAGTTCCCGGTTATAAACGAGACTCCAATACTTGATGTGAAACCCAACAAAATTTTCGTGTCTGAGATCAGCCGGATAGCGCTTCCACATAGGCAGGTCCTGCAAATCCATCAGGACGCCGGATTTAATATAGTCCGAGAGATTCCCCAAACTTACGATGATGTCCGTAATGGCTTCGCCTCGTTTGGCGGCGAGCAGCACCTTTTCCCTGCGCACTTCCGTCGAGGCCTCCATGTAGTCAACCTTGACGAATGGATATCTCCGGTTGAAGGCGCGAATGATCTCGCGGATCTCCATCGGGCGATCGGTGCCATAAAAGATGAGTTTCCCCTCCTTTTTGGCCGCTTGCATCCAGGCGTCGGGGACGCCAAATTCCTCCTCGACGCTGGCAGACTGGGCGCGCGCGACTCCAGCGAAAATGAGCACGACAAACGCCGCCGTCAGTGCCCATGCCTTGCGATTCTGTTTCACGTTCATGATCTCCTCCGAAACGCGCCTTCAGCTCATGCGCTCGGCAAGAGCGGCTGGACTTCGCTGTGAAACCGCTCCAGTTGCTGCAATGGGTCCAAAGAGGCAAACATGATGACGATCCGCTTCAATGCGGGCACGATCTTCTTGAACCCGATCCAGTGATTGACAACCTCTGCCACGTCCCCTGCGGGTCCGTAACAGCCACTCTCGCCCAAGGACTCGAAAGACGGATTTCCTTGAACTTGATAGTAGCCCTTGCGAACCCTTGCCGTGTAGAAACGCCCGGCCTCCTGAAAGGCCCGTTCCTGATCCCGGTCGATATTGAACTGTCCGAAGCTGCTCAGCGTCAGATCAAAATCCTCATCCTCAAGGCGACGTCCCTCCTTCCTGGCCGCTTCCTTAAGGAGTTCCATCCCCTCCTGGCAGACGTTCAGGGCAGGCCTTCCACCGGGAATCCAACCGTTAGCAAATCGGGCGGCGCGCCGGATTCCCTGGGAGTTCCACCCTCCCTTGGACGGGGCTCCCGGAGAACCTCGCTGAATCCCTTTGTAAAGCCCACCCATAATATCTACCCTCATAAGTCACCTCTTCTTCCGTCCAGAGGCGAATCATGAGGTCCAAAGCCTCGTCCATCCGGGCTCCCCTCTCCTCAAAGGGAACCCCCAGGTCGGCGAACTCTTTGGGAATCCACCCGAGTCCCGCGCCCAAAATGACGCGCCCGTCGGAGAGATGGTCCAAGGTGACGAGACGCCGAGCCAAATCCACGGGCTGGTAGAGGGGAACCTGAAGAACATCGGTTCCCAGTTTGATCTTGCTGGTCCTGGCAGCAGCCGCAGCCAGCATGTCCAACGTATCAAAGCTGTCAACATCCCTCGACGCAGTATGTGGCAGCCAGAAGGATTCATAGCCGAGCTTCTCTAACTGTTCGGCAAATTCCAGACGTACCGAGGCAGGAATGTAGGATCCCGCCGGCATTGCAAACCCTAGTTTGACCATTGCAAATCTTCCTCCTTGCTACCTGCCCATTAGCGAGCGGTTAATTTCCCTTTCCCAAGCTTCCACTTCCGGCGTGGACTTGTAACGCAAGCGCTCGGCGGTCCAAAACCAGGGCTGGACCCCTTGCCACTCCGGACCCAGATCAAAGGGGGACTTGCCCCGATGGTAATAGTTGGGATTGCTCGCGATCTCTTGCCAAATTTTTAGCGCGTCGGAGCTTGCTAGAAAGGCGGCCAGCAGCTTGGCGGCATTGGGATGGCGGGCTCTGGTCCGGACCGCGACGATATGGAGGCTCACATAGGGAGTATCCAAAGGCTTGAAGCCTACAGCGACGCCTCGCGACCGCAATTGATGGGCGAAGGTTTCGGCGATCAGAGCTACAAGCGGGTATTCCCCCAGGGTGAAGCGATTGATCGCGGTGGGCCACTCGACCACTACAGCCCCGTTCTTCACGATTCCCTCCACTACCGATAGGCTTGTCTGCCGCCCCATAGGAATGGCCTGGGTCATCCAAGTAGAGGTGTAAGGGGGAACGAGGACCTTGCCCCGCCACTTCGGATTCGCAAGATCTTTAAGGCTTGAGGGAGCTTCTTGAGGAGTGATCACCTTGGGATTGTAAAGAAGACCGACAAATGCCGTATTCACCACAAGACCGCCGCCGCCAAAGACAGCGATCTCCGCCGGAGTATTTGCGGGGAGCAAAGATCCCCAATCCACGCGCTCGACAGCGCCCTCCTCGCTCAACTCAAAGATGTGGGACTCTCCGCCGGTGATGAGATCGAAGCTCGGAAGAGCTCCAGCCTTGTGCTCGGTAAGGGCCTGCGCCTGAATCTTGGGATAGCTCCTGGTAGGACTGTAGTTGATTTTCAAATCGAAACCGTATTTCCCGCGAATCGCCTCTTGAACCGCTGCTACACCGCGTGGCGTGAGCGAGGATTGCATTGCCACATCTACAGTGCCCTCCGCCTTGGCACTGTCGGCTATCCGGGCCAGCAGTTCTGCGGCTCTTTTCTCTGTAGGGATTGTCGCCGCGACTCTCTGTGTCCCCGATATCTGGGCTTCCACCGATCGGAGGAAGGCACCATGTACCAAGCTCCAAAAGGACAGGAAAAACAGCACACTTAATCCCGTTCCGAGACAAAGTTTCTTGCGCGCCCGTGTTTCCAGAGTCGGGCCACAATACGGGCACGCTGGATCTGTTCTCTCCAAGGGTGAACTGCCTGATCGACTATACAAGGCTTTGCGGCTCATAGCTGAAGCCAGTCTAAAAAACGTTTCATGCCAGAAGAGTGTCGGATTGGAGTCAATCGGGAACCTTATTTCCCAGCCCCAAGGTTTGTGTTGGTTAAAAATTTTGCCTAACCATAAAACATGAGGTTCAATGTTTGCGTCCTTACCATATCCGCGGTTCGGATGTCAACGACAAATTCGGACACAAAACCACGCAGGCGCAGGGCGAGCACGATCGGCACCGAAACGAAAAGTAGCAAAAGCGCGATTCCCAAACATAGAAAGGCGGAAAAACGGGGACCTTGCCAGGCCAATTTCAACCAACGGCTATTCTCTTGAAGGACGTGAAAGCCGAGGCGATTGCCGATGGACTCGAACTGCGCGGGTTGGCCTTCCATGGCTGAAAAACGGCGGAGGTTTGCAAGACGCGAACTCGAAACTATTGCTTGGACTCTTTTTGTTCGTGATAAAAGTCTTTGAATCGGTAGTTTTTCAGACGGATCAGATCGTAGTACGAGCCGAAGCGCTCAGCGGGGTTTTCCACTGTATCGAGCAAGTCGATCGGCTGATCTTCGGTCTCAAAAATTCTGATTTTTTGACTTTGTTCGAAAAGTACGTGATGGGTTGATTTTTGTCTTGCAAAAAAGAAACGGATTGCTTTCATCTTTGTGTTGCCACACCCAAAGAGAGGAGAGCAATCCGTTGAGCGAGATCACATTGGAGCTACGCTTGGTTTTTCAGATACCAGAATCGGGGCTGACGATCAACGGTTTGATTGGCGGACTGAAAGAAGCGGTGGGCCAGATTCACGGGGCAATTTTAAGCAACCTAATGAGAGCCCTCGAAGAGCGTTTGATCAACGAGATGACACAGAACGATCCCGAGCGCTATCGGCGCAATGGCAGTCAAAGCAAACCCCGTTATCTGAAGAGTTCGTTAGGGAGCGTTGCTTATCGGTTCGCTCAGCTCAAGGATCGGCAGAGCGGGCGCAGCTTGATGCCCTTGGTAGACGCACTGGCGATTCCCGCCTACGATCATTACCTAGAGGCAGCTTTGGAGCCCGGCATCGGGCTTTCGGTGCATGTGTCGTATCGTCGAGCGACGAGCGAGGTGGAGCGGATATGGGACAATCCATGAATCATACCACGGTTCATCGCCGTCTTCAGGAGTTGGCTGGTAACCATGATCCGTTTGGAGTGATGAAGGAGCGGGCTTTTCGTTTTCTGCTGGTGGACGGCACCAAGGTGCACTTGCAAGGGCCAGCAGGAAAAGACGTCATTGTTTACCGTGGTCGGGGACCGATAGAACCGAGATTTCGTAAGAACAGGCTGGACAAATCCTGTAGCTTGGGGTACTGTAGGGTCGATGAATCCGGGCAAGCAATCCAGCGGCAATTCTAGTGTCGAAGAACTTATCAAAGAGAATCAATCCCTACGAGAGCAGTTGAAGAAAGCGCAAGCCGAGATCGAACGGTTGCGCAAAGCACTTGAAGAAGCGCTGCGTTCGCTCAAGCGGCAAGCGGCGCCGTTTTCGAGAGGCAAACCCAAGTCCAATCCGAAGCGGCCCGGCCGCAAGAGCGGCAGCGATTATGGGCAGCGGGCATTTCGTGCGGTTCCCGATCGTGTGGATGAACAGATTGCGGTTGGGCTGCCGAAGAAGTGTCCCGACTGTGGCGGGCGGGTTATTCACGACAGCACGCATCCGCAGTTTCAAGAAGACATCGTGCGCCAGACAATTGTGCGGCGGTTCGATGTGGAGATCGGCCACTGCGTGGGCTGCGGTGGACATGTCCAGGGGCGCCACCCCTGGCAAACTTCCGACGCTTTGGGAGCGGCACAGGTACAAGTGGGACCGCAGGCGTTGACGCTGGCCGCGCATTTGAGCAAACAGCTGGGGATCTCTCACGAGCGTACGGCTCAAGTTTTGGAATGGGGTTATGGTTTGGGAGTCAGCCGCAGCGCGCTGTGCCGAGCGATAACGCGATTGGGGACAAAGGCGCAGCCGACGTATCAAGAACTTCAGATTGCCGTGCGTCATAGTCTGGTCAATCGGCTCGATGAGACCAGCTGGAGAGTGGCCGCCCATCTCCAATGGCTCTGGGTTTGTGTCAGTGACGAAGTTACCCTCTATGCCATTCTGCCCGGACGTGGGTTTGTTCAAGCCGCCTCGATACTGGGTGAGGATTACGCGGGATGGCTCAACCATGATGGCTGGCAGCCCTACTATCGGTTCCCTTATGCCTTTCACCAGACTTGTCTGAGCCATCTGATTCGACGCTGTAAAGACATGATCGAGACGGCCTCGGCCGCGGCGGCGCGGTTTCCCCAGGCGGTGATGCAGTCCTTACGGGATGGACTGGCGCTGCGTGATCGCTATGCGCGCCAGGAGATCTCGTTGCGTGGTTTGTATGTAGCCACGGGTCGGCTGGTCGCCAACATGGAGCGGTTGTTGTCCAAGACGGTTCGCAATCCCGCCAATCGGCGGCTGGCTAAACATCTGCGCCATGAAGAGCCGTGGCTATTCACCTTTCTCTACTGTCCCGGCATCGAAGCCACCAACAATGCGGCCGAACGAGCTTTGCGCCCCGCGGTCGTTGCACGGAAAACCTGGGGTGGCAATCGCACCGAAAACGGTGCCAAGACCCAACAGATTCTGATCAGCATCCTGACCACCTGCCGTCAACAAGGCAAAGACTCCTTCGATCGGATCGCCAAACTGTTCTTGTCGCCCACTCCGATCGTGCTGGACCTGATACCCGACAGCTCGTAGCTCAATTCTTCTGACGTCTCATGAACGATCTCGTGGCGATCACGTTTTGCGGACGCCGCTTCTCCTGCGATGAGTTGGCCCTCATACGCCAAGCCGCTCTCGATTACGCACCCCTGGGGATCACCGAAATCGCCCGCACGATCTGTGAGTGGTTGGATTGGAAGCGGCCCAATGGCCGGGTGAAAAACCACGAGTGCCGCTTGCTGCTCGAACGACTCCACCATCACGGAGTGCTGACGCTGCCGGTTCTGCGTCGCTCGGGACGGCGCGGACCACGCACCGTTACCACCGATACTCGCAGCGATGCTCAAACGCCGATTCAATGCCGTCTCGCCGACCTCAAACCCTTACGCCTGGCTCTCATCGAAGACTCCACCAGCGCCTTGTGGCGCCAGTTCATCGAGCGCTACCACTACCTCGGCTGTCGGGTTCCCGTTGGCGCTCACTTACGCTACTTCGTCCATGGCGCTCAGGGTCAGATTCTGGCCTGCCTCTTGTGGACCAGTCCGGCTTGGAAGATGGCTGCTCGCGACCGCTGGATCGGCTGGAACCCTGACCAACGCGCGCGCAACTTGCAATACATCGTCAACAACAGCCGCTTCCTCATCCTACCCTGGGTCAAGGTCAAGAGCTTGGCGTCCACCATCTTGGCACGCTCCGCTCGTCAGCTTCCACACGATTGGCACCAGCACTATGGCTACACGCCGCTGTTACTAGAAACACTCGTCGATGTCACGCGCTTCAACGGAACCTGCTATCGCGCCGCCAATTGGATTGCTTTGGGAGAAACCACCGCCAGAGGAAGAATGGATCGTCACCACAAAACACTCGGGACGCTAAAACGGATCTTCGTCCTTCCGCTGCACCGCCGCGTCCAACAGCGACTCTGTACCACCGCTCCCCCCAATGTCTCACTCACGGATGCCGACTAATAATAACGCGGTAAACAAGTATATCCAGGATTCGCAGAGCATCACAGCAAGCT
>Ga0209751_10004451_pt1 | contig 13416 bp, 12 predicted proteins | sample RifCSP13_1_FD_184019 | JGI IMG/M metagenome (GOLD analysis project Ga0209751, IMG submission 184019) | Soil microbial communities from Rifle, Colorado - Rifle CSP2_sed 13_1 (SPAdes) (version 2) | ecosystem: Environmental > Terrestrial > Deep subsurface > Rock core/Sediment | place: Rifle... | reverse complement strand
GGTGACGTTTGTTGTACGCAATTGCCTTCTGAATGGCATCCACGTCAATTCCCCAATGTTCAAGAAACCGGTTATCTTCAGAGGCCACTACCGCCCTGACCATGTGAGGTGATATTTTCCTCATCGGGACCCATTTTTTGTGCATGGCAGCTTTTTTTCCGTCAATCTTCTGCTCAATAACCCGCTTGACCATGAGCGGGGTTACCAGTGGATTCACAAATGAAAATAATATCACGGCAAAAAGGGTGGATCCGAAAAAGAAAATCGCGATCCATTTCAGGATCACCAGGCTCTTTTTCAGATATTTGACCCTTCTACTTTCCTCTGTTGGCAATACTTCCGGAATTTCAACAGGGTTATTTTCTTGCTCCTCCATACACAAAACTTATCCCACTAAAAATAATAAAAAAAGAGACAGAATAGTTCTGTCTCCGCAAGTTCGTTGTTTCTTATTCGCTACTTATGCTCCAGTTCACGTATTTTCTCCATAGCCCTGAGGTAATAAGCCTTATATCTGATATAGTGATTGCCTCTCTCAAATTCCCATATTACATTTCCGGCACGGTAAATTTTTCCTATACATGATTCAAATATCAGGTTATAATTTATGGCGGTAATTCTTTCCGCTTCTAAAATGGTATTAAACCGTACGCTTTTATCTCCGAAGTGTCCTATAACCGGTACGTTGAATTTTTTCTGCGCACGTTTCTCGAATATACCGTTGGTCATGGCTAAATTTTACCTGATTTACGTTGAAAGGCAGCATTTTGTTACAACAAATCAGGGAATAATAGGGTGGGATGGTAAAGTCCATTTGATGAATTGCTGTGAATCCCTGAACAAATGTACCCACCGGGTGTTAATCAACTGTTGAATCATAAAAATTGGAAATTTTAAAATCATACATAAAGCCTGCCACAGCCGGTTTCAAGTCAAGAGTTGTGGCATACCGGGCTAAAGTAGATGCATTACGGTCAAGGTTGAGGGAAGTCGCAGAAGGAGGTGGCGATGAAGCTGTTTTTAAACATATTGCCAGGGGTAAACTACAGGTACGTCAGCGCATTGAGCTGCTTCTGGATCGCGATACACCATTTTTGGAATTTTCTCCGCTCGCCGCTATGGATCAATACAACAATGCTTTTCCGGGTGCCGGCATAGTTACCGGAGTCGGATGTGTGCTGGGACGCGAGATCCTGATCGTGGCCAATGATGCGACCGTGAAAGGGGGAACCTATATTGCCGAAACCATAAAGAAGCATTTGCGGGCACAGGAAATTGCACTGGAAAATAATCTTCCCTGCCTGTACCTGGTAGATTCGGGTGGCATATATCTTCAGGAGCAGTCAAAGGTTTTTGCCGATAAGTTTGATTTTGGACGTATATTTTATAATCAGGCTGTACTTTCATCATTGGGTATACCGCAGGTAGCGGTGGTCATGGGATCATGCACGGCAGGCGGAGCTTATATCCCGGCCATGAGTGATGAAACGATAATCGTAAAAGACCAGGGTACGATCTTTCTCGGGGGGCCGCCACTGGTAAAAGCAGCCACAGGGGAGGAGATCAGCGCCGAAGATCTTGGAGGGGCAGCAGTACATACTTCTGTTTCGGGTGTAGCCGATCATTTTGCGCTTAACGATGCCCATGCAATCAATATTTGCAGGAATATTGCAGAAACTTTCGCCCTGCCCGATAAACAGCAGGTAAACCGTATTACTCCTGAAGAACCCCGTTATGATCCGGCTGAATTATACGGTATACTTCCCCTTACAACAAAAGAAAATCCTGATCCCCGTGAAATAATCGCCAGAATTATTGATGGCAGCCGGTTCCATGAGTTCAAATCCCGATATGGTACCACGCTGGTGACAGGCTTTGCTTATATATTGGGTTATCCGGTCGGAATCATATCCAACTATGGAATATTGCATTCCGATTCGGCATTAAAAGGTGCTCATTTTATTGAATTGTGCAATTTCAGAAAAATTCCCCTGCTGTTCTTGCAGCATATTACAGGATTTATGGTGGGTCGTGAGGCTGAGCACGGAGGAATTGCCAAGGACGGTGCAAAAATGGTTCATGCGGTGGCCACAGCCACAGTGCCCAAATTTACAGTGATAACCGGGGGATCATTTGGTGCAGGAAATTATGCCATGGCTGGCAGGGCGTATAGCCCCCGGCTACTGTTTATGTACCCGGGGGCAAAGATTTCTGTTATGGGTGCGGAACAGGCAGCAGATGTCCTGACATCCATCAGAAAGGATAAGGAAAGAGGTAGAGGAAAAACACCGGTAAAAGGGTTCAGAGAAAAGATCCTTGAAAATTTTGAAGAGGCAAGCTCTCCCTATTATAGTACCTCACGACTGTGGGATGACGGAATTATAGACCCGCTGGAAACACGCAATATGATTGCCATGGGTATAGCCATGTCGCTGAACAAGAAATTTCCCGAACCAAGGACCGGCATTTACAGGATGTAAATTATGACCATGTTATGACCAGTAAAAATACAATCATCACCGAATTAAACGGTACCATGGCAACAATATGGTTCAACAGGCCTGCGGTTCACAATGCTCTGAATGATACCATGATCGAAGACTTCCTGAGATCAATAAAAGCATTGAATACACTCGAAAAAATACGGATTGTCCTGGTCAGGGCCAGGGGCGAATCTTTTTGTGCAGGCGCAGATATCAGATGGCTGCAAAAGGCCGGAGTTCTTAACAGGGAAGAGAATTACCGGGAAAGCCTTGCCCTGGCAAACTGTTTTCATGAGCTCCATACCAGCCGGAAACTTACGGTAGCTCTTGTACAGGGTGCTGCCTATGGCGGAGCCAATGGTTTTATTGCCGCCTGTGATCTGGCTTTTGCCACCCAGGCTGCGGTTTTTGCCTTTCCTGAGGTAAGGCTTGGACTGATCCCCTCCACCATTGCACCCTATGTTCTGAAAAAGACTGGTCACCGCAAAAGCATGGAATTAATGCTTACAGGACAGAAATTCAATGGCACGGTAGCGGAACAAATAGGCCTTGTGAATAAAGCCCTTCCTGCGGAAGAATTTGAATCCTATGTGGGCAATGTTATTTTGAATTTACTAAATGCCGCTCCGGTTGCACAACAGGAGACGAAAAACATGCTTAACAGGTTAGCTATTCCGGTAATTGATGAAAAGCTGATAGAACAAAGCGCAGCATTGCTGGCCAATATCCGGGTTTCTGCAGAAGCCCGTGAGGGGATGAATGCATTTATAGAAAAGAGAGCCCCAGACTGGAACCACAATTAACACCATGAAAGCAGGATTAATACCATCACCTATCAGAAAAATATTAATTGCCAATCGCGGTGAAATTGCCTTGCGTATTTTTCGTGCTGCCAGGATGTTGAATATAGCAGTAGTTTTTATATACGCCGAGGAGGAAGCAAGCTCTTCCTGGATTTCGCAACCGGCAGAATCTTATTCGCTTGGGGATGGTAATGTATCTCAAACTTATCTGAATATTCCAAAAATCCTGGATGTGGCCAGGCGTTCAGGTGCCGATACCATTCACCCCGGATACGGGTTTCTTTCCGAGAACTATATGTTTGCAGAAGCCTGTGAAAAGAACGGGATTACCTTTATTGGCCCATCACCGGCCATGTTAAAACTTATGGGCGATAAAATTGCCGCCCATGAACTGGTGTCGTCATTGGGTATAAAGGGTCCGGAAACAATTGTAAAAAAACCGGATGAGATACTGTTCCTGAAAGATTCAATTGATTATCCGGTGCTCGTAAAAGCCGCGGCCGGAGGCGGTGGAAAGGGAATGCGTCTGGTCCGCCATCCGCACGAACTTTCCGGAGTTCTTGAAACAACGGCAAATGAAGCGATGAACTTTTTTGCCGATGACCGGATATATCTTGAAAAATACCTGGAAGGTCCGCGACACATTGAGGTTCAGATAATGGGAGACCGGCATGGCAATATTGTTCACCTTTATGAAAGAGAGTGTTCCATACAACGCAGGCACCAGAAACTTATTGAGGAAGCTCCTGCAGTAATATTATCCGGCGACTTGCGGGAGCAGATCACCGGGGCTGCCCTGAAAATTGCCGGGGCTATCGGTTATTACGGCGCAGGGACCATTGAATTCCTGCTGGACAAAAAGGGTGATTTTTATTTCCTTGAAATGAATCCGCGTATCCAGGTGGAGCATGGTATCACTGAAATGATAACGGGACTTGATATTGTGGTGGAACAGATCAGGATTGCAGCCGGCTATCCTTTGTCATTTAAGGAAAGGGATATTATGGTACATGGTTTTGCCATAGAAGCCCGCATTTATGCCGAAGATCCTGCAAATAACCTCATGCCCTCTGCCGGTAAGATCCATTTTTATCAGGGGCCTTCTGAGGAAGGAATCCGCATGGAATCCGCCATTCACAGCGGTGATGTTATAAGTTCCAATTATGATCCCTTGCTGGCAAAGGTAATGGTACTTGCATCGTCAAGACATCAGGCTATCGGAAAACTAAAAAGGGCACTTGACAGTCTGGTGATTACCGGTGTGCGGCACAATACCGGGTTGCTCAATACCGTTTTGCTGAACAGGGAATTTCAAAAGAATGACATTTCCACCACCTTTCTGGATGAAAAGATGGACGGGTTCGCGCAACAAATAATTGCGAAAAGACGGGAAACAAATTCTCTGGAGCTGGTAATTGCTGCAGCCTGCATTGTCCTTTTCACCGGAAAAACCGGTTTGACTCCCGGTGCCCCGGTGTGGCAGCAGATAGGTCACTGGAGAATTATTCCTGCGATCAGGTTCAAAACTGGGTCGGAATACTGGAAACTTGAATATTTCAAAACCGGCAGGAATTCCGTTGATTTAGTGCACGGGGATATAACCCATGTTGTTCAACAGATAAGCACAGATGAATATCAGGTAAGCTTTCAAATGCATAACAAACGATTCCGGTTTTATTACTACCCCGGCGGGGAGGCTGCCCTTGAGTTAACCGATGGTACATCCTTTTTCACTGTTGAACGCTGTGACCTGCCGGCAAGTGCAGTTCATGAAGATTTTAAGGATCTGTCCACATTTCAGGACGGAGTTGTGCTATCCCCACTGCCCGGAAAAGTTACAGGAATACATGTGTCCCGGTATGACAGGATAAAACTGGGTGATAACCTGATAACGATTGAGTCGATGAAACTGGAGAACAAAATCCTGGCACAGCATCCGGGAATCGTAAAGCAGATTAAAGTAAACGAAGGTGACCAGGTACATAAAGATACCCTGCTGATGTTGCTGACATCGGATAATAATTAATAAGAATTTAACTTATCCAATATAGATGAATCCCCTACTTACAAAAGCACATGAAATACTAAGGCAACAGGTCCGTGAATTTGCAGAAAGAGAAATTAAACATGTTGCTCAGCATCTCGATGAAACCAGTACTTTCTCTCCTGAACTAACCAGAAAAATGGGGGATTTTGGCCTCTTTGGCATCAACCTGCCGGAAAAATTCGGAGGCCGTAACCTGGATACTCTTTCATATATCATTGCAGTCGAGGAACTTGCACGTGTTGACAGCTCCCAGGCGGCTACGGTTGCCTCACACAATTCTCTTGGCATAGGCCCTATATTCCAGTTTGGAACAGAAAAACAGAAAGAAGATTTGTTACCCGGACTTTGCACCGGTGAGAGACTTTGGGCATTTGGCCTTACCGAGGAAACTGCCGGATCGGACGCTCGCGGAACAAAATCCGAAGCACGACTCGAAGGTGACCAATGGGTTATCAACGGTTCCAAGATGTTCATCACCAATTCGGCATCGGTGCTTTCCTATGGGTCTGCCGTTCAGGTAGTAACCGGCACCAGGAACGGGGAAAAGGAACTTTCGGTGATCCTGGTGCCGCGTGATACGCCGGGATACCATTGTGAACGCATCAGCAATAAAATGATGTGGCGTGCCGCTGATACAGGAAGGTTATTTTTTGAAAATTGCCGCGTTCCGAAGGAAAATCTGTTGGGAACCAGAGGTATGGGTGCAAAGGTAATGTTACAGACCCTCGACAGCGGAAGGTTGTCGATTGCAGCCATGGGACTTGGCCTGGCCCAGGGAGCTTATGAAATGGCACTTGACTACGCCAGGAAACGGGAGCAATTTGGCCATCCCATTGCCAAGTACCAGTCCATTGCATTCAAACTGGCCGACATGGACATGAAAATTGAACTTGCCCGGAATACCCTTTATAAAGCCTGCCGGATGAAGGATGATAATCTTCCGTTTGGCAGGGATGCAGCCATCGCCAAGCTGTATTGTTCTGAAATTGCCCGGGAGATTGCTGATGAGGCAGTGCAGATTCACGGGGCATATGGATTGTTTAAGGAAAATGACATTGAAAGGTTTTACCGCGACCAGCGGATACTACAAATCGGTGAGGGAACATCTGAAATATTAAGGATGGTGATTGCCCGGTATATGGGCCTGAAACATCTGATGTGACATGGAAAAACGTAAAACCGACCATATTGAAATGGCATTAAATGCGCAGACCACCAGGGATACGCATGACAGCAGGTTCCATTATGAACCCATGCTGAAAGCGCATCCTTTGAAGGAACCTGAACCGCTCGTATTCCTTGGAAAGTCTTTCCGGGTACCCCTTTGGGTATCGAGCATGACCGGCGGCGCGGCTGCTGCGGGAAAGATAAATCATAACCTGGCCAGGGCATGCCGGACTTTTGGTATGGGAATGGGTCTGGGTTCATGCCGTGTCCTGCTACAGGACAACAGCTGTTTTTCAGATTTTGACCTGCGCGATACCCTGGGTGAAAACCTGCCCCTCTATGCCAATCTGGGAATCAGCCAGGTTGAACAATTGTTGCAGGAGAACAAGATCCATAAAATACATGATCTGGTATCAAATTTGCGTGCTGATGGATTGATCATCCACATTAATCCCCTGCAGGAATGGTTTCAGCCCGAAGGTGACCGGCTCCGGTACGCGCCCCTGGATACGGTGAAAAGTTTCCTGGATAAAGCACTATATCCCGTAATAGTAAAAGAGGTGGGACAGGGAATGGGACCTGCCAGTCTTGCAGAATTGTTCCGTCTTCCACTTGCTGCCGTTGAGTTTGCCGCATTCGGCGGCACCAATTTTTCAAAGGTTGAGCTTCAACGGAATGAGACAGGTATCCTGGAGGCTTATGAGCCTTTTTTGCAAACCGGTGAAAAAGCAGAGGATATGGTTGATTACGTGAACAACATCCTTCTCACACTCACAAACCCGGGATGCCGGGAAGTGATCATTTCAGGAGGTATAAAAAATTACCTGGAAGGTTATTACCTGATGAAAAAAATAAAAACACCGGCGGTTTACGGACAGGCATCTTCCTTTCTCCGTTATGCGAAAGAGAGTTACGAAGCCCTGCATGCATACGTTCAAAGTCAGGTTAACGGACTCATGCTCGCCAATGCCTATCTTACTGTCAAAGAATAAGGAATGAACAACAAGGGATTCATAAACGATTTCTCAAAACAAACCCGGCAGGAGAAAATCAGGCTGTCGGCGGAATATACCGACAAACCCGTGGAATTTGAACGTTGTCTCCGGGAACATCTCCACAGCGATCTGTCAGTTCAGGCTTTGTATGATGAATTCACGGAGAATGCGGTTTCAAATTTTTACCTGCCTTACAGCGTTGTTCCCAATTTCCTTATCAACGACCGCTATTACATGGTACCTATGGTTACTGATGAAAGCTCGGTGGTTGCTGCAGCCGCCAAGGCAGCAAAATTCTGGGCATTTCATGGCGGTTTCCGGACCCGGATCATTGCAACGAACAAGACCGGCCATATCCATTTCCTTTGGAAAGGCAGCCGGGAAAGGTTATCAGGTTTTATCTCAACCATAAAGCCCGGATTGTTCGACACTGTGTTACCGCTTACCGGAAGTATGACCGGCAGGGGAGGGGGTATCCTGGATATCCGTCTGAATGACCTTTCGGAAAAGATGGAAAATTATCACCAGGTGGAGGTTATTTTTAATACGGTAGATTCCATGGGAGCCAATTTCATCAATTCCTGCCTCGAGATGATGGCTGATTATTTTCTTTATCAGGCAGCTGATCATGGATTAGCGGACGATCTGGAGATCATTATGTCTGTTTTATCAAATTATTCTCCCGGGTGCCTTGTGGAATGTTCGGTATCCTGTCCGGTCGATGAACTGGCAAAGGCAGATGACACGATTAGCGGACATGATTTGGCTGGGAGATTTGAGATCGCGGTAAAAATGGCACAACATGATGTTTATCGTGCTGTTACGCATAACAAGGGCATATACAATGGTATTGATGCGGTAATCGTGGCAACCGGCAACGACAGCAGGGCTGTTTCAGCAGCAGGTCATTCCTTTGCTGCTGGTGACGGCAATTACAAGGGGCTGACACATGCCACGATAGACGGGAATAACTTTGATTACAGGTTAAGACTACCCCTGCCGTTGGGAACCGTTGGAGGACTTACCCGTGTGCATCCCATGGCAAAGATGTCGATGTCGTTATTGCAGTATCCCGATGCAGGAGAGTTGATGGCAATTGTTGCAGCTGCCGGTATGGCAAGCAATTTCAGCTCGGTCAGGGCACTGGTGACCTCGGGAATTCAACAGGGACACATGCGGTTGCACCTGACAAACCTTCTCAGGCAGCTTGGGGCGTCGGATCCGGAAAGAAACTCAGCCATTGAATTCTTTCGTGAAAGAACTGTGACACATGCCGGTGTCGCAAATTTCCTGGCAACATTGCGCAAGAAAAATCACTGAAGGCGGTTGTCATGATTCAAGAGTTTTTCGCAAACGGGAAGTTGCTGATATCAGGAGAATACCTGGTGTTACACGGTGCAAGGGCACTCGTTGTTCCGTTGACCCTTGGCCAGCAGATGCAGGTGGAATCACCCGGTGAAGCGCAGGGATCTTTGATTCACTGGCAAGCCAGTGCCAGGGACCAGGTATGGTTTACAGCCGTGATCAGCACTGTTGGATGGGAGCTTATCAGTTCTTCGGATAAGGAGATTGCAGGGAGATTGATTGAGATACTGAAAGCAGTGGATACGCTTAATAATAAATTATTCGAACCCCGCCTGAATTACCGGATCAAAACCAATACACAGTTTAATATGAACTGGGGTTTTGGCAGCAGTTCCGCTCTGATCGCGAACCTTGCACGATGGGCCGGTATCGATCCGTTCTTATTGTACTTCAGGGTTTCAGAAGGCTCGGGTGCCGACCTTGCAGCTGCAATTTCCCGGGGTCCTGTTGTTTACAGCCTGAACGGTTCACAACCGGTCATCACCAACGCAGATTTCAAACCATCCTTTCAGGATAAGATCTGGTTTGTATACCGCGGACACAAGCAAAACACTGCCGGCAACCTGACAGCCTTTCATGGTGAGGGTAAAAGTTCAACTTACGATGTTGAAGCAATCAGCCTGTTGACTGACAGTATGCTGAAGGTAACTTTACTGGCAGATTTTGAAGCGGTTGTACGTGATCATGAGCGTATGATTTCAGGCGTGTTGGGAAAAAAAAGGATAAAGGAGGTACTTTTTGACGACTTTGAGGGTGAGGTCAAATCACTGGGTGCCTGGGGAGGTGATTTTATTATGGCTGTGACAAGTCGTCAGGAGGATTATGTACGGGCTTATTTTGCAGGAAAAGGTTTGCAGGTTATAATTCCTTTCGATACGCTGGTAAAATATGACTAAGGAATTCCACCATGAATCACCGCTGAAATGAATAATACACTGGATAAAAAATACCTGGGCGAGGCTGCTAAATTAAGCGGCATATCCGGAATACGGTCCGGTCATGTGACCTGGGAATGTCCATCCAACATTGCGCTGATCAAATACTGGGGTAAAAAAGGATTTCAGAAACCACTGAATCCTTCGCTGAGTCTTACGCTACATGGTGCCATTACCCGGTTATCGGTTGATTTTAAACGGTTGGAGGGCAACAGGGAGGTTACCCTCGATTATCTTTTTGAGAACATGCCAAACCATTCGTTTCATGATCGCTTTTTGAAATACCTTCAGCTTGTTTCCCGGTATCTGCCTTTTCTAAACACCCTCCATCTTTCCATACAAAGCCATAACACCTTTCCACATTCATCGGGCGTTGCATCATCAGCTTCCGCCTTCGGTGCCCTCGCCCTTTCACTCTGCAGCATTGAACAGATATGCTTCGATACACCGGATACAGGAACAGAATTTTTAAGGAAGGCTTCGTTCTTATCCCGCCTGGGTTCCGGTAGTGCATCCAGGTCGGTTTATGGCGGATATTCACTTTGGGGCAAAGCAGAAGAAATCCCATTGTCTTCCGATGAAGCGGCCATACCCATCAACAGTGAAATCGCCGATGTATTCAGGAATTATTGTGATTCCATATTGATCATACAAACTGGTAAGAAAGAAATATCCAGTACAACCGGGCATGCACTCATGAAGGATCATCCCTTTGCTTCTGCCAGGATCATCCAGGCGAACCGCAATTGTGTGGATCTGATCAGATCGCTCCGCGAGGGTGATTCCATGCGTTTTGTCGAAATTATTGAAAACGAGGCGCTTACATTGCAGGCATTGATGCTTTCTTCCTTACCGGGATATTTTCTGTTTCATGCCAATACCCTGGAAGTAATAAAAAAAGTAAGAGAATTCAGGCGTGAAACGGAAATTGGGATTGGATTTACATTGGATGCGGGTGCCAATGTTCACCTCCTTTATCCATCTGGGGTGGCTAATGAAGTCAGAGAGTTCATCGACACTGCGTTGCTGCCCTGTTGTGAAAGTGGTCTGGTGTTCCACGACATTACCGGAAATGGTCCGCTAAGAATTGAATAAATGATGATAATGCATTCTATAAAAAGGAAATTTCACGGCAAAATTTTACTTTTTGGTGAATATTCGGTGATCCTGGGTTCAATGGCATTGGCAATACCCTACCGCAAGGTTTCTGCATGGCTGCAATTCCCGGGAAACAGCAGGGTAAATTCTCAGGCCGTTGAATCCAACCAAACACTGGGAAAGTTTGCCGTTTATCTGTCAGAAATCCGGGAAAAAATCCCTGAGCTGTTGGGTATTGATGTATTGCGTTTCCAGGCCGATATTGGGAATGGTCTTTACCTCGAATCCACAATACCCGGTAAATATGGACTTGGCAGTTCAGGTGCATTATGTGCCGCAGTATACGGCGCTTACGGGAGTAAGCCCGGAAATCCCGATCCGCAAGTCAACGGTCCCGGACTCCGCCGGTTGTTTGCCGGCATGGAATCGTTCTTTCATGGTTCCAGCTCAGGCATTGATCCGTTATGCATATACACCGATACTCCGTTGATCATTCAGAGCGCTGACTTTGTCCGGCCCTGGGTTCCAACACGCGATCTGATTTCCGGTATGGTAATTTTTCTTGTGGATACCCGTCAACCAGGTCAAACCGGCAAGCTTGTCAATAATTTCCGACAACAGATGGAAGATCCCCGTCAAAGAGAATCTTTTACGGAAGATTACATTCCGTTAGTTAATATGGCAGTTGGGGAATTAGTGCACGGAAGATTGCAGTATGAAACGATTAAGAATCTATCTTACAGCCAATTGAATCATTTAAGCAGCATGATTCCGGAGGGCTTCCTGGACACCTGGAGGAAAGGCCTGGAAAAAGACCTTTTTGCCTGTAAGCTATGTGGATCGGGAGGGGGAGGGATGATGCTGGGATTTACCCCTGAGTTCAGCAAAGCAAGAAAATTCCTGTTGAAAAATTTCAACTGCAGTCCGGAAATATTGAAATTATAAGTCTTTTACCGGGCCGGTTCAGGGTTCAATAATTTGTTTTCAGTCTATTCTTTTTATCTTTACGGGATAATTCTGCAACAACATGTCATTGGAAATCAACGGAACCGATCTCAAAAAGCTGATCATTGTGGGCGACAGAGTATTGATCAAGCCCAAAACCTCCCAGGATAAAACCAAGACCGGGTTATATCTTCCTCCCGGTGTGCAGGAACGGGAAGTTATTCAAAGCGGGTATGTGGTTAAAGTAGGTCCCGGATATCCCATACCGGCAATCAATGAGATCGACGAGCCCTGGAAAGATAAGAGTGACGAGGTGAAATATGTTCCCCTGCAGCCCAAGGTTGGCGATGAAGCCATTTATTTGCAGAAAGGTGGCTGGGAAGTTGAATTCAATGATGAAAAGTACGTTATTGTTCCGCACAATGCCGTGCTTATGCTGATACGTGACGAGGGACTGTTTACATAAACTAACGTGCTGTTCGTCAATTTCCTCATAACTTTTTGATATCTAAAGCGTACATTTAGGTGTAGTTAATATTTTGATTACACCAACTAAGCACCCCATGCGCAACTACAAGTTAGACAAGGAACCTTTCAGGCCGGGCATTAATTATAAGCAGGATGCCTTATTCCAGGCAATATTTGAAGAATCCCCCGATGGTATTTTCCTGCTTCATCCGGATAATTTCCAGATACTCGACAGTAATGCGAAAGCGCAACAATTATTCCAGGTTCAGGATAAACTTGAATTGACCGGTCGTCAATCCTTCAGTCTGCAGGAATCCGAACCGGTTGAATTCAGCAAAAAGATTTTTATCGATACCATTAACAGTGGGGCGGAACATAGCCAGGAAATGGCTTTCCGGTCGGTCAAGGGCAATATATTCTGGGGACGCTGTTCCATTCGTAAGGTTGAAACCGGGCAGGGGGATATTATCGTTTTCCGTGTAAGGCGTGTGGTTGACTACTTAAAAACTGCAGAGATGCTTGCCTCAATGGTAAAGCAAACTGCCAAGGCAACGGGTTACGAATTCTTTGACGTTCTCACCGGGTTGCTTTCAAAAACCTTCGGGGTAAGCATGACTTATGCTGCACGAATTGATCCCTTCAAAGGGATAGCAACAACGATCCATTGCTGGCATAAGGGGCAGGAAACGGAAAATCTGGAATTCGAACTGGAAACAAGTCCTTCCCTGAATGTAATCAAGGGATATACTACCTTTTATCCGAGTAACCTGGGAAACATGTTCCCGGATGATAAATTTGTCCGGCGGATGGGAATGGAAAGTTACATGGGTACACCGGTTTTCAATCCCAATGGTGATGTGTGCGGATTGCTGGTGCTAATGGATGATAAGATCATGGAAGAAATCCCGAATTCACGCTACATACTTTCCCTGTTTGCTTCACGTGCCGGTGCGGAACTTGAAAGGATCCAGTCCGAAGAGAACTACAGGAAGCAGATTCAGGCGTTGCAGGAGAAGGTTGAAAATAAAGAGTTGACAGGAATTAGCGGGAGTTAGGATAAGATGTTGTGATTGTTGTGGGTTGTGATTGTTGTGATTGTTGTGGGTTGTG
>Ga0209751_10004450_pt1 | contig 13419 bp, 15 predicted proteins | sample RifCSP13_1_FD_184019 | JGI IMG/M metagenome (GOLD analysis project Ga0209751, IMG submission 184019) | Soil microbial communities from Rifle, Colorado - Rifle CSP2_sed 13_1 (SPAdes) (version 2) | ecosystem: Environmental > Terrestrial > Deep subsurface > Rock core/Sediment | place: Rifle... | reverse complement strand
CCCGCCACTCGATGTCCTGCGCCCGCGCCGCCCACATGCCCAGCGCCCGGCGATCCGCCTCGGACAGGGAGGACCGGACCTCGTCCGTGAGATGCTCCAGCAGTTCGACCTTGTTCTCCGGCGCGTACCCCTCGACCCACGCGTGCGCCTGTCCCATGCGGCGTGCTACGCGGTTCCGCTCTCCCTCGGCCAGCGGGCGGTCGAGCACCCCGGTGTCCTCGAGCCGGCCCAGCACCCACATGACGGGGTCGTCCTTCGGCGCGATCTGCGAGAAGTAGGCGGCGTGGCGGTAAGGGAGCGTGAACGGCATCGCCGAAGGCAGGGGATGCATTGCGGCGAGCGCGAACGTCCGCGCGTGGAGCTGCTCCTCCTCCGTTCCGGGCTTCCCGTGGTGCGCGCGCTCTCCGGCATCGAACGCGTCGTGGTACGCGTCCACCTTCGACAGGTCGAGGACGATGCGTCGCGAGGGAGGGACGGACAGGTACGTGTAGCGCAGTACCTCCGGGTCGCCGACGGCGCCCCACGTCCGCGGGCCGAAGCCGATCGCGTCGCTCGAGCCCATGTCCCCCTTGTCCACCCCGCGCTCGCCGAGGCCGACCCATTCGTACGGGATGCCGAACGGCGGCGTGAATCCCATCACGGCCTGCGCGAGTTCTTTGCACGAGTCCCGCGATCCCCCGGGCGCTGCATGGTCCTTGCCGAAGGGTTCGACGTCGACGTTCAGGACCTTCCACACCGCCGGCCATTCGAGCCGCCAGTTCAGCTTCCCGAGCTGAAGGGGCGAATTGCCTCTGTCCCCGCAGTCGCACTCGTAGTCCACCGAGATGATTCCTTGGATCTTCAGGGCCCGTGCGTTCCCCACGCGCTTGCACGCGTTGCAGTACGGCTCAAAAGGGATCCAGCCCGGCGGATAGGGCTTGCGACCTCGGAACTTGTTCACGACCTCGCGGACCTGCTCCGCCTTGGGCGCGAGCTCCGCAGCGATCGCGCGCATGTCCTCCCGGCTGTACAGCTCCGTCGTGCTCACGACGTGGACGTCCGGGGCGTACGCGTCGAGGTACGAGGCGAACTCCGCCCAGTAGTGGTCGACCCAGTTCGCGTGGCACCCGTGGGGGTCCGGCACGTCGATGAGCCGCCAACCCACGTACCGTCTCCCCTCGTCCCCGGGGAACCGCGACAACTGCCAATCCTTGCCCTTCCATTGGTCCTGCGTATATTGCGTGAGGATCTGCGTGACGTGGCGCCCCTCGTCCCGAAGCGAGCGTGCGAGGCACTGACCCAAGATGATCTCGCCGCGCAGGCGGCCGACGTGCTGCAGCCCGCTGACGCTGAGACCGCCGTTGATCACGACGTCGCGCTTGTCGCCGAGGAAGGGGCGCACGTGGTCCAGGAGGTCGTCGAACCAGTGCACCATGGGAGGCTCACGTGATCGCGCGGGCCCGGACGAGCCCCCGCAGCGGCACGCCCTGCAGCTCGTTCTTCTCCGTCTTGTTCACCATGACGACGGCGAGGACCGCCTGCCCGTCCGCCTCCGCGATGTCGTTGATCGCCCCCAGGATCGTGTCGCCTGAGGAGAGCACGTCGTCGACGATCACGACCTTCTTCCCCTCCACGGACGCGTAGTTCGAGGACCACGCGCCGCCCTGATGCCGCGTCTCGCTCGGACGGTAGATCGCGAGCTCCTTTCCCATGTCCTCGCTGATGAGGGTCGCGAGCGGGATGCCATTAATCGCGATGCCCGCGATCGTGTCCGGCTCGTTGCCGGAGTTCTCGGCCTCCTCGAGGATGATGTCCGTCATCGCCGCCGCCACGAACCCGATGCGGTTCCCGTACACGCCGACGGACCGCCAGCCGATCTTCACATCCTTCGGCGGGGCCTCCCCGCCCTTCAGCCCCCGGGTGAGGAGCCACGTGACCGTCTCCGGCGAGAGGTGGAGCTCGTCGCCGATCTCCTTCTCGCTGAGACCCTTCGCCTTGTACTCCGTCGCCTTTTTCGCGAGGGAGTCCACGCTTTTCATGTTCGTCACGGAGCGGGCCATCCCGAGGACGGTACTAAAAGTGTTCGCCCGCCGGCCCGACGTACGGACCGAATCTTGAATACGGACGGCGCCGGTCGAGTCCCCGTGCGCACGCGCGACGCGGCAATCCTTGCAGTGGCGACCCTCGCCGGGGCCCTCACGCTCTTCCTGGTCTCGATCCAGGGCTCCGGCGGCATGATGGGCGGGATGATGGGGGGCGTGATGGGCGCGATGGCCCTCGCGGGCGTGCTGTTCTTCGTCGCGATCGCCATCCTCCTTCTCGCGTTCCTGGCGCGCCCCGCCGCACCACCCTGGCCGCCCTTTCCCGCTCCACCGCCGATGGCGATCCCGCCGCCCTCCCCGGTCGTCCCCGAGTCGCCGCCAAACGCCGCGGCCCCCTCGTCGTCCGCGGTCGAATCCGCCGTCGTGAGGCTCCTCGACGAGGACGAGCGGCTCCTGTACACGCGCCTCCGCGACGCCGGCGCGACCGTCCTGCAGAAGGACGTCGTCGCGTGGGGGACGTTCTCCGCCGCCAAGGTCACGCGCCTCCTCGACCGGCTCGAGGCGAAGGGCCTCGTCGTCCGCGAGCGCCACGGGATGACGAACCGGATCCGCCTCGCGTACCGCTGATTTCAGGATCCTGCAATGCCTTTCAGTGGTTTCCGCGATACCCTTATGGGGTCTTTCGACGAGGAAGAGGCCTGGGACGACGGGTCCCGAGGTGAACGGATGAAGACGGCGTGGATGGCAGGCTTGGTGGTCGTGGCCTTGCTCGGCGTGGGCGTCGTGGCGGCGACCGCCGTGATGGCTCCCGGCGGGATGGGTGCGCCGACCGGCGGAATGGGCGGAATGAATGGCGGCATGATGGGCGGCGGGACGGGCGGCATGCCCAGCGGCATGATGGGCGGGAACATGCAGGGCATGCACGAGCAGATGCACGACCAGTGTCCCTGCTGCCAGGGCGACGATCCCAACACGTAGACTGACATCCCTGTCCCGAGGTTCGCGGCCTACGGGCGAGGTAATTCCTCGAACCTCTTTCAGTCCCTTTCCCGGTCATCGATCAGACGATGCAGTTCGGGTCGTCCTCAAACTCGTTCGGGCTGAGGATTCGCCTGCTCCCTCGAGGCCCTCTTCGCGAGTGAGTCGACGCTATTCAAGGTCGTCACCGAGGGACACCGTCAGGGCTAAGTAGCGAGCGAACGTCCCATCACGGGGAGGTATCGGAGTGGTCGAGTTCCAGCACAGCGTCGTCGTGAACAAGCCCGTGAGCCAGGTCTTCGCGTACATGGTGGACTTCCGGAACAATCCGAAGTGGAGCCCGGACATCGCGGAGGTGAAGAAGACTTCCTCCGCGCCGATCGGCATCGGGACGACGTGGCGGCAGGTCGTCGTCGCGAGGAATCGCCGCATGCCGTACGACCTGACGGTTGACCAGCTCGCAGCGGATCGGATGTATCACTTCAAAGGGTCGGGGACGGCCCTCGATTATGACGTCACGTGCCGATTCGAACCCACCCAGGGAGGGACGAAGGTCTCCATTGCTGTGAAGGGCCAGGTCAAAGGTTTCGCGAAGCTCTTCCGTGGGGCCGTCGAGCGGTCGTTCCGTGAGGCGATCACATCGAGTACGGAGAACCTTCGCAAGGTGTTGGAGACGAGTCGCTGACTGCCTCGGCGAAGGTATAAGTCCTGTTCCCGCCCCTCAGATTCGGGGCCTATGGACGGGGCGCACGGCTTCTACATCGGCGGCAAATGGGTCGATTCGAGGGGCCGCAAGCAGCCCGACACGATCAACCCCGCGGCAGGGGACGTCCTCGCGACGTTCCGGCGACCTAGAATCCCAGCTGGCGCAGGATCTCGGCATACGTCCTGACGTCGCAGTACCATCCGCCGGCTACGAGGGAGTCCAAACGGCTCCGCGCGTCCTCCCGCGTCAAGGTCCCCGTGGCGATCAGGCGTGCCAACAGGTAGCCGGTGCCGCCGCAGGTCATGCCCTGAAGTTCCGCGACACGGCGTACTTTGGCGTCGTCAGAACCGACGATGGCGCGGTGTTTCATCGCAAGCGCCACGACCGCGGCGTCGGTCCGGCGGAGACGCGCCTCCCGCTGTAACCTGCGGACGACGCGTGTGCCGGCATCTCTTGCCAATCGCACGGTCCCCGCCGTCAGGGCCTTTCGGATAGCGAAGGCATCAGCATACCCGAGGCGCTCCCCGGCGCCGGCGGTCTCCTCGACGACCTCGGGTGGGACGAGGAGGGCCTCGGGCAATCCGCGGACCGCCTCGAGCAGCTCCGCGGCAGCGAGGTTGATCAAGACCATGGAATCGAGTACGATTGGAGGCGCGGGGGGCAGAGGACCACCTACCGATGGAGGCCGCGGCGCACATCCTCCGGTACGTCTTGGGCGACCCAGTGAATGCGTCGGGTCTTCACGAGGTCCCGGAACTCCCAGAGTGTGAGACCCGCCATCTCGGCGGCCTCGCCGAAGCTGACCTTGCCCGCCGCGAGCGCCTCGAGCGCCTTCCGCCGACGGTACTCGTCCGCGCCTATGTGAAGGAGCTTTCGGAGCGCCGCGGACCGGTCGATCCGCTCCTCGCGCATGAGCTCCTCGACCAAAGCCTTCGTGTCACGCGAGATGCGCGTGGAAACGGCGACTTCCGTCATGTGCGTATTGTATACATTACAGACCGATAAGCCTATCGTCTGCCGTATCGTCCCCGCCACTCATCCGGTGCGGTCGCGGGATCGAGGTGCCCTGGCGGCAAGGTATATCTCAACCCCAAGACTTCCTCGGGCGGGGAGCATCATGGTTCAGGATCATGGATTCTACATTGGCGGCAAGTGGACGAACCCGCGGGACCGCAAGCGGCTCGCCACGACCAACCCCGCCACGGGGGAGGTTCTCGCATCATTCCCCCAGGGCACGACGGAGGACGTGAACGCCGCGGTCAAAGCCTCCAAAGGCGCCTTCGAAAAGTGGAGGAAGACGCCCGCCCCGCGCCGTGGCGATCTTCTCCTTGAGGCCGCCAAGATTCTCCGGAAGAAGAAGGAGGAGCTCGGCCGCATCGTCACGATGGAGATGGGCAAAGTCATCGCGGAGGGACGCGGCGACGTCCAGGAAGCGATCGACTTCTTCGAGTACGCGAGCGGCGAGGGCCGCAGGCTATTCGGGCAAACGGTCCCGTCCGAGCTCCCGAACAAGATGTGCTTCACGATCCGCTTCCCGGTCGGCCCGGTGGGGCTCATCACCCCATGGAACTTCCCGATCGCGATCCCGAGCTGGAAGAGCGGCGCGGCGCTCATCAGCGGGTGCACGGTCGTCTTCAAGCCCTCCTCCCTCACGCCCTTGTGCGGTGCGAAGTTCACGGAGGTCCTTGACGAGGCGGGCTTTCCGCCCGGGGTGTTCAACCTCGTCGTCGGACCTGGCGCGATCGTCGGCGACGGGCTCGTTGCGCACCCGGACATCCGCGCGGTCTCGTTCACCGGCGGCACGGAGTCCGGAAAGCAGGTGTACAAGGCCGCCGCGGAGAAGATGATCAAGGCGGGACTCGAACTCGGCGGCAAGAACGCAATCCTCGCGATGGACGACGCGGATCTCGACCTCCTCATGGACGGTGTCGTCTTCGGCGCGTTCGGGACCTCGGGGCAGCGCTGCACCGCCACCTCGCGGCTCATCGTGCAGGCGGGGATCTACGACGAGCTCATGGGACGCCTCCTCGCGCGCGCGAAGAAGCTGAAGGTCGGGGACCCGCTCGACCCGAAGACGGACATGGGCCCCGTCGCGAGCGCGGAACAAGAGGGAAAAATCCTGGGGTACATCGCCGCCGGGAAGAAGGAGGGCGACAAGCTCCTCGTTGGCGGCAAGAAGTTGCGTGGGGGCGCATACGACCGCGGCTTCTTCCTCGAGCCCACGATCTTCGAGGTGAAGCCGGAGGGGCGTCTCGCGCGCGAGGAGATCTTCGGACCCGTCCTCAGCGTGATCAAGGTGAAGGACTACGACGAGGCCGTGACGGTCGCAAACTCTGTCGAGTACGGGCTTAGCTCCTCGATCTACACGCGCGACGTGCGCAAGGCGTTCGCCGCCATGCAGGACCTCGAAGCCGGTATCACGTATGTGAACGCGCCTACGATCGGCGCGGAGGTCCAGCTCCCGTTTGGCGGCATCAAGGCGACGGGGCCGACGGACACGCGCGAGGCCGGGCCCACGGCGGTCGAGGAGTTCACCTACGTTAAGACGGTCTACGTGGACTACAGCGGGCGTCTCCAGAAGGCGCAGATCGACACCGCCAAGTTCACGGGTTGACGATTACAGCTTCGCCTTGTATCGAACGAGACGGTCGTGCTTCCGGAAGCCCGCTTTCTCGTAAGCCTGACGGGCGGGGCCGTTGGACTCCTCCGTCTCGAGGTACATCGCCGGAAAACCGTCGCGTCGCGCTTGTCGGATTGCCGCGCGGACGAGCCGCGTGCCGATCCCCCGGTTCTGGAACCGAGGGTGGACGTGCAGCTCGCATAGTTCCGCCCAATGTTCAACCCCGGGATCGAACCACGCGATCTCCAATGCCGGCGACCAAAGGACGAACCCGACGACGCGCCCGCCGACCGCGGCGACCGTAAGCCGGCCTCCCTTGATGTCGATGGCATTGTCCACGAAGAACATCGGGTAGATGCCGCAAACGTCCGCGGCGTCCTCAATGCGGAACGATCTAAGCCGCACGAGGGAGGCCTTCCGTTGCGTCATGTCGCGTGTATATCGCCTCCCTTGGCAAGGGCATGGACCTCTCGATGGAAAAGACTTTCGTAGAACGTAGCGCGGTCCCACCGCGCGCTGTGCACACGCGCGGTTACACAATCACTAATAAAGGCGGCCGGGATAGTGGAGCGGGTTACGCATGAGTTCCCCCCGTACGGAAGGGGCGGAGGAGTGCGACAACTGCGGACGTCCGATCGATGACTGCCAGTGCCGTTGCCCCTACTGCGGGGAGATCGAGGACTGCGACTGCGCGATCGGCCTCGGGGTCGCGACCGGCGGCGGATGAACGATGAGGCTCAACGAACTCACGTGGATCATCGGCGGCGCACAGGGCAGCGGCGTCGACTCGAGCGCGAACGTCTTCGGACGTGCGTGCGCGTACGGAGGCCTCCACGTCTTCGGCAAGCGTGAGTACTACTCGAACATCATGGGGGAGCACAGCTACTTCCAGATTCGCGTCGCCGCCAAGCCGATTCGCTCGCACATGGATCCGATCAACGTGCTGGCGACGTTCGACGCGGAGACGATCTTCCGGCACTTCCGGGACGTCACTTCGGACGGGGCCATCATCTACGACCCGAGCCTCGTGAAGACGAGGATCGATGACGTGCCGACGCTCGAGGCCCCGGTGAAGCAGAGTTTGAAGAGCCACCTGATCGCGCTCGGCCTTGGAGAGACGATCCGTGGCGCGCTCGACGCCGCGGCGCAGCGGGGCGTGCGCCTCCAGCCGATCCCGATGTCGGACTTCCTCGCGGACGTGGCGAAGAAGTTCAACGTGGACTCGCTCAGCAAGCTCAGCCGGATGGTGAACGTGCTCGCCGTGTCCGCGTCGTTCGGCATGCTCCACTACGACTTCGCCGAGGTCGCGAAGGCCGTGCAGTTCGTCTTCCGCGCGAAGAAGAGCGTCGCGGAGATGAATGTGCACGGCGCGAAGCTCGCATACGACCTGGTGCGGGAGAAAGGGACCGACGGCTTTGCCCATCGGCTGTCCCCGATCCCGGCGAAGGACCGGCGCGTGTACCTCGCGGGGAGCCAGGCCGTGGGCCTCGGGAAGATGCTCAGCGGCTGCCGGTTCCAGACGTACTATCCGATTACACCCGCCTCGGACGAGAGCGAGTACCTTGAGGCGAACCAGATCCTCCCGGCGGGACTCGCACCCGACGAACCGGAGGCCGAGGAGGCCGCGTTCCTGAAGGAGAACGGCAACTCGATCGTCGTCATGCAGACGGAGGACGAGATCGCCGCCATCGTCATGGCGAACGGGGCTGCCTTGGCGGGTGCGCGAAGCTCGACGGCGACCTCGGGCCCCGGCTTCTGCCTGATGATGGAGGGCATCGGGTGGGCGGCGATCAACGAGGTCCCGGTCGTGATCACGCTGTACCAGCGGGCCGGTCCCTCCACGGGAATGCCGACGCGGCACGAGCAGGGAGACCTGCGGTTCGCGATCCACGCGGGCCACGGCGACTCGCCGCGGATTGTCTTCGCCTCGGGCGACCTGGAGGAATCCCTGTACGACACGGTCAAATCCTTCAACTTCGCGGAGCGCTACCAGACGCCGGTGATCCACCTTGTGGACAAGGCGCTCGCGAACAGCACGCAGACGTTGCCCTATCCTGTCCTGGACGGGGTCCGCATTGACCGCGGGGAGCTCGCACGGCCGATCGAGGACGGGGACTACCGCAGGTTCCGGCTGACGCCGAACGGGATCAGCCCGCGGGCGGTCCTCGGCATGCGCGGGACGATCTTCTGGAACACCGGGGACGAGCACGACGAGAACGGACACATCACGGAGGACCCCACGTTGCGCGTCCTCATGATGACGAAGCGGATGGGCAAGCTCGGCCTCGCCCTCGAGGAGATCCCCGCGGACGACCAATTCCGGTACTACGGCGACGCGGACGCGGAGACGGTCGTCGTGAGCTGGGGGTCGACGAAAGGCGCGATCCTGGACGCGATGGACGTGCTCCGGGGAGAGGGCCGCAAGATCGGGTTCCTCCAGTTCCGGTTGCTCCATCCGTTCCCGACGCAGCACGCATCGCGCCTCCTCCAGGGTCGGACGAACCTCGTGGACGTCGAGATGAACTACTCCTCGCCCCTCGTGGGCCTGATCCGCGAGCACACGGGGATCGTCGTCCCGCACGCGATCGTGAAGTTCCAGGGGCGGGCGATGTCGTGCAACGAGCTCCGGGACGCGCTCGCGGCCGTGCTCGACGGGAACGCAGAGCCGAGGCAGGTGTTGATCCATGGCGCCTGAGACGATCCTGAAGCCGGCGGACTTCCAGACGGAGGTCCACAACGACTGGTGCCCCGGGTGCGGGGACTTCGGCATCCTGAAGGCGATGCAGATGGCGCTCGCGGACCTGAAGTTCGAGAGGCACAACGTCGCGATGTTCTCGGGGATCGGGTGCTCCGCGAAGACGGTCCACTACATCGACACGTACGGGATTCACACGCTCCACGGGCGCGTCCTCCCGTTCGCGATGGGGGCGAAGCTCGCGAACCCGGGGCTCGAGGTGATCGCGATGGGCGGCGACGGGGACGGCCTGGGCATCGGGGCGGGGCACTTCGTGAACGCCGGGCGGCGGAACCTGGACATGATGTACGTGATATTCAACAACGGGGTGTACGGCCTCACGAAGGGGCAGGCGTCGCCGACGCTGAAGCTTGGGTTGAAGCCGAAGTCCCTTCCGAAGGCGAACATCAACGACGCGGTCAACCCTCTCTGGCTCGCGATCGCGTCCGGCGCGACGTTCGTCGCGCGTGCGTACTCCTTCGACATCAAGCACCTGAAGGACCTGTTCGTGAAGGGCATCCAGCACCGAGGCTACGCGTTCATCGACGTCCTGCAGCCGTGCCCGACGTACAACAACCTGAACACGAAGGACTGGTACGGCGGCGAGGACCGGCACGACGAGAGCGGGAAGCGGATGCCGCGCGTGTACAAGCTCGAGGAGCGCGGGTTCGACCCCCTCGTCCGAACGGAGGACGAGGCGGATGAGAAGAAGCTCCAGGCGTTGAGGGTCGCGGCCGAATGGGGCGATGCGATCCCCATCGGCGTATTCTATCAGAATCCGTTGCTCGCGACGTTCGAGGACCGTCTGCGCGAGCAGATCCCCGGCTACATGGAGGAGCCGCCGGCGAAGCAGGTGATCGCGGACGCGGCGGGACGGCCGACCGTCCGCGTGCAGAAGTTCCTGGACGAGCTCGTCGTCACCTGAGCGTCCCGTCCGGCGCCCATGTTCTCCCGCCCCGTGACACCAGCATTTATAAGTCCGTTATAACTGATATGGGGACGTGGTGCTTGGGTTGCTCGCCCCCCGACCGACGAAACGCCCGGAGGTCGAAGAGGCCTCCGCCTGCCCGGAGTGCCGGAGCACGCACCTCGTCCGTGACGAGCAGCGCGGCGAGGTCGTGTGCGACGCGTGCGGGCTCGTGATCAGCGAGCGCTCCATCGACCTCGGGCCGGAGTGGAGCGCCTTCAGCATGGAGGAGCACGACAAGCTCGCGCGGACGGGTGCGCCCCGCGGGTACACGGGCCAGTCGATCACGCTCACGACCGTCATCCCGTTCGCGACGAGGGACAGCAAGGGCACCCCGATCCCCCTCAAGGAGCGGGAGAAGTACTTCCGGATGCGGAAGCTCCAGCGGCACAGCGACCACTCGAGGCCGGGAGAACGGAGCCTGCCCGAGACGATGGTCGTCCTCGACCGCGTCGCGTCCGCCCTCGGACTCCCGAAAGCCCTGAAGGAGCAGGCGGGGTTCCTGTGCAAGAAGGCGCTCGAGCGAGGTCTCCTGCGCGGCCGCAAGATCTCCGGCATCGTGGCGGCGTCCGTGTACGCGTCCTGCCGCATGGGGGGCGTGCCGCGCACGCTCGAGGAGCTCCAGAGAGCGACGGGCGTGCGGAAGAAGGAGATCGGAAAGTCCTACCACATCCTCCTCCGGGAGCTGGGGCTGCGCGTGCCTCCGTCGAAGCCCGCGGACTACGTGTCCCGTTTCTGCAGCGAGCTCGGCCTGGGCGCAGTCGTCCAGCGCCAGACGTACCGCGTCCTTCGGGAGATCGACGACCAAGACGGCTCCCTCGCGCTCTCCCCCATCGGCACGACCGCGGCCGCGATCTACCTCGCGGCAATCGTGTGCGGCGAGCGCCGGCCTCAAAAGCTCGTCGCGAAGGTCGCCGGTGTCAGCGAGGTCACCCTCCGCAACCGCTTCCGCTACGTCCGGGACCCGAAGCTCCGCGAGCTCGCATCGGCGCCGCGCGGGTCGCCCCCCACGCTCGTGGCGAAGTAGCCTACTTCAGCTGGGGACCGCCACCTGCTTCGCGCCCTCCCAGATCCGGGCCATGATGTTCGCGACCGCCTGGGCGAGCGCCTTGTCGTCCGTCCAGATGCAGATGTCCTCGCCGCGGTAGAACGAGTCGTCGTCCGGGATGGGGTGGGACATGATGAATTCCCGGGCATCCGCGACGTGCATGTACATCGGGACGTAGAAGTCCACGCTGCGGATCTCCGCGTACTTCGCGAGCCGGTCCACGTCCTTCTGGCTGTCCGGCGTCACGGGGAACGCGTAGCGGAAGCGCACGCCCTTCGCGGACTTCTCGATGATGTGCTCGCCGAAGCCGCGCATCACTCGGCCGGGGCTGCGGGACGTGCCGATGCCGATCCATGACTTCTCCACGTGCTCGTACATCTTGTTCAGGCGGTCCCGGACGTTGCGACGACCGTAGATCGCCTCGAACCGCCCCTTCTCCTCCGGCGCGAGCTGCCCGATCACCGCGAATTCCTTCGCGAGGGACTCGATGTTGCCGTCCAGGGTCTCCGCGCGCTCGCGCAGCTCCTCCGCGGTCTTTTCGAGGTACCGGGCGAACGGGACGGCCTTGTACCGCAGGGGCGTCTCCGGAATGATCTCGACGAGTCCTTTCTCGTGGAGCTGCTGCATCGTCGCGTAGATGCGCGTCCGCGGGACGCGCGCGTGCGGGGTCACCTGGGATGCGGTCGCGGTGTCGAGGTCGAGGAGCGTGAGGTAGACACGGGCTTGGTATTCCGTGAGCCCGTGGTCCATGAGCTTTCGGATCCGGTCCGCGTTGATCGGCACCGCACGAACCATGGACTCGGCGTGATAAATAGGTTGTCACCGGACGCGGTGACACGCCCCTCCCGCCATGGAGGAGTCCTCGTTCCCAACGCGCCGGAAAGGTTTTAAGCGCCTTGAGACTACGTGGCGCAACGGGGTAGCCTATAGGCTCTCCGCGAACGAGGCCATGCGATGCCCGATTCCATCGTACGCGAGGTTCTGACGCGCGCAACGGAAGAAAGCCCCCTGCGCGAGGCGGCGCAGATGACGGGATACGGCTCGGACGACACGGAGCTCGAGAGGATCCTCTCGGGACTCCGCACGAACATCAAGATCGTCGGCGTCGGCGGCGGCGGGTGCAACACGATCGACCGGCTCGCGGAGGCGGGCGTCGTCGGCGCGGAGATGTACGCGTGCAACACGGACGCGCAGCACCTCCTCATCGTCCGGGCACCCCACAAGATCCTGTTCGGACGGCGAAGCACAAGGGGGCTCGGTGCGGGGGCCCTCCCGCAGGTCGGCGAGGAGGCCGCCCGCGAGTCGGAGGAGGAGATCCGCAAGGCGCTGCAGGGCGCGGACCTCGTGTTCATCACGTGCGGGCTCGGCGGCGGCACCGGCACGGGCGGCGCGCCGGTCGTGGCCCAGATCGCCCGGGAGCTCGGGGCGCTGACGGTCGCGATCTGCACGTGGCCGTTCCGCGCGGAAGGCATCGTCCGGTGGGAGAACGCGGAGTTCGGCCTCGAGCGGCTCCGGAACTTCGCGGACACGGCGATCGTCATCCCGAACGATAAGCTCCTCTCGCTCGTTCCTCGCCTTGCGCTGAACCAGGCGTTCAAGGTCGCGGACGACGTCCTCATGCGCGCGATCAAAGGGATCGCGGAGGTCATCACGAAGCCGGGCCTCGTGAACCTCGACTTCAACGACATCAAGACGATCATGAAGGGCGGGGGCGTCGCGATGATCGGGCTCGGCGAGGGCGAGGACGACAGCCGCGCGGAGGACTCCGTCGAGGGCGCGATCAACTCGCCGCTCATCGACGTTGAGATCGCGGGCGCCACGGGGGCGCTCATCAACGTGACCGGCGGGATGGACATGACCGTGACGGAGGCGGAGAGAACCGCGGAGCTCGTGCAGTCACGGATCTCGCCCAACGCGCGGATCATCTGGGGCGCGGCGATCGACCCCGCCCTGCAGCACAAGATGCGCGTCATGGTCATCCTTACCGGCGTGAAGAGCAAGCAGATCTTCGGGCCCGGCGAGCAGCGGAAGGCCACGCAGGTCGGCGTGGACGTGGTGCGCTGATGGCGACGGGCATCGTCGAGAAGTCCTGGGAAATCCAGAAGCGCATCGAGGAGCGAGCGAAGCGCCTCGGGAAGGGGAAGTACGGCCGCGTGCTCCGGATGGCCCGACGCCCGACCCCGGACGAGTACAGCAAGATCGTCACGATCGTGGCCGCGGGGATCCTGCTCCTCGGCGCGGTCGGGTTCCTGATCTACCTCGCGTTCACGTACCTCGGGCCCTGGATCGCGAGCCAGTTCCGGTGAGGGCATGGGCGGCTTCCTCGAGGACGTGCCGGATGCGGA
>Ga0209751_10004448_pt1 | contig 13420 bp, 12 predicted proteins | sample RifCSP13_1_FD_184019 | JGI IMG/M metagenome (GOLD analysis project Ga0209751, IMG submission 184019) | Soil microbial communities from Rifle, Colorado - Rifle CSP2_sed 13_1 (SPAdes) (version 2) | ecosystem: Environmental > Terrestrial > Deep subsurface > Rock core/Sediment | place: Rifle... | reverse complement strand
TTCTGCGGCTCGTGCAACAGGCTCCGCCTTACGGCTGACGGCAAATTGAGGACCTGCTTATTTTCAGACAACGAAATTGATCTCCGCACGCCTTTAAGGGACGGCTCAAGCGACGAGGTTGTGACGGATATCCTGTTGAACGCCGTACGGGAGAAGCCAAAGGGCCACACCATAAACGAGAACATATTCAAAAAATGCAGCAGGACGATGAGCCTTATAGGCGGGTAGAGCTGCATTCCCCCTCACCCCAGCCCCAGCCCTCTCCCCAAGGGGAGAGGGAGTTGGAAACCGAAGCCTGATATTGAAAATAGAAAAGGCGGGGTCAGATGACCCCGCCTTTTTTCATTTTCTCGTTGTCATTCTGAGTGAGCGGAGCGACCGAAGAATCTCGTATTGATTTAAAGCTCAGATTGCTTCGCTTCGCTCGCAATGACAAGATTACTTCCCTCTTTTCCAAAGGGGGACTGAGGGGGATTAGAAATCGAAATTACATCCGAAAGCGCACGGTTTTGTGATTATGTGCGAATATGAGATTCTTCGCTTCGCTCAGAATGACAACAAACGACATGATCAATTCTAATCTCCCCTGCCCCTCCTATTAAGAGGGAAAATTACTCACCACCCGAGTTTCAATCTCTCGGCCAGCCTCTCCGGAAGCCCTGCCGCGAGTATCTTCTCCGCGGTCGCGTGTATATCGTACTCGACCCTGTAGAAGTTCACCTGGTTCTTTTTCGTATCGTAGATAAGAAAAGACGCCCTGGGGTCCCTGTCCCTGGGCTGGCCCAGGCTGCCGGGGTTTATGAGATACCTGACGCCTTTTTTGAGCTTTATCCGGCTTTCGCGGTCAATGACAATCTCGCCGTCCTCCTGGCTGTAGGCGACCGGCACATGAGTATGTCCGAAGAAGCACAGGCCCAGAGTTGCCCTGGCCTCTTTCATCAGCTCGAAATTCCTCTCAGCGTCCCTCGGGCCCATGATATAGCGGTCGGTGTCGTTCACCCAGCCGTGTATTGCCATGAACTTCCTGTTGACGAGAAGGCTCCTGGGCAGATTCCTGAGAAACTCCATCCCTTCCTCAGCGATTGCGTCCCTTGTCCAGTAGACGGCCGCGGCGGCGTGGTAATTGAAATTCGTGGGCTCCTCAAAACCAGCCACCCTCGAGTCGTGGTTTCCGATGACGCACTGGGCCCCTTTCTCTTTCAAGAGCCTGATGCACTCGTTGGGGTTGGCGTTGTAGCCTACGATATCGCCAAGGCAGATTATCCTGTCAACGCAGAGCTGCCCGGCTGCTTGAAGAAAGGCATTGAGCGCTTCGAGATTGGAATGGATGTCGGAGATGACGGCGTAGCGCATGGATTGGGGTTCAGACAGATAAGGCCTTCAGTGTATCGTGCCCTTTACGTCCTCTCCCTCGAATACGGCCTTGCCTGTCTGGAACGGGTCGCTGGTGAACCTGTCGCGGCAGTTCTTGCAGAGTATGTAGATGAGCTCCTTTGAGACGTCCTCTTCGAGGGTCTTGGCATCCATGCTCTCCATAGCGTCGAGGAGGTCGTTTATGCCCTCCTCCACGTCGCCCTCGAAATCTTCGAGATAGCCGTCAAAGTCAGCGAAACTCTTGATCTCTATTATATATTTCAAGTTGCCCTTGGGGAGTTCCCTGCCGCAGCAATGGCACCTGAGTTTCTGCATTATGCTTATTCCCTTTCTGAACCAAACTGCTGATTTTATTGATAAATCAGCTTAATATTAAAGAGCCGGCAACTGCCGGCTTTCGACTTTTGTCCAATCTTAACCCTAAAGATGCCGCTTGTCAAACCAAATGGGACATGTTAAATTCCCCTGATGTCCTACGATGTTATCCTTTCGAGGGACTCCTTTCTTCTCTCAGTCGAGCTCCGGATCTTCTGGGCAATAGCCTTAATCTACGGCGCGTCCCTTCTTTTGCATTTGGTCCACATCGCGAGCAGGGGCGCATTGGCCGGGAGAGCAGCCTATCTTCTGCTATGGGCCGCCGCAGTGCCCCATGCCGGGCTCATACTCTTGCGCACCTTCGAGGCAGGCAGGGCCCCGTTCCAGACCCTCTACGAGAGCCTATCGTGGTTCGCCTGCTCGGCTGTCCTCACCTGGCTCTTTGTATCCCGCAAATGGAAGGGCTTTTTTCTCCCCGGCGCGCTCGTATCCGCGCTTGCCCTGGGCGCAAGCCTTTATGCCCTGCTCTCGCGTTCGCCTGCCATAGAGCCCCTCTCACCGCCTTTGCAGAGCTGGTGGTTTGAATCGCATGTCATACTCGCCTTTTTCTCGTACGCGGTCTTTATCGTAAGCGCCTCGATTGAGATAAGCTGGCTGGCGTTCAGAAAGCGCTCTGACCTGTACGGCCTGCCTGAAGAGAAGCTCAAGGGCTTTCACGATACGGCCCACAGGCTCATCCTCTTCGGCTTCCCATTGCTTACCTTCGGCATATTCTCGGGCGCAGCCTGGGCTAACGAGGCCTGGGGCAGATACTGGAGCTGGGACCCGAAGGAGACCTGGTCTCTTATCACATGGACGGTGTTCGCCGTCTACCTGCATTCAAAGACCGTCCCCGCCCTCAAGGGAACTCCCGCGTCAGTCTTCAACATCCTGGGCTTCATCTGCATGCTCATGACATTCCTGGGCGTAAACTGGCTTGCCAAGCTCCTTGGCATACCGAGCCTGCATATATATTCGGTGTAGGCGTATGAAGACGCGGACAGATATAAAAAATATCGAATGGCTCTCATCTTTGAGGAAGGCCCTGGCCTGGTCTTACAGAAAGCTCTCGTCCATTGAGACCTCTGTCTGGCTGCTCTCCCTTCTCGCCATCTCGTTCATGGTCGGCACGATATTCCCGCAGGGCGGAGACTTCGACGAGTACGTGAAGGAAGGCGGCAGGTTCGTACTCCTTGTAGAGGCCTTTGACCTTCTTGCGTTCTTCTCTTCGCCCTTATTCCTCGCAATCGCTCTCCTGTTTGTATTGAACCTCGTCATCTGCACCTGCGAGAGATACAAGGCGCTCTTCGCCAAACGCAGGTTCCCTGAGTCGTTCGCTCCCACGAAGAGCTTCCTTGTGACGCAGGACGCAATACGGGCCCACGATGAGACGAGAAGGATTTTAAATGACAGCCTCGGCTTCAGGCTCGTTGACAAGGACAACGCATGGATAGTAATGGAAAAGGGGCTGCCTTACAGGTGGCTGACATGGGCATATCACGCTGGACTCGTCGTCTGCCTCATCGGAGTCCTCTTTACCTTCCTCTTTGCATTTGAAGATACGATAACGCTTAAGCCCGGCTCTCCCCAGACCGTCATCCCGACAACGACAGGCCGGGTGCAGTACATCTGGCAGAACGGGTCTCCCCAGACCGATTATCATCTCCTTCTCGATTCATTCACGACGGAGTACGAGGAATCGCACGAACTCGATTACCCGGATGACAGGAAGGCAAGACTCGCAATGGGCCTGGGCTGGAAGATGCCCGAGCACAAGATGTCTGTCGACCCGCTCTTCGCGACGGACTGGAAGGCGAAGCTGAAGATAATCGGCGGCAGCAGCACGCTCGCCGAAAAAGAGATAGAGATAAACGAGCCCCTGAAATACGGCGGCTACACCTTTTACCTCATGGGCTTTGAACAGAGGCTCAAGCTCAGGGTAAACGACAGTTTCATGCCTCTCGACGTCAAGGCCGACGATGATGTGATAATACCCGGCAGCACGATCGCGTTAAGCCTCGGGACGCTCCGCACGGGCAAGGCCAAAAGGCTCGACGGCACGATTGACGAGCTTACGCCCTATGTCACCGTGAAGGACTCGGCCAGCAAGGACGAACCTGCAATACTCAAACTGAACGAATCCATAATCGTCGACGGCAATATAGTAACCCTTATCGGCTTCACCGAGCAGGCAATCCTGAGCTACAGGTACGACCCTGGCGTAACCATCCTGTGGATAGGCGGGATCATCGCGCTTGTCGCGCTCTTCCTGCGGCTCTACGGTTCATACTACCTTCTCGCGTACAAAGTAGATGACGCTGACGCCATAGTGACTGTCAACTTCAATATCACCTCAAAAGGCCTCTTAGCCTCGCCTGAACATATCGAAAACAGGATAGAGGAGCTTCTCACGGCAGGCGACCTCAAGCCGCTTGCGCTTCCAGAGCAAACCTGATACAAACCGTGCCCAATTCATAGAAAATAATGAGCCGTGATGATATTATCTTGAGATGGACATCAGGGCGTTCATAGACGAGATAACATCGAGGCCGGACCTGCGCGAAGTGGTCCATCATGAGGAGATCCCTTCCAGGGCTCCTTCCTATGCCGAGACCTCGACCCCACTGCGTCCGGAGATCAAGGATGCCCTGTCATGCCTCGGCATCAACGGGCTTTTCAGCCACCAGGCCGAAGGCATAGACCTTATCCGCCAGGGCAGGAACGTAGTCGTGATGACGCCTACCGCGAGCGGCAAGAGCCTCATCTACAACATCCCTGTAGCCGAGGCGGTCCTTGATGACCCCGAGGCAACGGCAATGTACATCTTCCCGCTGAAGGGTCTTGAGCAGGACCAGCTCGGCGCATTCAGAGAGTTTGCCTCAAAGCTCCCCATAGAGCGTCCTGAGAGCCCTGCCAAGGGCAAGAGAAAGGCCTTCCATCCCGGCATATCCGAGATATACGACGGGGACACCAGCGCGTACAAGAGAAAGAAGATTAGAGAAGCGCCGCCGTCTGTCGTGCTCACGAACCCGGACATGATCCACCTTGCGATTGTCCCCTTTCATCAGAAGTGGGAGAAGTTCTTCAGGAACCTCAAGTACGTCATAGTTGACGAGATACATACCTACAGGGGCGTATTCGGTTCGCACGTCGCAAACGTATTGAGGAGGCTAAGGAGGATCGCGAGGCTCTACGGCAGCGACCCGGTCTTCATCGCCTGTTCGGCGACGATAGCAAACCCCGGCGAGCTTGCCCGGATGCTAACCGGCCTTGAGTTCGAGACAATAACCAGAAGCGGCGCGCCGCAGGGTTCCCGGCACTTTCTCTTCCTCAATCCCTCTTTCGGGGTAAGCCCATACACGGTCGCAACGCGCCTGTTCGCGTCGTCCATCAGGGCGGGCTTCAAGACAATAGCATTCACTAAGGCGAGGAAGATAACCGAGATCATGCACTCGTGGATACGGGACGGGTTCCGTGACATAAGCGGTTCCATCAGCTCTTACCGCGCCGGGTTCCTCCCGGAAGAGAGGCGCGAGATAGAAAAGAGGCTCTTCTCAGGCGAGCTCTCCGGAGTAATCTCGACGAGCGCCCTCGAGCTTGGCGTGGATATAGGCGGACTGGATGTCTGCATACTGGTCGGCTATCCGGGCACAATAAGCTCGACCTGGCAGAGGAGCGGCAGGGTCGGCAGGAGCGGCAGGGATTCGCTCATCGTGATGGTCGGCCTTACTGACGCGCTGGATCAGTACTTCATGAGGAACCCTATTGATTTTTTCAGGCGCGCCTCAGAAGCGGCGGTGCTCGACCCGTTCAACAGGCCCATAGTCAAATCGCATGCGTTATGCGCTGCTTCAGAAAGGTACCTGAAAAAAGACGACCCGGTCTTCGATGTGCCGAGGCTCGCCCCTGTGCTCGACGAGCTCGAGGCCGAGGGCAAGCTGAGGCGCGGCAAGCTCGATGTATGGTTCAGCCGAAAGAAGTATCCGCAGATGGAAGTGTCTATCAGGGAGGCTGGAGAGGCGTACTCTATACTCAAGGACGACGGAACGCTCCTCGGCGAATCGAGCTCTTCGCGCGTGCTCTACGACCTGCACCCCGGCGCGATATACCTGCACAAGGGCGTGCAGTACAGGGTCGCGAAGCTCGACATGCGCGACAGGGTCGTCGTATGCAAGCCTGCCAATGACATCGCCTATTACACGAGGGCCATAACGAACGAGGAATCGGAGATACTATCCGAGGATGATTCGATCGAGCTCGGCGGCACTCTCATCAAGTTCGGCAAACTCAGGATAACGGAGCGGGTGCTGGGCTACAGGAAAAAGCACATCTATACAGAGGCGCTCCTCGGTGAATTCCTCCTTGACCTGCCGCCATCGATTTTCACGACAACCGGGATATGGTTCAAGGTGGATGACAGGATTTTGAGCGAGGTGAGAAAAAAGGGCTTCAGCACAGGCGGCGCGCTTCACGCAACAGAGCACGCGGCGATAGCCGCCCTGCCCCTTTTCGCGCTCTGCGACCGGATGGACCTGGGAGGGGTAAGCTACCCCATGAACCCGGAACTTGAGAGCGCGGCGATATTCATCTACGACGGCCACGAAGGCGGCGTCGGCCTCGCCAGAAGGGGCTTTGACTGCGTGCGCGACTGGTTCTCATCGACGGTAAGCCTGATGGAGGACTGTTCATGCGAAGTCGCCTGCCCATCGTGCACGCAGGACCCGAAGTGCGGCAACAACAACGAGCCGCTCGATAAGAGGGGGGCAATTATGATACTCAGAGGAATACTCTCGAAGGGCAAATAATTATTGTTCTCAGGTTCTTTTTTGGCGATTATTTTCACCTTCTCCCCTCCGGGGAGAAGGTCGGGATGAGGGGGCCGGTATTGAAAGGCCGAATGGCGGGGCTTTTTTATAAAACATTCTACACAATTCAGGCTGCTCAAAAAGCTCCATATGCGAGGCGTCGAGGAGCGAGGAACGAGTCGTACTCTTCATGTACGTCGCAGTGACGAGCTACGAAGAGAACAAAGCAGATGGACTTTTTCAGCAGCCGCTATAGCTCTTTGAGTACCGCCTCACCCATCTCCGCGCAGCTCACCCTCGTCATTCCGGACTGCATGATATCGGCTGTCCTGTAGCCCTTGGCAAGGACCTTCTCGACCGCCCTCTCGATAATATCAGATGCCTCGTTCATGTCGAACGAGTACTTGAGCATCATGGCAACCGACAGTATGGTCGCAATGGGGTTTGCTATGCCCTTCCCGGCTATATCAGGGGCGCTGCCGTGGATGGGCTCGTACATGGCCCTGTTCTTCGTGGAACCGATGCTTGCCGAAGGCAGCATGCCAATGGAGCCGGTGAGCATCGATGCCTCGTCGGACAGTATGTCTCCGAAGGTGTTCTCCGTCACGATGACGTCGAACTGCCTGGGGTTCCTTATGAGCTGCATGGCGCAGTTGTCGACGTACATGTGGCTGAGCTCGACGTCGGGGTAGTCCTTCCCTACCCTGATGACGACCTTTCTCCAGAGCTCGGTGGTCTCAAGGACATTGGCCTTGTCAACGCTGCAGAGCTTCTTCCCGCGCTTCCTTGCGACATCGAAGCCGACCCTGGCGATGCGCTCTATTTCAGGCGTGGTATATACCATCGTGTTCACGCCTCGCTCAGTTCCGTCAGGCAGCTTCTCAATGCCCTTGGGCGTTCCGAAGTAAAGGCCTCCGGTAAGCTCCCTTACGACGAGGAGGTCGACGCCTTCGATGACCTCGGGCTTCAAAGTAGACGCGTCGATGAGCTCCCTGTATATCCTGGCGGGCCTCAGGTTGGCGAAGAGTCCGAGCTCTTTCCTCAAGGCCAGGAGAGCGCGCTCCGGCCTTATCGAGTAGTCCAGCCCTTCCCATTTAATACCGCCTACTGCGCCGAGAAGGACGGCGTCGCTCTTCATTGTAAGCTTCAATACTTCATCGGTAAGAGGCACGCCGTGGGCGTCGATGGACGCGCCGCCGACGAGGGCCTCGCTTAACGCGAACTCGGCCGAAAACTTTTTGCCGACGGCCTGCAATACCTTAACGGCCTCTCCCACTATCTCCGGGCCGATGCCGTCGCCGGGCAGTACAGCGATGTTAAACCTTTTCACTTGCAGCTCCTTGGGGACGAATTTGAATGCGCAAACAACCTTAATCAGATATCAGCTGAACGCGTTATGAAAAAGGCTAAAAGGTGGTGCCCGCTATCTTCTGCAGCACTTCCATGAAGGCGGCCAGTCCGGTAAACGGTATAACGACCGTACTGCGCCTGTCGTTAGAGAGCTCTGCAACCTGGAGGAACCTCCCGCCTTCGTTCTCCTTAAGATCAACGAAGAGCGTCTTGTTCTCTACATGCAGCTTCTCAGTGAAGAGGACCTTGCTCTTAGTCCCTTCCCTCTTCATATAACCCCCCTCTTTTTGATCGACTCCATGAGCCCGCCAGCCTTTATAAGCTCCTGCATGAACGGAGGGACCGGACGGGCGTTGAAGCTCTTCCCCTTTGTCACGTTTACTATCGTGCCGCTGTCCATGTCGACCTCGAGAACGTCTCCCTGGTCTGTGGCGGCGAAGACCTCGTCAGATTCAAGAATGGAGAGGCCCATATTGAACGAGTTCCTGTAGAAAATCCTGGCGAAGCTCTTCGCTATCACGCACGATACGCCCGCAGCCTTTATGGCGATAGGCGCGTGCTCCCTCGACGACCCGCAGCCGAAGTTCTTGTCGGCTATTATGATATCTCCGGGCTGCACCTTTGACGAGAACGATGGGTCCTCGTCCTCCATGCAGTGCTTTGCCAGCTCCCCGGGGTCTGACGTATTGAGATACCTGGCAGGAATAATCTTGTCAGTGTCGATATCCGCCCCGAACTTCCAGACCTTTGCCCTGAACTTCATCTGCTCACCTCATATAGAAAATTCTTTTATCTCTTTTTTACGGTTACTATCTGCAACGACCTGTCGGCAAGAAACGAACGCCTGAAGTCCTTGAAACCCAGCCCTGAAAGAAGCGACTGGATGTCAGTGCCTACCCAGTCCCTGGCGGTCTCGCCTTCGAAGAAGGTAAAGAAAAGGGATTGCGCCTTTCCTGCCATCCCTTCAGCCCTGTGGAAGTCCATGATTGCGAGCCCGCCGCCGGGCTGCAAGACCCTCTTCGCCTCTAAGAGTATCTCCGTCACAGCGCCCGGCCCTGTCTCATGCAGGCCCATCGAGGCTACGACCCTTTCGAACGAACCCTCTGCAAAGGGCAGCATTGAAGCGTCCGCCCTTACAAACCCTATCTTTACCCCGTAGCCCTTTGCCTTCTCTTTAGCGACCTTGAGCATGCCGCCGGTCACGTCAAGGGCAGTCGCCTTCGTGCCCCTCTTTGCCGCCATAACCGAGAGCGTCGCTGTGCCAGAGAATATCTCGAGCACCCGCGTACCCTCTTTTATCTCCGCCTCGTCCAGCAATCGCTCCCTGAGCCGGGCCTCGCCGCCGAACGGAAGGGAGGCGAGCCAAACGCCGAGGTCATACAGAGGCGCAAGCCAGTCATAGAGGCAGTAATGTGTGGGTCGGGGCTTTCTCATTGGAAAAAGGTCAAGGCCCCGTCCAAAAGGGCCGCCTACTTCGATACCTCGTCCGGGTGGGCTATCCTCCCCTTTATGGCAGTCGCCGCAGCGATCGCCGGGCTCGCGAGATAGACCTCGCTCTTGGGGTCGCCCATCCTTCCGACGAAGTTCCTGTTGGTGGTCGCAAGCGCCCTCTCGCCGGCCGCGAGTATGCCCATGTGGCCGCCAAGGCAGGGGCCGCAGGTGGGCGGGCTTATGACTGCGCCGGCCTTGAGGAATATATCGAAGTAGCCGAGCTTCATGGCCTGGTTATAGATAAAAGGCGTTGCCGGGATGACGATGAGCCTTACGTACTTGGCAATTTTTTTGCCCTTGAGGAGCTTCGCCGCCATCTGGAGGTCTTCGAGCCTGCCGTTCGTGCAGGAGCCGATGACGACCTGGTCTATGGTAATGTTCTTGAGCTGGGAAACGTTCTTTGTGTTCTCGGGCAAATGCGGACAGGCTACCGTCGGCTCTATCTTCGAGCAGTCGTACTCCCTGATATCGCAGTACACGGCTTGAGCGTCGCTCTCGTAGAACTTGTACGGCCTCTGGGCCCTGTTCTTCATGTAGGCTTCCGTCGTTTTGTCAGGCGCTATGATGCCGCTCTTCGCGCCCGCCTCTATCGCCATGTTGCACATCGACATGCGCGAATCCATGGAGAGCTTCTCAATGGGGGTGCCTGTAAATTCCATTGCCCTGTAGAGCGCGCCGTCGACGCCGATGTCGCCTATCACCCTTAAAATGAGGTCCTTGCCGCCGACCCACTTATTGAGCTTGCCCCTGAATACGAACTTTATCGACTCTGGAACCTTGAACCAGATCTCTCCGGTTATCATGGCCGCAGCAAGGTCCGTCGAGCCGACGCCGGTCGAGAACGCGCCGAGCGCGCCGTATGTGCAGGTGTGCGAATCTGCGCCTATGACGATGTCGCCGGGCACCACGATTCCCTTCTCCGGGAGGAGCGCGTGCTCGACGCCTACCTCACCGCCTTCGAAGTAATACTTCAGCCCCTGCTCCTTCGCGAATTCGCGGAGTATCTTTACCTGTTCCGCGGACTTGATGTCCTTGTTAGGCGTGAAGTGGTCGGGAACGAGCACGACCTTGTTCCTGTTGAAGACCTTCTTCGCGCCGGCCTTCCTGAACTCCTTGATGGCAATGGGCGCGGTGATGTCGTTGCCCAGCGCAATGTCCACCTTCGCGTTGATGAGCTGCCCGGGAAGAACTTCCTTAACCCCGGCGTGCTTCGCAAGTATCTTCTCTGTAATCGTCATCGGCCTCATGCTTCTCGTACCTCTCCGGTATTAATTTGCATTTTCAGGCTGCTGAAAAAGTCCATCTGCTGTGTTGTCATCGTCGCTCGTCGCTGCGACGTACATAAAGAGTACGACTCGCTCCTCGCTCCTCGACGCATTGCATATGGAGCTTTTTGAGCAGCCTGTTTAAAAACTAAATTTTCGATAAACTTGGCAGAATGCTAAAGCGTCAGGCTTTCGCGTCTGTCTTTTTTCCTGTATTCGAGCCTGTTGAGCGCGTTTATGTATGCCTTTGCGCTCGCAACGATGATATCGGTGTGCGAGCCCTGTCCGAGGACTATCTGGTCATTTTCCTGGAGCCGGACAGTGACCTCTCCCTGCGCGTCCGTGCCGCCCGTGATGGCGTTTACGGAATACTTGAGGAGCGTGCTCCTTGTGCCGGTCATTTTGGCTATGGTGTTGTACGCCGCATCGACCGGGCCGTCGCCGTTGCCCGAATCTTTCACGGCATTGCCGTCTATCTCCATCTCGACATCGGCTGTGGGCGGCGTGTCGGTGCCGCTCTTTACGTTGAGCTTCACGAGCCTGTACCTGTCGGGCATCTCTATGCGGAGAACCTCGTCCTGTACTATTGCCTCGATGTCCTCGTCAAAGACCTCTTTTTTCTTGTCAGCGAGCTTCTTGAACCTCTCGAAGGCCCTGTCGAGGTTCTCCGCCGTGAGGTCAAATCCAAGCTCAGCGAGCCGGGTCTTGAATGCGTGGCGGCCCGAGTGCTTGCCGAGCACGAGCGTCGAGCGCGAAATACCGACCGACTCGGGCTTCATTATTTCGTAGGTGGATTTGTCCTTGAGCAATCCGTCCTGGTGTATGCCGGACTCGTGCGCGAAGGCGTTGTCGCCGACTATGGCCTTGTTGGGCTGGACCATTATGCCGGTTATGCCGCTTAAGAGGCGGCTTGACGGAAAGATCTGCTCGGTTACGATGTTGGTCTCAAGGCCGAGGATGTCCTTCCTTGTCTTCAGGATCATCACGACCTCTTCGAGCGAGGCGTTACCCGCCCTCTCGCCGATGCCGTTTATGGTGCACTCTATCTGCCGCGCGCCGTTCGTGACGGCGGCGAGAGAATTGGCGACGGCCAGGCCGAGGTCGTTGTGGCAATGGACCGATATGACGGCCTTGTCTATGTTCTTTACGTTGTCCCTTATGCCCCTGATGAGCTCTCCGAACTGCTCGGGGAGCGCGTAGCCGACGGTATCCGGGATGTTGACGGTGGACGCGCCGGCATTGATAACCGCCTCTATCATCTCGTAGAGGAAGGCAGGCTCGGTCCTGGAGGCGTCCATTGCCGAGAACTCGACGTCGTCCATATAGCCGCGGCTGCGCTTAACCATTTCAACAGCGCGATCGAGCGCCTCTTTGCGTGTGAGCCTGAACTGGTGCTTGAGGTGTATCTCGGAGGTCGAAATGAAGGTGTGTATCCTGGTTTTGGCAGCGCCCTTCAGGGCCTCTGCTGCGGCGTCGATGTCTTCGGGCTTGCACCTGGCGAGGCTGCAGATGACCGGGCCCTCGACCTCGTGGGCTATCCTTCTGACAGATTCGAAATCACCCGGAGAGCTGTAGGCGAAGCCGGCCTCTATGACGTCAACTCCGAGCTTTGCGAGCTGCTTTGCTACCGCTATCTTCTCCTCGACGTTCATCGAGGCGCCGGGGGACTGCTCACCGTCCCTTAATGTCGTATCGAATATCCGTACCCTGTTATCCATTGTCCTTCCCCTATCTGTGGAGCCCCGCCTCCTTCAAATCTTTCTTGTCCTTTGCGGGGGTTTTTAAGGTTATCTTCTTCCGCTTGTCGAAGAGGGTCGTTATCGGCCCCGAAGCAACGTACCCGAACGTCAATAGGAATAGCATTATGGGCGGGTTCGCTGCCACCACGATCAATAGGAAGATAACCCCGACGAGTAGCCTGAACGGCGTCCTCTGGGAAAGGTTCAACTCCTTGAAGCTGTAATAATGCACGTTGCTTATCATGAGGAACGCGAGGGCGTATACGAGGACAAGCACGGTTACGTGCCTGACCATCTCCTCTCCCCTTCCGATATAGAAGAACATGAGCACGGTTGAGCAGACAAGCGCGGCTGCCGCCGGAATCGGGAGGCCGTTGAAGCGCTTGCTCTCGATCGTCGTTATCTGGACATTGAACCTCGCGAGGCGAAGGGCCCCGCATACCACGTAAAGGAACGCGGCAAGCCAGCCGTACCTTCCGAAGGGACGAAGAGCCCATGTGAATATGAGCACGCCCGGAGCGAGGCCGAAGGCGATGAGGTCGGCAAGGGAGTCGTATTCGACCCCGAACTTGCTGCTCGACCCCGTGAGCCTCGCTATCCTGCCGTCCAGGCCGTCGAGTATGCCGGAGATGATTATGGCTATGGCCGCGTACTCGTAATTGCCGTCCAGCGAGGCAATGATGGCGTAGAAACCGCCAAAGAGGCTCGCCGAAGTTATGAGGTTCGGCAGGAGGTAGACCCCCTTCTTAATCTTTTTCTTTTCCGGATTTTCGATGTTTATCTCGTTGTCAAGCATCCCAGCACCCCAGTATTGAAGAGCCCGCGCTCACCTTGTCCCCGACCTTTACGTTGGCCACACATTTTGCGGGCAGATATACGTCGACCCTTGAGCCGAACCTTATGAGGCCGAACCTCTGGCCTTTCTCAAAGCTCATGCCGGGCTTCGCGTAACAGACTATCCTCCTGGCTATGAGACCGGCTATCTGGTTGAAAGCAAAACGCCTGCCTCCCGGCCCTTCCATTATTATGGCGTTCTGCTCGT
>Ga0209751_10004447_pt1 | contig 13420 bp, 10 predicted proteins | sample RifCSP13_1_FD_184019 | JGI IMG/M metagenome (GOLD analysis project Ga0209751, IMG submission 184019) | Soil microbial communities from Rifle, Colorado - Rifle CSP2_sed 13_1 (SPAdes) (version 2) | ecosystem: Environmental > Terrestrial > Deep subsurface > Rock core/Sediment | place: Rifle... | reverse complement strand
GATCAGTCTGCCATCCAGGGATTCTACCTTGCGCACAAACCAGGGTCGATAAAGCGTACCGCCGTTCGCCACGGTCGCGATCAGATTCGCCATCTGGAGCGGCGTGACCGTGACATAGCCCTGGCCTATAGCAATCGAGGGCGTTTCACCGGGGAACCAGGGCTGGCCGAAGCGCCGCTGCTTCCACTCGCTATCGGGAATCAGCCCCGGCTTTTCGTGGTCCAGCGCGATGCCGCCGATTTGCCCGAGGCCTAGGTCTCGCGCGTAGCGCGCGATGCGGTCAACGCCGAGCTTCTGCCCGAGCTGATAGAAGTACACATCACACGACTCCACGATCCCCTTATGGAGATTCACCGCGCCGTGGCCTTCCTTTTTCCAATCGCGAAAGGTCCGATTGCCAACGGCCAGGGAACCATGGCAGAGCAGATTCGTTTCGGGTTGGATCACCCCCTCCTCCAGGGCCGCTATGGCTAGCACGATCTTGAACGTGGAGCCCGGAGGGTATTGCCCTTGGATGGCCTGGTTGTTCAGGGGATTCGCCGGATCCCGCACCAGGTCCCGCCATTCTTCGGCGCTGACTCCGCGCGCGAAGACGTTCGGATCGAATCCCGGCGTACTCACCATGGCCAGGACCGCCCCGCTATTGACGTCAAGGGCCACAATCGTGCCATGCTTTCCTTCGAGCGCCTGGTAAGCGGTTTCCTGCAGATCCAGGTCCAAGGTTAAATAGACGTTCTGCCCGGGAGCGTCTTCCACGGCGTGGAGGATCCTGACCCGACGTCCGAGCGCATCCACTTCCACTTGCTGCCCGCCGCTCCGCCCGCGTAAATACTCCTCCCAGTTCTTCTCCAGGCCGAATTGTCCAATTTCATCTCCCATGAGGTAGCCTTTGCCGCGCTGGGCTTTGAGCTGTCGCGGATTGACCTCTCCTATGTACCCCAGCAAATGGGCGCCCGCTCTGTTCGCAAGGTAACTGCGCCGTGGACGGATCCAGAGCGTTACCCCCGGAAGATCAAGCTGGTGGGTCTCTACGGCCACGACCGTGCGCCAGTCGATGTCTCGGCCCAGCACAATCTCGCCAAAGGCAGGACGCGTTTTGTTATCCTCGAGGAGCTTCACGAAATCCTTCTCCTCTCGGCCGAGGACATGGGCCAAATGCTTTAGCGTGACCTCGGGCTCCGCGGCGTCTTCGGCCACGAAGAGCAGGTCAAACGAGGGGCGATTGTCGACCACCAGGTTACCCCTGCGGTCAAAAACCATCCCTCTGGCCCCGGGGACTTTTTTGATTCGGATCCGGTTGTTTTCCGACAAGTACGTATACCAATCCCCGTGCATGACCTGGAGCAGGAACAGACGGCCGATCAAAGAAACGAACGCGACCGTGACCAGCATGACGAGGAGATGAACGCGGGAGCGTATGTGCGGGTCGACTTCTTTGCGGAATGAAAGGGGTAACATCATGTTCCTACAAGGGCATCTCGGGTGCCTCCATGTAACGCTGGCCGCGGCGGAGAAGGAAGAAGAGCACTGGCGCCAGAGCCGCAGCCGCCAGGGCATCCAGGAGCATATAGTGGATGAGCCCGCGCCAGAGGCCATCTGCCGTCAAGAAGAGCGACGAGGCCGTCAATAAGGCGAGCCCTTTAATCAATGAGGCGGCAAACACGACGGCAGCGCTGAGCAGCGAGTCATGGATCCAGATACAGCGTGAGCTCAAATAGACAGCTAGAAACACGAGCGACGTGGCAAAGGCGTTAAGTCCCAAAAGCGGGCTGGAGAAAACATCCACAGAGTAACCCAGGATGAAAGAGCCCAGGACGGCTGCGACCGTCGGATGGTTCAGTCCCCAATACACGCAAAGCACTAGCATCAGGTCCGGAACGATGGGCCCGAGCGGAAGGAGATGCAGGGCCGTCGTTTGCAAAAGCACCAGGAGAAAACCGACCGCCAAAAAAAGCAGGGAAAGCTTCATTGGGATTTCAAGAAAGATTCTTCTCTTTCAGTGGCGTCGCCGCCGGCGCCACCAACAGAACCTCCTCGATTCTCGAGGGGTCCGCAGCCAGCTCTACCCCTACATATTGGAACAAGCCGAAGCTCTTTTTACGAGTCTTGGTGACGGTGCCGACCAACAGGCCTTTAGGGAAGACGCCCTCCAAACCTGAGGTGATCAAACGGTCACCGGTCTGGATGTCCTCGCTTCGCTTCACGTACTTTACGATCGGCCCTTCGTCAAGCGAGCCGGCAACGATCCCTCGCGCCCGACTTCGCTGATTGATGACGTCGACACCGCTGTGGGGATCGGTGAGGAGCAAGACTTTAGCGCCGTGCGCCGTTACCGCGACCACCTGGCCCACCACGCCCGCAGGCGAGACCACGGCCATTCCCTTGGAAACCCCCTCATTGCTCCCTTTATCTAGGGTAAGGCTACGAAACCAAGTACTCGCGCTGTTTCCTATGACCCCGGCGGTCAGCGACTCCGACGGCAGCTGAGACCGGAAGTCCAAGATCTCGCGCAGGCGGCGGTTGGTCGCTTCAACCTCCAACAGCCGGTTCCTTTCTGCCTCGAGCTCCTGGAGGTGCTGCCTCAGCTGCTGGTTTTCCCCAGCCAATCTCACGAGCCGAGCAGAGACCTCTCCGATATCTCCAATCCAAAAGACCATGGCTTGAACGCCGATTTGCAAAGGCCGCATCAGCGTTACTAGTAGGGGGCCGATCGGGTCTGATTTTAGATGACCCTTGGCGGCCGCGGCCAAGATGGTGAGGGAGAGAAAGACGCAAAGGAACGAGCTCAAAAGGACTTGATTTTTGCGAAGGAAAGCCAGCATGGGGGGCTCAAACTGGGCCTCGAGGAGGATCATCGGGGATGGGAGAGCCTAATGGACAGCTACCTCCTTCAGTAGGGATATCTCGTCCAAGGCTTTTCCTGCTCCCATCACCACGGCCGTCAGCGGGTCGTCGGCGAGCATGACCGGGAGCCCGGTCTCCTCCCTAAGCAGGGTGTCGAGATTCCTCAGCAGCGCCCCGCCACCCGCCAGGACAATCCCGCGATCCACGATGTCTGACGCCAATTCCGGAGGGGTTCGTTCCAGCGAGATTCTGACGGCATCCACGATCTGATTGATCGGTTCAAGAAGCGAATCGCGGATCTCCTCGTCGGTGATCACCGCGGTTTTGGGAACGCCTGCCACGAGGTCCCGTCCCTTGATCTCCATGGTCTGGATATCGTCGCCGGGATAGGCGGAGCCAATCGTGATCTTAATGAGCTCTGCCGTTCTTTCCCCAACCAGCAGATTGTATTTTCTCTTGATGTACTGGGCGATGGCCTCGTCCATCTTATCTCCACCCACGCGCACCGAACGCGAGAAGACGATTCCGGAGAGGGAAATCACGGCCACCTCGGTCGTGCCGCCTCCGATGTCGACGATCATGCTCCCCGTGGGCTCCGTGATCGGCAGCCCGGCTCCGATGGCGGCCGCCATCGGCTCTTCGATGAGGTAGACCTCCCTTGCCCCGGCCGATTCCGCCGATTCTTTGACGGCTCTTTTCTCCACCTCGGTGATCCCGAAAGGCACCCCGATGATGATCCGTGGCCGCACCAGCGTTCGGCGGTTGTGAACCTTCTGAATAAAGTAACGGAGCATGGCCTCGGTGATTTCGAAGTCCGCGATCACTCCGTCCTTGAGCGGCCGGATGGCGACGATACTGCCGGGGGTCCGGCCAAGCATCTTTTTGGCCTCGGCCCCCACGGCCAGGACCCTCTTGCCGCCACGCTCGTTCTTTTGCTGCACGGCGACGACCGAGGGCTCGTTGCAAACGATCCCCTGATTCTTGACGTAGATGAGCGTGTTGGCGGTGCCCAGGTCAATGGCGAGATCATTGGAAAAAATCCCGAACAGGGAATCCAGCATCTACAGGCTCCTTTTCACCCCCGCAAACTCAGGGTTTACTAAGCAAAAAATAACAGATTTGCTCTTTGCAAGCAAGAATAACCCTGCGCGGGACACGGTTTGGGCACGGGTTTTTGCGCCATGGTTGCAAAGGCTGAGGGCATTCCCTATGATACTTTGCAGCTCATGCAATGAGGACCTGAACTGAGAGGCATTGCCATTCCATGCTTGATGTACTTCGTAAGCGCAAAAGATCCTGGGTCATCGTCTTTCTCGTCGGCATCATCGTGGTCGTGTTCGCGCTCTGGGGGGTCGGCAGTTATATCAATGATCCCCGGGGCGCCAGCGTCGCCACCATCAATGGCGAGGCCCTGACCCCGAGAGAATTTGAGCTCCATTATCAGCGCCTCCTTGAGAACTACCGCAACGTGTTTCGGGATGCTCTGACTGAGGAGATGATTAGAAATCTCAACCTGCGGGGTGCCGTTTTAGAGGATCTGATCCAAAAGCGGCTGTTGCTGCAGGAGGCCGGAAGGCTCGGCATGCTGGTCAGCGATGAAGAGCTCACCAACGCGATCGCTCGCATCCCGGTCTTCCAGGTCAACGGACGCTTTAGCAAAGACCGCTACCTTCAGGCGCTACGCTCCAACCGCCTGATCCCGGGGCAATTTGAAGCGGAGCAGAGGGAACAGCTGACCATTCAAAGGCTTTACGCTATCGTGCAGGACGGCGTGCAGGTCACGGAGAGGGAGATCAAAGACCGCTATCGCTTTGAGCGGGAAAGCTTGAATCTCGCCTTCATCCGCTTGGCGGCCGACCACTTTTTGGGCGAGGCCAAGGTCGTGCCGGAGGAGATCAAGAGTTATTACGAGCGCAATCGAGAGTCGCTCAAAGAGCCCTTGCGGGTTCAGGTGGAATACCTGACGTATCTTTTTGAACATTCCGTGTTTAAAGTCGAGGTCAGCCAGGCCGAAATCGAGGATTACTACAAGGTCAACAAAGAGACGAAATTTCGCCAGCCCAGGGCGGCGCGCCTGCGCCACATTTTTTTACGTGTCCCGGAGCAGGCGGAGCGGGAGCAAAAGGAGCTGATCCGTCAGAAGGCGCAGAGCGTGCTGCGCGAGGTCCGTAGCGGAAAGGATTTCGCTCAACTGGCGAAGGAGTTTTCCGAGGAGGCGGGCGCTGCCCAGGGCGGAGATATTGGCTGGTTGACGCAGGGGCAGATGTTGCCTGCGTTGGATAGGGTGGCGTTCGGCTTGAAGCAGGGAGAGATCAGCGACCTTCTGGAATCGCCCTTGGGAATTCACATTCTGAGAGTGGAGGAGACCAGGGAGGAGAAAACCAAAAGCCTCAAGGAGGCTACAGCTGAGATCGTCCGGGCGATCAAGGTGGAAAAGGGAATGCGAGAAGCGGGGAAGGCCGTCGATGAGGACCGGGCGAAGGCGCTCTCGGGTGCGGATTTTTCGGCCCTCGCCCAAGCGAGAGGGATCCCGTCGAGGGTGAGCCCATGGTTTTCTCGTTCTGAGGGAGTGCCGGAGGTCGGGCCAGTGGAGGGGTTCATCAAAACCGCCCTCGGCCTCGGCGCGAAGGAGCTCGGGCCCGTCGTCGAAGGGCCAAAGGCCTATTATCTCTTGAGGAGCAAGGGGAGGAGAGAGCCCTCGATTCCATCCCTGGAGGCGGTGCGTCCGCAGATCGAAAAAATGCTCCGGGAGACCAAGGCCTTCGAGCTCGGGCTCCAGAAGGCCAAGGCTTTGCTGGAGCAGCTCAGGAAAGAAAAAGACCCAGGGAGGCTTGCTCACCAGCACGGCCTCCGTTTGGAAGAGACCGGCCGGTTTCGTCGCGGCGCGAGCGAAATTCCCAAGATCGGAGCCCTACAGGAAGTTCGGCCCGCGGCGCTCCCCTTGTCTCGCTATCAGCCGATCGCTCAGCGGATCTACACGCAGGGGAGTGCCGCCTTCGTTCTCGCCTTGAAAGACAGCGAGGAGGCGGATATGGCGCTTTTCCCCAAGGAAGAGCAACGCCTGAGGGGGGAGCTGCTCACTGAGAAGCGCCAAAGAGCGCTGGAAAAATTCCTCGAGGACCTCAAGGCGAAGGCACGAATCGAGATTAGCCCGGAATACCTAGAACAGAGATGACGGCGAGGGATACGATGGGAGACCTCGTGTAGCGGGTGCCGGCGCCTGGTTTCAGCTATTGGGAAGATGCGACTCTTACTCTTGCGGCACGGTGCGACCGACTGGAACCTTCAAGGACGGTGCCAGGGCGCCACGGATCTCGAGCTCAACGAAACCGGTATTCGACAGGCGCAGGAGATCGCTGCGTATCTCAGCGGACAGAGCATCCGTGCGATTTATTCCAGCGATCTCAAACGGGCCGTGCAGACGGCGTACTTCATCGGCCAACCCCACGGCCTCGAGGTGGCTATCGAGGCGAGCTTACGCGAGCTCGATCACGGCGCGCTCGAAGGCTTGACGTTCGCCGAAATTCGCGCCGGCTTTCCCGACTTCATCGAACAGTGGAGAGACCGGCCGGCGGAAGCCCCCGTTCCCGGGGGAGAGAGACTGATCGAGGTCGATGCAAGGGCATGGGACGGCGTGAACCACATCGTGCGCCGCCACAAGCCTGAAGAGAATGTGGTCATCGTCAGCCACAACTTTCCGATACTCGCCATCCTCTGCCGGATTACCGACACTCCGCTCAACAGCTACCGCACCTTTCACCTCGATCCCTGCGGCATCAGCACGGTCAGCTACCACCCAGCCGCCGGGTGGGCCGTCGTGCAGGTTAATGGAGGCGCGGGCGGGCGCGCTGAGCATCAACCCAACCGCAATAGATGAACCGTTGAGGCCGGCCGAAGGGTGCCCATGGAAGCCCTGATCCAGCAATTTGTCCAGAGTCTGCCCTTGTCTCTATTGTTCGTCTATATCGCAGTGTCGTTATCGGTCCTTGGGAAGAGCGCGGATTTGCTCGTTGACGAGGCGGTTGATCTCTCGGTCCGTTGGGGGATACCCAAATTTGTGGTCGGATCGACAATTGTAAGCATTGGCACAACGACACCGGAGGCTGCGGTCTCTGTGCTGGCGGCTCTGCGGGGCAAGCCGGATCTTGCCCTGGGGAATGCCGTGGGATCGGTCATCTGCAACATGGGACTCATCATGGGTCTGGGCATTCTAATCGAACCTCCCATACTGGAACGGCAGGTTGTCTATCGCCAGGGATGGATCCAGTTAGGAACAGCGTTGCTCCTAGTGATTGTTTCTTTGCCCTGGAGGGCGCCCGGATCAGCGTTCACGGATGGGGGGCGGTTGCCTGAATGGGCGGGTTTTCTCTTTCTGGGCCTTCTCGCAGCCTACCTCTGGTATTCGATCCGTCGGACAAGCGAGCGAAGAGCGACGTATTCGACACGGCAGGAGACCAGCAAGGAGGCAGGGACGGGTCTATTTGTTCTCATGAAGCTTATAGGGGCCGTCTCGCTGGTTGTCGGCTCATCGTGGGTACTTATCCCGGGAGTCCAGGAGGCCGCGCTGCGCCTGAAGGTCGCTGAGGGCATTATCGCGGCGACCATTGTTGCATTTGGCACATCGCTGCCGGAGCTGGTCACCATGGTGAGGGCATCGTGGCGCGGGCATGGGGAGCTCGGTGCTGGCAACGTGATCGGGGCAAATATACTGAACGTGCTTTTCGTTGCCGGAGCATCTGCTGCCGTAACGGCGGGAGGGCTGATTGCCGCGGTTCATTTCTTTCGGCTGTTGTTTTTCTTGATGCTTTTTGTGCTCCTTGTTTTCCAGGTCGGGATCCTTTATTCCGGCGCGCGGCTAAGGCGGCCCGTCGGCGTGCTGCTTCTTGCCACTTACCTCCTCACAGTAACATTTAGCTATAGCTAAAGAGTGAAGCTCGTTCGCTCACCCGCCTCTTTTATGCCTTCAGGAAAATCTGGAGCCGTAATCTAAGGGTTCCTGAGAAATTCTCTGAGATCGGAATTTTGCCCGCGATAGAAAAAGGGCCTTAACGGGCACGAAGCTGGAAACGGCCGATACTGCCAAGGATTGACCTAACGATGGTTGAGCCTGTTCTCTACTCTACTCAAGGCCACCAAGATCACTTGCGCGACGAGCTCAAGCAGAACGCCAAGGGCCCGGCGGCGGAGGCAGGTTTGCAGATCGAGTTTCTCCGCCACCATGCGACCCGCAAGGAGAAATTGATCGAGGAGATTCACCGCAAGCGGGTCCGGCCGGCCTGGGGTCTGCAAGTGAATCAGTTCGATACGTGGGCCGGCTCACGCCTGGCCACCAGCCGGCGGCGAATCGGCCGGAGAAATCCGAGGAACGCCAAAATCAGCGCCACGAGGGTGCTGCCCGCAATAGGCAGCAGCATCGCCACCGCGGCCACGAAGAGCACCGCTCGCTCCAGATACTCGATATGGTCCTTCGCCGGGCCCACCAGCGAGACGCTCAGGATCGACACCCCCGCCAGACCGGTAAAGGTGGCAAAGAGAATGTTCCCGATAGAACCCATCATCAGCAGCCCGTTGTCCAGCACGAAAACAAAGGGCAGGAAATAAGCGGAAAGCGAGAAGATGAACGCCTGAATCCCCGTCCTCCAGAAATCCGTGCCGGCGATCGTTGCGCCGGCGTATGCGGCCATGGCCACCGGCGGGGTGACCATGGACATCAGCCCGCCATAGAAGATGAACAGGTGAGCCGCCAGGGGCAAAATGCCCAGCTTCTCCAGCGCCGGGCCCAATACCAGCGCCAACAGAATGTAGATGATGGATGTGGGCATGCCAGCCCCCATGGCCACGGCCGCGATCATGGTGAGGATCAGGATCAGGATCACGTTTTCGCCGGCAAAGTTCAGGATCAAGGTTGAGAACCGGCCCGCCAGGCCGGTGAGAAGCAGCACGGCCACGATCATACCCACACCGGCGGCGGAGGCCCCCAGGCCGGCGAACCCGGCCGGGGCGGTGGAAATCAGGTTCACAAACGACCGGACCCTAAGGGATTGGCGCTGGAACAGTTTGATGAGAACGTAGCACGCGAGACCGCCGCCCATGGAGTAGAGCACCGCGAACGAGGCCGAATAGCGCATCACCAGCAGCGCCACCAGCGTGACAAATGAGCTCAGAAACGTGATGCCCGAACTGCCGCCGAACACCTCCCGCCAGGAGGGGATCTCTTCGGGTGGAAACGGCTTCAGTTTCGATCGCACAGCATAGACGTACACCCCCACGAGCACGCCGACAAAATAGAGGATGGCGGGGATCAGCGCCGCCTTCATCACCTCGAAGTAAGAGATCCCCAGGAACTGGGCGATGAGGAAGGCTGTCGCGCCCATCACCGGCGGCATGAACTGGCCGCCCGAAGAAGCAGCCGCCTCTATGCCTCCGGCCACATGCGGCTTGATGCCCACGCGCTTCATCAAGGGAATCGTGACGGTGCCCGTGATCATCACGTTGGCCACCGCGCTGCCGCTTACGGTGCCGGTCAGGCCGCTCGACACCACGGCCACCATGGCCGGGCCGCCCCGGTAGCGGCCCACCAGGGCCAGGGCCAGCTTCATGATGAAGTCCAGGGCGCCGGTCCACTCCAGCAATTTGCCGAACAAATAAAACAGGAACACGTATTTGAGCATGACGTGCGCGATCACGCCGAACATGCCGTTGGTCGAGAGGTACAGGTTCCCCATGATCCGCTCGCCACCGAAGCCCATGTGACCGCCCAGCCAGAACGGCAGACGCTCACCAAAATAGATGTATGCGAGAAAGGCCGACACCAGCACGGTCAGCGCCCAGCCCATGGAACGCCGGGTGGCCTCGAGGATGACCACGATGGCCACAAAGCCGAGCACGATGGCTTCCGTCGGCATGAACAGGCCGAGGTCCTCCATGAGGTCCACGTTCCAGATGATGTATCCGTAAGAGACCACAGTGGCCAGGATCAGCGCCAGATCCAGGGCCCTGAGCAACGCGGACCGGTCGGGTGTCATCAGAGACTGCAGGTAGACGATCAGAATCAGAAGGCCTACAAACAAGGTGCGCTCGATCAAGGGATCCAGGGGATTCACCACGTTCCAGAGCGCGAACACGGTCAGGAAGAAGCAGATGGCGCGATAACTCAGCTCAGGGATACATCTGCAGGCTCGCGCCGTCATCGGCTGTCACTCCTCAAACGTTGACGCCAAGAACATGCCTGGCCCAAAGGGCGGTATTTGGAGAGGGAGCCGGGTGAGGTTACTTACCCTGCCAGAGACCTTTTTCTTTCCAGTACTTCACGGCGCCGGGGTGCCACTCCACATTCCGCAGCAGGGTGGTAGCAACTTTCTCATCGTCGACCAGCCAGCGATACAGGTTCATACTCTTGTTGAGCTCCTTGATGTTCTGATGGAACGACTTGGTCAGGGCGTACACCAGATCGTCGGGCATATCTTTCTTGGCTACCATGTAGGGACCCGTCCAACCCACGCTCTGGAAATCGCCGCCCGTGTAGCCCTTGGGCATGGCGCTTGCCTTGATCCTGCCCTTGAAGTAATACCAGTTGTCGGCCACGGCCTTGTTTATAGCCGCCGGGTCCATCTTCAGGGCCTTCACGCCTCTCTGCTCGCCCAACTGGTATGGAGCCGGGGTGGTCTCCAGGGCGGAAGCCGCGTCCAGGGTGCCGTCACCCACCTGAGTGGCCAGATCCGTAAAGTCAGCGTATACCGCCGTGTAGTCCTTACCCTTCTCCAGGCCGTGCGCCGCAAGGATGCGGCCCATGTAAAAGTCCCACACCGAGGCGCTCGGCCCCAGGCCCACCCGCTTGCCCTTCAGGTCCTTCACCGTATTGAGAGCGCTGTCGGCCCGGGCATAGAAAAAGGCATACGAAGGATAGAAGGCGAACATCAAACGGCCGTTGCGGTACGGCTTCTTGAAACTGCCCTCGCTGTTCCAGGCCTCTGCCTGGGAGGCGCCGGTGACCATGCCCAGGGCTACTTCGCCACGCTCGAGGAGGGCGATGTTCTCTGTGCTGCCCCTGGAGGTGGAAACCACCACGGGAATGCCTATGTCCTTCTCCCAGACCGGAGCCAGTGGCGTGGCCAGCGCGTGGAACCCGCCTCCCTGGGAGGCCGACGCAATTTGCAGGGATTTCACGCCCCAGGACTTCTCGGCAGCCGCATCCGCGGGGCGCAGGAAAAGGACGAACGAAGCAAGAAGCACCAAAACAACAGACCAATGCCTTTTTAACTCGCTCATAGGTTTCACCTCCAAAACGCGATTCTAACTCTCACAGTTGAGGGTCGAAGAGATCCTAAGTTGTCTGACGTTTCAACGCGCCCATCTAAACGGTCTTTACTACAAGGCTTCCCGCCCATGCCCGCAGTGATAAAAAAGAGCTTTCGGGACAAAATGGATTGAATCTTTTGGAAAACCGTCTCAAACTGCGAAAGTTCGGCTTTACCTTACTCTGCCAGTAAAAAAACGCGATTACAGCCTAGAAAGAATTATAAAGAATAAGGGGTCCTGTCAAGCTGTCGCGCCGCGGCCCCGGTGTTTTCTCGGATAAGGAAGCTCGTGTCTCGTCTTCTGTGGTTCCCCCTGCGGAAGCTTTGCAAACGGAAAAAGTTGGTGAAGGAAGAAACTTGCGCGGACCTTCTTAAGGAGGAGCTGGAAATCCTGTCCAAGATGCTCAGTGCGCTGATTAAGGGAATAGACAAGCGCGAGCAGCAGATCAACGGAACAGCGACCGCATTCTCGCTGTTCTTTTCGTCCCTCCATTGCTCCGTTGCCCGCTGCTCCAATGCTCTAAATTTTTGCTTCACAAAAATTTGGTGGAGCCGAGGGGAGTCGAACCCCCGACCTTCGCGTTGCGAACGCGACGCTCTCCCAGCTGAGCTACGGCCCCACAAAACTGAATTCCGGAAACTGGGAAAGACCCGACTACGGCCTAGACGTCGATCACGGATCGGAGATAGGTTTTCATCTCACCGCGGAGTTCCGGTCTTTTCAAGGCGTAGGCCACATTGGCCATCACAAAGCCCAACTTGTCTCCGACGTCGTACCTTTCCCCTATAAACTCGTATCCGTAGACTTTCCGTTCCTGCAGCAAGCTGACAAGCCCGTCGGTTAGCTGGATCTCACTGCCTCTGCCGGGCACGAGTCGCCCGAGCTGGGAGAAGATCTCCGGCCGCAGGACGTAGCGACCGATGATCGCGAGTCGAGAAGGAGCCTCCTGGCGAGACGGTTTTTCCACCATGGTTTCGATTTCGTACAGGCGCGACTGGATTTGAGGGCCACCGATGATGCCGTATCGATGGACCTCTTCCGAGGCCACCTGCATGAGGGCGACCACAGACTCTCCCCTCTCTTCGAAGACGTTCAGGAGCTGTCGGACACAGGGGACCTGAGCATCGATAAGGTCATCCGCGAGCAGGACTGCGAAAGGTTCGTCTCCAATCAGATCCCGCGCGCAGAGAACGGCGTGTCCCAGACCCAACGGCCTTTTCTGCCGGACGGCGACGACTTCGATCATCTCGGAAATCCGCTTGATCGCTTCCACAGTCTCTTTCTGCCCCCGTTCCTCAAGGACCTGCTCCAGTTCCGGGGCAAAGTCGAAATGATCCTCGATGCTGTCCTTTCCTCTTCCGGTTACGAAGATGACCTCGTTGATGCCGGCTGAGACCGCCTCCTCGACGACGTACTGGACGGCGGGGATGTCCACGATGGGCAGGAGTTCCTTCGGTACAGTTTTGGTGGCTGGCAGAAGACGCGTGCCCAGACCGGCCACGGGTATGACAGCCTTTTTGATCTTCATCCGAAAGGAAAAAATGCTAGACTAGGCGCCTGGGTTTTCTCTCTTCGACTTCCTGAGTTGACTTGCAATCAATGCAAAGCGTGGTGACAGGGCGAGCCTTCAAACGGTCTATGCCGATCTTTTCGCCGCAGGCCTCGCAGATCCCATATTCCCCCCGGTCCAAACGCCTGAGGGCTTCCTGTATCTTGACCATGAGCTTGCGCTCCCGATCACGGATGCGCAGGATGGAGTTGCGATCGGCCTCCAGGGAGGCTCGGTCTGTTGGGTCAGGAAAGTGCTCCACTTGATCCATCCCCTCAACCGTCTTGCCCGCCTCGGAAAGGAGCTCTTGCATCCGCCGTCTGAGAAGCCGGCGGAAAAAGTTGATTTCCCTCTGATTCACAAAAGTGCTTTGCAAGTCAAGAGTCGATCCCCGTTTTTATAACACTTGTGGGCGGCGAAGTAAAACAAGCGGGGCAAAATCGCCGCCCCAACCCCTCCCGTTTACTCCCAGAGAAGGGCCGGGCGAGGGTGGGTGAGGATCAAAATCTCGGTCGATTTAGGAAGCCTGGCGCGGCTCAAGACGAGTTGCGAGCCCTGAATGCGGCGTACCGGATACCGCCCATCTACGAACCTGGCAAACAACTCGGCCTGGCGCGGGTCATCGTAATGCATCGGTATCACGATCGGGGGTCTGGCCTGCTCGATCACCCGCAGCAGATCCTCGAAGCCCAGATTGGTCATCGCATCGATGGGGGTCATCATGACGTC
>Ga0209751_10004446_pt1 | contig 13422 bp, 15 predicted proteins | sample RifCSP13_1_FD_184019 | JGI IMG/M metagenome (GOLD analysis project Ga0209751, IMG submission 184019) | Soil microbial communities from Rifle, Colorado - Rifle CSP2_sed 13_1 (SPAdes) (version 2) | ecosystem: Environmental > Terrestrial > Deep subsurface > Rock core/Sediment | place: Rifle... | reverse complement strand
GATCTTGGATGGGTCCGTTCGTGATCGCGGTCGTGCTCGGGATCCCGCGGCTGCTGGAGGTCCTGAAGCAGTTCTCGGCCCCCAAGCCGGATTCGCCGCCCTCCTCGTACGTCGGCTGGCCGCTCTGGTTCGTGGGCGGCGCGTTCATCCACACCCGGCGCGCCGGCGCGCTCCTGATGCTCGGCCTGCTGCTGAACGCCATCCTGCCGGGAGTGCAGCTGCCCTGGACCTAGCCGCGGGGCTGGACGCCGGCCTCATACTCGGGGCCGATGCTCCCGCTCGGTGACGACAACCTGCCGGGACGCGGCCTCGCCTTTCTGACCGTTGGGCTGATCGCGCTCAACGTCGCCGTCTTCCTGCTGCTGCAGGAGGCGATGGGCGAGAACGCCTTCACCTATGGCTGGAGTGCGATCCCACTCGAGATCAGCACCGGCGTCGACCACCTGGGCGCACTCCCGATCACGATCGGGGGGCAGGTCTACTCCGTGCCCCAGGCATCCGGCCCCTCGCCCATCCAGCTCACCCTGCTGAGCAGCATGTTCATGCACGGCGACTTCGTGCACCTGGGCGGCAACATGCTCTACCTGTGGATCTTTGGCGACAACGTCGAGCACCGCCTCGGCCGGCCGATCTTCATCGTGGTGTACCTGCTGGCCGGCCTGGTTGGGAGCCTGGCCCAGATCGCCAGCGACCCGACCTCGCCGATCCCCACCCTCGGCGCATCGGGCGCCATCTCCGGGGTGCTGGGGGCCTACCTGGTCCTCTTCCCGGGCAACCGGGTGACCGCCATCCTGATCCGCGTCCTGGTCAAGGTGCCCGCGCTGTGGGCGATCGGGCTGTGGATCGCGCTCCAGGTCTTCGAGAGCCTGGTGACCGAACCGGGCGGCGGCGGCGTCGCCTACCTCGCGCATTTCGGCGGCTTCGTGACCGGGGCGCTGGCTGCGCTGCTGCTCCGCAACCGCCCTGACCTCTCACTGGGCCGGGCGGGGTGACCGGGGGCGACGTCGGCCTCTTCGGTCCCGGCAGCGCCGCGTGGCGCATCAACCGCGAGGCGCTCCTGCTGGGCGGAGGCAGCTGTGCGCTGCTGATGCAGCTGGCTCACCCGGTCGTGGCGGCCGGGGTGGCCCAGCATTCGGACTTCCGGACCGATCCCTTCCGCCGCCTGCGCCGGACGCTTGACGCCAGCTACGCGGTGGTCTTCGGCGACAGCGCCACCGTCGAGCGGACCCTCCGGCGCACGAACGCGGTCCACCGCGCGGTCGTCGGCGAGGTGCCGGAGACCGGCGCCGCCTACCGCGCCCTCGACCCGGAGCCGCTGCTGTGGGTCCACGCCACCCTGGTCGATACCGCGCTGCGCGTCTACGAGCGCTTCATTGAGCGACTCTCCGAGGCCGAGTCAGAGGCGTACTACGCCGAGGCGACCCGGATCGCCACCGCGCTCGGCGTGCCGGAGGCGGACCTCCCGCCGACCCTGGCTGCGCTGCGCGGCTGGATGGCCGGGTTGATCGAGGCGGGCACGGTGCGCGTGACCCCGACCGCCCGCGCGCTCGCGCAATCGGTGCTGTACCCCACGCGCTTCCCGCCCCGCCTGGCCTGGGACGCCGCCCACCTGCTCAGCTTCTCGGTCCTGCCCGATCCGATCCGGCGCGGCTACCGGATCGGCTGGTCCGAGGCTCGCGATCGGGGCATGCGTCGCGCGGCCGCCGTCTCGCGCCGACTGCTGCCACGCCTGCCGGCCGTCCTCCGGCATCTCCCGGCCGCCCGTGCTGCGGAGGCTCGCGCAGGTCGGACGCTATGATTCGGCGGCCCATGCCAGCCAGCCGATTCGCCCGCCTGGCCGCGGCCGCGGCCGCGGCCACCTACCTGCTGATCGTCGCCGGGGGCCTGGTGCGCGCCACCGATTCCGGGCTCGGCTGCCCGGACTGGCCGCTGTGCTTCGGTGACTGGGTGCCGCCCGCCGAGTTCCACGCCTGGATCGAGCACACTCATCGCCTGATCGCGGCGGTCGCGGTCGGCCCCCTGGTCGGACTGACCGCCCTGGTCACGGTCTTCAGCTCGCGACGGACGGACCGCGTCCTGCTGATCGCGGCGGTCACCGCCGGCGTGCTGGTAATCGGGCAGTCCCTGCTCGGCGGACTCGTGGTCATCCTCCGACTGCCGGCCGAGCTGGTCACCGCGCACCTGGGGATGGCGCTGGTCGTGCTGGCCGCCACGCTGTTCATCGCCGAGCGCGCAGCCAATGGTCCGCCTTCAGCGGCCGACGCCGCGCTGAAGGCCCCGCGGCGGTGGGCCGTGATCCTGGCCGCCGCGATTGCGTTGCAGATGCTGCTCGGCTCATGGGTCACCGGCACCCATGCCGGCCTGGCCTTTCCTGACTTTCCGCTCATGAACGGGTCGATCCTCCCCAGCCTGGGCGGGGCATCCGAGCTTGTCCAGTTCGGCCACCGCCTGCTGGGAGTGGCGATCGGCGTGCTGGCGTTCGGGTGCTGGCGCAGCGTTCGCCGGGCCACCGCGGACCCGCTGGCCCACCGCCTGGCCGCCGCCGCGGGGGTGCTGGTCGGCATCCAGCTGGCGCTGGGCGCGGCCAACGTCTGGTCGCGGCTGTCGGCGCTCTTCGTGGTCCCGCACCTCGCGGTGGGCGCAGCCCTGTGGGGGGTGGCCTGGTGGCTGACCCTCAGCCTGCGGCGCGCAAGACCCGGGGTGACGGCATGAGCGGCACCCTGGTCACGCTGCGGGCGTACGTGGCGCTCACCAAGCCGCGGATCATCGAGCTGCTGCTGGTGACCACGGTGCCGACCATGGTCCTGGCCCAGGGTGGTATTCCTCGGCTGGAGCTGATCGCGGCGGTGATGCTGGGGGGCATCGGAGCGGCGGGTGGCGCGAACGCCATCAACCAGTACCTTGACCGGGACATCGACGACGTGATGCGGCGGACCCGGAATCGGCCGCTGCCGCGCCACGCTGTCACGCCGCGCCAGGCGCTGGCCTTCGGCATCGGCCTGAGCCTGATCTCCGTCGCGTGGCTGATGATCACGGTCAACCTGCTCTCGGCCCTGCTGGCCGGCAGCGCGATTGCGTTCTACGTCTTCGTGTACACCATGTGGCTGAAGCGGACGACGCCCCAGAACATCGTGATCGGCGGAGCGGCAGGCAGCGTGCCCGTCCTGGTGGCGTGGGCCGCGGTGACCGGCACGCTCGGGATCCCGGCACTGGTCCTGTTTGCCATCGTGTTCTACTGGACCCCGCCCCACTTCTGGGCCCTCGCCCTGCGCTACAAGGGCGACTACGCAGCCGCCGGCGTGCCGATGTTGCCGGTCGTCCGCGGCGATGCCGAGACCGGCCGCCAGATCGTCCTGTACAGCGTGATCCTGATCGGCTGCAGCCTGCTCCTGCTCCCCGCCGCGGGGATGGGCCTGATCTACCTGGTCGCGGCCGCGGTGCTCGGCGCCGCCTTCCTGTGGTACGCGGTCAGGGTGCGCCGCGAACCGGGCAGCGGACCCGCCGCCATGCGTCTCTTCCGCTACTCGATTGGCTACCTGACCCTCCTCTTCGCGGCCGTGGCGGTCGATGCGCTGGTGCGCCTGCCCGGCGGCTAGGCGGACCGGCGGCTAGGCGGACCGCAGGCGGCCGGGTTCGGGCCTCGGCCTCAATGCGGTGCTGACGGCGTCTGGCTGAGCCGGGCATCCTCCCGGGCCGTGCGGCGATCCTCATGCCGGACCCAGGCCACGACCACGCCGGCCATGGCCACGAGGAACGCCACGTCCCCCAGGGTCCACATCAGCAGGCCGCCCAACGCCTGGTCCTCGAGCACGCTGGGGCCCCAGTCGCGCACGAACGATGCGTAATGCGGGTACAGCACGGTCGAGGCGTTCATCAGCGCCACGCCCAGGAAGGAGTTGAGGGGCATGGCCAGGAACAGGTAGAAGAGGCGCGCCGGGTGGGCCAGCCGCCAGCGGGCGGGGTCGACCCCCAGGGCGGGCCACCAGAACAGGAGCCCCGCCAGCATGAACGTGGCGTGTTCGACGTAATGCAGCGCGGTGTTCTCGAGTGCCGCGTTGTAGAGCGGCGAGAAGTGCCACCCGAAGTTGGCGGCGGCGAAGGCGATCCAGCCCAGCAGCGGAAAGCTGACCAGCGCCACCAGCCGGCTGTGCAGGATCACCAGCAATCCACGCCGCAGCCGAGGTCCGGCGGCCCGCAGCGCCAGGGTCACCGGGGCGCCGAGCAGCAGCAGCGGGGCGGCGACCAGCTGCAGGAGCAGGTGCTGGACCATGTGGACGCTGAACAGGGTGTCGGCATAGGCCTCGATCGGCGAGGTGAGCGCCACCACCAGCGCTGCCAACCCCCCGCCAAAGGCCAGGCTCTGTCCCCTCGGATGCGGCCGTCGCGGGCGCGGCGCATTCACGCGACGGACGCCCCAGGCGTATGCCGCCCCGGCCAGTCCGATTCCGAGGAGGGCCAGCGGATCCAGGTTCCAGGCCAGCAGCACGCCGGGCAGGTCGGGCGCGGGCGCGACGCCGTGCCCCAGTGCGCGGGCCGGCAAGAGCGCGGCCAGCAGGACTCCCGCGATCGTGCCCGCGCGAAGCGACATCGGCCCATTGTGGGGCGCCGGAACCCGGTGCGCGTCAACCGCGTCACACGGGCATGAGATCGCCCGCCCGCCACCCGCGCCTCGCCGCGCTTGCCCTGGCCATCCCGTTATTGCTGGCCGCCTGCGCCGCCGTCAGCCCGTCCCCGTCCCCGACCCCGCCCGGACCGATCGATCACCCCACCGACGACACGGTCATCTTCCGAATCGAGTACCAGGGCGGGTTGATGGGCCCCGACTTCCTGTTCCCCAACTACCCCGTCTTCGTCCTGCTCGGCGATGGACGGGTGATCATGGAGGGCGCCCAGATCGAGTCCTTTCCCGGCCCGGCCCTGCCGGCGATCATCGTTCGTCAGCTGACCGAGGCGGGGGTCCAGGCCATCCTGCGCGAGGTCGCGGCCACGGCCCAGTTTGGGGCCAGCGTGCGATGGCATGCCGCCGACACGATGGTTGCCGACGGGAGCGACGCCATCTTCACCCTGCGCGCGGAGGGCAGGGAGATCGTGGTCTCGGTGTATGCCCTGGGCCAGGTCTCGCCCGACCTGGTTCCGCCTGGCATGACGGCCACCGAGCTGGCCGCACATGCGGCGCTGCTCCAGCTCGTGAACCGTGTCACGCTGCTGGAATCCTGGCTCCCCAGTGGGGCTTGGGCGACCGCGCAGTGGGTGCCGTACGTGCCCGACGCCATGCGGCTCGTGGCTCGCAACGCGGACGCTGACCCGCCCGACAACGGCGGACTCCCACCCGGCGAACTACCGTGGCCGGTCGCGGGCGATCCCGCCACCTTTGGCAGCCAGCTGTCCGACGGGCGCCGCTGCGCCGTGGTGACGGACGACGAGCTGGACGCCTGGTACGCGGCCCTGGCCAGCGCCAACCAGCTCACCCTCTTCACCTTCGAGGAGCACCGCTACCAGGTTGCAGTGTGGCTCCTGCTCCCCGACGATCCGCGGGTCTGCGAGCGCCCGACCTGAGCCGTCGGCCGGCGCACTCGCATTCGGGTGCGCCGCCGGACCTCGATCGGTACAATACGGCCCGCGCCGTCACCGGCCAGCGCCGGCGACCGCGTCCCGTGACCACCCATGGATGCGGCGCCGTGCCGGCTCCGCCCCATTCGTGCCGAGGAGCACCGAGACCGGCTGATGCGACGACTGGCGGCCAGATGGCGGCTGCGGAGCCTGCTCCGCGCCGCTGCACCGCTGCTGCTGATCGGCCTGCTGGCCGGCTGCATGCTTCCCCCGACCCCCGCGACCACCACCGCCAAGTCGGTGTGGTGGCTGTACCTGATCGTGTTCGGGATGGGCGCCGCCGTCTTCTTCGCGGTCGAGGGCTTCATCCTGTACGCCATCTTCCGCTACCGGCGGCGGGACGACCGGCTGCCCAACCAGCTCCACGGCAACAATCGGATCGAGATGGTCTGGACCGCCATCCCGACCGTGATCGTGCTGATCATGTTCGTGGTCTCGATGATCTCGCTGGCCGAGGTCGAGGCGCGCTCGCCCGAGCCGTACCTCGAGGTGGAGGTCATCGGCTTCCAGTGGCAGTGGACCTTCCGGTACCTCGACGGCGACACGGATCCGTCGAATGACTACTCGGTAACCGGCGCCCCTGGCGCGCCGCCCACCCTGACCGTCCCGGTCGGCAAGCCGGTGCGCCTGATCCTGCACTCCGACAACGTGATCCACTCGTTCTACGTGCGCAACTTCCTGATCAAGCGCGACCTTGTCCCGCTGCCCAACGGCCGGAACAACGAGCTGGAGCTGACCGTCTCCGAGCCGGGCGTGTACGCGGGCCAGTGCGCCGAATTCTGCGGCGACCTGCACGCAGAGATGACCTTCAACGTCGAGGCGCTGCCACTCGCCGAGTTCGACGCCTGGCTGGCGTCGGTCCAGGCCGGCGGGACGCCCCAGCCCACCCCGTCGCCGGGCACCACCACGGTTGCGCTCGTCGCGGACCTCCTCGCCTTCAACATCCACCAGATTGACGTTGCGGCGGGCGCGCCCTTCGTGATCAGCCTCGACAACCGCGAAGCCTTCTCGCACAACGTCTCGATCTACCGTGACGGCGAGCGGATCTTCTTCGGGGATTACCTTCAAGGACCGGCGACGACCAGCTACCAGGTCCCGGGCCTCCAGGCGGGGGAGTACACCTTCATCTGTGACGTGCATCCCATCCCGGGCATGACCGGGACGCTGACGGTCGAGTAGCGGAGGCGCATTCAGGACCGATGGCCACCACCACCCTCGCTCCACGCTTCGGAGCCTTCCGCCGTTCCTGGGTCTGGGACTGGCTGACCACGGTCGACCACAAGAAGATCGGGATCCTGTACATCGTCAACAGCTTCCTGTTCTTCCTCGCCGCCGGGCTCCTGGCCCTCGTCGTCCGCTCCGAGCTGGCCGTGCCGGGGCTCCAGTTCGTGAATGTCCAGACCTACAACCAGGCCTTCACCATGCACGGCACGATCATGGTCTTCCTGTTCGTGGTGCCGGTCCTGTCCGGCTTCGCCAACTACATCGTGCCGCTCATGATCGGCGCGCCGGACATGGCCTTCCCCCGGGTCAATGCCATCAGCTTCTGGTTCCTGCCGGTCGGCGGCCTGCTGATCTTCTCCGGCTACCTGGTCGGGGGGGCGGCGGCGGAGGGCTGGACCCTATATACGCCGCTCTCCGGGGCGGCATACGCGCCGGGCTACGGCACGGACCTGTGGCTGGTTGGGCTGACCCTGGTGGGGACCGCCTCGATCCTCGGCTCGGTGAACTTCATCGCCACCATCTTCAAGATGCGCGCCCCGGGAAAGACCCTCTTCCGGATGCCGATCTTCGTGTGGACCATGCTGGTCACCGCCACTCTGATCCTGCTCGCCACCCCGGTGCTGGCCGCCGGCATGATCGCCCTGCTGATCGACCGCAACTACGGCGGCAGCTTCTTTGACCCCGCCGCGGGCGGCAACCCGGTGCTCTGGCAGCACATCTTCTGGTTCTTCGGCCACCCCGAGGTCTACATCGTGATCCTGCCGGCGATGGGCGTGGTCAGCGAGGTCCTGCCGGTCTTCAGCCGCAAGCCGCTCTTCGGCTACCGGGCCTTCGTCTTCGCCACCATCGCCATCGGCTTCCTGAGCTTCAGCGTGTGGGCGCACCACATGTTCGTGACCGGGCAGGTCTTCCTGCCCTTCTTCGCGTTCATGACCGCCCTGATCGCGGTGCCCACCGGGGTCAAGATGTTCAACTGGATGGCCACCCTGTGGCGTGGCTCGATCAGCCTCACCACCCCGATGCTGTTCGCCATCGGCTTCCTGACGATGTTCCTGATCGGAGGCATCAGCGGAGTGATGCTCTCCAGCCCGCCGATCGACTTCCACCTCCAGGACACGTACTTCGTGGTCGCCCACCTGCACTACGTCTTCTTCGGGGGCAGCGTCTTCGGGGTCTTCGCGGCGACCTACTACTGGTTCCCCAAGATGTTCGGCCGCCGGCTCAACGAGCGCCTCGGCAAGATCCACTTCGCGATGCACTTCATCGGCTTCAACCTCGCCTTCTTCCCGATGCACGAGCTTGGGATCCAGGGCATGCCGCGCCGGATCAGCGACTACTCGGCCACCGCGGGCTGGACCGAGCTGAACCTGCTCTCGACCCTCGGCGCGTTCCTGATCGCGGCCAGCATCCTGCCGTTCCTGGTGAACCTGGTCGCCACCTTCATCAACGGCGAACGGGTGGGGGATGACCCGTGGGAGGGCAACACCCTGGAGTGGGCCACCAGCTCACCGCCACCGGCCTACAACTTCGACGTCCTGCCGCCGATCCGCTCGGAGCGGCCGGTCTTTGACCTGCGCCACCGCCATGACGCGGAGCACCTCGCCGCCGAGCCGCACCCCCCCGGGGAGGGCGAGGCATGACCGCCCGGACGCGCGCCGCGGCGGCGGAGCTGCCCATCTCCCACCGCGAGGCGGGGATGCCGACCCCGCTCGTCGGCATGCTGCTCTTCATCGCCAGCGAGGTCATGTTCTTCGGCGGCCTGTTCGCGGCCTACTTCAACAGCCGCGCCTCGTACGCCGGGGTGTGGGGTCCGCCCGAGAGCGCGCCCGAGCTCGAGATCCTGCCCATCGCCCTGCCGATCACGATCGTCCTGCTGGCCAGCTCGTTCACGATGCAATTCGGGGTGTGGGCCATCCGGCGCGGCGACCACCGGGCCATGACCCGCTGGGTGGCGCTCACCCTGGCCCTGGGCGTGACCTTCCTGATCGGGCAGGCGTACGACTACACCACCCTGGGCTTCGGCCTGTCCGATGGCCTGTTCGGGACCGTCTTCTACACGCTCACCGGCTTCCACGGCGCCCACGTGTTCGGGGGGGCCGTGGGACTGACCATCCTGGTGGCCCGCGCCCGCGCCGGGCAGTTCAACGCCCGCCACCACGTGGCGGTCGAGGCGGTGAGCATCTACTGGCACTTCGTCGACCTGGTCTGGGTCGCGCTCTTCACGACCCTGTACTTCCTGCGCTAGGGTGACGCGATGAGCGGCGGGTTGGTCGGCTTCGGGCTGGTGGTGGTGGGCATCCTGTTCGCGCTCGGGATGGTCTACGCGCTCACCAGCCGCTACGGGCGGATGCAGGATCGGCCCCAGCCACCCCGCGGGGTGCACCTTCCCCCGCCCAGCCTGCTGCCAGCCGTGCTCGCCCTGGGTGCCGCGCTGCTCGGCGCGGGCCTGGCCTTCCGGGCCGATGACCAGCCGATCGCCAATCCGTTCCTGGCAATTCCGGGGGTGCTGGTGATGGTCTCGGGGATCGTCGGCTGGGTGCGCGCCGCCGGTCGCGAGTGGCGCGAGACGGACCACGCGGCCCACGACGACGGCGGATCCGGTCACTGATCCAGGGCCGGCGCCCGCGGCGTCGCCCGTGGTCTCGCCGAGCCTGTCGCGCCGCTGGCTGATCGCGGCCTTCGTGCTGCCCCTGCTGCTGGTGGCGGGCTGGGCCGGCTGGCTGATGCTGCAGACCGCGCCACCCAGCGCCCGGATCGCGGAGCCGGCGCCCGACTTCGTCCTCGCGGACCTCGACGGCAACCCGCTGCGCCTGGCCGACCTGCGCGGTCGCCCGGTGGTGGTCAACTTCTGGGCCAGCTGGTGCGCGGACTGCCTCGACGAGTTCCCGCTCTTCTCGGCCGCGCTCGCCGAGCATGCCGATGCGGGCCTGGTGGTGGTCGGCATCGTCTTTCGGGACCGCTCGGAGGCGGCGCTCGAGTTCATGTCCCGGATGGGTGCCGGCTGGCCCGTCGCGATGGACCCCGGTGAGACCGTCGCGACGCGCTACGCTATCGTCGGTCCGCCGGCCACCTTCTTCATCGATCGCGACGGCATCCTGGTCGGGCGGCAGATCGGGCCCATCGACGCGGCCACCCTGGATCGGCGACTGTCGGAGATCTTGGGGGCGGAGTGAGGAGCATGCAGGAGAACCTTCCGGCAACCACCCAACCGGGCGAACTGGTGCTCGACACCAGCCACGACCTTCATCCGGACCACCTCGACCCCCAGCACCAGCAGGTGCAGCAGAACCTGGCCGCCGGGATCATCCCGGTGGCGCTCGCCGCCTTCGTGATCCTGGCCCTGATCGCCGCCGGATGGACCCTGGCCGTGGGCGGCGGCTGACGCCCTCCCGCCGGGCTGCGCCGGATCAGGCGGGGTAGCGCCGCTCGACGTACTCGTCGAGGATCGCCAGGAAGCGCGGCACGATGTCGTCGCCGCGCAGCGTGGTGCGCAGTTGGCCGTCCACGAAGACCGGAGCCACCGGCTCCTCGAAGGTGCCCGGCAGGCTGATCCCGATGTCGGCGTGCTTGCTCTCACCGGGTCCGTTGACCACGCAGCCCATCACCGCCACCTTCAGCTCTTCGACCCCGGGGTGGCGCGTGCGCCAGGCCGGCATCTGCTGCGCCAGATAGGCGCCGATGTCGCGCGCCATCTCGGTGAAGAAGGTCGAGGTCGTCCGCCCGCAGCCGGGGCAGGCGCTCACCTGGGGGGTGAAGCTGCGCAGCTCCAGCGACTGGAGGACCTGCTGGGCGACCGCTACCTCCTCGCTCCGATCGCCGCCCGGTGACGGGGTGAGGCTGACCCGGATCGTGTCGCCGATCCCGCGCTGGAGCAGGATCGCCAGCCCGGCGGTCGACGAGATGATCCCCCGGGAGCCCATCCCGGCCTCGGTCAGTCCCAGGTGGAGAGGGTAGTCGCAGCGTTCCGCCAGCCGGGTATAGACCTCGACCAGGTCCTGCACACCGCTCACCTTGGCGCTGATGACGATCCGGTCGTGGCCCAGGCCGGTCTCCTCGGCCAGGCGCGCCGAGCGCAGCGCCGACTCGAGCATGGCCTCGATCATCACCTCGCGGCTGTCGCGCGGCTCGGGCAGCGTAGCGTTGGCGTCCATCAGCTCGGTCAGCAGCTGCTGGTCGAGGCTGCCCCAGTTGACGCCGATGCGCACCGGCTTGCCATTGGCGATGGCCACCTCGACGATCTGGCGGAACTGCTCATCCCGGCGCTTGGTCCCGACGTTGCCCGGGTTGATGCGGTACTTGGCCAGGGCCGCGGCGGCAGCCGGGTGGCGGGTGAGCAGCAGGTGGCCGTTGTAATGGAAGTCACCGATCAGCGGCACCCCCACGCCCAGCCGATCCAGCTTCTCGCGGATGACCGGGACCGCCTTCGCCGCCGCGTCGTTGTTGACCGTGACGCGCACCAACTCGCTGCCGGCATGCGCCAGCTGCGCCACCTGGATGGCGGTCGCGTCGGCGTCCGCGGTGTCCGTGTTGGTCATCGACTGGACCACCACCGGGTGGTCGGACCCGATGCGGACGCCCCCCACGTCCACTGATACCGTACGCCGCCGAGTGATCACGCCCCGAGTGTAGGGGAGTCGGCCAACGGGGTCAGTTCACGGGCACCCACGACGTCCGCACGCTGCGGACGTCCAGGACCGACGTGTCGACGACGCTTGCGAGGAGCCTGAAGTGCAATGTTCCGCTGGCAGCCACCGGAACCGAGAGGCTCACCGATCGGCACCCGGCTCCGCTGGCAGCCGTATCCGACGTGTCGTTCACCAGCAGGGCACTCCTGTCCCATGCCTCCATGCCGGAGATCGTGAAGTCCGTCGCGCCCCCCCAGCACAGTTCGATTGCCGCCAGCCCGTACTGGTGCAGGCCGATCTGGGTTGGACCGGCCAGATACAGAACCGTGAACTCGGTGGAGTAGAAGGTCTTGTAAAGCCGAACGACCCCACCCCGTTCCTGGACGCCCAACATGTGTCCCCCGAAGACCTGGGGGGTGAAGTCGAGGTCGTTGGCCATCACGATCTCGCCGACGCGCAGGAACTCGTCGCTGTCCAGCCCGTCCAGCTTGGTGGCGTTGACCACCGGGGTCTTGCCCGGTGCCAGGGCCCCGAGCCGGTTCATGAAGGCAGCCATCTGCTCGCGCGTCACGAACGCGGACGGACAGTAGTTGCCACCACCACAGCCGGTCGTTACCCCGGTGGCCGCCAGCGCGCTGATGTCGGCGTGGAATGGGTTCGAGTCGGGGACGTCGGCGAAGTCATGGCTGGCCAACGTGCCGAGCGGAAACGCGGCGAGCGCGACAACCAGCGCCAGGATCGTGGGCAGGCGGGTTCGGCGAGTGACGGGCATCTGGGCATCTCCGGTCGGGTCCGGACCGGCATCGACCGCGATGGGGCGCGGTTGGGGCGACGACCGGCCGGGGTCGCGCTGGCCATTGTGCGTCATGCCGAGCCGGCACTTTCTGGCCAAACGGTCTCCTGGGGAAGGTTAGGACGCCTGCTGCGGCCTGAATCGCCCCGCAGGCCGCCTCAGCCGCTCAGTCACGCTCAGCGCAGTGCCCGACCGTGCCCTCGCGTCGGTCAAACCTGCCCTAACGTTCCTGTGGCGACCATATGGCCAGATACCTCGGGCGGGGTGCGGCCCGGGTTTCTGGGTCGGGCGCCGCTCTTCAGCTCACCCGGGCGGGCAGGCGAGCGATGGGATCTGCCCACCGAAGTCAAACGGGACGAACTGGACGACCAGGCTGCCCCGACCGAAGTTGCTGTCCTCGCCGATGCCGCTCATGTACAGGTCGACGTCGTGCACGCCGGCGCATACCAGCTGTGCACCGGTCACGGTGCAGTCTTCCTCGGCATTCCCGGCGTTGAGCGAGATCTGGGACGTGCCGCCCGCCACCTCCACGCTGTCCACCCGCAGGGAGCAGGTCGCCAGGTCATCGGTGTACGGCGACTCCAGCCAGGCGTCGGAGGATCCGGTCATCACCAGGTAGCCGATCGTCGGTGCCACGATCGGGGCGACGAAGACCGGAGCGGCCACGACGCTGTCCCCATCCAGGACCGTGATGCTGGTGCTGGACTCGACGGCGACCCGCGCGAGGTCCGCAGCGTGGTACCCATCCACCCGGTCAGCGTTGACCACCGGCTCCTTGCCCGCGGCCAGGGCCCCCAGCCGATTCATGAAGGCGGCCATCTGCTCGCGCGTCACGAACGCGGACGGACAGTAGTTGCCGCCGCCGCAGCCCGTAGTCACACCCGACTCGGCCAGGGCACTGATGTCGGCGTGAAACACGTTGGAGTCGGGGACATCGGCGAAGTCATGGCTGGCCAGCGAGGCCAACGGAAAGGCAGCGAGCGCGACCACCAGCGCCAGGATCGCGAGCAGGCGGGGACGATGGACGGCGGGCATCGGGCAACTCCGATTGGTATCGGGCCGGGATCGGCCGCGACATCGTCGCGGGCTGGGGCGACACCGGCCAGGTTCGTGCGGCGCATTGTGCGTGTTGCCGAGCCAGCACTTTCTGGCCAAACGGTCACCGGGAAC
>Ga0209751_10004445_pt1 | contig 13422 bp, 5 predicted proteins | sample RifCSP13_1_FD_184019 | JGI IMG/M metagenome (GOLD analysis project Ga0209751, IMG submission 184019) | Soil microbial communities from Rifle, Colorado - Rifle CSP2_sed 13_1 (SPAdes) (version 2) | ecosystem: Environmental > Terrestrial > Deep subsurface > Rock core/Sediment | place: Rifle... | reverse complement strand
CGGCCAAAATCTGAGCTGGAGCCCCGGCCTGCAGGTGATCGACGCCTTCTCGCAGGACGGCGACGGGCTCACGAACCTCGAGGAGTACCTCGTCGGCTCGAACCCGAAGAAGCGCGACACGGACGCGGGCACGACGGGCCCGAACTCCAACTTCGGGGACCTGCTCTCGGACGGGCAGGAGATGATCAACCACACGATCTACCGGACGAACGCCACGCTCGGCGGGATTGTTTCCACGTACTACAACGCCAGCTCCTGGATCCTCCTCGACGAGTCGCTGATGACGGTAGACCTCTCGGACTGGATGTACTTCGAGTACCTGGAGGCGGTGGAGGACCCGAACGCGACGTTTGCGGGCGCCAAGGGGCTCACGTCCTACCTCTTCACGCTGGCCGACGGGTCGGAGCTCCGGATCAACGCGACGGCGAACCGCCTCTACATCTACCTGCCCGGCGCGGACTTCGAGACTCTGATCAACGAGACGGACCACGCGAACACGACGAGCCGCTTCGAGGGCGAGGCGCTCGTGTTCTACCAGCTGAACGCGTCGGCTGCGCCCGACGCGTACAAGACGAACGCGATCTGGGGGTCGTGGTCGGACAAGTGGCTCTTCTTCCAGAAGCAGTTCTACGCGTCCGACCCCTTCGACTGGGACACGGACGACGACGGGCTGGCCGACGGCTGGGAAGTCGACCCGTGGAACGACACGGACCTCGACTTCGTGCCGAACGTGCGCGACTTCGACAGCGACAACGACGGCCTCACGGACGGGCAGGAGATGCTGCAGGTCCAGTGGGACTGGATCGGCGAGTTCGGAACGACGGCGGCGAACGTGAAGTTCGACCCCGACGGCGACGGGAAGTATGCGATGGTCGACACCGAGAGCGACGGGGACGGCATCGCGGACGCGAAGGAGGTGCTCTGGAGCGTCGACACCGACTCGGACAACCGCATCAACCTCGTCGACTGGGACAGCGACGGCGACGGGCTCTGCGACGGGTGGTGCACGACCGCCTCGACCGCGAGCTGGCGCACGGACACCGTCCAAGGATGGACGGTCACGCTGCCCCCCGGCATGCCGAATGGCGAGGACACGAACCAGAACGGCACGAATGAGCAGGGCGAGTCCTCGCCGGTCAAGGTGGACACGGACGGCGACAGGTTGTGGGACGGCTACGCCTACGCCGTGACGGCCGCGGGCTGGCAGCTCACGCAGGTCGACGGGAAATACTGCCCGATCGCACCGACGCCCGCAAAGCTCTGCGGCGAGGAGTCGACCTACTCCCTCTACAACGGCTCCTACTCGTCGAAGACGAACCGGACGAACCCGGACGCGGACGGCGACGGGCTCACGGACCTCTTCGAGGTCCACGGGTGGGCGATCCGCTACGTGAAGGTCGACCAGAGCGTCGCGAACAACTACACAGTCTCCAACCCGAACCTGAAGGACTCGGACGGCGACGGCATCGCGGATGCGACCGAGCTTGTGCTCGGGACGAACACGACGTACGGCGACACGGACATCGACGGAGTGGCGGACGGGACGGAGGACCGCAACCGCGACGGGTTCCGGCAGACGAACGAGACGTCGGCCATCGAGCAGGACTCGGACAGGGACCTGCTCTGCGACGGGCTCTGTGCCGCGAAGGGCGAGGACACGGACTTCGACGGGCAGAAGGACTCGACGGAGACCGACCCGCTGAACGCCGACACGGACGGCGACAAGACCACGGACGGGCCCGAGTACGACCGGATGCTCGCGAAGGACGCCGGGTGGGGCCTTGCCCACGACTACGACCTCGACGGGCTCACGGACCTCAACGACAAGGACTCGGACAACGACGGGCTCACGGACACGGAGGAGAACTACGACCGGGACAACGTGCTCGACGCGAAGGAGACCGACCCGTACAACAACGACACGGACGGCGACCTGCTCTTCGACGGTGCGGAGCCCTCGCCCTTCGAGGACACGGACAGCGACGGGAACGTGAACGGGCGGGACCAGAACTCGAACAACGACAACTACAACGACAACCTGCAGGTGTGGGTCGTCTTCCGGACGAACGCCGTGAACGGCGCCTACAGCGGGACGAGCGACGTGTGGGTGGCGGTCGTGGCGCCGTCGGTGAACCCCTATTTCCCGGAGCAGTTCGACTTCTCCTCGTCCGTGGCGCTCTACCGCTGGCAGGAGACGCTAGCCTCGCCGCCGGGCGCGGCCAATGTCTCGAACCCCTACGGGCCGCTGGACAACATCCGCACGGTTGCAGAACTGAAGACCCCGGAGGGGTACCCGGTTCAGTTCGCAGGCCCCACGAACGGCGCCTACGACATCTACATCCAGGTCTCGGCCTCGCGGTACGAGCACTTCGTGGACAGCACGAGCGCGCCGTCGGACTGGTCGAGCTCGAACCGCACGGTGCAGTCGTTCCTGGCGAGCCGACAGGAGACCTACGACGGGCGGGTCGCCGTCGACATGGACCCGGACTTCGACGACATCACGACGCCGGCGGAGAACGCCTGCGGGATGAACCCGAACTCGGACGACACGGACGGCGACGGAATCAGAGACGGGGTCGAGTACCGCGGCTGCGCGGACTTCGACGCCGACAGCAAGCCGGACGCGAACGACACGGACGCGGACGGGGATGGCATCCTCGACAACCTGGAGGACAAGGACCTGAACGGGAAGCTGGACGCGGGCGAGACGGACGCGCGGGGCACGGACACGGACGGCGACGGCATCGGCGACGGGACGGAGGACGCGGACCTGGACGGCACGCGGGACGCCACGGAGACCTCGCCCATCGACCGGGACACGGACGACGACGGGATCGGGGACTACGCGGAAGTCCACGGCACGTGGTGCTATGTGGGCGAGACGACGGGCTGCGGCGGCGAGACCTCGGCGCGGTACCTGACGCCCACAAGCGTTGACACAGACGGCGATGGTATCCGCGACGGGGTCGAGATCGGGCTCACCTCGCCCGGCAAGGACACGCTTGCGAGCGCTTTCGTGGGGGACGCGAACCCCTCCACGACCACGAACCCAAAGGTCGTGGACACCGACACGGACGCAGTCTGGGACGGGAACGAGGACCTCAACAAGAACGGGAGGGTCGACTCAGGCGAGGCCGACCCGAAGGCGTGGGACACGGATTACGACGGGCTGCCGGACGGGCGCGTGGACTTCGACCCCACCTCGGGCACGCTCTGGAAGGGCGAGGACCTCAACAACAACGGGGTGCGCGACCAGGACGCCGAGGGCGAGTGGAACGAGACTGACTTCCTCGCGAACAACTCGGATGTTGATGGCGTCCTCGACAGCCTGGAGGTCAACGGCACCTACTGCTTCAAGGGCGGGAGTTGCGCGAACACCGCGCACCCGTTGCTCCCCTTGAACGCTGACAGCGACGGCGACCAACTGCGGGATGGCCAGGAGCTCGCGGGCTGGGTCATCGGCATCTGGTACGAGCGGACGATGGAGAAGAAGGAGAACCGGAGCGTGACGAGCAACCCCTGGTCGGGTCAGACCGATTCGGACTCCGACGGGATGACGGACTTCGAGGAGTTCATGAATGGGTCGGACCCCACGCTCTGGGACACTGATGGAGACGGGATCACGGACCCCGACGAGATCGCCCGCAAGTCGAACATCACCGGGATCGAGGGGACCCCGCCGCAGATCGCGAATGTCTCGCTGCAGGTCGGGATCGACTGGGACTGGTGGGGGTTCCTCTACCTCCCGCTGCGGTCGCACGTCACGGTGTCGTTCGACGTGAGCGACAACGTCGGCGTCGGGCGCGTCGATGTGAAGTTCATCCGCTACAGCGGGACCACGTCGGTGCACCTCGAGTGGACGCAGGCCGCGGCGCCGCTGAACTACCACTTCTCCCACCGCTTCGACTTCTCGATCGCCGAGGCGCTCGTCGCGGGCGCGGATGTCAACATCACCGCGTTTGACGTCAACGAGAATGGCGCCTGGGGCGACTTCCACATCAAGAGCATCCTCGAGGCCATCGCGGACGCCATCGCGGCGTTCCTGAGCGCGATTGCGAAGGTGATAATGGAGGCAGCGAGCGCGGCCATTAATTGGATTTGGGGCATGATCAGGGGGGCGTTTGACGCAATCTTTGCGGGCGTAAGCGGCGCGATTGATTTTCTGATGGGAGGGATCAAGCGGGCTTTGGAATACCTTCAAAATTTGAACCCGGCAGACGGCCTCGATCCGGTTGAGATTGCCGATCAGCTAATTGTCGGCGTGATTGACAACCCGCTGCTAGAACTGCTTTACGTAATCTTACTTGTGATTAATGTCGTGTTGCTACTCACTCTTCCAGTGACATCTCTCTTCTTTTTTGTGGTCCCCATTATTGCGGGATTTCTTGCCGGAATCTTGATCACCGCGCTCATCGGAACGGCAGCCAAAGCGATTGGTGGGTGGGTTTCTGATCTCATCGACGGTGAATTCGATGTGGGTCAGCTATGGGCGAAGTTCGTCCCAATGATTTTCCCGTCGGCCGCTCGAACCCGCGCCGATTGCACGGTCCAGAACGTGCTATTCGCCTTTACCGTGAGTCTGATTGAGATTACCGGTTTCTTCGCGGTTCGGTATTATCTGAAGGTTACTAAGGTTTTGGCATCGAACGCGTTGGTTGAACGAACCCTCGGCTCCGATGTGACCTTGAGCGAAGCCAAGAAATCCGGAGAATTTTCCTCAAACGTCTTGAAGAAACTCGAAAAGAAACTTGCGGCGCTGAAAGGGAGGTATGACAAGCTTATCGATGACAAGTCAAAAGGCTTGGCCGAGGTCATTGTTGGGTTCATCATCTTCGGACTCGGAGGCCTCCTTCCCCTGCCCGGTCCACTGAACATTGTCCTGGCAGTGGTCGGCTTTTTCGTGACCCTAAATGGCGTCTTAAAATTCAAGGACGAGGCCTGGAAGCGCTCAAAGGAGCGCGAAGATGCCGCAGCGGGGCTTGCACGCGACCTGGCCGACCTCGCTCCCAACACGAAAATCTTACATACGATCGAAAAAGTATTCGTGTACGGGACCTTGGTTGGCGAGGTGGTCGGCCTCCCATTGATAGCCCGAGACGACATTACGCAATGCTAGGGGGGACACACGCTACGCCGAAGTTGCCTGGCCAAAACACAGAGGTTCGCGTTTCAAGAAGGCGATTGGGCCGGATGACGGGCGTTAGTGCGTCTGTGACAGTATTGGTTTGGGTTTCGGGATCCCTCGTTTTCCAAAACCCGGTAGAGGGAAGATTCTGGATATGGCTGATCGTTTCCTTCGTATTGACGGCGGTCTCGATCGCGTTCGTCTGGGGATGGCTCTCGATGCGCGCCTTTGAAAATGGGACGATGGTGATCGTGAGGCAGGCCACGCTCGATTCACTCGCCACAATTGGTACAGTCGTTCTAGAATCGGAATCATCAAAGGATATGCGGGCGCGGGGTGGTTGGATTCCATCACAAGTTATCCGTGTCTCTGAAATGGGACAACCGGGAAGAAGCATCCTTCTCCGCGTCTTCCGACATGAAAACTCACCTGAAACAACAGGCAACCAAGCGGCACTCCCGCGGCTCGTGATGTTCGAATCGCCCGACAAAGCGAGTGGCGACGCCGGCTTTAAGGAGGTCGAGGACCTACTCACGGGAGAGGCGTCGCGATCGCGACGAGGAACCAGCCCTGAGAATCCGAAAAGCTTCAGAGCTTGATTTTTTCCCCGTCAAACTGTAGAGGAAGCGTTAACGAAGATCTCCGTCGTTGGAGAGGCGACTATGCGACTGCAAATCGCCCACCTTTGGCCAAAGTTCTGGCGCCCGTAGCCCAGGTTTGACAGTTCGGACCTGAGGACCTCGTTGGGCCCTCGTCTCACGTGAGCTGTCGAATCCCGCACCCCGTTCGCCCGTTTCCTCCTCGAAATTCACGTCAACCGGCGATGCCCTGTTCCACCGTCACCTTCTTACATGCTCCCGCCAAACGCCCGGCGGGATGCACATGGCCAAGGGCTCCGTCGTCGAGTATGGAGCTTCGCGCGCACTGTGGGAACTCATCCAGCTGGTGGAGCCCTGGCGTAGGCAATCATACGGGCGCGGTCCTACGCGAGAAACAAGGCCTTGACTGGGTGCGCGACCCTAAGCTGGCGAGATCAAGAGCGATACGGAGGAAATTTTCGATTGCGGGCGTAAGAAGCGCTACGCCGAGGGTGAAGCGTCACCGCCACTCCGGCGGCAAGCCCCAGCCCTCAAGCCTCACTCCGCGCTCCTCAGAAAACCGTGTCGCCAATTCCCAAATCCGACCCTCGACTTTGCGGTGCGCCTCCATCACATCCAGAACCTCCTGAAAAAACTGATCTGACGCGCGCTTCCTCTTGCCGACTTGCGAGACCTTCTCTCGCAATCCCTCCAACCGCGCCCCATGGGCCATGAACCGCGACAGCGATTCGTCGTCGAAGGCCAACCCCATCGCCTGCCACGTCACGAGGAGCAGGTACCAGAGCCTCAGCTCGCGGTCCGCACCATCGATTCGTTGGAGCAGGACGGCGGGATCGCGGAGGTCAATGGGCATGCCGGCCTCGGATCCCGATTGGCCCCCATGAATGTAAGCATGGCGCGCGTCATCCTCGCCGAGTGCGATTACGGCCGTGGAGGGCCCATGTCCTCAAAGCCCGGCCGCCGGGGGCGCGCTCCACCAGAAAGTGGATTTCGCTCCTTCGCGATCGACGGTGCTGGCTATGAGGTCCTCCGCGCCGGCCGCCCTGCTCGCGCTTGCCTTGCTGGGGATTCCGGCGGCGGGCGCGGCCGCCCCGTCCGTCGACCCGTCCTGCGGCACGCCGCTCGGGCTCGAAGCGGCCAACGGCTCGAATTCGCCCCTGGAGCGTGCGGGCGACCCCGAGTACGACGCCGTCGACGCGCTGCGCCTGCCGGGCGCCCAGCGATCCCCCGGGGCCGTCGTCTCGGCTTGGGGGCGGCTCGTGCTCATCGCCGAGGCCAAGGTCGACCAAGGCACGAACTTCACGTGGGGAATCTTCGCGCGGATCCACTCGAACGTCACGGGCTGGAACACCCCGGCCGTCTGGCTTTCGAGCCCCAACACGACGCAAGCGTACCCGGCCGGCGTCCATGTGCGTCCCAGCGCGGCGCTCTTCGGCGAGCGTGTGTGGGTTGCCTGGGACGCGCAGGGCTCCGGGCTTGGCTCCCCAGGCGACCGGATGATCCTCCTTCGCGCGATCGACTCGGCCGGCGCGGCCTCCCCGGCTGTTCGGGCCTCGGAGACAAGCGCAAGCGCGACGACACAGCATGCCGTGCTCCACGCATCGTCCGACGGCCTTGTCCTTGCGTACTCGACCTCCGAGGGCGACGGCGCTGTGGGCGACACGCACATCGTCGTCCGGACCTTCGACGGCAGCACCTTTGGGCCGACCGTGGCCATCTCAAACGTCTCCGACGGGTTGTCCGACGCACTCCCCGCGCTTGCCGACGACGGCGCCGGGGGCCTCGTGGCGGCCTGGACGGCCACGGACGCTTCAGGGAGTTCCACGCGCCTCATGTTCGCGCGCTACTCCGGCGGGAGTTGGGCCGCGCCCCTTGCGGTCGCCGAGCTCGGCTCCTCGCCTTCGTCGGCGCCCGCGTTTGGCCACGTTGGCGGGCACCTCTTCCTCGCGTACTCGACCACGCACGCGCCGGACCTCAACGGCACGGACTCCGACGTAATGGTGACCGCATACGACTTGGGAAGCGGCGGCTTCGTGCCCGCCGTCCGCGTGAACCCGGAGCCATCAAACGGTGACGACACCGCGCCGACGCTCTCGCGCGTCGGCGACCTCCTCTACGTGGGTTGGAGCACCGACGAGGACTTCTACTACGCCGCAGGCTCCGACACCGATGCGGTCTACCGCACCCTCGACGGCAACGCCTTCGGGCCCGTGGTGAGCCTCTCGGACCCCGCACTCAACAACTCGGACGCGTCCCCGAGGTTCGTGGGGGTCGGCTCCCACGTGTACGCGCACTGGATGGTGACCCCGCCGCCGGTTGCCGGTGCGCCGCGCGGCGACTCGCGCGAAGCCGTGCGGCTCGTCACGCGCCCGGCCCAGTGGTACGACAACCTGACGCTCGGCTACCGGTTCCCCGCCGTGTCGGACAACGGCTCGGCGCTTCTCCAAGTCACCTTGCCGAGCGACCCTGGCGTCGCGGGCCACGAGATTCTCGCGCGGCTGCCGGACGGCACGCTGGTTGCGCTTTCGCCGGGGACTTCGGGGGCCTCCGCGTGGGTGCCGCTCGACCCCGCGGCCGCCAACTTCGAGCTGCTCGCCTGCGGCAAACCCGTCGGGGCCGTGCGGCTGGGCGAGCCGCTCGCACCGGCGCCCCCAAACCCCCTCCTCTGGATCCTCGCCGTCCTGGCGCTCGTCGGGCTTTCAGCCGCCCTCTGGTGGTGGCGCGCGCGCAGGTAGAAATTTCCGAACGGCTAAATACGCTCCACCCGCTTTCCGCCCCGTGGATTCGCGCTACGCCCTGGTTGCCGAGGGCCTTTCGAAGTCCTTCAACGGCCTGAAGGCCGTGGACGACCTGTCGCTTCGGGTCGAGGCCGGCGAGATCTACGGCTTCCTCGGCCCGAACGGCGCGGGCAAGACGACGACGATCAAGATGCTGCTCGGCCTCGCCGCCCCTGACGCGGGCACGATCCGAATCGAGGGCCGCGACCTGGCGCGCGAACCTCACGCGATCAAGCGGCGCATCGGCTACCTGCCGGAGCGCGTCGCATTCTACCCGAACCTCACCGCCATCCAGACGCTCAAGTTCTTCGCGGACCTCAAGGGCCACTCGAACGCGGACCTCAAGGCGCTGCTTGCAAGTGTCGGGCTTGCCGAGTTTGCCGACAAGAAGGTCGGCACCTTCTCGAAGGGGATGGTCCAGCTCCTCGGGTTTGCCCAGGCGTCCGTGGGCGACCCGGCGATCCTCCTCCTCGACGAGCCGACGACGGGCCTCGACCCCAACTGGGCCCGCACGGTGAAGGACCGCGTCCTCGAAGCGAACCGTCGGGGCGCGACCGTGTTCTTCTCGTCGCACATCCTCTCGGAAGTCCAGGAGCTCGCCAAGCGCGTCGCGATCCTGAACCGCGGCAAGCTCGTCGCGCAGGACACGGTCGCGAACCTCCGGATGGCCGTCCAATCGAAACCCCAACTGCGCCTCGTCACGGGCGCCCAAACGCAGGCGGCCCTCGAGAGGCTCAAGGCCTTCGCGGGCCTCGAATCGGTTCGCGTCGAGGGCCCCGAGATCGTCGTCGTGTGCGACGCCGAGGCGCGCTCCAAGGTGATCGCGGACCTCGCCGGGGCCGGCATTTTGGTCCAAAACCTGCGGACGGTCGACCCCTCGCTCGAGGAAGTCTTCCTGCGCTACACGGAGAGCTCAAGGGGGGCGGTGCGGTGAGGGAAGACGGCGCCTTCCTGCCCGACCTGCGCCAGGTGCGGACGATCGCGCTCAAGGAATTTATGGACAACGTCCGCGGCAAGTGGATCCTCGTCCTCTCGGCGCTCTTCGTCCTGCTCGCCCTCGTCGTCTCCGCCTACGGCGGGGTCGAGACCGGCCAGGGCGCGGGCATCCGGGGATTCCGCGCGACGAGCCTTGGGATCATGGGCCTCGTGTCGAGCTTCGTGCCGATCCTCGGGCTCATGGCAAGCTACGCGACGATCGCCGGGGAGCGGGAACAGGGCTCGCTCCAGCTCCTCCTCACGATGCCGGTGACGCGGGCGGAGGCTCTTCTCGGCAAGCTCGTCGGCCTTGGCGCCGTCCTTGCGGTGGCCATCCTCGTCGGGCTCGGCTCAGCGGGCGTCGTGATCGCGGTCTCGGCGGGGACCGAGGGCTGGGGAGCGTACCTTGCGCTCGTTGGGGCGACCTTGCTCCTCGCGTTCGCCTTCGTGAGCCTCGGCATCCTCTTCTCGTCGTTCGCCTCGAAGCGCAGCACCGCGATTGCCCTGGCGGTCTTCCTGTGGTTCTTCTTCACGATCATCTGGTCCCTCCTCGTCCTTGGCCTTGCGGCGGCCGCCGGCATCACGTTCAACCTCCAGGGCGGAGCCTTCTCGATGCCCGGATGGCTCTGGGCTCTGGACCTTGTAAACCCCGCCGAGGAAGTGGGCGCGCTCACGTCGGCCGCCTTCGGGATCACCGAGTTCATGGGCTTCGGGTTCGTCTACCCGGCCTGGGCCACGCCATTGTCGATGGCCGGCGCGCTCGCGCTTTGGGTGGCTCTGCCCCACCTGCTCGCCCAGCTTAGGCTCCGCCGCCTCGACCTCTAGGGGCCGGTGCCGGGCTCAAAGCCCCTTCATCGCCTTGTCGACCTCGGCGTTGCCGGGGTTCAGCTTCTTGGCCTCGGCGAGCGCCTTCTTTGCCTCGTCGTTCTTGCCGACCGACTTCAACGTGATCCCGAGGTTCAGCCACGCGAACTCGTTGTCCTTCTTGACCGCAAGCGAGTCTCGGTACGCCTTGGCGGCCTCCTCGAAGCGCTGGAGCTCGGCGAGAACGTTGCCGAGGTTGAACTGCGCCTCCGGGTACTGCTCGTTGATCTTCACGGCCTTCTCGAAGGCCTGGAGCGCCTCCTCCGCGCGCCCCGTCTGCTTCAGGGCCGCGCCGTAGTAGTTCCAGGCCTCCGCGTACCCCTCGTTCGCCTCGATCGCCTTCTCGTAGCAGTCGAGTGCGTCCTCGAAGCGCCGGAGCGAGGTGAGCGCGTTGCCCTTGTTCACCCATGCGTCGGCGAAGTCCGCCTTGATCTGGAGGGCCTTGTCGAAGGAGTCGAGGGCCTCGCCGAGCCGCCCGAGCGCCTGGAGGGCAAACCCGCGGGCGTTCCAGGACGCCTCGTGCTTCGCGTCGAGCTTCAGGGACTGGTCGTAGGAGCCGATCGCCTCCTTGAGCCGGTTCGCCTTCGCGAGCGCCGCCCCCCGGTAGTAGAACGCGTCGCGGTTGTCCGGGTTCTTCCGGATCATGTCGTCGTAGAGCTTGATCGCCTCGTTCACCTTGCCGCCGGCAAGCAGCGCGTTGGCTTTCGAAGAGACCGCGCCCGCGGCGTTGGGGTTGAGCGCGATCGCCTTGTCCAGCGCGGCGTCCGCGTCCGCCTGGCGGTTCAGTTTGGCAAGCGCCGAGCCCTTGTTCTGCCAGGCCTCGTAGTCGTTCGGGTTCGCCGCGATCGCCTTGTCCGAGGCCTCGACGGCCTCCTTGTAGCGCTTGAGGCTGAAAAGCGCGCCCGCCTTCTTCTTCCACGCGTCGGCGTTCTGCGCGTTGACCGCGATCGCCTTGTCGTAGGCCGCAAGGGCGGCCGTGTGGTCGTTCTTGAGCGCGAGGAGCGACCCCTTGTTCACCCAGGCCTCGTCGGACTCGCCGTTGAGCGCGATGGCCTTCTCGAAGCCCTCGAGCGAGGCCTTCTGGTCGTTGAGGTCATAGCGGTTGTAGCCGACCTGCATCCACGCCTCGAAGTAGTCGGGCTTGACCTTCACCGCGCGCTCGAGCCACTCGGTGGCCTCTTTCTTGCGGCCGAGCGACCGGAGCGCGACGCCCTTGTCGTACGGGGGCTGCGCGTTCTCGGGGTCGAGGTCCATGAGGCGGTCGTAGCAGGGCAGCGCGTCCTGCAGGCGGCCCGCCTCGTTGAGCGCAATCGCCTTGTTCTGCCAGGCGAGCACGTAGTCCGCGTTGATCCCGATCGCCTTGTCGAACGACTGGACCGCGTCGTCGACCTTGCCCTGGCCGAAGAGCGCGTTGCCGCGGTAGGTCCAGGCGATCTCGAGGTCGGGCTTCACGGCCACGGCCTTCGAGAGGGACGCGACGGCCTCGTCGAACCGCTGGAGCTGGTAGAGCAGGATGCCCTTGTTGCTCCAGGCCTCGAAGTCGTTCGGGTCGATCGCGTTGACCTTGTCGTAGCAGGCGACGGCCTCGTCGTACTGGCCGATCTGGTAGAGCGCGAAGCCCTTCTGCGACCAGGCGGCCGCCTGGTTGGGCTTGAGTTCGAGGGACTTCGTGTAGGACTCGGCCGACTCCTCGAAGCGGCCGGCGTTGCGGAGCGAAAGCCCGCGGGCGGCCCAGGCTTCCGCGAAGTCCTGGCGAAGGCCTAGCGCCTTGTCGAGCGACGCGATCGCGTCGTCCTGCCTGCCGAGCAGGTCGAGCGCCGTGCCCCTGCGGAACCACGCCTCGCTGTCCCTCGGCTCGATGGCGAGCGCGGCGTCGAAGGACTGGACGGCTTCCTCGAACTGGTCGAGCTCGGAGAGCAGCCGGCCCTTGGCCCGGTAGGCCTCGGCGTGTTTGGGGTCGAACTCCGTGGCCTTCGCGAATGCGTCGAGCGCGTGGGCCTTGTCGCCCTGCGCCTGGAGCGCGAGCCCGAGGTAGAACCAGGCGTCCGCGTGGCGCCCGTTGATACGCAGGGCCTCGCCCTGCGCCATCACGCAGTCCGCGTATGCGTTCTTGAAAAAGTGCGCGCGCCCGAGCTCGAAAAACGCGTTGCTGTCCTCGCCTGCCAGCTTCGTAACGGCCGTCCAGGCCGGCACGGCCTCGTCCCATCGCTCGAGGTTCGTAAGCGCCCCGGCCCGCACGCGCTGGGCCTCCACGCTGTCGCCCTTGAGCTCGAGGGCCCTGGAGCCCGCCTCGGCGGCCTCCTTCCAGGCCTTGAGCTCGCGAAGCGCCAGGCCCTCCGTGAGCCACGCCTCGAAGAGCTTCGGGTCGGCCGTGCGCGCGGCCCGGGCCGCGTCGCGCGCGCCTTCGAACGACTTGGCCTCGAAAAGGAGGGCCGCCTTGAGCGCGAAGGCCTCCGCGCGCTTCTCGACGGCAAGCGCGCGGTCGAGGCTCCTCAGCGCGCCCTCGCGGTCCCCCATCGCCACGCGCGAGCGCGCCGCGCGGATGATCGAGTCCACGTCCTTCTTGTCGAGCGACGCGGCGCGGTCGAAGGCCTCGGCGGCCGCCGCGAAGTCCTTGAGATCGAAGAGCGCGCGCCCAAGCGCCCGGTGCGCCCCCACGAGCGCCGCGTCCGTGTCGATCGCCTTGCGAAGCGCGTCGACGGCTTCCTTCGGGCGGCCAAGCTCGGACTGCGCGAGCCCCCGCCCGAGCCAGGCGGGGCCGTGGCCCGCGCTGAACGACAGCGCCTTCTCGAAGTCTTGGAGGGCCTCGGCGGCCATCTTGCGAGCAAGGCGCACGTTCCCGCGGTCGACGAGGGCGTCGGGGTCCTGCGGCGCGATCGTGAGCGCCTGGGTGAACGACCGGTCCGCGGCCTCGAGCGCCCCGGTCCCGGCCTCGAGGCTCCCCTTGAGGCTCCACGCCTCGAAGAGCGATCCGTTGATCTTGAGCGCGGCCTCGAGGTTCGAAAGGGCTTCGGCCACGGTCTTCGGGTCTTCGGCAAGCGCCTTCGCGCGCCCGACGAGCGCGTCGGCAAGCTGCGGGGAG
>Ga0209751_10004444_pt1 | contig 13424 bp, 11 predicted proteins | sample RifCSP13_1_FD_184019 | JGI IMG/M metagenome (GOLD analysis project Ga0209751, IMG submission 184019) | Soil microbial communities from Rifle, Colorado - Rifle CSP2_sed 13_1 (SPAdes) (version 2) | ecosystem: Environmental > Terrestrial > Deep subsurface > Rock core/Sediment | place: Rifle... | reverse complement strand
TCCCCTTAACCCGAGCGTAGCCATCCGCCATGAATGTGGTCGTTTGTTCGTGACGAACCGTGATCACGCGCATATCAGGTTGATCGTAAAGAGCATCAAAGAGTCCCATAATCTGGGCTCCCGGCAGGGCGAACACCGCTTCCACTCCTTCGCGCGCCAGCGAGCTAACCACAGCCTGGCTACCTGTCATCTGCGGCATGATACCTCCGAGTTTTCTTACGCCTGACTCAAAATTAGGTTAGGGTATTGATGCAATACTAGACCCCACCCGCTGACCCCCCCGCCAGCCTCGTCGGATCGTCGTTAGGTTTCGGGTTTCTTACCTTTTGCTGTTTGCCTGCTCCAGTTCTTCAATGGCCTTTTTTATTTGCCGTTGATGCTCTCGCACTTTAGTGAAGTATTCTACTCCTGCCGCGATTTGTTGGTGGCGCGGTTGATCGGCCGTACCAAAAACTAAACAGCCGGATAGCGACGCAAGTCCTTTTGACCTTTCGTCGGCCTCTTCATACAGTTTGAGTCGCTCATCAACCTCCTGCTCAACATGCTGTCTGAGTTCTGCGTCCGTTTTTTCGGCGTATTTGAGATCAATGCCTGGGTAGCGGCGAATAACCTCCCAAACGTGAACAGGAATCGGCACCATGACTCGATTGTAGCTCGCCTCAAACTTTGTTCCTTCGAGTTCGAGATAGACGTAATCTTCGTCAAGTGCCTCGTGGTAAAGATGGAAATTACGGCCATATGCAATGGTACTTTTAGTAGACATTTGCAGCTTCTCCCTTGGGTCCGGCGATCAGGTCAAGTCTCGTTATCCTGATGATCGTCGATTCGTCCAAGTTGGTCAGTCCCAATCCTTGATGAACTCCAAGACATTACGGTTGAAAGCCTCCGGCTGCTCCCAGTTGATCGAGTGGGCGGCCTCCGGCAGGACGATGAACTGAGCGTGTGGTATCTGGGCGAGCTGCCGCCGCATGACCCAGGGCGGCGTCTGCAAATCCTGATCTCCGGGCATTAGCAGCGTCGGCACGCGAATCGTCTCAAGCTTCTTGTAGGTGATCGTCGTGCGTTGAGGCTGCGCCGGAGCGCCCTGCTGGCGCGAGTTGTGGTGAATCTCCAGCCACTGTTTCAGACCCTCTGGGTTGGTCGCCATGTACCCCATGCTCACTTCGCGAAACTCCGCAGGCCAACTCGAAAACCCTGGGAGGGTCGTCTTCTCACGAAGCTTGCGCATCTCTTCATCGGTAATGGCACCGCCGCTGGCGGCGATGACCAGGCTGCGCAGCCGCTCCGGATGCCAGAGAACATAATCATAGGCTGCGAAGCCGCCGCCCGCCACGGCGACGAGATGAAAACGGTCGAGTTTCAGGTGTTCCACCAGCGCGTGAAGATCTTCCGCGATGGCACCGGGCTGGGGACCGGTGTCAGGATTCGCCGTGCTGCGGCCCCAGCCGCGCCGATCGAAGGTGATGACCCGATAGCCCGCCTCGACAAAGCCCGGAATGTTGTGCTGCCAACTGTCGGCATTGCCGGTGTTGGCGTGAAGCAGCACGACCGGTACACCGCTGCCGCCCCTGTCCGTGTACCAAAGGCGCACGCCCGGTAGATCCGCGTATCCCGCGAATTGCCGGTTTTGCGTTTGTGCCGTGGTCGTCGTCATCGAACAGGTTTCTCCTTTTCCTCAATCCGCCCGCGTTCGGTGTCAGACGTCTGGTTATCTAATTCTTGCCTTTCTGGGAACAGATCTCCGGCATCCGCCGAGTGGTGGTAAAAGTTCCGATCATGCCGTCGTAAGTGGGCGCCGCCAATTGCCTGTCTAACTCGAAAATTTCATTACGCATCCATCGCCATCTCGCGGTTCTGCTTGACCAGGCGCAGGGCTTTGAGCAGGGCGCGCATGAATCCACGCATCAACTTGGGTTTCGTTTTGATGAACTGGTCGTTGGTGGCCACCGTGCCCCGGGAATTTTTCACTTCAGTCGCGGCAGCACCTGCTCGCCGAACAAGTCCAATTGCCTCGGGTCGGGATCGGCTAGGCCGATGATCAGGGTGTCGAGTCCGCGGGACAAGAACGCTTCAATTCTTTCTGCGACGGCGGCGGGGGAGCCGACCAGTGATGTGTTAGCAACGTCGGCGCGCAGGCGGCCGTAGTAGCGCGTAACATAACCGTTTAAGATTTCTAACGCCTTGGCGTGGTCGTCGTTGATTGCCATGAAGGTGAGCCCGGCCTTTTCGATGTCGTTGGGGTTGCGGCCCGCAGCCCTGGCGTAGCCGGCGACTTTTTCCCAGGTGACGGAAAATTCCGGTATGGCGGAACTGCCGCAAATAAACCCGTTGGCCCAGGTGCCGGCGCGCTTGAGGGCGGCCTCGGCGCTGCCGCCGGTGAATATCGGGATCTGCTTTTGAATCGGCCTGGGGCCGATGGTGAGATTCTGAACGTTGTAGAATCGCCCCTTGTGCGTGACGTTGTCCTCGCTCCACAGACGTTTCATTAACTGAACGCACTCGACGGCTCTGCTACCACGACCGTCGAAGGGAATCTCCACGGCGGTGAAGTCGTTTTCCCGGCTGCCGAAGCCGACGCCAATCGTTACTCGCCCGTTTGAAACAAAATCCAATGTCCCGATGGTTTTGGCCAGCAGCGCGGGATGACGCAGGCCGGGAAGCAGGACGGAAGTTCCGATCCTGATTCTTTGCGTGGCGCCGGCCGCCGCGGCAAGAAGGGTCATTGAATCGAGATTGTCGTAGGCGACCCGATCGATGGTCCACATGGAGTGAACTCCCATCGCCTCGCATTTCTTAGCGAAGTTCACGACGTTTTCGGGTTTGGTCAGCGGAGCTGGATTGACGAACGCGAGTCCGATGTTGGCCATATGGGTTTCTCCTTAGCTTGAGCAACTTGTCAGTTCAAATCGTTCAAAACGTTCAAGTGGTTCAATACGTCTCATTAAAACAAAATAGACCAGCCGTTAGGCTCTTTTCAAGGCTCGCTTTCTGCGATATATCAAACTCCGCTGGAGGATCAAATCTTCGCTGTCGCCGACAGAAGGCCGGCGGTAAAAAATTTCTAGGACCTGGTTCAACGCAATAATGAAGATCACTGACGTTAAGACGATTCGATTGCGCGCGACGATCCCGACCGAAGGGCAGGTGTTCAGCCGCTCGGGGGTGAGAAACTCGCGGTCAACGACGCTGGTTCAGGTCGAGACCGACGAAGGCATCACCGGTCATGGCTCGTGTTCGGGTAACGGCGAGCTGATCGAAGTAATCGTAGCGAGGGTTCTAAAGCCGCTGTTGATCGGCATGGACCCAACGGAGATCGACCAGATCTGGGACAAGGCCTATGTCAGAGGCGGCCATAAAGAATTCGGCACCCGGGGCGTCGGCATCGTGGCGTTAAGCGGGATCGATGTCGCTCTGTGGGACATTCTCGGTAAAGTGCGCGGAGTTCCCCTCTATCAGCTCCTTGGCGGCAAGTGCCGTGACAAAGTTCCGGTTTATGCGACCGCTCTTTATCCCGAAGAGCCGTCAAAGGTGGCGAAACGAGCGAGGGGATTTGCCGAGCAGGGTTTTCATGGCGTAAAGATCAAAGTCGGCTTCGATCTGGATCAGGATATTCGAATCGTCCGCGCGGTGCGTGCGGAACTCGGCAAAGACTTTATCGTGATGACCGACGCGAACCAGGGCTACACGCTGGAGGTTGGACTTGATGCGGCGGCGGCTTTTGCCGACTGTGGCGTCTTCTGGCTTGAGGAGCCCCTCTTTGTTGAAGACATTGCCGGCCATGCCGAGCTTCGGGAGAGAGGGAAAGTTCCCATCGCCGTCGGTGAAAACCTGAATATGTGCTACGCTTTCGAGAATTTCATGGTTCGCGGCGCGGTTGATTACCTCCAACCCGACGTAGCCCGGGCCGGTGGGATCACCGAGATAAAAAAAATAGCCGCGACGGCCGCGGTACACGGCGTTCCGATTTCGTTTCACACCTGGGGCGACGGGGTCGCCCTTGCCGCCAGCGTCCATTTATCCGCCGCTATCAACGAATGTATCGTCATGGAACTCGACTACACCCATAATCCGTTGCGCGAAGAGCTGCTGCGAGAGCCCTTCAAGTTGGTCAACGGATACTTGATTCCTCCTGAGAAACCGGGCTTGGGTGTGGAACTGAATCCCGAAGCGCTGCAAAGGTTTGCGTTTTCCGGTTCTGAAGAAATCACCGTGCGGCAAGATACTCTAAGAGCGGTTTAGAAATCCGTCTGGTGTGATTTCCTTCGATCGCGTCTTGCCGCGCGCTAGCTCGGCAATTCCCACTGTATAGTTTCGTGTTGTTTTAACCCCGATAGTTGTTAAGATTACCCCGTTCTTATGTACGAACAGGATACCATTGCCGCGATCGCCACGGCGGTCGGCGAGGGTGCGGTAGCGATCGTTCGCGTGAGCGGGCCAGATGCCGAGCGCATCGCGACCAGCGTCTTTGTGCGCGCCCAGGGTAAAAATGGAAAACTGGCCTCGCACCGGCTTTATCACGGCAAGATTCAGGATCCGAGGTCGAACAAGTTTCTTGATGAGGTTCTGCTTGCGGTGATGCGCAAGCCGCGCAGCTACACCGGCGAGGATATCGTCGAGGTGCATTGTCACGGCGGCACGTTTGTCGTTCGGCGGGTATTGGAGCTTATGCTTTCTCAGGGAGCGCGCCATGCGGAGCGTGGCGAGTTCACCAAGCGCGCGTTTCTCAACGGGCGCTTTGATCTCGCTCAGGCCGAGGCGGTACTCGACCTAATCGGTGCGCGCACGGACAAAGGAATTGAGTTGGCTCTTAATCAGGTTGGGGGTGGGCTTTCAGAATGGATGCGCGAGCTGCGCGAGGAATTGCTGGCTATCTTGGTTCAGATCGAGGCCGCGATCGATTTTCCGGAAGAAGAAATCGAACTGCTGCAACGCCGGGAACTGATCGCGAAGGTAGAGCATCTTAGACAAATAATAGGCGACATTTTAGCGAGTTATGAGTGGGGAAGATTGTTCCGGGAGGGTGCTAGGGTTTGTATCTGCGGCCGTCCCAATGTGGGCAAATCGAGTCTCTTGAATGCGTTGTTGGGCGAAGATCGGGTTATAGTCACCGACGTACCAGGGACGACTAGAGACGTGATTGAAGAGTCCATAAATCTTGATGGCCTGCCGGTTGTTCTCTGGGATACAGCCGGAATTAGTGAAACCGATGATCGGATAGAACAGATCGGTGTCAATTTAACCCGTCGCTATCTGGAAAAGTCCGATGCAGCGCTCGTTGTTCTCGACGGCTCTGAGTCCTTCGCCCCGGTTGATCTCGCCTTGTTGGAGAGTCTCAACGGAAAAAATGCCTTGATCGTCATCAATAAGAGTGACCTCTCTCAGAGACTGGATGTTGGGGAGCTGAAAAATCGCGGATTTCTGCAAGCGATAGCCTCCGTCTCTGCCAAGACCGGTTCCGGGATCGAGGGACTGAAGGAGCAACTGAGAAATCTAATAGTAGATTGCCCGGAGGAACCGCCGGTCGTTTTAACGAATATCCGCCACAAGGCCGCACTTGCCAGAAGCGACACAGCCCTGAGCGATGCGTTGGTAACTCTTGCGAAGAATTGTCCGCCAGAGTTTGTCGCGATTGAGCTCAGTGAAGCGCGAGAAGCGCTTGAGGAAATCATCGGCTTGATCAACAGCGATGATATATTAAAATCTATTTTTGAAAAATTTTGCATAGGAAAATAGTTACTTATAAATGGTAAAAATGATTTAATTAGAAACATATGAGTTTTGTTTCACGTGAAACTATGAACGCTAAAAGCGAGAAAATTTTTGACGTAATCGTCGTTGGAGCTGGGCATGCTGGTATCGAGGCTTCTCTGGCCGCGGCTCGAATGGGTTGCGACACTTTGATGCTCACATTGAATCTCGATCATATTGGTCAGATGTCATGTAATCCAGCTATTGGTGGAATTGGCAAAGGCCATTTGGTCAAAGAGATCGACGCACTTGGCGGGGAGATGGCACGTGCTATCGACGAGACTGGAATCCAGTTTCGAATGTTGAACACCAGAAAAGGGCCGGCAGTGAGAGCATCGAGAGCCCAGGCCGACAAAGCCCTTTACCGTCAGCGGATGAAGCGGATCTTAGAAACCTGCCCGAGATTAGTGCTCAGGCAAGGCAGCGCAGAACGGCTGATCGTCGAGCATGGAACAATTAGGGGGATCGAGACGCAGATCGGTGAGAAATTTCTCGGCCGTCGCGTGATCTTGACTACGGGGACATTCCTAAGAGGTTTGATACATGTCGGAGACCGAAACTACTCTGCTGGTCGGGCCGGAGATTTTGCCGTTCAAGGACTGACCGAGTCGCTCATAAACCTTGGGTTCAAGATCGGAAGACTCAAGACGGGAACCTGTCCTCGATTAAACAGCCGGTCCATTGACTATTCTAGATTACACGCCCAACACGGAGACGAAAATCCAGTTCCCTTTTCCTTCTCGAACGAACGAGTAATGCAACCTCAGATCCCCTGTCACATCACCTACACGAATCGGCGAACTCACGAAATAATCCGTGCCGCGATTCATCGTTCCCCGATGTATTCAGGCGTAATTAAGAGTAGAGGTCCTCGTTACTGTCCCTCAATCGAAGATAAAATTGTAAGATTTGTAGACAAGGACCGGCATCAGATTTTTTTGGAACCGGAGGGACTCGATACGGTCGAGGTTTATCCGAACGGCCTCTCAACCAGTTTGCCGTTGGATGTTCAAACCGAAATGGTCCATTCGATCGACGGTCTGGAGCAGGCGGAAATCATGCGACCAGGTTACGCCATCGAGTATGACTACGTCGACCCCACTCAGCTCTATCCGTCTTTGGAGACGAAACTCGTTCGAGGCCTTTATCACGCCGGCCAGATAAATGGCACGACAGGTTATGAGGAGGCGGCAGCTCAGGGAATCTTGGCGGGAATCAATGCCGCCTTGAGTTTGCGCGGCAAGGAACCAATGGTGCTATCGAGGGATCAAGCTTATTTGGGGGTCTTGGTCGATGATCTAGTGACGAAAGGGACCGACAGTGAGCCCTATAGAATGTTTACGTCCAGGGCTGAATATAGGCTTCTACTGAGGGAAGACAACGCCGACTTGAGGCTAACCGAAATTGGGCATGACATCGGACTGGCATCCGAGGAGACTTGTAGACGAGTCCGCGCCAAGAAGAATGGAATCGTCGAATTACTTGCTTTCTTGGAACAAAGGCAAGTTGCCCCAAATCAGGCTGTAGACTCGGTGCTCGCGTCATGCGGGTCGGCGCCTCTCAAGAACACCACTTCTCTAGCACAGCTGTTACGGCGCCCAGAGGTGTCACTGGACCAGATTCGAGCGATGGTTCCTAGCACGCCATATTTTTCAAAGGACGCGGATCTACAAGCCGAGCTCCAGATAAAATATGCCGGGTATGTCGATCGGCAGTTCAATCTCATCGAGCGATTCCAGAAAATGGAACATGTCAGACTCCCAGACGAGTTTGACTATTCAAAAATCAGCGGGCTTTCGCGCGAGGTGCGCGAGAAGCTGACCCGGGTTCGGCCTCGTTCATTAGGGCAGGCATCTAGAGTGCCTGGAATTACACCTGCTGCAATGTCCCTTTTGTCGGTTCATTTGAAAAAGAGCAAGGGCGCATAATCAGCTTTCGTCTGCGACCGGCAACCTGCACCGACTCGTTCTTGGCCTCTTTTTATCCCGGATTCCGCGTTTGAAAGTTAAGGCACGGAGCGAGGTGCGAGCCTTCCGCCCTGCGGCCCAAAGCCTTCGGGCGGCGGGCCGTAGCGAAGGCAATGGAGCTGTGCCTCTAAGGGGCTTGAGATCAGCGGTGCCCTAAGTGGCATCCGTAGTCCGCTGACAACAGCTTGCCAAGCACGAAATACGACTTTGATACTGCGGAGCTCGGTGCCTTCGCTATCCCAGTCTCACACCTCGCTCCGTAGAGATTGTAACTTCGACTGCCGAATTAGGGATAACGCGTTTCACGTGAAACAAAAACTTTTTGCTTCCATTGAAAAGCAGCTTGTGATAGTAGTCGATCAAATGTCTTGTGTTATCTAAGTGACTTAATTCAAAACATTTTTGTGAGTAAGGTCATTACCATAGCCAACCAAAAAGGCGGTGTAGGCAAGACTACAACGGCGATAAATCTAGCGGCGGCGCTGGCGGTTGCCGGTAAGGAGACGCTGCTAATTGATGTTGATCCTCAGGGCAATACGACCACCGGTTTCGGTATCGACCGAACCCAACCTATGATGAGTCTGTATGATGTCTTGGCGGGGGCGCGTTTTCTTGCGGAAGTCCTACGTCAAACGGAGATCCCACAACTGGTAGTCGTACCCGCAACGAAAGATCTCGTCGGCGCGGAAATTGAATTAGTTGGAATAGAAAACCGGGAATACCAACTCAGGGATGCAATCGTGTCCGTGCGCGATCGCTACGATTATATCTTGCTCGACTGCCCCCCATCTTTGGGTCTCCTGACTTTGAACGCCCTCACTGCGGCGGATTCCCTGCTCGTGCCGATTCAGAGCGAATACTACGCCCTCGAAGGACTCAGCGCTCTGCTTGAGACAATGAACTTGGTTCGCAACGGGCTCAATCCCCGAATGTACCTAGAGGGAATCGTCGTCACGATGTTCGACAGTAGGAATCGTCTTTCCCATCAAGTCGTCGACGAGATTCGGGCGCATTTTCCGGACAAGCTGTTTCGCACCATCATCCGCAGAAACGTTCGGCTGAGTGAGAGTCCGAGTTACGGCAAGCCGATTTGTTTGTACGATCCAAGTTCAACGGGCGCGCAAGATTATGGAGAACTAGCTAAGGAGTTGATGGCTCATGGAGAAAATAATGTCCATGCAGAAAAAAGGATTGGGTAGAGGTCTCAGCGCTCTGATTCCGGTCGCGGCCGAAGCGCGAATAGAACCCAAGCAAGAAAATTCCAATTTCGAGATCGCCGTTGAAAGGATTACCCCAAGTCCTCTGCAACCGCGGCGCGCTTTCGACGAAACCAAGATCGAAGAGCTTGCCTCGTCCATTCGCAACCAAGGGATCATTCAACCGCTCGTGGTCCGGCCCAATGGCGAGCAATTTCAACTGATCGCCGGCGAACGCCGCTGGCGCGCGGCGATGAAGGCCGGGCTGAGCCGGGTACCCGTGGTTGTCCGTAACGCGACGGATCACGAGGTTTTGCAATTGGCGCTGGTGGAAAATCTTCAACGCGAGGACCTCAATGCCATTGAAGAGGCGAACGGTTATCGACGCTTGCAGGAAGAATTTCACTGGAGCCAGGAAGAGATGGCGGCAAAGGTTGGGAAGAGCCGGCCGGCGATCGCCAACGCCATGCGTCTGCTTGCGCTTCCCGCTGTCGTCCAGCAAGAAGTCGCGCTGGGAAACTTACCCGCCGGTCAAGCGCGCGCCCTGCTCGGATTGCACACCGAGCCGTTGATCGTTTCCGCATGTCGGGAGGTCATCGCCAAAGGGTTGTCGACACGAGAAACGGAAAAGATGGTTCGCCACCTTTTATTCGGCAGGCGCCGCCGACGCCTCGCGCCGCTCCTCGATCCCGATTTGAAATCCATCGTTGAAGAGCTGCAACGTCTGCTTGGAACCAGAGTCCGTTTGCTGCCCAAGGCCAGATCCGCGAAAGGTAAGATCGAGATCGAATACTATTCGCAGGCGGACTTGGGGCGAATCTTTGAAACGATTACCAAGAGTCCTGCACGTTCTTAGGATCGTCTCTAAGGCTGCTGAATGATTGAACAAAATGGAACTGTGATTCTTCCGGTTTTGATTATCCTGAATTCCGCAGTTGAACATGAGCGAGGGGCGAACCTGGAGCGGCGAAGACACCCAGGGGTGCTGTTTCAAAGTCTTTTCTGCCGCTTGGCACAACGCCTTATTACTCTGACAAAGTTCGCACAGCAGCGAGATCTGTCCTGAGCTCAGGGGTAGAAAAGCATTGTCTTCGTTGCGCAAGGTTTGCCCCTCGCTCACAGCGTCACTTTCCCACTGCGGAATCCGGGATTATCTTTGCAGGATCGTTTGAAGCTCCCCGCGGTTGGTTATCGGCGCAGAACAAGTGAAATTCTCGCAAATGTATACGGTCGGCTTGCCGTCGACTTGTGTCTTTCCAACTAACAGAGGAGAAACTTGCTCGAGTGACGCGTCCGGGGCAACGAGTTGAAGAGTCTTATTGGGGAGGTAATGGCTTTGAATCTCACTGAGAAATTCAGCCGTCTTTGCATCCTCTCGCTTTCCTACTACCACGATCTCTTTGGGTTTGTTCAAATACAGATCCAGCGCGCAAAGCATATGGGCGAAACCGAAGGGCTGGTTTTCCATGACATCGTAATAAGAACGCAGAATTTTCTCGGCTCGCTTCAGGTAATCCTCTTTTCCCGTCAGGTGATAGAAGCGCAATAACAACTGCGTCGCTGCGGCATTCCCCGACGGAATGGACGCGTCGAAGACGGGCTTGGTGCGGCTGATGAGCCGCTCGTGAGACTTCCCGGTGTAGAAGAAAGCGCCGCCGGCATCGTCCCAGAAATCGCGCAGCACGGTCTCTGTCAGCTCCTGCGCTCGCGTCAAGGCCGCGCGGTCAAAAGTCGCGTCGTAAAAATCGCAAAGACCTAACGCCAAGAAGGAATAATCATCAAGATAGCCAAGCTGCTTTGCCTTCCCATCCTTGTAGCTATGGAACAAGCGGCCCTCTCGATACATTTTCGTGAAGATGAAATCGATGGTGCGACTGGCCGCTTCGACATAAGCCGGTTGCGGCGAGATCTTGATCGCCTCGGCCAATCCCGAAAGCATCAAGCCGTTCCAGGAAGTAATGATTTTTTCGTCACGGAACGGCTTCCCTCTTTTTCCCCGTTCCAGGAAAAGCTTCCTTTTTCCGTCCGCGATCAGCGCCTCGATCTCGCCCCGGTCCCGGCGAAAAAATTTACTCGCCTGCTCCTCCGTGAGGATCGGGTGCAAAATGTTTTTCTCTTCGAAGTTGCCCTGTTCGCTCACGTCGTAGATCCGGCAGAAGATTTCGCCCCGCTCTTCGCCTAACAATTCATTTACTTGTTGTGGCGTCCAGACGAAGAATTTTCCTTCCTCACCTTCACTGTCGGCGTCCTGGGTTGAATAAAACCCGCCCTCAGGATCAAGCATCTCGCGAAGGAGATAGGTCACCGTTTCGTCCACGATCTGCTTGAAGAAGGTGTCCTTCGTGATGCAATAGACTTGGCTATAGATCCGCACAAGCTGCGCGTTGTCATAGAGCATCTTCTCGAAATGAGGCACTAACCATCTCGCGTCGACGGAATACCGATGGAATCCCCCACCCAGGTGATCGTAAATCCCCCCTTCACCCATCTTTGTAAGTGTATGAATCACCATGTCGAGATAACGTTGGCTCTTGGAATGGTAGTGGTGGCGCAGGAAAAGCTCGTAGACCCCGGCGTTGGGAAATTTCGGGGCCTGTCCCAGCCCGCCGTGCTCGGAATCATAGGCGCGGGAGATATATTCTGCAGATTTTCCGATCACGTCAGGGGAAAAAGTCCGTTGGGTTTCTTGAGATTCCGACATGCGCTGTAAGCCGGCGAGTAATTGATCGACGCTCCTCTCCACATCCTGTGATCTTTCGCGGTAAGCTTGAGCGACGCCCACAAGAATTCTTGGGAAGCCGGGCATACCGTGGCGATCTTCGGGGGGGAAATAGGTCCCGCCGTAAAAGGGCTTTTCGTCGGGCGTGAGAAAAACTGTCATGGGCCAGCCCCCACGCCCCGTGAGCATTTGCACCGCGTTCATATAGATCTCGTCAAGATCCGGCCGTTCTTCGCGATCGACCTTGATGTTGATGAAAAGCTCGTTCATCAGAGCCGCGATCTTTTCGTTCTCGAAGGACTCATGCTCCATCACATGGCACCAGTGGCAAGCGGAATAGCCGATGCTCAAGAGGATCGGCTTATTTTCTTTTTTGGCTTTCTCGAAAGCTTCCTCGCCCCAAGCATACCACTCCACCGGATTGTGCGCGTGCTGCAAGAGATACGGACTGGTTTCGTGAATAAGATGATTCGTACGCTCGGAACTCATGAAATTTCCTTCGCTAACTGCTTCTCGCTCAAATCCTAACAGGTATGCGCGGTCTACGAAATCGGCCAGGCTCGCTATTTGCTTTGGAGTGACAGAACCAAGCGAGTTACAGTTGATTTGCGTCGAGAACGTTGGGCTGTTGGGTTAACGTCCGGGAGAGACCTGCTTAAGAAAACCGCTTGCTTCAATCTCCCTCAGAAGCGTATTGTCGCCGATTTCTTCTGGCTTGATGTTCTTCGCCTTCGGGTTGGACTCCGCCGTCGTATCCAAAAGAAACTTCATGCCTTTAAGATTGACATAGGGAACGGCGCCCACTTTGGGGGCATAGTACTCGTACGTAGCTTGAAGCGTGTCGAGATCAGAGATGCGGAGATGTTTTTCTAACACTGTGATACCGAAGGACCGGTCATTCTTGTAACGATTTGTTGCCTCGATCAACGCCTTAAGAAAACCGATGACTAGGTCACGGTTTTTCGCGATAAAGGACTTGGTCGTAGCGATACCCGAATGCTGGTAGTCTAAACCGATCGTGGCGAAGTCCAGTAACGAACGAAAGCCGGCCTTCTTGGCTTGATAGGCGAATCCTTGTTCCAGCAAAGTCGCCTGGATCGCACCCTGAGAAACAGCAGACAGGCGTTCGGCATTTCCGCCAGTTTGAAGAATCGTCACGTCCCTGCCAGGTTTAATGCCATGTTTTTCCAGTCCGTAACGGGCAAGAAAATCTGCTGATCCACCAAACCGGGCGATACCGACTTTCTTACCCTTAAGATCCTCGATCGTATTGATACCTTTCGCGACGATAAGGTCGTACGGTGCAAAATTGACTAAACCGGATACCATTACAGCATCCCTGCCGCCGAGATACGCGTTGATCAGGCCAGAACCGGCGACATTGATGAAGCCCACATCTCCGGACAGCATTGCCGCCAGCGCAGTCGTTGATCCGGACATCACGAGGGGCTTGCCGTCCAGTCCCTGCTTTTTGAAATATCCACCATCGGCCGCCGCAATGACTGACGCGTTGGACGGCGTGATCGACACGAGTCCAATGTAGACCGTCTTTAAGCTTTGTGCCGATGCTGCGGGAATCTGCAAAAGCAGTGAAAAAACGGCAACGGCGACAACGATTCCGTCTCGTTTCATACGACACCTCCGATTACCTGAGCAACCTGTCCTGCTGTCATTGGTTCATCACCTGAGGTCCAGCTTAAACAGATAAAGAGTTCAAGCCAGAGGATCAAGCTCTGCTCTTACTTTGGAAATGTTCCCACGCCCGTTCCGTGGAAGCAGGCTTGAAGGTCCGCT
>Ga0209751_10004443_pt1 | contig 13424 bp, 15 predicted proteins | sample RifCSP13_1_FD_184019 | JGI IMG/M metagenome (GOLD analysis project Ga0209751, IMG submission 184019) | Soil microbial communities from Rifle, Colorado - Rifle CSP2_sed 13_1 (SPAdes) (version 2) | ecosystem: Environmental > Terrestrial > Deep subsurface > Rock core/Sediment | place: Rifle... | reverse complement strand
GCGGCTCCGCGAGTGGAGCGCGGTGCCGATCGTCGTCCTCTCGGCGCGCGGCCAGGAGCAGGACAAGGTCCGGGCGCTCGACGCCGGCGCCGACGACTACGTGAGCAAGCCCTTCGGCGCGGGCGAGCTGCTCGCGCGTCTCCGCGTGGCGCTCCGCCACGCCGCGGGCGCGAGCCGCGAGGAGGGCGAGGCCCCCTTCGCGGTGGGCGACCTGCGCGTGGACCTCGTGCGCCGCCACGTCTCGCTGGCCGGCGCCGAGGTGCGCCTGACGCCGATCGAGTACAAGCTCCTGACCACGCTCGTCGCGCACGCGGGCAAGGTGGTCACGCACGCGCAGCTCCTGCGCGAGGTGTGGGGGCCGGTGCACACGAACCAGGCGCACTACGTGCGCGTCTACATGGCGCACCTGCGCCACAAGCTCGAGGCCGAGCCCGCGCGGCCGCGCTACCTGCTCACCGAGCCGGGCGTGGGCTACCGCCTCGCGGGCGAGTGAAAGGGGGCGGCGCGCGGGGCGCGCTCGAGGCTCAGGCCGAGGGCTTCGCGCCGGACTCGCGCTGGAGCTTGAGGAGGGCGAACCGGGCCGCCGCGCGGACGTCCTTGGCGCGGTCCTTCATGGCGCGCTGGAGCGCGGCGCGCGCCTCGGGCGCGCCGAGCTCGCCGAGCGCGCGGACGGCGGCCACGCGGGCCGCCTGCGGCAGGCCCTTGACGATCCCGAGCAGGCGCGGGCGGCGGTCCACGATCCCCACGAGCGCGGGCAGCGCCCGGGGGTCCCTGAGCCGCCCGAGCGTCTGGCAGGCGGCGGGCAGCACCGCCTTGCTGGGCGGGCTCTCCACGACGCGGATCACCCCGTTGAGCAGCTCCACCGCGTTCAGCGCGCTCGTCAGCTCGAGCGCGCCGAGCAGCATCTCCGGGCGCCGCTGCGCCAGGGCCTGGCCGACGAGCTTGAGCGCGTGCTCCCGCGGCACGCGCGTGAGCGTGCGCCCGAGCTCCGCCCGCACCGCGCGGTCGCGGTGGCCGACGAGGAAGACGAGGTTGGCGCCGAGGGTCGGGACCAGGGCGTCCAGGAGCGAGACGACGCGCCGCACGCGCGCCGCCGACGGCTCCTGGTCGAGCCCGTGCGTGAGCACCCGCGCGCCCGCCTCGCCCTGGCTCGCCAGGACCTCGGCCGCCGCGCGGGCGAGCGCGTCGTCCGGCGCGTCGTGCGCGAGGCCGGCGAGATACGCCTGCGCCCCCGCGCCGAAGCCGGCGAGCACGGCCTTGCCCCGCGCGCGCCGCGCCGGGTCGGCGTCCGTGAGACGGGCGAGCACCGGCTCGAGGCTCTGCGTCGTCCCCAGGTTGTCGACGACGCTCCGAACCGCCTCCGTGAACCGGGCGAGATCCGGCGCGTTCGGGATGGCGCCGCCCAGGGCCGCGCTGACCCGCGCCGCGCCCTCGAGGTCGCCGGCACGCAGGAGGTGCCCGAGCACGGACGTCGCCAGCCCGGTCTCCGCGTGGAACGCCTCCAGGTGCCCCTCCCGCGACGCGGCCTCGGCCACGGGGCGCGCGCACTTGTCGAGCACCCACGCGGTGGCCTCCGCGTCCACGCGCGCGAGCGCGATGCCGAGGCCGACCGCCGCGCGCGTGCGCAGCGCGCCGTCCCCCTCCCGGAGGCCTGACGCGGTCCGCTCCACGAGTTGCGCGGCGAGCTCCTCCCGTCCCATGCCGAGGAGCACGGGGAGCACCGGCGGGATCTGCTCCTGGACGCTCCGCTCGAGGAACCCGGCCAGCGACAGCGCGAGCCAGCGGGACACCTGCGCGAGCGTCTGCTCGGCCTCGGAGGTCGGCGCGCTCTCGGTCTCGGGCGGCGGCCCCGCGTCGGGCGCCTCCGCGCCCGGGATGTCCTCCGCCGCCAGCCGGCTCGCCGCCGCGTAGGCGCGGGTCCCCACCTCGATCGTGGTGATCCCGTCGCCGTCCAGGAGGCGCTGCCAGAAGCCCGGATCGCGCCCCGCCTCCTCGACGGGCTGCGCCAGGTGGGTGAGGAACGTGCGGAACTGCTCGCGGGTGACGCCGCGACGGATCGTGAGGCTCGTCAGCCCGCTGTCGTCCATGAGGCTCTGCAGCACTTCGATCGTGAGCCCGAACAGGCGCGGGTTGGGGCGGATGGCGTTGACGACGATGGTCCCGTCGGCGGAGGCCACCGTGAGGCTCGGGAGCCGCCCGAGCATCGTCTCGGCGTGGCGCTCGAGCTGGTCGAGCGTCTGCGCGATGATCTGGCTCTCGGCCGGGTACAGGCGCACGTTGTCCACGACGGCGGCCAGCGAGCGCAGCACGTCCCGCGCCAGGAGCTGGGTCGCGTCGTCCAGGAGCGCCTCGCCGTGCTCGCGGCGCCAGGTCGTCGCCCCCGCGCCGGACGCGAGGTAGATCACCGGGAACACGCGGACGTGCCCGATCCCCTCGGCCTGGAGCCGCCGGTCCCAGGCGGTGACGTCCTGCTGGCCCGTCTGGCCGGGGCTGCTCAGGATCCTGAGCAGCTTGCGGACGTCGTCTTGGCCGAGGCCGCGCTCGAACGTGCACCGGCGGATGCCGTGGTCGGCGAAGACGCGGAGGAGGTCGTGCGCCGCCGGCAGGAGCCCCTTCTGCTCGATCGGCTGGCCGTTGACCTGCAGCGTCTTGCTGTCCTCGCCGAGCGTCAGCGTCTCGACGCGCCCCAGCAGGTCGAGGAGCGCGGCGCCGACGGCGGCGACGCCCTCGTCGACGAGCCGGCTCCCCGCGGGATAGACGCGGATGTTCTTCACCGCGATCGCGATGCCCCGCAGCACCCGGTCGGCGAGCGGCCAGGTCCCCGCGTCGAGCGGCGGCCCGCCGGCGTCGGCGGCGTCCACCTTGAGGCTGAGCTCCTCCGCGATCTCGGCGGCGGAGAAGAGCTGCACGGACCGCTCCTGCGCCCGCTGGCGGTAGAGCTCCGCCTTCACGGGATCGTCGGAGCGCTCGAAGTGGAAGGCGAGCGAGCCCAGCACCTCGTCCGCGCGGTCGCCGGCGAGCCGCTCGGTGACCTCGCCGACGGTGCGGTGCGTGCGGCGGCGGTCGCCGGGCTCGAGGCCCTCGTAGACGATCTGCTGGAAGCACTGCGAGAGGAAGTGGACCTCGTCCTCGTCGCTCATCACGCCCATCTCCTCGAAGACCCGCTGCTTCTTGCCCCGGTCCACGAGGTGCTGCGTCTCGCCCGGGTCCTTGCCGAGCACGCCGGCGAGCAGCTCGAGGTCCACGTGCGGGCCGACGACGGCGGCCTTGGCGATCATCTGGTGGAGCTCCTGGTCGAGGGCCTCCAGCCGCCCGCGGATGACCTCCTCGAGCGACGCGGCCATGGCGGGCTCGACGGCCTCGAGGTCCCACGTCCCCTCGACTGTCCGAAGGGCGCCCTCGTTGATCAGCGCCTTCAGCGTCTCCTCGACGAAGAGCGGGATGCCCTGGCTCGCCTCGTGGAGCTGCTGGAGGAAGGCCGGTGACGGGGTGTGCCGCTGCAGGATCTCCGTCACCATGCGGGCGACCTGCTCGGCCGAGAGGGTGGAGAGGGTCACCCGCTGGAAGTTGGGCGCCAGGCGCAGGAGGGCGCCGAGCCGGGCCAGCGGGAGCCGGGGACTCGTCTCCCGCTCGAGCGCCTCGGTCTGGACGGCCGCGAAGACGAGCACGCGGCCGTCCGCGCGAGCGATGAGGCGGCAGAGGACTTCCAGGCTCGCCTCGTCCACGTACTGGAGGTCGTCGAGGAAGAGCACGAGCGGGCTGTCGGTGGAGAGGAGGCCGAGGAGGTCCGTCACGCCGTGGAAGAGCAGGCTGCGGCGCTCCTCCGGCACGAGCGTCTCGCGCCGGCCGCCGGGCGGGGCCAGCATGGGCAGCAGCGTGGCGAGCTCGCCGAGCGACGCGGCGCCGAGTCGGCTCCGCACGAGCTCGAGCCGCTCGGGCTCGCGCTCGAGGCACGCGGCGAGGACGGTCCGCAGCGCGCTGTACGGGAGCGCGTGCTCCGCGGCCAGGCACCGGGCGAAGAACCAGCGGCGGCCCGCGCTCCCCGCGCGCCGCATCAGCTCGAGCAGGAGGCGGCTCTTGCCGAGGCCGCGGCTGGCCTCCACGAGGAGCAGGCGGCTGCCGCCGGCCTCGCCGAGCGCCCCCTCGAGCTCGGCGAGCTCCGCCTCGCGCGCCACGAGCCGCGGGCACGGGAAGCGCTTGAGGATCTCGACCTCGGCAGGCTGCCGCGCCTCGCCGGCGCGGCTCACGCGGTTCTTCCCGTCGCGCTTCGAGCGGTAGAGCGCCTGGTCGGCGGCCTCGACCAGCTCCGACGGCGAGGAGGCATCGTCGGGATACGCCGCCACGCCGAGGCTCGCCGTGAGGGGAATCGGGGCGGGCGCCTTGTCGCTGACGAAGGGCTCGTGGCTCACGCGCTCGCGGATCTGCTCGGCCACGCGCATGCCGCCCGCGCCGTCCACGCCCTCCAGGAAGACGAAGAACTCGTCGCCGGCGAAGCGGATGGCGTAGCCGCCCTGCGGGAGGGCGTCGCGGATCTGCTGGGCCAGGCTCTTCAGGAAGCGATCGCCGTCCAGGTGGCCGCACGTGTCGTTGATCTGCTTGAAGCCGTCCACGTCGAGCATGATCACGGCCAGCGGCGTGCCCTGCTGGCCGAGCAGCGCCAGGCGGTCGCGCAGGTACTGGCGCATGAACCGCCGGTTGTAGAGCCCGGTCAGCTCGTCGACGAAGATCAGGCGTGAGGCTTCACGAATCCCTGCGAGCGCCATTCCCAGCCCTGTCCGGGCTCACCCCCCTCCGGTTGCCTCCAGCTTAGCGCGAGCAGGCCCCGTCAGCCGAGCCTCCCGCGCAGCCATCCGGAAACGCCTCGCGAGGCGCGAGGGACGCCGGTCAGCGTCCGGCGTCGACCGTCTTGTCGCCGTACGCGAGGGGCCGGCCCCGGGCGTCACGCGCCGTCACCTCGATCTGGTAGCGGTGCGTGCCGGACGGCGGGCACGGGCCGAAGTAGCCGACGCCGGCCCCCGCGCGGATGACCGGGCCGGCGGCCCCGAGGGTCTGCGCCCAGTGATGGAAGCCCGGCACGTCGAGATCGGTCAGCCGGACATCGTAGGTCGTCACGCCGTCCGGCACCCCGAGCAGCCGGATCTCCGGGGAGATCCCCTGGCACGTGTTGGTCGGCGCGAAGGAGAACTCGACGACCATCCGGGGCAGCGTCGAGGTGTCCGCCGCCGCACAGCCGGCCGCCGCGGCCGTCAGGAGCATCGCGGCCACGAGCGTCCTCATCGTGCACCTCCCCCCGGGGCCTCCTGCTCTACACTGGCCCTGCATGCGCGAGTACCGTTACACCGTGGACCGCGAGGGGCGCGTCTTCCACGACGGCAGCGAGATCGTGGATCCGGCCACGCTCCGCTTCTTCCTGCTCGCGATGACGGCAACGCCCGAGGGCCGCCACCTCGTCGTCTGCCAGGGCGAGCGCAACTGGTTCGAGTCGGCCGACACGCCCTTCGTCGTCCAGCGCGTGGCGCTCCTGGGCCCGCCGGGCGGGCCCGAGGCGATCGAGCTGCGCTTCGCCGGCGACTACCGGGAGCGGCTCGACCCGGCCACGCTCGAGTCCCGGGCGGGCGCGCTCTCCTGCCGGGTGCGCCGGGGCGCCTTCCGCGCCCGCTTCGGTCGCATCGCCGTGCAGCAGCTCGCGCCGCTCCTGGTCGAGGGGCCGGACGGCCCGGCGCTCGTGCTCGGCGGCGTCCGCCACCCGATCCGCGTCCCGGGCGCATTCTAGCGTGAGCCCGGCGGCCGGGGCTCGTCGAGGGGGCTAGCGGGACTCGAGCTGCTTCATGCTGACGGCGAGGTCGATGCTGCGCAGCAGGCGCGCCTCGTTGACGGGCTTGAAGAAATAGTCGAACGCGCCCCGCGCGAAGGTCCGCATCCGCTGCACCGGCGTCGCCCCGCCGCTCACGATGATGATCTTCACCCGCGGCGCGACCTTGGCGAACGCCTGCATCAGCTCGTCGCCGCTCAGCCCCGGCAGGACGACGTCGAGGAGCACGACGTCCGTGGATTGGCGCGCCAGCTCCTGGAGCGCCAGGTCGCCGTTCGGAGCCGTGGCCACCTCGTAGCCGTGGGCGGTGAGCAGCTCCGCCAGGAACTCGCGCACGTCGGCGTCGTCGTCGACCACCAGCACGCGCGCGGCCGCCGGGCTCCGGTCGGCCGGCCCACCGAGTGCCTTCTCGAGCTGGGGCCACTCCACGGGCTTCTGGAGCACGGCGGCCGCACCCAGGTTGACCGCCCGCTGGTGCATCTCGGGGTCCGCGTAGCCGGTGACGACGATGGTGACGAGCGCCGGATCGAAGTCGCGGATCATCTTGAGCGTCTCGAGACCGCCGAGCCGCGGCATCGCGAGGTCGAGCAACACGGCCAACGGCGGGTTCTGCCGGATCTCGGTCCAGGCGCTCAGACCGTCGGCCGCCTCGCTGACGGCGAACCCGTGCAGGCGCAGCTGGTCGGCCAGCGCCTGGCGGACGTCGGCGTCGTCGTCGACCACCAGGACCCTGCGGCGCTCCGGCATGCCCCTACCTTACCCCAGCATGGGCTCACGCCGCCCGCGACGGCAGGAGCGCCACCAGGATCGCCACCAGGAGCCACTGGACGAGCCAGCCCACGATCACCACCGCCACGGCGCGCCCCGTGCTCCGGTAGTCGAGCGCCTGCCGGACGGCGATGACGCCGGCGATCAGCATCCAGACCGCGGCCACCAGGAACACGAGCGGCCGGAGCCCCGGGATCACGCCGAGGACGCGGATCAGCCCCGGCGTGGCCGCGAAGCCGATGGTCCGCAGCAGCTCGCCGTGATCGGCGCGCGTCGCGGGCTCGGGCAGGAGCCGGGTGCCGATCCAGTAGGTGAGGAAGGCCCACACGTACCAGCCGAGGAGCGAGACCACGATGCCGGCGACGCCGCCGCCGATGCCCTGCCCGAGCCCGAGGCCCGCGGCGATGCTCGACAGCACCACGACCCCGAGCGCCTGCGTCGTGGCGCCGCGATCGGCCTCGACTTCCTCGAAGAGCCTGACGTCGAGCCGGGCGGCCCTCAGCATCCGATCGGCGAACGTGCTGGCCATCGCGTCCTCCCCCACAGGAGGCCTCACGGTGCGCGCCCGCGCGCGGGGCGAGCGCTACCGCGCGTGGGGCGTCCTGCTTCAGCGCTTCCGGGGTCTGTCTGCCGGTTTGTCGAGATTCAACGGTGCCGGAGCGAGCTGCCTCACGAGCTCGCCCATCACGTCTTTCTGCGTGACGATGCCGAGTGGCCGCCGCTCGTCGTCGACGATCGGGATCGCCCCGACCCGCTCCCTCACCATCAGCTGGGCGATGTTCAAGAGCGGCGTGCCGACGCGAGCACTGAAGATCTTCGGCCCTTTCGTCATGATCTCCGACACCGTCATCTCACGGACGCGCGGTACCTTGCCGTCCGCGTCGAGGAAGTCGACGAGCCGGCGGAAGTCCCTGTTGGAGAGGATGCCTTCGAGCTTGCCGTCGGCGCCGACGACCAGGAGGTGACGGATATCGTTCTGGCGCATCATGGCGAGTGCCGCCCAGATCGTGGTCGTGGGCGACACCGTTTTCGGGTTGGCAACCATGACGTCCGAGCTTCGTATCAGCTTCTCCACCACGGCGCCCTCCCTTCGTCTCCTCGAGCAGTCTCGTGACCGGCACGCCGCGGGCGGCCCGGACCTCGCTGCCATTCTCCTGCCGCTTCGCGGTCCGAGCGCAGCCTTTTCTGTCCTCGCGTGGCCGGGTCGGCGGGTTCCGCCCACTCGTGGAAGCCGGACTTCCAAGGACTTGCTGGACGGGATTCAGCGAGCACCCTGCGATGCAGTTACTGTGGTCATTCAGATCGACCCCTGTCACGCGAGGCGGGATTCGCTCGTGGATTTACTCGGCTCCTACCGCTTCGCTGCGGCGAGCCGGCGGCGCGCGGGATGCTGCGCGATGAATCCCGTCAGCGCCTCCCGTACCACATCCGCGAGCGAACGTCGCTGGGAGAAGGCGATCTCCCGGAGCGCCTGGTGCTGCTCCGCCTCGATCGCAGCAAAGAGCGTCACGGGTTCCGCGAGCTTCTTCTCTCCAACCCGGGCGCCGCGGCGTGCCGCGCCCCCCCTCGTAACGCGTTCAGTCTTCATCGCCGATCTCCTCTTCATTAACGACCAGGTGCTCGACCGGGCCGACGAATTTCAGTCGCGCGCCTCCCTCGTGTCGGGGACGTCCACCTCGATCAGTGCCAGCACGTCTCTGTCGACAACGCCCTGATCCCACCAGAACCCCCGCGGGGCGTCGTGGCGGAAGATAAAAAGCGTGCCGCCGCCGAAGCGGCGGGCGAGTTCGTCCGCCGTGTCCAGAAACTTCTCGTCCTCGACCGGCGCTCGATAGCCTGCGGCGTCTGGGTTGTAGAACACCGGGAGCCGGAAGAGCACGGTGATCCAACCGGCGGTACCGTTGCTCATCGCCTCCCTCTCCGACGCTGCCGTTTCTGACTAATCTAGGATACTAGCATACTAGTGACGGCGGGGCGAGTCGTCGGCCGGATCGTGCTCGAGCCCCACCGAGAGGCTCGCGTCTACGAGTTCTCCGCGGGGGGCGTTCGGCCGGCTCCTGGCGGGAACCACCGCTCCAGTTTCGGTGGTGACCCCGGCGGGATTCGAACCCGCGATCTCGACCTTGAAAGGGTCACGCCGTCGTCTGTGCTGGCGCGGACTTACGCGCCTGCTGCCACGGCTCGCTGCCACTCACGGCCTCCGCGGCGGCGCGGAGCGTCTGATCCGTGACGGCCGCGTACCGCCGCATCATGCGCTCGGTCTTCCACCCGCCGAGGGCCATCACGATCGGCGCCGTGAACCCGTGGTTGAGGGCCATCGTCGCCCCGTGGTGCCGGAGGTCGTGAAAGCGGAAGTCGCGCAGGCCGGCGCCACGCGCCGCCCGCCGGAATGCCTTGCCGATCTGCTCGCGGCTGTAGGGCCGGCCTTCGGGCCCGGGGAAGACCCAGGACCCGGCGCCGTGCTCGAGCTGGCCCTGGAGGAGCTTCCTGGCCGCATCGGAGAGGATCACGGGCCGGGCGCCGGCCTTGGCCCGCTGCAGGAGGATCACACCTTGCTCCAGGTGGACGTCCTCGCGCCGGAGCATCCGGATCTCCGTCATCCGCATGAGCGTGAGCGCCGCGAGCCGCGCGATCTCGCGGAAGGGCGACGGCATGGCCTCGAGGACGAGCAGCTCCTCCTCAGGGCGGAGCCACCGGACGCGCGTCTCGTCCTCCGGGAAGAATGCCCCGCCCGGGAAGTGGTACTCGGGCCGGGCCTTCTTGAGCGCCGCGCGGAGCGTGCGGAGATCCCGGTTGATCGTGCTCGGCTTGGCGGGCACGCGCCGCGCGACCTTCTCGCCGGCGACGACGTCGTAGACCACCTTGCCCTCGCGGGCCCTGGCGTTGCGGAACGCGAAGACCTCGGCGTCGCCGATCGCGCCCACGGGCTTGTCGAGCAGCTCGGGCACGACGGCCTCGATCGAGCGCCGCGTGTAGTCCACGCGCCCGACGCTCTCCTCGCCGCGGCCGCGCGCGCCCATGTCGAACGCATAGAACTCGAGGAGCTGGCGCAGCGTCGCCGGCGCCGCGGCCTCCTGCGCCGCCTGGCCGACCTCGGTCTTGAGCGCCTGGAGCAGCTCGCCCTCGGCCGTGCGCGCCTCGTCCTTGGTCGCATGGAACGCGGCGCGCCGGAGCCCGCGGTACGCGACGCGCGCCTGCCAGACCCACTTGCCATGGTTGCGGATCTTCCGGACCGCCATCAGCGCCTCCTTCCCTGCTCGGTGCTCTTGCGGGCGTAGATCGCGGCGATCATCACTCGTCCTCACTTTCCGGCGAGCACGGCACGCCCGGCGCCAGCGGGCAGCGCGCCTGTGCGCGGTGGCGCCCCTGGCCGGCGACGTAGCGAGTGCAGACGCGAGCACTCGGATCCGCGCTCCGGCCCACCGTGAGGAACAGCGTCCACGCCCGATCGCGCAGCTCGTCGAGCGCCAGGAGCGCCGCCGCATCTGCCGCGTCGTCGCGGCGCCCCGCGCGGTCTCGGTGAACGATCCGGCGCAGGCGGTCGCCGCGCTCGACGAGCGCGGCCGGCAGGCGTTCGAGCTGCTCGGCAACGTCGGAGGCCTCGGCGAAGCGCGCGATCGGGTCGACGCGCGGCCGGAGCGCGCGCTCGCCCGGCGGCGCCCCCGAGCGAAGTGCCGCGAGACGGTCGGCACGGCCGATGCGAGGGGCGCTCACGCGCCCGCCTTGCCCAGCCCCTCGAGCTGGCGCCGGAGCCAGGCCTCGGCGTCGCAGGCCGAAGCGAGCTCGCGGCGCGCATACTCGACGTAGCTCGGCGGTGTCGCCTCGGGCAGCGCCGCGATCTCGGCGAGAAACTCCCCAAGCGTTGCGCGGGCGCGATCGAGTCGGCCGCGACAGGCGTCACAGGGTGGGCCGTGGCGAACGATCCTCGCTACCTCTCGATCCAGGGCCGTGGCGCGCTCCACAAGCCACTGGGCTCGCTGCCGGTGCTTCAAGACATCCGCCCGCCATGCGAGCCGCCGGGCCGCCGCGCGATCACCAGCGTCCGCTCGCAGTTGAGCTACCGATACGGTCAACACCTGGCGCCAATAGGTGATGGAGCCTCGAATGCCCCGGACTTCGCGGGATGTGAGCGAGCCATTGCCGAGCTTGGCCCGTTCTCGCTGGAGCGCCTGGAGCGGGCGTTGGTACGGATCACCGTAAATCGAGGCGCCCAAAGAACATCCGCGCGCGGCCATCACGCGCCGCCTCCCTTGCCCGAGACGGCGCGGAGCCGCCGACCCGCGGGCGGTGCGGAGGCGGGCGCGCGGTTGGCCCGGAGCAGGAACACCTCGGCGTCGCCCATCGCGTCGGCCTCCCGGTCGACGCTGCAGGCGAGGAGCGTGAGCGCGTGGTTCAGATCGTGGTCGTCGGTGTCTTCCGCGAGTCGCCGGAGCACGGCCGCGGCGCCGCGGAGGTTGAGCGAGCCCTGCTCCATGCGATCGTGTAGCTCGGCCGCGGTCGCTGGCGCGGACATCACGCCACCCCATGTTCGCGGGCGATCTGAGCGCCGCGTCTGTTCGCGGCTCTCGCGGCCCGCCGTGCCACGGTGATCGCAGCCCCGCGCAGGTCGGCCCGCGCTGCCCCCTGCCTCCGGCCCCGCGTCATCGCGCGGTGCCACCGGACGAAGGCGTCGGAGAAGCGCCGCGTGTGAAACTCAATGCTGGTGGCGGCGCGCATGAGGACAAGCACGTCGCCGTCGCTCCACTTCGCAACGGCGTGGTTCGGTGCTACGCTGATGTCGGCCATCGTCTCCTCCTCCTGTGGGGGTTGTCGGCCCGGCCCCGGCGGGTGCCAGCCCGCGCGGGGCGTTCTACTTCAGCAGCTTCGCAACGTCCACCTTCAGCGCCGTCGCGAGCTTCTCGAGGGTGCTCAGCGTCGGATCCTGTCGCCCGGTTTCGAGACGCGCGAGGTAGGTGCGGCTGACGCCCGACTTCTCGGCGAGCTGCTCCTGCGTCATACCGCGCCGCTCTCGGAGCGTCTTGAGCCTCATCGCCATACGTTCCTTGGGAGCCATTTTGTACCTTATCGGGTACAGCGTGTCAAGTGCGCGCTACGTCCCCTCCCGGAACCCGCACCGCGGGCACCGGGGGGCCACGTCCCGGGTCAGCAGGGTAGCCGAGCAGCCCGGACAGGTCCAGAGCCGGGGCGGGAGCCAGTCCCAGGCGCCCCCTGTCGTAGCCGCTACGCCGTTCCGCGGGGCCTCGGCGTACCGGGGGGCTATCAGGGTATCCCCCGCGACGAATCGCGCGCTGGCGCCTGCCTCTCTGCGTGCTGGCGCGCCCTGAGACGGGCTTGCCGGGCCTCGGCCGCGCTCCGGCGCCGGGTCGGGCGCAGGGTCGCCAAGTGGCCCCGCCAGCGATCGTCAGCGCGCTGAAGGATCCCCCGCAGCCGCTCGTGGATCTCGTCGCGCGTCACCGCGCCGCGGCCTCGAGGCGCCGCTCGGTAAGTGCCATGTCCCCCCCTACTCGCGCCGGAATTGACGGCGCGTGGCTTCCTCGTCGTCGCGCCGGAACTGGCGGGTCGTCGCCGGATCCTCGCGGCGGAATTGAGCCTGCGTCGCCGGGTCCAGACGGTAGAAGATGGCGAGCTGGCTCGGCTCGGCGTGGAACTGCCGGCTCGTGGAGATGTCGAGGCGCCGGAACATCGCTTCCTGGATCGGCTCGGCGCGGAACTGCCTGGCCGTCGCCTCGTCCAGGCGATAGAAGATACCCTGCTGGAACCACTCTGCGCGGAACTGGCGCGTCGTGGCGGCATCCAGACGGAGGACGGAGCGCGTGAAGGAATCGATCGCGTTCGTGGCATTCGAGAAAGCGGTGGCGAGATCCATCACCCGCCTCCGGCCATGGCCTGGCTCATGAATCCGAGGTCGGCGGTCGCCTGGCGCACCCGCGCATCCATGGCAGCGACTTTAGCCGCGAACCGCTGCATCTTGGGGATCGCCTTGTCGATGCCACCCTTGATCGCCGTCGCCAGGCGCTCGCCGAGATCATCGACGCCGATCTTCAGTTCCTCCGTGGTCTTGATGAACTGGTCGACCCACTGGCGCCCCTCCTCGACCTGGAGGCCGAAGTTCCCGAACTGGATTGAATCGATCACCCGCTGCGTGGCCTCGACGACGGAGGCGATGCGGCCAAACTCATGCTGGATCGCCTGGCCGCGCGCGATCACGTCCTGGCGAGCGTCTTCGCGCTCGACATCGGCCGTCGTCTGGTCGATCATCCCCTCGCGCTGGAGGAACGCGATGTCGCGCGCGCGCTTCTGGACTAACTCGCGAAGGTCGGCGACGGCCTTGAAGCCGGCCGCCGCGGAGCCTGGCGCGCCGGCCCCGAGCTGGGCCTCGAATGTCTGGCGGGCCTGGATGCGCTCCTTGAGCTGGTCGCGGAGAAACTCCGTCTCTTCCTTCCACGCAGCGAACTGCTTCTGCGTCGCCGCTTCCTCGATCTTCCGGACCGTCGCATCGTGCTCGGCGCGCGCCGTGGTTCGCGCGGCGAAGGCGACGGCCTCGTTGGTGGCGAGCGCACGATCGCGTCGCAGGCCCTGCGCGATGGACTGGATGATCCCGCGCTGGCGCTCCATGCGTTCCCGGTCGATCAGCTCGAGCCGCGTCGTCAGCGCCGCCTCTTCGGCCGAGCGCTCTTCGCCGATGGCGCGCAGCGTTGCGACCGCCGATTGCCCGCGGAGCTGGACGAGCTGCTTCTCGAGCCCGGCCTGGAGCGTGACCGCCCGGAGGCGATCGGCGGCAAACTGCTTCTGCTCCTCGGCCGCTTTCTTCATGCGGTCGAGCGTCTGACTGACGGTCTCGCCC
>Ga0209751_10004442_pt1 | contig 13425 bp, 14 predicted proteins | sample RifCSP13_1_FD_184019 | JGI IMG/M metagenome (GOLD analysis project Ga0209751, IMG submission 184019) | Soil microbial communities from Rifle, Colorado - Rifle CSP2_sed 13_1 (SPAdes) (version 2) | ecosystem: Environmental > Terrestrial > Deep subsurface > Rock core/Sediment | place: Rifle... | reverse complement strand
CCCTCCCAGTGGGTCTCCGTTCGCGCGGTGGCCGGTGTGCCGCTGCCGCCCGCCCTGCAGGCCGCCAGCCTCGCGCCGGCGGCCGGGGGTTCGACGGCCACAGCCTTGTCTCAGGATCTCCCCGACGGGAGAGTGGCCGTGACCTGGGCCGATTCGACCGGCGCCCGGCGCGGCTCGCTGATCCGATTGCCCCGCGGCGTGCTGGCCGGGACCGACTACTTCGTCGAGCCTATGGCCGGCGGCGGAGCTCTCGCGGCGCGAGGGCTCTGGGACGACTCGCATTTCGGCATCGGCCTCTTCCGCCTCGACGCGGCGGGTCGGGTTCTGGGCTTCTCGCTCCTGCCGGAGCCCTCGACCCGCCAGGCCGCCCGGTACTCGACGGTTCGCTTCAGACCGCCGGGCGACGTGCTCGTCGTCTTCGAGGATCACCGAGGCATCAGAATCGAGCGCTACGAGGTGAGGTGATGGACATGTCAGGCGGACGCACCGCACGAGCCACCCTGATCGCTCTCCTTTGGTTCCCGTCGCTCCTCGCGGCGACGCCGGCATCGGCGGCGTGGACCGACAACAACTGCCCCGGCGAGAGCTGGGAGCTCTCGGTCTGGAAGCGCTCGCAGGCTCGCGACTACGCCGAGAAGGGGGACAAGGAAGGCTACGAGTGGGGAGGTGGCTGCTACAAGCTCAACGACAAGGACGACACCCCGCTTCAGCCCGACAGCGGGGGCGAGGGAGCGGATTGCTCCGGCTACGTCTTCAAGACCTGGGCCCTGCGAAACTCCTCCGGCGCCGACGGGTTCCGGTTCTGGGAGCACGAGAAGAACGTTCACGGCCCCTACAGCACGGCGGACTTCATCTCGCCGTGCTCCGGGTGCCCGTTCAAGCTCCTGAAGGACAAGCGCTACGCGACGACGACGTACATGGATGCGTTCGTTTACCGTAGCGACGGTGGTGGGCACATCGGGATGATCTACTCCGAGGGGTCGGGCGGCTTCGACTGGATCGTCGAGGCCAAGAGCGACGCCGACGGTACCCGCATCGCCTGGACCGACTACCGTTCTCAGACGGCCTACAGGCCGGTCGCACGCAAGAACTGGACGCCGGAGTGCTTCCCGAACTGCCCCCGATGAGGAGAGTGGCTTGCCTGCTCGTCCTTGCCGTCGTCGCGGCCGCGTGCTCGTCCAAGCCCTCGCCCAACCAGGCGCCGACCGGCAAGGAGGGGCGCGCGTTCGCGGTCTGGCCCGAGGACACGCCCGAGGAGGCGGCGCTCGCTGCGGAACGCCTGGAGGCCGACGAGGACCCGTGGCGCGCCGATCCCGCGGCTACCGCGGGCGAGTTCGCCCGCCGTGTGCTCGGCTGGCGTGACCCCGGCGTAGAGGCCGTGGGTGCAGGGGGCGATGCGCGCACCTTCCTCATGTCCCTCCCGGGGGCGGCAGCTACCGTCGTCGTGGTCGGGCAGCTCGTCGCCGGACGCTGGTGGTCGGTCGTCTCGGCCAGGGGTCCCGAAGGGATCGAGCCGACGCTCTCCGTGCGCGACCAACGCCTCGACCTGTCATTCCCGCTCGGCGGCGCGGCGTACGCGGACGTCTCGGTCGGCTACGGCGATCGGAGCAAGGCGCTGCCCGGCTCCGATGGTGATGTGAGCCTGGAACTCGGTTTCCGACCGACCACGCCCGGCCACCTCGTGGTGCTGCTGAAGGACGAGTCGAACCTGACGGTCGGAGTCATCGCATCGGCGCTGCCTGCAGGGGACGTTGCTGCCGGGTGATCCGCTGGGTGGTTGCTAGGCTGCCGATGTGAGTCTCCGCCGGCACCCGGTGCTCTGGGCGCTGGGTGCGCTCCTGGCCGGCGTCTTCGCTGTGGTCGCCGTGACAGGCGTTGCCGTCTGGCGCGCGGCACACACGGATGACGCGACCCGCGCGGACCGCGTCGACGTCATCATCGTGCTCGGCGCGGCTCAGTACCAGGGGAGGCCGTCGCCGGTGTTCGAGGGGCGTCTGCGTCACGCCGTGCTCCTCTACGAACAAGGCAGGGCCGACACCGTGATCGTCCTGGGAGGCGGCCGGCCGGGAGACCGCTCGACCGAGGCCGAGGCGGGCCGCGACTACCTCGTCGAGAGCGGGGTTCCCGTCGGCAACGTCGAGGCGATCCCCCACGGTGATACCACTTTGGAGAGCCTTCGCGCGGCGGCCTCCTTCATGCGTGATCGCAGGATGACGAGCGCGTTCCTCGTCTCCGATCCTTGGCACAACCTACGCATCAAGCGGATGGCGTCGGATCTCGGCTTCGAGGGCCTGACCTCCGCGACATGGCGATCCGCCGCCACCTCCGAGGGCACCCGGTTCTCCGGCTACCTGCGCGAGACATTCGCCTATCTCGCCTACCGGCTGCTCGGTCGCTGATCCGAAGGTCCTAGCACGAAGCTGGAACGCCCTCGTCCTCCGGGGGGCAGGCCCTTGACTCGTCCCGGTACCCGAAAACGGGTATTGGGGGCGATATGCGCGCGCCCCCCTGCTGCCGACACCCTTGCCAAGAGACCCGAAGGGGTGGAGGAGCGATGCAGGAACTGCTGGAACCGCTATCTAGCCAGTGGCAGATCGCCTTCCTGGCGCTGGTGCTGGTCATGGGCGCGCTGATATGGCGGGGGCACCGTCAGACCTCGATGCTGGCGAGGACCTCGGCCGCGATGCGGGAGCAGCTCGCGCGCCTCGCCCACGTGATCGAGGAGATCGAGGTCCGCACCCAGAACACCGAGCACACGCTCATCGCGAACCTGTCTGAGTACCGGATGGCCCTGGGCAGCACGAGCGCCTACCGCGACTACCTCCAGAAGCTCGGGGTCGCGCCGGCGGCCGACATCGAGCCGTTGCTGGAAGCGATCCCGGACGGAGCCATCGCCATCGGCAAGGACGGCAAGGTACTCTACGCGAACCGCGTCCACAGCGAGAGCACCGGCGTCTATGCGGGCATGACGCTCGAGGAGATCGTGACCACATGCGACCCCCGGACCCTGGGCGGGGAGCGGATCACGCTCGCGCAGATGCCGGAATCGCGCGTGCTGCGAGGCGAGGAGGTGCGCGAGGAGCTCATGCGTCTCCGGCCGGAGAGCGCCTACCGCGATGCCTGGCTGTCGGTGAACGGATCCCCGATCCGAGACGTCCTGGGGCGCGTGGTCGCGGCGATGATCGTCGCGCGACCGCTGTCCGAGGAGGTGGCCCTCGCGATGGGCGTTCGGAAGATGAGCCGCGAGGTCGTGGTCGCGGAGTAGCCGGACACGAGGAACGGCTCCCCCCGGAGGGCCCGGGCACGCGCCGCCCGGGCCCTCCACTCCGCTTAGGTGACCGTGAGAGTTCCCGTCATCGCCGAATGGAACCGGCACATGAAGTCGTACGTACCCGCCTCGAGGTCGATCGTCACCTCCTGGGACTGTCCCGACTCGTTCGTCACGTCTATGTCGGAGTCGGCCACCGTGAAGGTGTGCGCAACGCCGTCCGAGTTCGCGACCGTGATGGTGTCGCCGGACGCCACCGTGAGATCGGTGGGGGAGAACGCGAAGTTCTTCGTCTCCAGGTCCGCCTCGGTGGCCATGCCGCCGTCGGTCTCGGTGGCTACGCCTCCGGTCTCGGTCGCGGGGGGAGCCCCGTCCACCGCCGGCTCGTCCTGCGTGCAGGCGGCCGCGGCGAGAGCGATCGCGACCGCGGCCGTCGCAACGCCGCCCGTCTTTAGAAGCCTGCGCATCGGCGCCCCCCTTCCTCTGGGTTTTCCATGAAGCTGTACGAGCCCAGTTGGGCGGCGAGCTTCAGGGCCGTCGGCGCTGGGCGCTACGATGACCCCTCATGACGACCCCTCGCGAGCGAACCGAGGAGATCGAGCGCGACACGCTCGCCGAGCGGGCCACCCTGGCCTCGGGTTCCAAGGGACGGGAACGGCCCGAGGAGCCCGACCTCCTCCGGACCTGCTTCCAGCGGGACCGCGACCGGATAGTCCACTCGAAGGCGTTCCGGCGGCTCAAGCACAAGACACAGGTGTTCCTCGCGCCCGAGGGCGACCACTACCGGGTTCGCCTGACCCACACGCTCGAGGTATCCCAGATCGCCCGGACGGTCGCGCGCGGGCTCCGCCTGAACGAGGATCTGACGGAGGCGATCGCCCTCGGTCACGACCTCGGCCACACACCCTTCGGGCACCTGGGCGAGCAGGCGCTTAGCCCGTTCCTCGGCCGGCCGTTCCTCCACAGCGAGCAGAGCCTGCGGGTGGTCGATCACCTGGAGAACGATGGGAACGGCCTGAACCTCAGCTGGGAGGTTCGCGACGGGATCGTGAACCACCCCTGGTCGATGCCACCGCCCTCGACCCTGGAGGCTCAGGTCGTCCGGTTCGCCGATCGCATCGCCTACGTGAACCACGACGTGGACGACGCCGTTCGAGCGGGGGTGCTTCGGCCGGAGGAACTTCCCGGCGACATCCTGGACGTGCTGGGCCACGACCACGGGAGGCGCATCAACACCCTGGTCACCGACATGGTCGAGGCAAGCCAGGCGGCCCCTGACATCCGCATGTCCGACAGCGTGTTCAGGGCCCTGGACGCCCTCCGCGACTTCATGTTCGACGGCGTCTACCTGCGGGGCGACGCCCAGGCCGAGCAGGAGAAGGCGGTCGCGATGATCCGCGCGCTCTTCGCCCACTACCTGGACCATCCCGCGGAGATCCCCGAGGAGTACCATCGGGCACCGGGAGACCTGCCGACCCGCATCGCCGACTACATAGCCGGGATGACGGACAGGTACGCTCTCCGGACCTACGAACGGCTCTTCCTTCCCCAGGGCTGGCTGCTCTAGGGGGGAAGCGTGGCGGGAAGGATCAGGGACGACGACCTGGCGGCGGTCCGCGAGCGGACCGACATCGCCAAGCTCGTATCCCAGTACCTCACGCTTCGTAAGTCCGGACACGATTCCATGGTGGGGCTGTGCCCGTTCCACACCGAGAAGACGCCTTCGTTCTCGATCTCGCCGTCCAAGGGCGTCTACTACTGCTTCGGGTGCGGGGCCGGAGGCGACGCGGTCCGGTTCCTCCAGCAGGTGGAGAACCTCACCTTCGTCGAGGCCGTCGAGCGCCTGGCCAAGGAAGCCGGGATCACGCTTCGATACGAGGGCGACTCGGCCGAGGCGCGGCGGGCGTCCTCGCGACGCCAGTCGCTCCATCGCGCGAACGAGCGGGCCGCGGAGCTCTACCACCGCACGCTGCTCGAGGGCCGAGAGGGCGCCGACGCTCGGGTCTACCTCGAGTCGCGCGGGATCGACCCCGAGACGGCCAAGGCGTTCAGCGTCGGCTACGCGCCGGGCTACCCGGACTTCCTCCTGCGGCGGCTGTCGACGGAGTTCTCGACGGAGGTTCTCCTGGAGGCCGGGCTCGCGACCCGCGACGTGGAAGGTGGTGTCCGCGACCGGTTCCGCGGGAGGATCACGTTCCCGGTCCATGACCTCGGCGGCAAGAACGTCGGCTTCGGCGCGCGGATACTGCCGAACGACCCGCGCGCCGGTGAGCAGGCCAAGTACCTGAACACCGCCGAGACGCCGATCTACCGCAAGAACGAGCTTCTGTACAACCTGAATCGGGCGCGCGGCGCGATCACGAAGAACGCCGAGGCATACGTCGTCGAGGGCTACACGGACGTGATCGGCCTCACGCAGGCCGGGATCGCGAGCGCGGTGGCGACGTGCGGCACGGCGCTCGGCGAGGAGCACTTCCGGCTCTTGTCTAGGTTCGCGCAGCGCCTCGTGCTCTCGTTCGACTCCGACGAGGCCGGCGCTCGCGCGGCCGAGCGGGCCTACGCCTTCCACGAGCGGTACCCGGTTCGACCCGTTGTTCTCATCCTCCCGGAGGGGCAGGACCCCGCCGACTTCGTGCGGGCTCACGGTGCCGACGCCGTCGGCGAGCTCGCGGCAGGAGCGAAGCCGCTGGTCGAGTACATGATCCGCCGGACGGTCGGGCGGCGGGATCTCTCCAACGTCGAGGGTCAGAGCGCTGCTGTCGCGGCCGCCCTTCCGATCGTGCAGGGCCTCTCCGACCAGGTCCGCCGCGAGGAGTACGCCCACCTGCTGGCCGAGCTCGTCGGCGTGTCCGACAACGCGGTTCTGGCCGCGCTGGACCGCAACCTGGCGGGGCGTCCCTCCGAGGTCGTCAAGGCCGTGAAGCGCGGCTCGGTGCACGAGAAGGTCGAGCGCGAGATGCTGAAACTCCTCGCACGCGACGAGACGATGTTCAAGGCCTTCGGGTCGCGGCTCTCCGAGGAGCATTTCCGCTCCGCGGATCACCGCCATCTGTACGCCGCGCTGAGGAAGGGAAAGGGTGACGTCGCCCGCATCGTCGCGGAGGCCCACGAGCGCGTCGCAGGCCAGGTCTCCGCGTTGGCGCTCGAGCCGCTCGACGGCGACGCGACCGAGGAGTACGCCGAGGGCGTGTGGGCGCGCCTGGAGGAGTTCCTGCTGAAGCGCCGGAGCCAAGAGCTCCGCGATCGGCTCCAGAAACTGAACCCGATCGCCGACACGGAGTACGACGGCCTGTTCCAGCAGCTCATCTCGCTCGACGGCGAGCTGCGGCGCTTGCGGGATCGGGGCGAGGGAGTGGCGCCGGCGACGCCCTGAGCCGGGGTGGAAGAAGTGGTGTCGCGGCGAGGAACCGGTCCTACACTACGCGGCATCCACCCCCCCGCACGCAAGGAGACCCGTTGACCGAAGCGGCCCGCGACCTGGGTTTGGAGGAGGCCAAGGAAGCGATCACCGCGCGCGGGCGCGAGCGGGGCTTCGTCACATCCGAGGATGTTCTCGAGACGGTTCCGGTCGAGGACTTCACTCCCGAGCAGGTCGAGGAGTTCCTCGCCGCCGTCGAGGAGCACCTGCGCTCTGAGGGCATCGAGGTGATCGAGGTCCCGACCGACGACACCGACGTCGTCGCGGTCGCCCGGATCGACGTCGATCTACTGAAGGCGCCGACGAACGATCCCGTCCGCATGTACCTGAAGGAGATCGGGAAGGTTCCACTGCTCACAGCCGCGCAGGAGGTCGATCTGGCCAGGCGGATCGAGGCGGGGGAATTCTCGACGGAACTGAGCGGTGTCGTCGAGGTCGACGGAAAGGCCGACCCGAAGAAGATGAAGACCGTGGTCGAGCGGGTGGTCGCGATCCGCAACCATCAGGTGGAGAAGTTCGGCAAGGTCGAGGGCATCGGCCGCGACAAGATCGCCAAGAGCTGGAAGCCCAGGAGCAACGCCGACCTCGACGACTTCCTCCGCCGGGTGGAGCGCGACGGCCAGCTCGCGAAGAAGAAGCTGATCGAGGCGAACCTCCGCCTCGTCGTCTCGATCGCCAAGCGGTACGTGGGCCGGGGGATGCTGTTCCTGGATCTGATCCAGGAGGGCAACCTCGGCCTGATCCGCGCGGTCGAGAAGTTCGACTACTCGAAGGGCTACAAGTTCTCGACATACGCGACGTGGTGGATCCGCCAGGCGATCACCCGCGCGATCGCGGACCAGGCTCGCACGATCCGGATCCCCGTGCACATGGTCGAGACGATCAACAAGCTGGTGCGGATCCAGCGGCAGCTACTCCAGGATCTCGGCCGCGAGCCGACGCCGCAGGAGATCGGCCGCCAGATGGGGATCGGCTCCGACAAGGTTCGCGAGATCCTCAAGGTCTCGCAGGAGCCGGTTTCGCTGGAGACGCCGATCGGCGAGGAGGAGGATTCCCACCTCGGGGACTTCATCGAGGACTCCGACGCCGTAGTGCCGGTCGACGCGGCCTCGTTCATCCTGCTCCAGGAGCAGCTGGAGTCGGTGCTCCACACGCTGTCGGAGCGCGAGAAGAAGGTGATCCAGCTCCGGTTCGGGTTGCTGGACGGTCACCCGCGGACGCTCGAGGAGGTCGGCCGCGAGTTCGGCGTCACGCGCGAGCGGATCCGCCAGATCGAGTCCAAGACGCTCTCCAAGCTGCGCCACCCGTCGCGATCGCAGAAGCTCCGCGACTACCTGGAATAGCTAGTTCCAAGCCGCGTCGTCGGTCGTCTCGAGCCGGTCGCGGACGGCTCCCCGCGCCTGGCGGATCGCCCGGAGGCTCCACAGGCTCGCCGACTCGCCGAGTCTGCGCCCGAGGTCGGCGATGCCGTTCGAGCCTCTGCGGGAGTCCTCCGGGTGACGCACGATCGGTTCGTCATCGCCAGTGAGCGACTTGCGGGAGGCGATCGCGTAGCCGATCGCGATGCCGAGCAGCAGTCCGGTCTTGAACTTCATGCTTCGCGCAGCCTATCAGCCCGGGCGTCCGGGACGCCTTGCTAGACTGCCCCGGCGATCCGGGGTAGCTCAACTGGTAGAGCGGCGGACTGTTAATCCGTAGGTTGTGGGTTCGAGTCCCACCCCCGGAGCTGCAAACGCGCAGGTAGAGACCGGTGTCGAGCTGTTCGGCGGCCGCCGCGATGAAATGTGTCCCGCGGTGGTCCCGCGACGGTTTCGAGATCGTCGTGACGAAGCCGCTTCGGGACCGTTGTACGAGCCTCCCGACTTGTCAGTTCTCATCACAACTACTGGAGACCGCGGTGAGTAGGTAGCGCGCGATCGTTAACGCCGAGAATCGCCGGGTCCGCCCGCTCGCAGAGCGGTCGTGTCTGCGCCAACATCACCAACGGCTCGGCCAAACGCATGCGTGATCACGGCGGGCACGAGAGGCCCCTCGGCCGGTTCCCCGCGTTGGCGTCACCGACCGTGTCAAAGCAACTGAGCAACCGGACCGCATCCAGGCTGTGTGCAAGATCTACCGACCGGGCGGTCGCGTCCGGCGCGAACACCTCGAGCCTGCTGCTCATCGCAGACTTCATCGCGGGATCCGGCGGATCTGGCCGCGCCACTTCTCCCAGCATCGCTTCCCGAGATTGGCCGCAGGATGGCAGGCGGGACGGCAGGGGGCCAGGGGAGATGGGCAGTCCTACCGATGCGCTGACGCCGCTCTTTGGTGCACGATCCGACGCGTCGAGCCGAGAAGAGGGTCACAATGGAGCCTGAGCATCTACGGGGGGCGGAACGGAACGACCGGAGGGAGCGAGCAGGATGGAACCGCGTGCGCTGAGTCACGAGATCAAGGGCGACGGCGAACCGGTCGTGCTCGTCCCGGGCGGACTCACCGGATGGGTGTCGTGGATTCCTCACGCCGAAAGACTCTCGGCGAGGTGGAGGACGATCCGCGTTCAGCCCATTCACAACGAGCTCGGGTCCGTCGGCCAGCCCGGCGACCCCAGCTACACCGCCGAGACCGAGCGCGAGTCGCTACGGATGACGCTGGATGGCCTCCGGATCGAGGCGGCTCACTTCGCCGGCTGGTCCGCAGGAGGCAAGGCGCTGATCGAGTTCGCCCTGGCCTACCCGGGGCGGGTCCGGTCCCTGACGCTCGTCGAGCCCGGCGCCTACTGGATCCTCGAGCAACTGGGCGAGGCGAACTCGGACGTGGAGCGCGCCAACACGTTCATCCATGAGCTCTTCGGGAAGGACGTCACCGAGGACGACCTCGCCGCGTTCCTCGAGCTCGCCGGCCTCGCGTCCTCGAAAGAGGAGGCCCGCCGCGATCCCTACTGGGAGAGGGCGGTGCCGCACCGGGCGGCGCTCTCCTGGTACTCGGAGGACTTCGACCGGTCTAATCGGTCGATCGAGGAGCTGGCGAACATCCGCTGCCCGGTCCTGCTGGTCAAAGGGTCGGTCACGACCAAGAGCGACAAGCGCGTGGTGGACGTGCTGGGTGAGCGGTTGCCGAACGCGACGGTCCTGGAGCTGCCGGGCGACCATGCCTCCCACATCCAGAGCATGGACGCGTTCCTTGAGGCGTTCGAGAGGCACCTGGCGCCGACATAGGCTGGAGGGCGCGTCGATCCCGCGGTTCTTCGGGCGACGGCCGTCGGGTCCGAACGGCAGCCGAGACCTGGTTTGTCGCCGACTGAACCTTCGAAGCGGACCGCTGACCTGCGGTTCGCATTCGAGTCCCAAAACGGGATTCGAACCCATGTTTCCCCCTTGAGAGTGTTCTCGTGGCCGATTTTGTTACCTGCGGCGATAAGCGAATGTGCCACTTGACCTGCGAGTCTGTTGCTCGGCCGTTCTCGTCGCTTCCTGACGTCTCCTGGTCGTTCGCGGGACGAATGCGGGACGAGCTGGCTGAGTGCAAAGGGAGCCGGCTGGTGTGATCATCGACCCATCTGACGATCGAGGGTCGTGAGCATGAACTCGCCGACGCTGCAGGCCTCCCTCACGACGAGCAGCGCCATCTCCGGACTCACGCCGGTTGGCAAGGTTCGGCCGTGCCCGGTTCCTTGCAACCATCGAAGCTCGTTGACCTGTTCCGCGATCTTCCATGAACTCTGCAGGATCGCCTTGATCTGATGGCCGCCCAGCGCACCTCCATCCACCTGCTGCGGCAGCACGCCCAGTCGCTCGCGGGCCAAGTACCAGAGCTCCCCGAAATCGACACGCGAGGAAATGGAAACACCGAACTCCTCGAGCACGAACTTGGCGATGGCCTCGAGCAGGTCCTTCGCGGTTCCCAGCAGCAAGGCAGGATCATCAACCGCGCGCCTGAGCCTTTCCAGCTGATCGTCGAGCGCCTCGCGTCCGCCCGTTGAGAGATCAACTACCCCCGCGATCGAAAGGACACCGTCGTCGGACAGTTGCCAACCGGCGCGGGAGAAGGCTCGCTGAGCGGCGCGCACCAGTTGGGGATCGTGCGTGTAGGCGCCGTCAGTGAAGCAACCACCCGCGCGCAGCCGAGCAGCACGCACAGAATCCTGATTGGGCTCTCCGCAGGACGCCCACTTGCACATGAACTTGAATCTAGTTGGCGTGCCCGCAAGTAATAGCTGCGGCGGCTCTCGGGCCGGCAGCCCCCTCACGAGATTTCCACTTCGACCTCCACCCGGAGGCGTGCTTCGAGCTCAACATAGATTGGCGGGTGCTGGCTGTCTCGTGAGAGCGTCACCGCGACCGCATAGTTCTGTTGAGATCGGACAGGAACCCATGCGTTCGTGTTCTTCACGACGAGATGTGCTCCTCGGCTACGCGGCTGAGGACTCCGCCGTTGTGGCTGACATGGTCGGACCTGGCCCCGACGCCCTCCACGGACTGAACGGGTTCGTCCCCGATGCCGAGTACCAGGATGCGGAGATCGCTCGGCGCTACGAGGCGTCAGGGCGGGTCGTAACGTACATGGGGGACTGGCACAGCCACCCGCGCGGGCTGGGGCGAGTCAGTCGCCTCGATCTTCGGACGCTTCATGCGATCGCTCGTGAGCCTGCCGCTCGAGTCCCCGCTCCGATGATGCTTATCGTCTTCAATGGGGATCCCTGGAGACTCGCCGCCTGGATCTGGGCACCCATCCGGATCCCGAATCTCGCCACGATCCCTCGCGCGACAGAGATCCGGCTTGAACTCTTCGAAGGCGGGTAGGACGCAGCGGCTAGGAGCCGGACGCGCGTCGAACGAGGTCCGCAATGGTGTGCAACGACGCGGCGGAGCCGGTTGCCATATCTGTAGCAACCGGGAATGCGGCGTCTCCACGGGTTCGGCATACGATGTGTCCCGCATGTGTCCCGCGACGGACAGCAAAAGGTTGCAAGAGGTCGGTCAACGCTGGTCAGCGAAACTGCTGGTCAAAGGCACCTTCGGTCTGATTCGCTCTGCTCTCGATACAGGCTGAATCACACTGTTAATCCGTAGGTTGTGGGTTCGAGTCCCACCCCCGGAGCTCGCGTTTCGTGTTCCGGGTGGTGCTCGACGTTCCGGCGCCACCCGACGTTGGCCACACCGCGATCCGCTCACCGCCGACCGGCCAGCCAGAGCTGGAGCGGGTCGCTCGCGAGGTGACGCGCGTGATCGCGACGAGCATCCACACGTGATCCACCGTGAAGCGTAGGCTCGGCCGATGGGATCCTCGCGGAAGATCGAGGGGCCCCGCCTAAACGATCGGCGTGGTTCGAGCATCCATGGGCGCGTGCAGATAGAGGACAACGTCGTCGAGCTTGACCGGGAACGCGAGGCGCCCGCGGGTCCGCCGAGTTTCGAAGAGCTCTTCCTCGACGTGCACGATCGCCTGTACCGAGCGTTGTACTTCATCACAGGGAGCTCAGCCGACGCGGAGGAACTGATGCAGGACGCATTCCTGAAACTCTGGGAGCGATGGGACCGGCTCGACACGATCGAGGATCCGGTCGCCTACCTGTTCCGCGCCGCGCTGAACGGGGTTCGGATGCGTGCACGCCGTGCACGAGTGGCCGCGAGGAAGATCGTCCCGGCCGCGGGCACCCGAGACCCGTTCGATGACGTCCACGTCCGGGAGGACGTGCGTCGGATGCTACGAGGCATCTCGCCTCGTCAGCGGACCGCGATCGTGCTCACTGAGATCCTCGGGTACAGCTCGGAACAGGCCGCTCGGATCATGGGCATCCAGCCGACCACCGTGCGCGTGCTGGCGTCGCAAGGGCGCGCGGCGCTCAAGGGGAGCTAGGGAGGCGAGGATGCCAGACGTTCAGGAGGTCTACGAGATGGTCACGAAGCACAAACCACCCGAGCATGGCGCCCTCGAGCGTCAGCAGAAGCGGCAGGTCCGTGCCGCTCGGAACAAGAAGATCGGAGCGTTCGCCGTGGCGGCGGCGTTCGCCGTGGCGGCGATCGCGCTGATCCTGGTGGTACGCCAAGGAGGGAACGCGACCACCCCTGCTGCCACCGGGCCGACGGTCAACCCGGCGGATGCGGCAGCGGTGGAGGTCGCCACTGGCTTCCTCGAGGCGTTCGGCGCTTTTGACGCGGAGCAGGCGATGACCTACCTGGCCGACGACGCCGACATCACGGGATTGACCAATGGCTCGAGGAGGGCCGAGGGTTTGTCACTGATGATTTCCTTCCTCGAAGCCCAGGGCTACCAACAGACGATCACCTCCTGTGAGGCGACTACCTTCGCCTCCGATACCAGCGTCGTCTGCGAGTTCGATCTCCACGGCATCAGATCCGATGAGATCGGGCGGGGCCCGTTCAGCGGCAGCACCTTCATGTTCACCGTTCGTGACGGAGAGATCGTCCGAGCCGGGATGAACTGGGAGATCGAGAAGTTCTCACCGCAGATGTGGGAGCCCTTCGCCGACTGGGTGTCCACGAACTATCCGGAGGACGCCGCCGTGATGTACAACGAGACACTCACCGATTTCCAGCTCACCGAGGAGTCGATCCGGCTCTGGGAGCGGAACACCAAGCGGTACGTGAAGGAAGTGCAGGGAACCGAGGGGCAAACCCCCTGACGACCGAGGCTTCCCATGTCACCGTCACAGGGCGAGCAGGGCCGTGACCGAGAGGCGCCCGCTCGCCCTGTGCACGAGCGTCACCGTACTGCCGTCTCTGGGAGGGACTGG
>Ga0209751_10004441_pt1 | contig 13434 bp, 11 predicted proteins | sample RifCSP13_1_FD_184019 | JGI IMG/M metagenome (GOLD analysis project Ga0209751, IMG submission 184019) | Soil microbial communities from Rifle, Colorado - Rifle CSP2_sed 13_1 (SPAdes) (version 2) | ecosystem: Environmental > Terrestrial > Deep subsurface > Rock core/Sediment | place: Rifle... | reverse complement strand
GCGACCGACCGCGAAGCGGCCGACGGTCTCGAAGAAGCGCGCCGGGTATTCGCGGCGATGGGTGCCAAGGGGCTGGTCGATCGCCTCTCAGCGGCGGCAGCGCTGCCGGCGGCGGCTACGCGCTCGCCGGCGCTCCGCTCCGAGGACGCCGCGGCAACCAGACGCTGAACACCGCGCCGCCGCCCGCCGCATCGTCAACGTGCAGCGTCGCGTCCTGGCGGGCGGCGAGGATCCTGGCGATCGCCAGGCCCAGGCCGGTGTTGCCGGTCTCGCGCCGCCGGCCGGCGAGGCGAGCGAACGGCTCGGAGATGCGCAGCCGCTCATGGCTGGGCACGCCGGGTCCCTGGTCGGCGACACCGATCGACACCTGCGGCTTGTTGCCGTCGGTCGTCGCCCCAACCACCGGGCGCACCGTGCCGCCGGCCGACGAGTGGTCGATGGCGTTGTCGATGAAGATCAGCAGCAGCTGGGTCATGCGGTCGGGGTCGGCGCTGACGAGCAGCTCGCGATCAGCCGCAGCAGCTCCCTCCTGGACGACCTCGATGCGCACTCCGCGCTCAGTGCCGATCGTCTCGGCGCGCCGCGCCAGCTCGGCCAGCGACGCCCTCCGCCCGAGCGGCAACCAAAAAGCTGCCTGCCAAGTTGGTGACGACTTTCGCGCGTGATGTGAACACGTCGGCCCAGGACCGGGCCGTTCAGCCGACCGACCCAGGGCGGCGGGAGGACCGTCTGGACGCCACGCCACCCATGACGCACATCAACTGGCGATTCCATCGCTTCCAGCCGCGACCTTTGGCCCGGCACCAGTCCGCTGCGAGCCTGGGTGTTCACTTCACGCGCGATTCCGGCGGTGCTGCAGTCCGTCGTGGCCCGTGACGCACTAGCTGTCACGCCCAAGCCTTAGCCTTGGCGGTAATGGTGGTGGCGGAGAGGGAGTCGGAGATCGGGCCACGCGGATTTGAGCTGACACCGGAGCAGCACACGGCAGTCGAGTGGGGTGACGGCCCGCTAATGGTGCTCGCCGGAGCGGGCACGGGCAAGACGACGGTAGTGGTCGAGCGGGTGCGCCACCTGCTTGCCGCGCAGCCTGACCTGGCGCCGGAGAACATCCTCGTCCTGACGTACAACGTGCGCGCCGCGGCGGAGCTGATCGAGCGCCTGGAGCGGCTGCTGGGCCTGGAGACGGCCAGCCGGTTGTGGGTCCACAACTTCCACTCGTTCGGCAACCGCATCCTGTCGGACCATCGGGCGGATCTCGGTCTCGCTGAGAACAACGACGTCCTTGACGGCGTCGGCCAGCGGCTGCTGCTGCGCGAGCTGCGGCCGCAGTTCGCGCACTTCCTGTACCACCCCATGGCGCGTGACGTGAACGGCGCCGGTCGCTTCGCGGAGGTCATCAGCCGCGCCAAGGACGAGTTGGTCACGCCGGACGAGTACATCGCGCATGCCAACCGCCAGCGCTCGGAGTTCGAGGCGAGATACGGAGCGAGCGTTTTCGAAAAGGCCGTCGAAGAGCTGCGCGAGCGCGAATCGAAGGGCAACCTGTGGCAGGTCCAGCTGGTCAGGCGCGACCTCGCCAAGGGCGGTCTAGAGGCGGCCCAGAAAACCGCAGGTCGCGAGGCCCGGCGGGAGGCATCGGGCATCGGCCAGGCGCTGTGGCCAAGAGAGATGACGCCCCAGCAGCAGAACCTCGCTAAGGGCCTCGAGCCGACATTCATCCGCGACGCTGAGGCGCTCGACGTGCTGCGCGTGATGGAGGAGGCGGAGGCCTACGCGACATACCAACGCACGCTGCGCGAGCGCGGCCTGCTTGACTTCGGCGAGCAGCAGGCGCTGGCGATCCAGCTGCTGACTGAGCGGCCCAACATCCTGCGTCGCTACCAGGACCAGTTCCGGCACGTCCTGGTGGACGAGTTCCAGGACGCCAACATGGCCCAGATCCTGTTGCTCGAGCTCGTCGGGCGCGGGCCGAACAAGCCCGACAACGTGGTCGTGGTAGGCGACGACGACCAGTCAATCTACCGATTCCGGGGCGCGAGTTACGCCGCCTTCCGGCGTTTCGAGGATCGCTTCCAGCAGCCGCCGACCTGGGCGCCCGATCGACCCGCCCAGCAGGTTGCCAGCCAGCCGCTGCTCAAGAACCGGCGCTCGACCGGCCACATCCTGTCGGCCGCCAGCCGGCTCATCAGCCGCAACCAGAAGCGGCTCAAGAGCGGGCCGCTGACCCCGATCAAGCCCCTCGGCGAGAAGGTCCGCGTCGTGCACGCGACCGATGAGGCGGACGAAGCCGATCTGGTCGTGGCCTGGATCAAGGAGACGTTCGCCGCGCTGCCCGCGCCGCGTCGCTGGAGCGACATCGCGGTCCTCTATCGGCGCCATCGGCACCGTGAGCTGATCGTGGAGCGGCTGCGCAAGCAGGACATCCCATACGTCGTCGTCGGCGGCGCCGGGCTGTTCGGTGTGCCCGACGTGCGCGACGTGGTCGCGGCGCTTCGGGTCGCGGCCAACCCGGATGACAGCGCTTCGTTCGTGCGCCTGCTATCGGCCGGGCCGTGGCGGCTCGATGCGGCCGAGATTCTGCGCGTGGCCAACGCCGCGGCGTGGGACGGCCGCCCCATCTACCAGGCCGCGACAGACATCCTGCGCGAGAAGGAGATCAGCGTCAGCGAGCCGCCGGCCGCGGCGTTGGCCCATGACGCGCGGCTGCGCGCGGCGCTCGGCCCCACGCTCTGGACTGACTCCGACTTCGACGAGCAGGAGCCGGAAACCGTTCGCCAGCGGCGCAGCCGCGAGCAGCGTGCGGTTTGGCGCCGTGAGCAGCTCGACGCGCGCCTGCGGGTAAAGCTCGAGCGGCTGCTGTCGCTGCTTGACGAGCTCGTGCCGCGCGGGCAGCGCGACGGACCGTTCGCCGTGCTCGAGGACTTCATGGTGCGCACCAACCTGCTGCACGACCTGATAGCGGTCGAGACGCCGGACGCGCAGCGAACCGTCCTCGCACTGGCGCGGCTGATGCGCTTCGTGGCCGACTGGCAGGCTGCGCACCCGCGCGACAGCCTCGCTCAATTCGTCGCCTACCTCGACCTGTACGAGCAGGTCGGTGGTGAGCTCGACTCGGACCAGGTCGGCCGGGTGGAGGTCGAGGGCGTGCAGCTGATGACGGTCTACCAGGCGAAGGGCCTCGAGTACGAGGCGGTCGTCGTGCCGCGCCTCGTCGAGACCCAGTTCCCGGACACGCGCGACGAGCAGCGGCTGCTGCCGGTCGAGCTGCTCAAGCAGAAGCCTCCGGACGACTTCGCCATCGACGAGGAGCGGCGCCTGCTGTTCGTGGCCATGACCCGAGCCAAGAGCCACTTGCTGCTGAGCGCGCTTCAGCCGTCCGGCACGAAGATCCAGCCGAGCCGCTTCGTGGCGGAGATCGAGCGCGAAGGCGCTGGTGCCGCGCCGGTTTCGTCGGACGACTACGAGCGGCGCGTCCCGGATGACATCGTCATCGAACAGCGCGTCCCAACGGAGACGGCAGACGTCGACGATCTCGGTCGCGGCGCCCTGGAGACGACGCCGGAGACCACCACCCAGCTGCTCAAGCTGATGCCCGTGCCACTGGCCCACGAGCGGCGCTTCGCGTTGCGCCGCCGGGCGATCGAGATCATCGGCCTGCTCGAAGGCCTTCGACCGGATGACGACGAGGGTCGCCAGCGCCTCACCGCGGAGCTGGTCGAGGTCGCGCAGGATGCGGCCAACGCCGCAGACGGGGCGCGCCGCAATGGGCTCGACCCGCTCACACTCAACGTGCTCTCGCGCCACGCCCCGGCGGGCAAGACGCTGCTCGAGATGGCGCCGCTGCCGCAGACGTTCTCGCACAGCCAGCTGCGCACCTACGGCGAGTGCCCGCTCCAGTACGCATTCGGGAAGGTCTACCGCATCCCTGTAGCGGAGACGCCCGGCTACTTTGAGTTCGGCCACGTCATTCACCGCGCGTTCGAGGTCTACGCGCGCACGCGCCGCGACGCGATCGCGGCCGGCCTGCCACCACCCGGCTACGAGGCGCTCAAGCAGGCCTTCGACGCAGCGTGGGAGCCGCGCAACTACGCAGACGCACAGGCCGCGGAGCACTACGCCAAGCGCGCCGAGCCGGCCCTGAAGCGCTTCTACGAGCGCGAGGTCAAGACGATCGCCCAGTCAATCGCCTTCGAGGCCGGCTTCACCCTCGAGCTGCCGGCCAGCGAGGGTGAGGCGCCGGTGCTGCTGTACGGCATCATCGACCGGATCGACCGCCATCCGGACGGCACGATCGAGATCACCGACTACAAGACCGGCCGGTCGAAGAAGCAGGCCGACGTCGACGCGGACGAGCAGCTCTCCGCCTACGCCCTGGCGACGGCGATGGGCGCGGTGCTCGACCCGACCACCAAAGTGCCGCTGCCGGCCGCGACCAAACTGACGCTCTATTTCACGGAGAACGACCTCAGCCTGTCGACGACGCGCTCGCCCGAGCAGCTCGACCAGTTCCGCCAGTCGGTGATTCATACGGCGCGGCGCATCCGTGGCGGCGATTTCGCCGCCACGCCCGACCAGTGGCGCTGTGGCCGCTGCGACTACCGCCTGATCTGTCCCAGTCGCTTCGGATCGGAGCGCGCCGTCTAGCGGGCAGCACCCTCGACGAGCGCTCGGCGACGTTTCGGCGGCGGCGACTTGAGGGCGACGAGTCGCTCGACGTCGGCGGCGACGCCGTCGTCAGCCACGTCCAGCCACAGCCAGCGCCCATCCGGGTAGGGATGCGCCGAGTCCCACGCAGCGCGAGTCGCCGGCGACAGTTCGACATCGGTCGCGTCGGCCCAGGCACTCGGCCCAACGACGACCAACGCGCGCATGCCATCCCGGCGCGGGATGAGCGTGAACAGCGACTTGCCGCTGCGCCGGTAGCGCAGGCACCAGCCGCTGTCGCGGCCGAAGTAGAGCGGCTCACCCTCCACGCCGTAGGTGTCGCGCGCCCACGTGTCGAGCCGCAGCCAGCGATGGCGGGCGGCGCCGACGACATCCAGCAGCTCCGCCTGACTCGGCGGCCGGTCCTTGTCGGAAAAGCAGGGTTCGGTCACGTCGCCCAGCATGCGCCGACGCCGGACTCTCCACCAGAGCCCAAGGTCCCGAAAGCTAGAAACCCGGGCAGGCCACGTCGTCGGGCAGCAGTGGGTGCAGGTAGAGCTGGTAGGTGACGTCGGCTGAGCGGTACATAGTGAGCTCGTTGGCCAGCTCGAAGGTCGGTTGGGCGGTAGCCAGGTCATCACCGGAGACCTCGAAGCAGCGGTACTGGGCTGGCTCGGACCACGACACGCCCAGTGTCGCCAGGTCGGCCAGCGGCCAGTCGACGGTGTGGGCGAGCGCCGGATCAGGCAGGCTGGCCGGGTCACTCGGGAAAGAGATCACTCGCAGCCGGTCCCACCCGAACGGCGCGGCCGCGCTGGCGACGTCGTTCGGCAGCCAACCTTCGAGGCCGGTCATCACGTCCTGGAACTCTCGCACGGCGTTGATGGCTGGATCGTTGACCGAGAGGTCGCTCACGGAGGTGTGATGGGTCCCATCTGCGGTGACCACGGTGAACACGAGAGCACCGGCGTCAAGCAGCATCGGGCCGAGCTGACGATCAGCGCCGTGAAGTCCTGCCTCAGCCGCCCAGGCCAGCGCCTGCTCGACTGCATGCTGCGAGAAGTGGGTCACCTGCAGGTTGGGCAGCGCCGGACCGGGATACAGCTCGACCTGCGGTCCCTGGGTGATCAGCCGCCCGTCGCCATACAGCGCGACGGTGGGGTACCAGCGCATCGTCTCCCACACGGGAAGCATGCCGCCGGTCTGCTCGATGCGGATGACCGCGGTATTCGCGTCAGGCGCTGACGACGGAGAAGGTGCCGGGGTCGCGCTGGGCGCCGGAGTGGCCGACGACCCCGGTGTCGGGCTGGCGCTGGTGGTGCCGGTACAGGCCACGGCCAGCAGGACGACGAAGGGCAGTGGGGCACGCCGGAGCAATGGGTGCATGGGCATCAGACGGCAGCAGCGCGCTCCGGTTCCGAGCAACTCGGTGCGATCATCTGCGACAGATGCACGTCATGACAGTCACCGGGGCGCTCCCCACAGACGAGATGGGCGTCACAGATGCCCACGATCACCTTTACCTGCGTTCGCCGCTCCTCGCTGGCGACGAGATCGATGACCCTGACAAAGTCGCCGGGGAGGTGCGCGACGGGGCGCGCAGCGGCATCACGACGATCGTCGAGCTGACGCCGATCGGCCTGGGCCGGCGACCAGACGTGCTGCGCCGGGTGTCGGTGGAGACGGGCGTTCACATCGTCGGCGCGACTGGGTACCACCGCGACGCGCACTACCCAGCCGGACATTGGGTCCTGGAGGCACCTGATGCGCAGCTGCTGGCGCGGATGATCGCCGACCTCCAGGTTGGGATGCATCCGACCGACTGGACGGATACCATCCTCCCGCTCGATCCAGCCCGGGCCGGGGTGATCAAGGTCGGCGCGTCGTTCGGTGAGATCACGATCAACGAACGTCGTCGACTCAGATGTGCGGCGCAGGCGGCCATCCAGGCCGGAGTGGCGATCGTCGCCCACACGGAGGCGGCGACGTGCGCGGACGAGATCGCCGATCAGCTCCAAGGCGACGCCGTCCCGGTCGAGCGCATCATCCTTGCGCACATGGACCGTGACCCCGATCCCGCGCGCCACCTCGACCTGCTCGCACGCGGTCTGTTTCTCGTGTACGACACCATCGGCCGGACGAAGTACCACCCCGACAGCGTCCGACTGGACCTGATCGAGGCCGTCTGCGCCGCCGGCCGGAGCGCCCAGGTCCTGCTCGGGCTGGACCTCGGACGAGCGAGCTACTTCCACGTCGATGGTGGCCACGGCCTGCGCTACCTGATGGACGCCTTCGTGCCGCAGCTGCGCGAGCGGGTCGGCGACGAGCTGACGCAGCGCATGCTGGTGAACAACCCGGCTGCGGCGTTCGCCCTGCGAACGGCGGTCCCGGCGTGACCAGCCGCTGGATCGCCGACCACTACGAGGTCGTGGTGGTCGGGGCAGGCTCCGCCGGATCGTCGGCCGCCATCAGCGCCGCCAGGTCGGGCGCGCGCACGCTGCTGATCGATCGGCTGGGCTTCCTGGGCGGCACCTCGACCGCGGTTCTCGACACGTTCTACGCCTTCTACACGCCCACGCCGGAGCCGCTGCGCGTCGTCGGCGGCCTGGGCTGGGAGGTGGTGCAGCGGCTGACCGACGCGGGCGTGGCTTTCGAACGGCCCAACACCTACGGCGCGGGGACCGGCGTGACCTATGACCAGGAGACGCTCAAGGTCGTCTGGGAGCGGCTCGCGCGGGACGCGGGGGTGGAGCTGCTGCTGCACACGTGGGCGACCGGCGTGCGCGTCGAGAGCGGCCGCGTCAGCGCGGTGCGTGTCTGGAACAAGGGCGGCGAGCGCTGGATCGAGGCGGAAGTCTTCGTGGATGCCTCGGGCGACGCGGACGTGGCCGCGCTCGCCGGCGCGAAGTACGAGGACTTCGGCACGACCGGGCGCGTGCAATCGCTGTCGACCCTTTTCCGACTGGCCAACGTGGACGTCGAGACCGCGGCGCAGACTAGGAAGGCCGAGCTGTGGGCGCTGATGCGCGAGGCGGCGGCGAGCGGCAACTACGTCCTGCCGCGGCTCGAGGGCTCGTGGCACCGCACGCCCTTCCCGGGCATCGTCATGGTTCACATGACGCGCGTCCCCAACATCGATGCGACGGACCCGGTCGCGCTGACCGACGCCGAGCTCGAAGGGCGCCGCCAGGTGCGCGAATGCCACCGCTTCCTGCGCGACCGGGTGCCCGGGTTCGAGGCGTCGGTCATCGTCGGCACCAGCCCGTCGATCGGGGTGCGCGAGTCACGTCGCGTGATCGGTGACTACCAGTTGACGCGCGACGATGTCCTGGCCGCGCGGCGCTTCCCTGATGAGATCGCGCTGTGCGGCGCACCGATCGAGGACCACGGTCCAGGCGGCGACACGGAGTGGCACTACGTCGCGCAGGGCGCGGCCTACGGCATCCCGTATCGCGCCCTGCTGCCGCGCGGCCTGGACGCGCTGCTCGTCGCTGGGCGCTGCTTCTCCGCGACGCACGACGCGCACGCCTCGGCGCGCTCGATGGCCACGTGCATGGCCATGGGCCAGGCGGCAGGAACGGCCGCGGCCCTGGCGGCGAGCGCCAATTCCACGCCGCGCGCTGTAAACGCGGACGAGCTGCGCGAGACCCTGCTCAGGAACGGCGCGCTGTTCGAGCCGCTCGCCCCGAAGGCCGCGGCGAGCAGATGAGCACCGCCGGACGCCGTTTCGACGGCCGCGTGTGCCTGGTCACCGGCTCGACCGGCATCGCCGCGGCAGCAGCCAGGGCGCTGGCGCAGGAGGGCGCCAATGTCTTCGTCACCTCCCGCACCGCCGATCACGCCGCGGCCCTGGCAAGCGAGATCGGAGCCCGCTGGCAGGCCGCCGAGCTGACGCAGGAGGAGAGCGTCGAGTCGGTTGTTGAGGGGGTAGTCGGTGCCTTCGGCAGGCTCGACTGCGTCTACAACGTGGCCGGCATCAGCGGCCGCCGATTGGGCGATGGGCCGGCGCACGAGATGACACTCGACGGCTGGAACCAGACGATCGCCAACAACGCAACCAGCCAGTTCCTGGTCTGCCGCGCGGCGGTGAGGCAGATGCTCGCCCAAGCGCCGGCCGCGAACGGCCAAAGAGGCGCGATCCTCAACATGTCGAGCTCGCTCGCGCGACATCCCGAGCGGCGCTACTTCGCGACCCACGCGTACGCCGCCAGCAAGGGCGCGATCGAATCCTTCTCGCGCGCCGCCGCGGCCTATTACGCGCCGCACGGCATCCGGGTCAACGTCATCGCTCCCGCACTCGTCGCGACGCCCATGAGCGAGCGTGCCCAGGGTGACCCGCAGATCATGGCCTACGTCGCCCGGCGCCAGCCTCTGGCCGCCGGTGCGCTCCAGCCCGCCGATCTAGTCGGGGCCGCGCTCTTCCTCTTGAGCGACGATGCGCGCATGATCACTGGCCAGGTGCTCGACGTGGACGGCGGCTGGTCGGTCGCGGACGGGCTAGAGGAAGGGAGCCAGGGATGATCAGCTACCAGTCGGCAGTGACGATTGCCAGGACGCCGGTCGAGGTCTTCCCGTACCTGGTCGAACCCGCCAAGCAGGCGCTGTGGTCGGACGTGCCGATGCGCCGGGTCACGCCGGGCGAGCCGAAAACGGGTTCGCGCATCGAGGTCACATTCGGCAAGGGCCCGCTCAAGGCCGTTCTCGGTCTCGAGGTGACGGCGCTCGAAGAGAACGCGCGTATGGCCTTCAAGACGTATTCGGGGCCGATTCGCTGGCAGGGCGAGTACCGGCTGACGCCGACCGATGGCGGAGGCACGAGCCTCAGCCAGGAGGGAACGCTCGAGTTCACCGGGCTGTGGCGGCTGCTCCAGCCGCTCGTCGGTGCCGAGATCAAGAGCGGCGAGATCAAGGAGCTGGAACGCCTCAAGGCCGCCGTCGAGAGTCGCTGAACGGGCTCTTGCGTCCCGAATAGAAAACGTTTACTGTCGCGCCGCGCGGCGACGCGGGACGGCGCTCACGAGGGAGGGCGCCGTCCCAGCTTCGCGCCGTCAGCGAGAGGTGGGCAGCTTTGGCGGTTGAACCAGCGGACGTCCTGATCATCGGTGCCGGCGCGTCGGGCGCGGTCGTCGCCAAGCGACTGGCAGAGGCCGGCTTCAAGGTCGTCTGCCTCGAGCAGGGGGAGTGGCTCAACAAGGACGACTACCCCGGCACGCGCACCGACTGGGAGCTGCGCGCGCGCAAGGAGTGGGCGACCAGCCCCAACGTCCGCGGGCTGCCGGCCGACTACCCCATCGACGACTCCGATTCTCCGGTGGCGCCGCTGATGTACAACGCTGTCGGCGGCTCCACGATCATCTTCGCCGGCGCCTGGCCGCGCGCCCTGCCGTCCGACTTCCGGGTGCGCAGCCTCGATGGCGTGGCCGATGACTGGCCGATCTCCTACTTCGACCTTCAGCCCTACTTCTACCGAACCGACCGCGACTTCGGCGTGTCAGGGCTGCCCGGCGACCCGGCTTATCCCCCGGACACGGAAGACGCGCCGATGCCGCCGCTGCCCATCGGCTCGGCGGGGCTGAAGGTCGCGCGAGCCCACACCAAGCTGGGCTGGCACTGGTGGCCCGAGTTCAACTCGATCAACTCGACGCCCTACGACGGCCGCCGGCCGTGCGTCCAGCGCTCGACGTGCCAGAGCGGCTGCAACGAGGGAGCCAAGGCGTCGACCGACGCGACCCACTGGCCCAAGGCGATCGCGTTGGGTGCGCGGCTCGTTACTGGCGCGCGGGTGAGCCGCATCGAGACCAACGGGGCCGGGCTGGCGACCGGCGCGACCTGGATCGACAGGGAAGGGGCGGAGCACTTCGAGCCGGCGCGCGTGGTCGTCCTGGCCGCGAACGCCATCGGCACTCCGCGGCTGCTGCTCCTGTCCGCGAGCTCGCGCTTCCCGGACGGCCTCGCCAACTCGTCAGGCATGGTCGGCAAGCGGCTGATGATGCATCCGTTCGCGAACGTCGCGGGGCTGTTCGAGGAGCCGCTGATGAGCTGGCAGGGCCAGTTCGGCGACCTGATCGAGTCGCTCGAGTTCTACGAGACTGACGAGAAGCGCGGCTTCGTCCGCGGCGCGCGCTGGGGCATGGCGCCGACCGGCGGGCCGATCAACGCCGCGCTGCCCAGCCGTGCCGGCGAGCAGGCGTGGGGCCCCGATCATCACCTCCACTTCCGGACCCACTTCGGCCATGGGGCCAACTGGGGCCTGTTCGGCGAGGACCTGCCCGACGAGACCAACACCGTCGTTCTCAGCAAAACGGTCAAGGACTCGTCCGGCATCGCCGCGCCGGAGATCCACTACCACATGTCCGACAACACCCGGCGCATGCTCGACTTCCACATCGAGCGTGCCAAGGAGTCGCTGATAGAGGCGGGCGCGTTCAAGATCGAGGTCGATCGGCTGATGCGATACTCCGGCTGGCACCTGCTTGGCACGGCGCGCATGGGCGACGACCCTGCGACATCCGTCCTCGACAAGTGGAACCGGACCCACGACGTGCCCAACCTGTACGTCGCCGACGGCTCGTGCTTCGTCACCTCGAGCGGCGTCAACCCCACCTCGACCATCGTCGCCATCGCGCTGCGTGCCGCCGATCACATGGTCGAGACGCGCTTCGAGCAGCAGGTGCCGGCGTGACTTACACGCTTGACGCCGGCCGGCTGGTCGTGCTCGCCCAGATCGCCGATCACCTCATCCCGGCTGCGCACGGCATGCCATCTGCCGGCGCGGTTGTCGATGCCGGCCGGCTGGCGTTCGTCCTGGGCGCGCGGCCCGACCTGCGCGAACCCCTGGCTGCGGCGCTCCGTCCAGAGCTCGGCGAAGACCCGGCCGCGCGCCTCGCGGCGCTCGCCAAAGACGAGGAGGGCAACCTGTCCGCGCTTCAGCTGGTCATCGTCGGCGGCTACTACACCGACAAGGGCGTGCGCGAGCTGATCGGCTACAACGGCCAGGAGGCGATCGAGGTCAAGTCGTGGCTGCTGCCGCAGTACCTGGAGGAAGGGCTGATCGACAAGGTGCTCGAGCGCGGCCCGGTATGGCGCGATCCAGCGACCGGCAAGCGCGCGGTCGTGGCCAATGCTCCAAGAACGTACGCCGAGCGTTTCGCGGCGACGACGCCCGACGCGCAACCCAACTCCCAGGGAGGCCCAGATGGTCGCGACAGCGCCTGATCAAGTCGCCCAGGGCGGCGGCTGGCTCGACCCGTTCCTCGCGCAGTGGCAGCCGGGCACGGGCGAGATGCACAGCGTCAACGAGCCCGCCACCGGGCGGCACCTGCTCGACCTGCGCCTCTCGACGCCGGCCGACGTTGCCCGTGCCGCGGCCGCGGCCAGGGCCGCTCAACCTGCATGGGCAGCGGCCTCCTACCAGGAGAGAGCGGCCGTTCTGCGCCGCGCGGCGGACATCTACGAGGCCCACCGGCCGGAGTTCGGCACCTGGACCCAGCGCGAGACCGGCGCCCATCGCAACAAGATGCACCACGAGCAGAACTTCACCGTCGCTGAGGCGCTGGCCGCCGCGGCAATGCCCTGGCAGCCGTACGGCTCGCTCGTGCCGACCGTCCAACAGGAGCGCCTGTCGATGATCCGCCGCGTGCCGGTGGGCGTCGTGGGTGCGATCACGCCGTGGAACTCGCCGTCCGTGCTGGGCATGCGCGTCGTCGCCCCGGCGCTGGCGCTGGGCAATGCGGTCGTCTTGAAGCCGGACCCGCAGACGCCGGTCTGCGGCGGGGCGATGTTCGCCGCCGTCTTCAAGGAGGCGGGCCTGCCTGACGGGCTGCTCCAGATCGTCATCGGCGACGCCGAGACGGGGCAGGCGCTGGTTACAGATCCCAACATCAACCTGGTCTCGTTCACCGGCTCGACAGAGGTCGGCCGGCTGGTCGGTGCCATGGCCGGTGGGCTGCTGAAGAAGGTCAGCCTGGAGCTCGGTGGCAACAACCCGCTGATCGTTCTCGACGACGCCGACCTCGCCGCGGCCGCCAGTGCCGGCGCGTATGCCAGCTTCCAGTTCCAGGGCCAGGTGTGCTTCGCCACCGGCCGCCACATCGTCCATCGCAGCGTCGCCGACGAGTACATCGACCTGCTCGCCCAAAAAGCACGGCGGCTCCGCACCGGGGATCCGTACCGCGAGGACGTGGAGCTCGGCCCCATCGTCAATGCCAGGCAGCTCGCGCGCGTCGACGACATCGTCCAGCGCTCGGTCGCATCCGGCGGCGCGAAGCTGGTCGAGGGCGGCACGTACGAGGGCCTGTTCTACCGACCGACCGTCCTGTCAGACGTCCACCTTGACGCCCCGGCCTGGACCGACGAGATCTTCGGTCCGGTCGCGCCGGTCGTCACCTTCGCGTCGGACGATGAGGCGGTCGAGCTGGCCAACTCGTCCGAGTACGGCCTATCCGCCGGCGTCTACTCGCGCTCCATCTCGCGCGGCCTCGCGATCGCGCAACGCATTCGCGCGGGCATGGTCCACGTCAACGACCAGACCGTCAACGATGAGGCGACGATCCCGTTCGGCGGCATGGGCGCGTCGGGCAACGGCAGCCGCTTCGGCGGGGCCGCCAACTGGGACGAGTTCGCCGAGTGGCAGTGGGTCACCGTGCGCGACGACCCGAAGTCCTTCCCGTTCCCCTACTGAGCCGGACGACGTGGGCGACGAGCAGATGCCGGCCGAGCGGCGCGTGATGGCCGGCGAGCTCGCCGGCCGGGTCGTCCTCGTCACCGGGAGCAGCCGCGGCATCGGCGCCG
>Ga0209751_10004440_pt1 | contig 13435 bp, 15 predicted proteins | sample RifCSP13_1_FD_184019 | JGI IMG/M metagenome (GOLD analysis project Ga0209751, IMG submission 184019) | Soil microbial communities from Rifle, Colorado - Rifle CSP2_sed 13_1 (SPAdes) (version 2) | ecosystem: Environmental > Terrestrial > Deep subsurface > Rock core/Sediment | place: Rifle... | reverse complement strand
AGATGGGGGTGTGGATCTTCCTGTTCTCGGAGGTCCTGCTGTTCGGTGGATTGTTCGCCACCTATGCCGTTTTCCGCAGCCTCTTTCTCCAGGATTTTTCGCGGGATCACCGGGAACTGGACGTCACCTTGGGGGCGATCAACACCGTGGTCCTGCTCTGCAGCAGCTTGTCCGTAGCGTTGGGCGTGGCCTCCATCCAGCGCGGCAAGACACGTCCGTTGAAACTGTGTCTCGGGATCACGATTCTCCTCGGGCTCGTCTTTCTCGTCATTAAGTATTTCGAGTATAGCGGAAAGTTCGCTCATGGCATCTATCCGTGGACGAGCAGTTTCTTTTCGATTTACTTTCTCATGACGGGGATTCACGGGGCCCATGTGCTGGGTGGGTTGGTCGCCCTAAGTCTCGTGCTGTATTGGACCTTTCAGGGACGCTTTTCCGCGACGAACTATGTCCGCGTTGAGGGAACGGCGCTGTACTGGCACCTGGTCGACATCGTCTGGATCTATCTCTTTCCCTTGCTCTATCTGGTCGCATAGGTGAGACCTGACAGGAAGAATGGAAAGGAGGATATCGCGTGGGTACTCCGGGTTCCGGCCACTCCGTGCAGCCCTACTGGATCTATAACGCGGTCTGGATCGCGCTTCTCGTATTCACCGTTGTGACCGTCGTAGCGGCGCAGATCAACCTCGGGGGGTGGAACGTCCCGCTCGCGCTGGCCATTGCGTCGACCAAGGCGGTCCTGGTCGGCCTGTTTTTCATGCACCTCCGCTTTGAGGGAAGGTGGGTCTGGGGTTTCGCCGTCTTCTCCATCTTCCTCCTACTTCCCGTGATCGCCGTCACCGTGATGGACGCGCTACACGGGCTCGTCCGGTGAAAGGCAGGCCGGCCCTTGGGGTTCCTCCCCGACGGGTAGCGCCTTCCCAGCGGCGCCTTTCCAGAAGCTCCTTATGCACCTCGTCGTTCTGTCTCGGAAAGAGTGATCGTGGTCCTGCGGTCTGATGACCGGTTCTTCCGTGGTGAGGCGAGCAGGAGAGACCGCTGGCTTCTCTCCGCCATTGGCCTGGTCTCCCTTCTCGTCGTGCTGGGCATAGGGTTCATCCTGTTAGGCCGCCAGCCGGCGGTGAAGGGTGAATATCGTGCGTCGGCCCTGCCCGCGGTCAACGCCTTCCTCAATGGGACGAGCGCCGTCCTTCTGGCGGTGGGCTATCTCTTCATCCGACGAAAAAGAGTCACCGCTCACAAGTGTTGCATGGGAACCGCGTTCGGCGTTTCCTGCCTCTTTCTGGTGTCGTATCTGGTCCATCACTATCAGGTGGGCTCCGTACCCTTTTCCGGGCAGGGGTGGATTCGCTCGGTGTATCTTGTCTTTCTCATCTCCCACATTACCCTTGCCGCCTTCATCGTGCCCTTAGCCCTGGCCACCATCTACCGCGCGCTCGGCGAACAGTTCGATCGGCACAAGAGAATTGCCCGGTGGACCCTTCCGATCTGGCTCTACGTCTCGGTGACTGGCGTGATTGTCTACATCATGCTCTACCAGCTCTACCCGCCGCGGTAGATCGAGCCAGCCCCTGAGTAAGGCCGGTCCCATCCGGCGACATGCGGGACCGCCATGTGGGCATCGCGGAGGAGGGTGCGGGTGAGCAGGGGGAAGGCATGCCGTCGGATTCCGTCTATGCTAGAATGATAGCGGGAAGACCGGTGGAATTAGGCAGGATTCGACATCTCCGATCCGTTCTAGGCAGGGGCCTCAGCTTGAGATGCCCGAGGTGCGGTGCTGCCCCGCTGTTCCGGGGTCTCTTCTCGATGTACCAGGACTGCCTCTCGTGTGATCTTCGATTTGAACGGGAGCAGGGGTATTTTGTCGGGGCGATCTATATCAATTATGCGGTGACCGCCGTCATCGCCATCGCCGGGTATTTCGGGCTCGATCATTTCATCGGGCTCTCCCTCGCCCCGCAGCTCATCCTGTGGGGTTCCTTCGCCGTCTGGTTTCCGCTTGTCTTCTTCCGCTATTCGAGGAGCCTATGGCTGAGCCTCGATTATATCTTCAACTCCGAGGGTCCGGGGGTGTGAGCGGCGCAGCGGACCGCGAGGATGAGCGACGCGGATCGGCAATGAGCACTCCAGCGGTGGACGTGGAGGACCTTCGCTACGCGTACCGAGATCGGGAGGCGCTCGCCGGCGTGACGTTCGCCATCCCCCCCGGAGAGATCTTCGGCTTTCTCGGCCCAAACGGCAGTGGCAAGACGACCCTGTTCAAGATTCTTTCTACGCTCATGCCTCCGACCGGCGGGCGCGCGCGCGTCTTCGGCCATGATCTCGCGCACGAGCCCGAGGCGGTACGGCCGCGCTTGGGGATCGTGTTTCAGGTCCCGAGCCTCGATCCGAAGCTCACGGTCATGGAAAACCTCCTCCACCACGGACATTGTTATGGCTTGCAGGGGCAGGCCCTCCGGAGCCGAGCGCGGTCAAGCCTCGAGCGGCTCGGGGTAGAGGATCGTGCCCGTGATCTGGTGGAGACGCTGTCGGGGGGGCTCCGGCGGCGAACCGAGCTGGCCAAGGTCTTGGTGCACCGGCCAGACCTCTTGGTTTTGGACGAACCGAGCACGGGTCTGGATCCAGGCGCCCGGCAGGATTTCAACGCCACCCTGCGCCGGTTACGCCAGGAGGAGAACGTCACCATTCTGCTCACGACCCATCTCATCGAGGAGGCGGAGCGGTGTGACCGGGTGGGTGTGCTGCACGGGGGGAGGCTGGTGGCGCTGGGAGAGCCGGATGCGTTGAAGGGGACCGTCGGCGGTGACGTGGTGGTGATCGATGCCCACAACCCCCTGGAGCTGCAGGGGAAGATCCGCGAGCGGTTCGGGTGTCAGCCGGTCTTGGTTGACGGCGCCCTGCGCCTGGAACGCCCCTGGGGGCATGAGTTCGTCCGGGAGGTCGTCGACGCCTTTCCCGGTGCGGTGAAATCCGCGGCCTTTGGGAGGCCGACACTGGAAGACGTCTTTATCCGCCTGACTGGCCGGCGTCTGTGGAGCGGTGAAGCGTAGCGGATCACATACGCAATTCCTTCTCCCCATGGTGACACTCTGGTGGAGGGAGATGGTCCGTTTTTGCCGCCAGCGGAGTCGCCTGGTGGGGGCGTTCGGGCAACCCCTGCTCTTCTGGGTCCTGCTCGGCGGAGGTTTCAGTGCTTCATTTCGTCCCCCGGGAGCTCCGGAAGGGACTGGCTATGCCGAGTACTTCTACCCCGGCATTGTTGCCCTGGTCCTGTTGTTCACGGCCATCTTCGCCACGATCTCCATCGTGGAGGACCGCCGGGAGGGATTCTTGCAGGCGATCCTTGTGGCCCCCGTGGGGCGCGGGAGCATCGTGCTCGGTCAGGCGCTGGGGGGGGCCACCTTGGCGCTGCTCCAGGGGGTCCTCTTGCTCCTCCTGGCGCCGGCCGCCGGCATCTCGCTCACGGTGGCCTCAGCCCTCGCGGCCGCAGGAGTGATGTTTCTCGTGGCCTTCGGTCTCACGAGCCTGGGGCTGGTGATCGCGTGGCGGATCGATTCAACCCAAGGATTCCACGCGATCATGAACCTGATCCTGATCCCCATCTGGCTCCTGTCCGGCGCCTTCTTTCCCGCCTCGGGTGTTCCGGTGTGGTTGCAGTGGGCCATGAGGCTGAACCCATTGACATACGGCGTGGCGGCCTTGCGGCGGTGCCTCTACTTGGAGAACCCCGCTCTCGCCGGGGACGTGGCCCCACTCCTCCCCTCGCTCCTCCTGACGCTGCTGTTCGGCGTTGTGGCTTTTGGGGCGGCGGCGGCTAGTGCCCGCCGGACCGCGACCTGATGTTCTTTGCAGCGGAACTGATCGTCATCGGGGCCGTGACCGGCCTCCTCTCCGGGATGCTCGGGGCGGGAGGAGGGTTTCTCTTCGTTCCCCTCCTCACCCTGGTCGGGGTGCCGATGCGCTCGGCCGCTGGCCTGAGCCTCCTCTACGTGGCCTGCGTTGCCACATCCGGAGCCGTGACCCATTACCGGCAGGGAACCGCAGACGTCAAGGTGGCGGCTGCGGCGATTCCCGGGGGAATCGTGGCCGTTCCGCTAGGCTCGTACTGCAGCGCGATCCTCTCCAACGATCTCCTCCAGGTGATCTTCGGGCTGACGGCCCTGGGTGGGGCCTTGGGCCTGCACTGGCAGTCCACGCACCGAACCCCCTTTCCTGGCGTTCCGGTCGTCGGGGCCGGGGTGCGGCGACCCCGCTGGGTCGTCCTGCGGCGGGCTCGGGTGCAGGGGGCCGAATACTCCTTCCCGGTGAGTCTCCTGCGCGGGCTCGTCGTGGGAGCGATCACCGGTTTCCTGTCCGGTCTCCTCGGGGTCGGCGGGGGGCCGATCATGGTGGCGCTGCTCATCCTGCTGGTGGGTGTGCCGGTGCAGATCGCCATGGGGACTTCGCTGCTCGCCATCGTGGTGCCGGCGGTCGCAGGGGTCATCACGCACTACGGCCTCGGGCACATCGACATCGCGTCTGCGGTGCCCGCGGTGCTGGCCGGCGCGCTCGGAGCGGTCTTCGGGGCGCGAGGGGCGCTCGTGCTGTCGGCGCACCGGCTCGAATCCATTCTCGTCTGGCTGCTGACGCTGGTCGGGGCCTACATGATCGGGCAGGGGATCGTCTGACCTGAGGGGAGCACTACACGGCAAGGCGGTAGTCGCGCATCAGCTCTCTGAGCCGCTTGGCATTGATAAGCTCAAGGGGAGGCCCCTCGACCACCTTGGAGATCTCCTCGGCGAAGAAGCCGGTGGTGATGAAGATGCCTTTCGCGGCCTGCTCGCCCTTGACCTGGTCCCGGAGAAGGTTCACGCGGGCTGCGGCGACGAAGCCGTCCTCGGGATGGGTGCAGTGGACGACGAAATCACCCCCGGTAATCGGCTGGGGATTGACGGCTGCGATCTCCAGCTCCCGCGGCCTGTTCCGGACATAGGAGCTGACCACGAGGCCCATCTCCTCAACCAGGGTGAGGCAGAGTCGCTCAAAGTCTTCCATGGTCAGATGCGCAAAGCCGGACGCCGCCTCCGGGCGGCGCCCCTCTCGTTCGACCGCCGGCCTGCTGGGTTTGGCAAAGACCAGGACCCCAATCAAGACGAAGCCCATGGCCAGAGAGAGCAGGACGAGCAGAAACATCGTGGGCCTACTTGATCATATCCTCGTAGATCTCGTCCTCGCGCCCCTCTTCAATGAGCCGATCATTTTTGAAGGCCTGCTTGAGAGCGACGTAGAGGCAGATCACCGCCGAGATCAACAAGATCGTGATGGGAATGTTATCGGGCCGGCTGAGGGTGAAGATGAACTGCTCCATGGCTCGGTCCCTCCGGGTGTGGTGGAAGGATTCTAGCCGGATCCCCCCGGTATTGCAAGGTCGTTCTCCCCTCCGCCGAGCCCGCACCGCCCGCCGGTTTGACACCCTGCTGGCCCTCCGCTATAGTGGGAAAGTTTTTCGCGTCGGGGGGATGCCCATGTTTTATTTGGGCCGAGGACTGCAGGTCATAGGCATGGCGAATCTGGTGGTGGCCTTCTTCGTCGGGATCACTGAGGAGCACGGCATGGGGCCCGAGATGGTTCTCCTGGGGATCGGCGCGGTCGTGTTCATGCTGGGCTGGATGCTTGAGCGGAAAGCAGGATGAGGCGCCTTCTGCTGCCATGGATCACCGGAGTCTTGGTGGGGTCTCTTTCGCTGGCGCACGCCTCGCCCGGGGCGGAAGAGAAGGCGACGCAGAATTACCAGCGGGCGGAAGCGCTTCGCCTGGCGGGAAGGCTCGAGGCGGCCATCAGCGGGTACCGTCAGACGCTCCAGGGCTTCCCGGAGCATCCGGCTGCCTTCGATCGCCTTCGGGAGATCTACAATAGGATCCACGCTTTCGCGCTGACCCGTGAGCTCCTTGAGACCGCCGTCGCCCGACAGGAGGACGACTTCATTGCGTGGAACCTCTTGGGGGTTCTCTACGGGCGGGACCGACGATGGGATGAAGCGCTTCAAGCCTTTGCGCGGAGCCTGAACGCCGAGCCGCGAGCGGCCGATGCCCTGGTCAACCGCGGCTGGGTCCTGCTGGAGCTGCGCCGTTATGAGGACGCCATGACTGCCTTCGAGGCGGCGTTGACGCTCCAACCCCGGATGGCCCGGGCGCACGCCGGGCTCGGGAGCGCCATGGTCGAGGCGCGGGGGGACTACCGCGAGGGGATGAGTCGTTATCTCACCGCCGTCAAGCTGGACCCCGAGAATCCCGCCCTGCTAAACGACCTGGGTTGGCTTTCCTACAAGATGAATCGTTATTCGGAGGCCGTTGCGGCTCTCGAAAAGGCGGCCGCTTTGGATCCAAAGGACCCGATGATCGAGACCAACCTAGGGCTTGCGTACCAGAAGGCGGGTAGAGGAGAGGAGGCGATCGCGCATTTCGAACGCGCGCTCGCCATCAATCCGGAATACACGCTGGCGCTGTACGGATTGGGGAAGACACATGAATCCCGAGGTCAGTACCCCGAGGCCCTCCAGGCCTACCGCCGGGCGTGGCGGCAGAGTGGCAACGATCTCTATCTGCTCCTCTGGCTTCAGGCCTATATGGCGAGCCACGGGCAGGTGATGATCCTCTTCCTCTCCGTCTTTGTCGTCGCCCTCGCGGTGATCGTCGTGCGCACCTTTCGAGGGCGGAGGACCCCCGCCACCCAGAAGGGATAGCTACCGCTTCTTCGCCGCCAGGGCCTGCAACATGCGCTCGGCCTCGCGGATACGCGGCGACTCGATCTCCCACCGGTCCGTCCAAGAGAAGCGGCGCGGCCTCAGCGAGGCGGCACCAAACTCCTTAGGGCGGAGGGACTCGAGGTGGCGGACCTCGGCCCAGGAGCGGGCCAGCTTCACGATGGCCAACGCGCCGAAGAGGGCGAACGTTCCCGCCAAGAGGTTAAACCCGAGGAAGGGCATGAAGCCCTCAGGGGTGAAGGGGGCGTTGAGGAGGTCGTGCAGCGTCGGGGTGCCAACGGGCGAGACGCCATACCTCAAGGCGTACAGAAGTCCGCCGCCGGCGCAGACCCCCGCAATCCCAAAGGCGGCCACCGCCCCTGGGATCTGGGCACGGGTCCGGCCCCGCTGCCGTCCGATCTCCATCTGGAGTCGAATCCTGCCGACCCGATCGACAATGGCGTTCGCCAGCTCCATCTTCTGGCGGAGCGCCACATCCTTCTTCTCCAGGTCCTGAAGGGTATAGTCCCGCTTCCCAATCGCCTTCGCGATCTCATCGAACAGCGTGGTTGCGGTCTGCTCGGCGAGGGCCAGTTCCTCCGTGTCTGCTGCCCGCGTCCCACTTTCAAAGTCGATGAGGCCGTAGAGGACCTCTTGGGCCCGTTTGAAGGAGGGGTCGGGAGCGACACGCTGTGGCTCTGCCTCCTGACGCTGGGCCGCCGCGGGCGCCGCCGCCTTGGCCTCTGGTGGCTTCAAGGCAGGAGTGGCTTGGGGCTTTACTGCCGGGGCGGACGGTGCCCCAGTACCCGTCCGCCCGTCAGCTTTTCCCAGGAGTATCCTGATCGCCGCGGCTGCGGCTTCGGCGGCGCGAGCCGCCGCTTCGGCCGCCGCCGCCGCCGCCTCGGCCATTTGCGCAAAGGCGTCGGCTGAGACGGTGCCTGCCCGAGGGGGCGCAGCCGCCGGTGGGGCCGCCTTCGGCGCCTCGGCTGCTGGGGGTGCTGGCGCAGCCGCCTTGGGTGCCTCCGCTTTGGGCGGTGGGGCCGGTGCCGCTGCCTTTGGCGGGGCTCCCGCCTCAGCCTTGGGTGCGGGCGGGGCGGGGCCGCCGAAACCCGCCGGGGGCGGTGGCAATGTGATGGTCTTGCCATCCACCGTAAAGGTATGGGCGAAATTATCCTGCTCTCCCTGCATCGCTTTGGTCAAGGCGTGCGGGGCATTTGTGTAATCGAACTTGTAGTTCTTCGGGGTATACGATTTCCACTGCTCGGGGACGCTGTCTTCGGGGAAGATCGCGGTGACCGGGCAGACCGGCTCGCAGGCCGCGCAGTCGATGCACTCTTCGGGGTGGATGTAGAGTTGGTCGGTCCCCTCGTAAAAACATTCGACGGGACAGACCTCGACGCAGGCCCGGTCCTTGGTGCCGATACACGGCTCACAGACGATATAAGTCATATTCCTCCCCTCCCTTATCTTAAATTCAATTCTGACCGGGTCTGAGGATGATAGTAGTGCATGAAGGCTTTGTCGAGTGCGTTGGTATTCTATTGGCTTCCCATGATCGAGGCAAGAAAAATTATATGCCCTTTTGCATTATTTTTCAATGAATTGCGATGTCTTTATGTGATCTGCCTGAGCTTCGATTCGGGGAGGGCTCGACACAGAGATGAAGAGGGGATGGGAAAAAATCTGCCCGCGTATTCATTTTTTCCTTGACAAACCACAACATGTTGTAGCATATTGAGTGCGTCTCCACTAAATCTTGTGGAAAAAGCTGTGGATAAGTTGTGGAGTCCTTGGGGAGAGGCTGCGGAACCCAGAGATTCTCATTGCAGATATTCTCACCGTGAGAGGAGGCTGGGGATGACGGAAAGCTCGCGGCAAGTGGCCAGCGAGAAGGGACGAGGAGCGGTGTTTCTGCAGCGGTTCCCCAACCCGCCTGCCAGGAAAGGGGACTGGTCCGAGTCCGCCCTTCGGGTCATACGGGAGCGGTACCTGGCCCGGCAAGGAGACAAGGTCCTGGAGACCCCTGAGGGGATGTGCTGGCGGGTCGCGGTCGAGATCGCGTCCGCAGAAGAGAAATGGGGGAAATCGGCTGAGGAGATGTGCGAGATCGCCGGTCGGTTTTACGATCTCATGGTTGATGGCGTCTTCCTCCCCAACTCTCCAACGCTGATGAACGCCGGGAAGCAGAATGGCCTCCAATACTCGGCGTGCTACGTCCTCCCGGTAGGGGACAGCATGGAGGAGATCTTCGAGGCAGTGAAGGCGGCCGCCATTATCCACAAGTCAGGAGGGGGGACGGGCTTCGCCTTTTCTCGGCTGCGGGCGAAAGACGCCGTCGTCCGCTCGACGGGGGGCAAGGCCTCCGGCCCGGTGAGTTTCCTGCGGGTCTTTAACGGGGCCACCGAGGCGGTGAAGCAGGGAGGGACCCGGCGGGGGGCCAATATGGGGATCCTGCGTGTGGATCACCCCGATGTCCTCGAGTTCATCGAGTCAAAGCTCGACGGGGGGATCACCAATTTCAACATCTCTGTGGCGATCACCGAGAAGTTCATGGAGGCACTCAGGCGGGACGCGGAGTACGAGCTGATGACCCCTGAGACGAAGAAGGTGGTGGGGAGGCTCAAGGCGCGGGAGGTCTTCGACCGCATCGTGAAGGCCGCGTGGCGCACCGGGGATCCCGGCCTCTTCTTCATCGATCGGTGTAACGCCGGCCGCGCGAATCCCACCCCGACTCTTGCCGAGGTCGAGGCCACGAACCCCTGTGGAGAGCAGCCCCTGTATCCCAATGAGGCCTGCAATTTGGGCTCGATCAATGTGGCGAAGTTCTTCAAGGCGGCCGCGGGCAACGGGAAAATGCATCTCGATTGGGATGGCCTCGAGCGGGTGGTCCGGTTGAGCGTCCGGTTTCTGGATGACGTTATCGAGGCCAACCCCTATCCCCTGCCGGAGATCGATGCGTCGGTGAAGACCAACCGGCGCATCGGCCTCGGGGTGATGGGCTGGGCAGACCTCCTGTTCGAGCTGGGTGTCCCCTACGACAGCGACGAGGCCTTGAGTCTGGCCGGCGAGGTCATGCGGTTCATCGAAGAGAAAGGGCATGACGAGTCGGCTTGCCTTGCCGAGGAGCGGGGCCACTTTCCCAGCTGGCCCCGGAGCATCTACCGGGACGAGCGGCCACTGCGGAACTCGACCGTGACCACCATTGCCCCCACCGGCACCATCTCCATCATCGCCAACTGCTCCTCCGGGATCGAGCCGGTTTTTGCCCTGGCCTTCAGCCACATCGTGGGCGATCGGCACCTGACCTTTGTGAACCCCATCTTCGAGCGGGTGGCCAAGGCCGGGGGCTTTTATAGCGAGGAGCTGATGAGGGCGGTGGCCGAGCGCGGCACGGTCCGAGGCCTGACGGGAATCCCCGACGAGGTCCAGCGGGTCTTCGTCACCGCCCACGAAGTCGGGACCGACTGGCACGTCCGGATGCAGGCGGCCTTTCAGCAGTACACCGATAACGGCGTCTCGAAGACGATTAACCTGCCTCATTCGGCCACCGAGGAGGATGTAGCCAGGGCGTATCTCTTGGCCTATGAACTCGGGTGCATCGGGATCACCGTCTTCCGGGATGGGTGCAAGGGGAATCAGGTGCTGCACGTGGGCACGAAGAAGAAGGACGAGGCCACGGCTACGAAGGCCGTCGAGGTCGGGACCGGCATGCAGCCGAGACCCGATGCCCTCGCCGGGAAGACCTATCGGATGCAGACCCCGGTCGGGACGGCCTTTATCACGGTCAATGATAACGGTAAGGGCGGCAGAGAGCCGTTCGAGGTGTTCGTGAGCGTCGGAAAGGCCGGCAGCGAGACCATGGCCCATGCCGAGGCGCTCGGGCGCCTGATCTCGCTGATCCTTCGACTCCCGCTCCCCGAAGGGGTGTCCGCCCGGGATCGGGTGGCCGAAATCGTCGGACAGCTGAGTGGGATTGGCGGGGGGAGGCCGCTGGGGTTTGGGCGAAAGCGGGTCCTGTCACTTCCGGATGCCCTGGCCCAAGCGTTGGCGAAACACATCGGACTGACGGAGGTGCCGGAGCAGAAGCGGACGGACGGGGCGCTGACGAAGGTCGGCGATCTGTGCCCGGACTGCCAACAGGCGACCCTGGTCAATGAGGAAGGGTGTCGGAAATGTCACTCCTGCGGCTTCAGCGAATGCTAACACGAGGGGGGCGCATGGGCGAGGAGCATCTGCTGACGACGACTGCAGAAGCCTTTCTGACAGAGCAGCTCGAGGGGCGGAGGCGGGCCGAGCGGCTTGAAGGGGTCTTGCGACGGGTCCTCCATCGGATGGTCCCGGCAGGAGTGGACCTTCTTGTTCTCGACGTGGGCAAGGGAGAATGTCTGGTGGCGCTCCGGCACGCGCACAACCTGATTCAGATCCGGTTCTGGCAGGGGCTGGTGGACGAGATTCTGACCGATCCGGATGCCGCCATCCAGCACGTCCTTGAGCGGATCCTCGTGGGAGCGTTGGAGCCGTGATCGCCGGGAAGGGAGAGGGGGTGAGAGCCGGCTGTGGATGAAGGCTGGAGCGATGTCGAGATCCGGGCCCTGAGGGAGCGGATTGCCATGGAGCGTCGCCGGGCAGAGCTCAAGGCCATGGCCCAGCGGAAGCAGCCGCGTCCCTTGGTCCCGAGGCGGGCGTTGCCGAAGGAGGTGCGTCGCCCGGCAGGCGCGATGCCGAGAAGAAGGCGCCTAGCCAGCTAGGACCGTTTCAACTGTTCGTGCCCGCGTCTTTGCGGTACCGTTGCAGGAAGATAGGCTGGCCGCATTCGGCTCAGCACGCTGGAACGGCATTGGAGGAGGTGAATCTTCGTAGGCTGCGGAGAGGCGGAAGCCTCTTTTTTTGTTGTCTTTCAGCCCGGGTTTTGCTTTATTGGGCCCAGGCTGTCTCAGCCCGGTCGGGTGAGATTGGCATGATCCTTGTAATTTCCGCTACCAGGAGGGGGCGGCGTTTTTTCGAGGGGAGCCGACTTCGTGGACCGATCGTTCCAGGAGATCCACGGACTGAGGGCAATCCGCATCTGGCACGGGATACCGCAGGCGTTCCTCGTCATCCTTCTGGGCGTGCTGGCGCCCCACATTGCGGTAGGAGTGGAGCAACCCGGCCGCGAGGCGGTTCCGACCGCGGTGGTCCGGGCCTATCTCCAGGCCCTCCTGGATGGGGATTATAACGAGGCGTATGGCCATCTCTCCTCCAAGTGGCATAACGGAAGATCCCGAAAAGATTGGGTGGAACAGCTCAGACGCCAGGACATCAGGCCCCGGTCCGAGGTTCTCTTCTTGCGCGTCAATCCCGCCATCGTCCGCGGCGAGGAGGCGACGGTGGTGATCAGCTTTCACCTGAAGACCCCGGAGGGCAAGAAGGTGAGCCGGCAGACCTACGACCTGGTCCGGGAGCAGGGGCGCTGGCGAATCGACGAGTTCAAGGTCTTCGACGCCCCCCTCGAGAAGTAGCTTCCGCGCCCCCCTCGACCCGGCCATCGTCTCCTGCTCGGGCAGCCTGTCCTCGCTATAGGGCCAGGCAGGGCAGTCTTCCTGCTGAAAAGTACCACGACTCGAGGAAAGGGAGGGGGTATGGGGATCAAGCCAGACGCGTGGATCCGGAGGATGGCACTCACGCACAAGATGATCGACCCCTTCGTCGACTCGCAGATTCGGGACGGGGTGATCTCGTATGGGCTCTCGTCTTACGGCTACGACATCCGGGTCGCGGATCAATTCAAGATCTTCACCAACATCAACACGAGCATCGTGGATCCGAAGAACTTCAACCCGCAATCGTTCGTCGACTTTCAGGGAGCGATCTGCATCATCCCCCCCAACTCCTTCGCCTTGGCCCGGACCGTTGAATACTTCCGGATTCCCAGAAACGTCCTGACCATCTGTGTGGGGAAGTCCACCTATGCGCGGTGCGGCATCATCGTAAACGTGACCCCCTTTGAGCCCGAGTGGGAAGGGCATGCCACTCTTGAGATATCTAACACGACACCCCTGCCCGCCCGGATCTATGCGGGAGAGGGGATCGCCCAGGTGATCTTCTTTGAGGCCGATCAGGTCTGCGAGCGTTCCTACGCGGACAAGCAGGGCAAGTACCAAGGCCAGCAGGAGATCACGCTGCCCCGCATCTAGGCCTTGACAAGGTCGGTCCAAGCTGTGATAAAGAATTGCTCACAGGGCCTGGGCGGTTAGCTCAGCCGGGAGAGCGCTGTCTTCACACGGCAGAGGCCACTGGTTCGATCCCAGTACCGCCCACCAGAAAATGAAAGGCCCGGGGCCTCCCGGGCCTTTCATTTGACACCCACCGCATCCCGTGGTACAAAATAATCGATAGTCCCAAGGGATTGCCCGACACGTAGGCAAGACCTAGGGGTCGGCGGCGGTCACTTGGGGCATATTCTTTGCGGGTCCATTCGGTCTGCGGGGGTGCAGGAGCTGTGAGATGAGCGGGCGGTTACAGGCGAGCCGGACCTCGCTCCGCCGGTATTTTGTCACCGGCCTGGTCATTGTCCTGCCGACCTTACTCACCCTCTACATCGTCTGGATTCTCTTCGGCCTGATAGGGGGGCTGGTCTCTCCGTTCCTCGGGGTCATCCTCCGCGACGTCGTGGCCACGGATTTGGCGGCACCGCTGACCACCCTGTTAAGCGTCCTCGTCACCGCCACCCTGATC
>Ga0209751_10004439_pt1 | contig 13438 bp, 12 predicted proteins | sample RifCSP13_1_FD_184019 | JGI IMG/M metagenome (GOLD analysis project Ga0209751, IMG submission 184019) | Soil microbial communities from Rifle, Colorado - Rifle CSP2_sed 13_1 (SPAdes) (version 2) | ecosystem: Environmental > Terrestrial > Deep subsurface > Rock core/Sediment | place: Rifle... | reverse complement strand
CCCACGCCGCGCGATCTCGGTGGTCGTGCTCCAGCGCAAGCTTGAAGTCGGTTGGAGCGAGACCGAGATCCTCTCCGAAATCCAAGGCCAAAACCTCGCTCGCGTAGTGGCAATACGCCATCCCCTGTTTGGCCTGGAGGATCTGTTCGCGGCTCGCGGTATCGGCCAGCGCGAACAGCACGGTGTGGCGAATCACGTCTGCCTCCTCGGCTGCGTTCGCAACCTACGACGGCGCTGACTGGCGCCAGCGACGATCGGATACCCGATCCGGGCTTCCGTGAAGAGTGAGCGCGACCGAAGGTCACTGCCCGACCGATGTCAGGTACTCCTGAATGGCCTGATCGAGGCTGCCTTTCGGATCCGCATTCTCCAAGACGACGCGATCGATCGCGTTCTTGATCGCGGTCTGGAGCTGTCCATAGTGCTGCGTCTGGGCCAGTGCACGAGCACCCGTGATGTCGCTGATGAAGACAGCGATCCCCGTGAACTGTGCTGCCGCCGGCTCCTGGTACCAGCCGACGATCGGCTGGAGCAGCCCGGTGGCCGCGAACCACCGATTGGGGTCACTGAACATGTAGTTGAGGAAGTTCCACGCCGCCGCTCGCTCGGCTTCGGTCGCCTTGGAGCTCACGATGTACGGGAACCCATAGAGCATGTTCGGCCCCGGACCCGCCTTCGCCAAGGGAGCCACGGTCACATTGCCCTTCATCGCGGGATTGAGTTGCTCGACGAAGGAGAGGGCGTTGGGACCGCCGAACGAGATGACGTCCTGCTCGTTGGCGAAATCCTGATACGGCGAGTTCTGGACGTTCGACGTGACGGTGGGATCGACGGTGTTCTCCTTCCACTGGCGCAGGGCTTCCACGGCCTTGTCCGAGTTGAAGACGGGGTTGCCGCTGGCATCGAAGAACTCGCCGCCGACGTTCCACATCATGTTGGTGAACATGTTCCCGTACCACTGGGGACCCGTGTAGCGGAACTCGAATCCCTTCTGCGTGATTCGGCCGCTGGCATCTGTCTTCTTGAGCTTCGACTGTAGCGCGGCCACCTCGTCCCACGTTGTCGGGATATCGGTCTGCAGACTGAGTCCCGCCGCCGTGAGGAGGCGGTTGTTCACCAGTAGGCTCCAACCGTTCTGCTGGACCGGGAGGGCGACCACGTTGCCGTCGACGACGTACGAGTCGATCGTGCCCTGGACGTACCGGTCGATGATCTGTTGCTGGCTCGTCGCGCACATCGACTCGGCGACGGCCGGCGACAGCAGCCCGTTCGCCTGCAGCACGGGGATCCACGGCATGTACGCGCCGTAGATGGTCGGTCCGGTGCCCGCGGGCGCGGCTGCCTGGAACTTGTCGAAGGAATCGAAGAGATCGAGGCCGCCCGTGTACTTGATCTCGACGTTCGGATTCGCAGCCTGCCACTCGGAGATCATGGCCTCTTCGACGGCCTGCCCAGGAGCTTCGGTATTGCTCCACATCGTGATCGTGACCTTGGAGCTCTGATCGGGCAGCGGGCAATCCGACGGCGTCTTCGCCGTGAGCGGACCCGTGGCGGTGCCCGGAGTTGCCGACGCTCCGGTCGTTCCTGTCGGAGCCGGCGGGCTCGATGTCGGCGCTCCCCCGCAGCTCGCCGCTACCAAGATGGCTGCCAAGGGCAGCGCGAATTCTCTCCAGCGGGACATCAACGGAGCCCTCCTCGCAATAGTGCACGATGCATCGTGCGTGGGCATGCTATAGCACAGGCCAGGAGGGCGGGTCAACGGCACGTCAAAGATCGGCCTCTCCGGCAACGAGCGCCTCGTGGACAGATGACGTGTCGAGGTCGCCGAAGCCTCGAGCGATCGCGGCCCGGAAGAGTCCGGCCGCGGTCGCGAACAGCGGCAACGAAGCAGATACGGAGTCACCGAACGCGCCGATGACGTCCAGGTCCTTCTCGAAGAGCCGGAGCGCCATCGCCGCCGGGGCGTAGCGGCGCGTCGCCATCATCGGCCCGCGCAGCTCCAGCATGCGTGACGTCCCAGCCCCACTCGAGAGCACGCCGACGGCGAATTCAGGATCGACGCCTGCCCGCCTCGCCAGCGCCAAGGCCTCGGCTGCCGCGGCGACGTGGATGGCCACCAGCAGGTTGGCGAGATACTTCATCCGCGACCCCGCACCGTACGGCCCGACCCTGATGACATCCCGACTCGTCGCGGCGAGGATCCCCCGGCACGCCTCGATCGCCGCTTCGTCGCCGCTCGCGTAGATGACGATGTCGCCCTTCTCGGCCTGAACGCCGGTCCCGCTGATGGGACAGTCGAGAACCGCGGCACCGAGCGGTTCCAGGCGATCGCGCAGGCGTAGCTTGTCCTCCAGGGCCAGGGTGCTCATCTCGATGATCGTCACGCCGCTGCGAGCCCCTTCGACCAGGCCGCCGGGGCCGACTGTTGCTGCGTCGAGGGCGGCCCCCGAAGGCAGGACGAGGAGCACGACGTCGCTCTGCTCGACGACGTCTCGGGCCGATCCGACCGGCCGGCCGCCGGCAGCCGCGAACGCCTTCAGGCGACCCACATCGATGTCGTGGCCCACGACCGTCGATCCCGAGGCAAGCAGGTTCCGGGCGATCGCCCCGCCCATCACCCCCAAGCCCACGACCCCGGCTCGGTTCAATGGAGGAGCTGCTCCAACGGGCATGTCTCCGGCGTCGTCCTTGTCTCGCCCGGTTACGACGCGCTCGCCCCGCCGACCCCGCGCGGGACCGACGACAGTCTACCCGCAGCCGGGCCGAAGCTTCCAGCATCAGCGAATGGCCGATATCCCGGGGCGACAAGCGGCCAAGGCGCTGCCTCCTCCCAGGCTGCGGCAAGATCGAGCAGCAAGAAATCGGCGAACCGCGGACCAACGATCTGGAGCCCGAACGGAAGTCCGTTGGGCAGCCGACCTGCCGGCACGGAGATCGCCGGGTGGCCGGTCAGATTCGCGGGTTCCGTGTTGAAGACCGAGCTCGGAAGTCCCACGGGACCCGACTCGACGAGACGTCCGTCGGGTGTCCAGCCTTCAACCGTCAGCGTCGGCGTCACGAGGACAGCGTCGCCCGCCAGGAGGCCATCGAGCTCACGGCGATATCGCCTGGCTCGCCTTCGCGCCGCTGCGTGATCCGACCGGCTGACCCCGAGGGCCGAGCGCATGTCGGCCAGGAAGGCGGGATCCAGGTTCGCCGCATGCCGATCGATGGTCCGCCGACCGATCGCGCGAGCCTGTTCGTAGCCGACGATCCGGAACCAGTCGGCGCTCTCATAACCGCCGGGGAATATGCGTTCGGGTTCGATCGGCCGCGCGGAGATGGCCAGCGCCGTCGCGAGCGCCTCGGCGACGATTTGAAACGCTCTGTCCAATGCCGCCGGCAATGGTGGCCCCGCGAAGAATCGATGGCTCACAAGGAGTTGCGCGGGGAGTGGGCGCCCATCGGATCCCCAGCCTGCCCGGATACCTGGATCGCCAGGCTGGACGTCCGTGAGGACCCCAAGCACGAGGCGAGCATCCGCAACAGTCGCCGTGAGCGGCCCGTGGGAGTTGAGTTCGGGGCTGGCCAGCTGGAGGTCGATGGGCACCAGGCCAGCGGTCGGTTTCAGACCCACCAGACCGCAGGCGGCGGCAGGGATGCGGATCGAGCCGCCGACGTCCGTGGCCGTGGCGAGCGGGGCCAGGCCGGCAGCGAGCGCCGCTGCAGACCCGCCCGACGAGCCGCCCGCGGACGCTGTGACCAGCCATGGGTTATTCGTCGGACCGAAGAGCTCATTGTCGGTGAAGCCCTGGAACGCGAACTCCGGCACGTTGGTCTTGCCGAGGACGATCGCGCCCGCTCGCCGAAGGCGGGCGACGGCCATCCCGTCATGTTCGACCGGAGGATCGGCCGCGCGCAGGACCGAACCGAATGTGGTCCTCATCCCGGCGACGTCCTCGATGTCCTTGACGAGCAATGGCAGGCCGGCCAGGGGACCCGGGTCGTTGCCCGCCCGGGTGTGTGCATCGAGGCGTCGTGCGTCGGCGAGCGCCTCGTCTTCGCGGATCGCAATCACGGCGTTCAGGTTCCCCGCAGCGCCGGTCCGCCGCAAAGACTCCTCGACGAGCTCGACCGCGGACCGGCTCCCATTTCGGACTGCGCACGCTAGGGGAACCAGCAGACCGGACCGTCGACCGATCGCTCCGACCGTAGAAGCGCAGCCGTCCCGCACTGGCAACCTCCCCTGCTCTACCATCGAGTATCACCCCTACGGGAGCGCACGTGTCGTTCTGCCGCGAAGGTTCCTCCCGCGAAGGTTCCTACCGCGAACGCCGTGATCCCGTCAATCGCGGCCCGCAGCCGGTGGCAATCGTGACCGGGGCCAGCGGCGGGATCGGGGCAGCGACGTCACGGCAACTTTCACTGAAAGGCTATCGCGTGGCGGTCCTCTTCTTCCAGAGCTCGAGCGCCGCGCATGCCCTTGCCGCAGAAGTGGACGGCCGCGCCTATCAGGCCGATGTCGCCGACCCCACCGCCATGGCCGATGTCGTCACCCGCGTGGAAGCCGAACTCGGGCCCATCGCCGTCGCCATCTCCAACGCCGGCACGTACGAGGAAGTCGCGCTCGAGGACGTGACCGACGCCCAATGGCGACGAACGATCCGGATTCACCTCGGGGGCGGGTTCCACCTGGCGCGAGCCGTCGTGCCCGGGATGCGCGCGCGGCGACGCGGATCGATCGTGTTCGTGGCATCGGAACTGGCCCTGCTCGGGAGCACGCACGCCAGCCCGTATGTCGCCGCCAAGTCGGCGCTTATCGGTCTCGCGCGCTCACTTGCTCGGGAGCTCGCCCCGGAGATCCGCGTCAACGTGGTGGCTCCCGGGCCGGTCGACACGCCGCTGCTGCCGGACCGCGATCGCCGACCTGAGTACGTCTCCTCGATCCCACTTGGGCGGATAGGTTCGCCGGACGAGATCGCGGCCGCCATCGTCCACGTCGCCGAGGCGACGTGGACAACGGGAGCTGTCTACTCGCCCAGCGGTGGACTGGTCATCCAATGACGGACGACAGCCCGGTGGACCGCCCCGTCGCATTGGTGACCGGCGCGGGGGGTGGCCTCGGCAGTGCCATCGTCACCCGGCTCGCGTCCGCCGGCTGGCAGGTCGCTCCGTCCAGCCACGGTCACGGCTCGCTCTCGGCCGACCTCGCGGTACCGACGCAGGCAAGGTCCCTGGTCGCCCGCGTGATCGAGCAGTACGGACGTCTCGACCTCGTCGTCGCCAATCACGCCGCGATGGCGATGGCCACCGTCGACGAGCACCCCGTGGACGATTGGTGGCGGATCGTCGACACGAACTTGAGCGGATCGTTCCACCTCGCCCAGGCGGGCGCGACCCATCTCCGACGCACCCACGGGTCGATCATCTTCGTTTCGAGCGAGTGGGGCGTGACGGGCTGGCCAAAGGCGTCCGCCTACGCGAGTAGCAAAGCCGGGCTCATCGGGCTCACCCGTGCCCTCGCGAAGGAGCTGGCTCCCGACATCCGCGTGAACGCCATCGCACCCGGGATCATCGACACCGAACAGCTACGCGTGGACGCCGGCGCCCAGGGCATCTCACTGGCCGAGATGAAGGCCCACTACGCGGCCGTTGCCCCGCTCCAACGGATTGCGACGCGCGAGGAGATCTCAGCCTCGGTGGCCTTTCTGGCCTCACCAGACGCCGCCTTCTACACAGGCCAGGTTCTGCATCCGAACGGCGGGACGACCCTCGGGTCGTGATCCGGGAGGACTGCCCTGCCGCTACAGAGCGCTCAGTCCGCGGATCTGCTTCGGCGCTGTTCGGCACGCGCGGCTCGGCGGGCGACCCACCGCGGCTGCGCGCAGACATGACCCAGAAACTCGACGATCGTGTGCGCGGCGAGGTAGGACGTCACGCCGGTGCCGACGTCGAGCAGCGGGTTGACCTCGACGAGGTCGAAACCGACCACGTTCGTGTGCTCGCTCAATGCGACCAGCGTGTCCCGCAGCTCGCGATAGGTGAGGCCGTCCGGCTCTGCGGAGACGCAGCCCGGCACAAGCGACATGTCGAGCGCATCGATGTCGATGCTCACGTAGACAGCCGAATCCTGCGGCAGCTCCTCCACCAGCCCAGGACCGGTTACGTCGCGGTACTCCTCCATGGCGACGATCCGGTTGCCGTCGCCCAGCGAGTCGTGTACGTCGGCCATCGGATTGCGCAGGCTGCGGATCCCGAGCTGCCGGATTGACGCCACGTGGGGCATCGCCCGGATGTGGCGCATGGGGTGGGTGTTCGTGTACATGAAGCCGTGGCGGAACGGCGAGTAGTCGATATGGGCGTCGAAGTGCACGACGTGCAACGGTGAGTCCCACGCCCTGACGATCGGAGCCGTCACTGCGTGGTCCCCGCCGAGCACCACGGGTAACGCGCCGGACGCCAGGACTCCGCGCATCGCATCGGTGATCCGGGCCCACGTGCCCTCGGTGTCCGTCGGTACGACGTCGACGTCGCCGAGGTCCGCGACCAGGCTGTTCTCGAGCTCGTGGGTCAGGTATTCGCGATCATCGCGGCCGTCGTAATAGCCGCGCGGACCGAAGCGCAGCGAGTGCTCACGGATGGCGCGCGGACCGAAGCGCGAACCGGGCAGGAACGGCGATCCCTCGTCGCTAGGGATACCGAGGACGGCGACGTCGGCGGCGAGCCCCGAGGGGTCAGATTGGAGGGGGACGCGCAGGAAGGTCGGGACGCCAGCAAACGGGTAGCTTGGGCCGCGAAGATCCCGAACTCGATCGGCAGGAGCTGACATCACGCGAGGACCGGCGGCTCGTGAACCACGGCCGGCAGGTCCAGGGTCTCGACGTGACGAGCGATCTCATCGCAGGTCGCGATCCACAGGCCGTCGGTGGCCTTCGCCCTGTGGATCAGGTGCTCGAGCGCCAGGGCCCGTGACGGCCGTCCCGAGATGAAGGGATGCATCGTCAGTACGAACAGGCCCGTTTCGGCGACGAGCGCGTCCAGTTCGAGCTCCCAACGCCGAACGACGTCGGTGGGATCAGCGATGACGCCCGATCCCGAGATGCCGGGCAGGTAGTTGTACGGCCCCCAGTCATCGAGCGACCAGTGCGTCGGCAGCTCGATGATCGTTGCGTCGCCGGGGCGGGCGCCCGCGGCGAGCTGGTACGGGTGGTCGGCATCCATGAGGCCGCTGTCATATCGGAATCCGTGCTTGGCCAGCAGCACAGGCAGGAGGTACGACGCTTCCCAGCCTGGCGCACGATAGCCGGTCGGACGGATGCTGAGCACCCTATCCAGTGCCTCGAGCCCACTAACCAGGTGGGCCTCCTCAGCCGAGCCGTCGGCGCCACGGGATCCCTCGTGCAGATATCCGTGGTGGGCGATCTCGTGTCCGGCGTCGCGGATCCAGCGGACCGACTCCGGCCACCGCTCGGCCGTGTAGCCTGGCACGAAGAACGTCGCCCGGATGCCATGGCGGTCGAGGAGGCGGAGGAGCCGGGGAACGCCCGTCCGCGGCCCGTAGGCTTGGTGGGTCATGACGTCAAGCCAGCCTCTCGCCTCCGCTCGACCGAAAAGGATCACGCTCTCCGCGTCAAGGTCGAAGGTGAAGCAGGCTGCGGCCTGGGATCCTGCAGGCCAGCTGAAGCCTTCTGGCGATGGGTGCCGCCAAGCGGCCTTGACTTGTCGTCGAGCTGGGCTCCGAGGCTGCCGCGCGACTGCCCGGCTGGCGGTCCGAGACTGCGGGTATTCAGGGGTGGTTCCCTGACCTCGGGTTCGCTGCCCGGTCATGCCCCACCTCGTAGAGAGGACCACCGTCGAGCCCTCCGGCTCAGGAAGAGGGCGCGTCGTTCGAAGTGTACAATGCACAATCTCGAGAAGGAAACTCCAGCTCCGGCCCGTTCCGTCTTCGGGCAGACTTCCCATCCGGGAGCCGGGCCAACCGCCGAACCTGCCACAGCCCACGCCGGATCGGCCGGAGGTCCATGGCCAGTGCGACTCTTCCGTGACCCCTCAAAGGGCGACAACCTCGACTTCGACCAGGGCTTCTACGCACGCCTCGCAGAAGAAGAAACCGCCCGGTCACTGATCGCACAGCACGTTGTCGCGCCGCGACGTGGGCTGGCATGGCCGGTTCGGCAGGGCCAGCTTTGTCGGATCACGACGATTGAAGGGCCACAGGCAGGCGATCTCAACGTGTGGAGCCTTGCCAACCCACGCGAACGCTTCTGGGCGGCGCGGACCCGGCAGCTCGAGGGCTCGCACGTGACCACGTTCAGTCGGCTGTGGTCTTGCCGCCCATATCATCGACCGATGCTGACCTTCATCCGCGACACGCTGCCGGCCGAGCCGTCACCGTCTGGGGGACGGTGCCACGATCTGCTCGGTAGCGGCTGCGATCCGTTCATCTGGAAGCTGATGAACGGCGTCGACTTCGACCGCACCTGCTACAACAACCTGGCGCGGGCGATCGCCCCGTACCACCTCACCGAGTTCGACGTCCATGATGTGGTGAACCTTTTCATGCGCACCGGGCTCGAGCCGGCGACCGGGATGTACTTCATGGAACCGGTCCCGGCCGAGCGCGGCGACTTCGTCGAGTTCTTCGCGGAGATCGATCTGCTCTGTGCCCTGTCGAGCTGCCCGGCCGGCGACCTCACGGTCCCACACCTCGGGCCAACTCGCGCGGACCTCGAGGCGACCTGTCGCCCGTTGGGCGTGAAGGTCTTCGACGTGGATCGGCGCCTGCTCGCCGACTGGACCTCACCCCAGCCCGTGACCACGCTGCCAGTCATCTGATCGCGCCCAGGGAGACGGGAGGACACGTGCATGCGGGCGGTGTACCTGACAGAGCCACGTTCCCTGGTCACCGCCGAAGTCGGCGAGCCGAAGGCGAGCGCCCAGGCGCTCGTGCGGCTCGAGCAGGTGGGCATCTGCGGGACCGACGTCAAGATCTACAAGGGTGAGATCCCCGTCGCCTACCCGCGGATCCTCGGGCACGAGCTGATCGGGCGGGTCGAGCGGTCGGGCGCCCGGGAGCTCGTCCCGGCGGGGACACGGGTCCTCGTCGACCCGGCGGTGGCCTGTGGTCACTGTGACCTCTGCCGCAACGATCGAACGAACCTGTGCCAGAGCGGGGCGTTGATGGGTCGGGATATGAACGGCGGACTCGTGGATCTCCTCGCCGTCGACGAAACGCAGCTCCACCCGATCCCGGACGGCATGGAGCCGGAGACGACCGCCTCACTGCAAGTGCTTGGGACGTGCGTCCACGCCCAATGCAAGCTGCACACCCAACCGGGCGACAGCGCGGTCGTGGTCGGCCTTGGCGTCGCCGGCCTCCTTCACCTTCAGCTCCTGCACGCTCGCGGTCTTCGTCCACTGGTCGGCATCGCGCGCTCCCCGGACAAGCGGTCGCTGGCCAAGCGACTCGGCGCGACGGACGTCGCACCGCCCGATGAGGCCGAGGCGATCGTCCGCGATGTCATGGGCGGAGGCGCATCGCTGGTGGTGGAGGCGGTCGGGACGGTCGAGACGCTCGCGCTCGCGATCCGCCTTGCAGCGCCGGGTGCCACGATCCTCGTCTTTGGCACGATCACCGGATCCGAGGCAGCGGGATTGCCGTTCTACGACCTGTATTTCAAGGAACTCACGATCCTGAACCCGCGCGCGGCATTGCCTCGCGACTACGACCGGGGCATCCAGCTGGCGGCTGGAGGCCAGGTCCACCTGGCGCCGCTGTTCGCGCGCGCCTACCCGCTGGAGAACGTTGACGATGCGTTCGGAGACGTGGCCGGCCCGAATCGCGGCCTGAAGGTCGCGCTGACGTTGTGATCGGGCGAGCCTGGTCGCGACTAGTGTGCGATCCGGCTCGTGCCAGCGCGGACGGCGCCCAGCCGCTGCCAGACGCCCGTCTGTAGCGTCGCCGCCACCAGGACTCCGACGACGGCCACGAAACCGACACCGTAGCCGTTGGTCGCGTCGGTGACGAAGCCGAAGAAGATCGGGCCGAGCATCAGACCGATGCTCATCCCGACCAGCACGACGCCCGACGCACGACCCGTAGTCCCGGGGGCCGCGAAGGTCATGGTGCCCAACGTGGCAACGGCTCCCCAGGACAGTTGCGAGGCGCCCCACAGGACCGCCCCAACCCAGAGCAGTCCCGGGCCGAACGCGCTTGCCGCCCAGAGCAGGACGGCTCCGACAGCGGCCAGGCCCGACAGCATCATCAGCTGTCGCGGGTAGACCCTGGCACGCTCGGCATATTGGCCCCAGAGGATCCTTCCCGGGATCGCGACGAGCCCGGTCAGGGCGAGGACCTGGCCGGCGGCAACGCTCGTCAGACCGACGCCCTGCTGCGCATAGAGGGGAAGGTACGTGGAGATCGCGCCTCCAGAGAGGCCCATGATCGTGGCATAGGCCGTCAGCCACCACACGTCGCGCGAAAGCCTCGGGGTCTCCCCGAGCTCATTGCCGACCTCCGGGCCACCACGCGTCCGCCCGGGGATCAGCGCGAACGTCGCGACGATCGCGAGTGCGGGCACCAGGACAGCCGCGCCGATCGCCTCACGCCACCCGAACAGGACCGCGCCGACCGGCAGCACGGCGCCGGCGGCCACGATCGCTGCCATCTCGCCCGACTGCTTGACGCCGACCATCACCCCCCGTCGACTTCGACCCAGGGTCTCCAGGACCACCAGATTCGTGGCGGGATTCGCCCCACCCTGACACACGCCCGCGAGGATGGTCGCGCCAAGCAGGACCTCGAACGAGGGGGCGCCGGCGATGGCGAGCAGGCTGAGTGCGCCCAGCAGCAACGCCAGGACGGTCATGGGGCGCCCCCCGCGGCGATCGGCGACACCGCCCAGCCAGATCGACGATAGCGCGGCGACCGCCGGGATCACCGCGCTCGCCAATCCGAACTCCGTCCGGCTCATGGAGAGATCGCCCAGGATCCGCTGCGCGAGGACGGCAATGCAGAAGCCTGGCAGCACCGAGACCGCCATCGCCACGGCGAGCACCCCCGCAACCAGCCCGCGGTGGACGCCCGCCCATCGCGACACGCTCACAGCCACGCTTTGGCCGGGTGGCGCCTGGGTCGCCTTGGCCAGGTACGCGAGGCGGAGGGACTCGCTCTCAAGGGCTCTCCAGCTGGGGCCGCGCTCCTGCTCGTACATAATGCATTCTTCGGAGGTGTGCGCAGAGCAGGAGGGATGGGGCGCACAACGAATGGAGCGCCGTGAACCTCCCGCCGGGTGAGCATCTGTCCAAGAACGTGGAGCTCGTCGCGTACCACGACCTCGAGGGGCGGCCCGGCTTCAAGATGGGCCTCGCGGAGGTCGGCGGTCGATGGTTCCTCTATTTGGGCCTGCTCTGGCACCGGGGATGGGCCATCGTCGACGTCACCGACCCCACGACCCCCCGCTACTTGCGCTGGATCAGCGGGCCCGCGAACACCTGGACCATCCAGGTTCAGGTCGCGGCCGGCACGATGGTGACCGCGCTCGAGAAGATCGATCACGGCTGGGGCGAACGGCCGGACGAGCCCTTCGAGGAGGGGCTCATCGTGTGGGATCTCAGCGATCCGGAGCAGCCGACCCCCCTCGGCCGGTTCGTCACCGGCGGCAACGGGACGCACCGGAACTTCTACGCCGGCGGTCCGCTGGTCCACCTCGCCTCGCTGCCCGACGGCTTCCAGGGACACATCTACCAAGTCGTCGATCTGTCGAACCCGGCGCGCCCGGTCGAGGTCGGGCGGTGGTGGCTACCCGGGCAATGGGTCGGTGGCGGCGAGGAAGGCGTGGCGGAGGGTACGGGGCTCCATGCCCCGTACGTCGTCGGGGATCGAGCGTACCTCGCATACGGCGCCGCTGGCCTCGTCATCCTCGAAATCAGCGATCCGGCGCGACCCCTCCTCGTGGCCAGGCTGCCGCTCGCGCCGCCCTTCAATCCCGTGATCGCGGCCCACACGGCGATGCCGCTACCGGCGCGGCAGCTCCTAGCGATGAACTCGGAGGCGATCGAGGAGGACTGTGACGAACCGCTCGGCTTCGCCGGCCTAGTCGACATCCGGAACGAAGATCGACCACGGTTGATCTCGATGTTCCCGATCCCGGAGCCGCCACGGCAGAAGCCATACCGGAACTTCTGCCATCACGGTGGACGATTCGGCCCCCACAATCTCCACCAGGGTCAGGGAAACCCGGCGCTCCTCCAGCGAGACGACGTCGTGTTCCTGACCTATTTCAACGCTGGGTTGCGCATCTATGACATCTCCGACCCGCGCCTACCTCGCGAGGTCGCCTACTTTCTGCCCCCGGATCCGGTGAGGCGTCGCGGAGTGTTGCCACGATCGCTCGCGGCCCAATCGGAGGACGTCCTTGTCGATTCCCGGGGCTACATCTATCTGACCGACAAGAACCATGGCCTGTACGTCCTCCGCCAGACGGGTTGAGAAGGCCGACCGCGTCCCCGGCCGGTCCCGGGCGTTCGTCAACGGGAGGAGTCAGCCGTCGATCACGGCGATCGCTTCGATCTCGACCAGGTAGTCCAGATGCGACAGGCTGGCGACCACGACCAGGGTGCTCGCCGGGTGCGCCTCTCCCTTGAACACTTCTGCGCGGATTCGTCGCCAGTCTTCGAACAGGTCCTGCCGAGTCAGGAATGTCGTGATCTTGACAACGTCGTCGAGGCTCCCACCGGCTGCCTCGAGAACGGCTCGCAGGTTCGCATAGACCTGCCGCGCCTGCGCTTCAAAGTCCCCGACGCCGACGATCCGGTCCGATCGATCCTTCGGGACCTGTCCCGAGACGTAAAGCGTATGCCCGATGCGAACTGCCTGCGAATAACCCTTCGTCTCGTGAACGTTGGATGGGCGGATGGCTTCGAACCGCACCGTCGCCTCCAATCTCTGACCGTAGGCTCCTATACCTGGGCGCCTACGCCGGCCGGACCAGACCCCGGCCACGACCGCCGCGGCTCCCGAGCGACACATAGACTAGACCGCTCCAGCTGTCTTCTCAGGTGCGGAGCCGGCGGAACCAGAGCAGCTCGTGCAGCACCAACCATGTGTAGCTCGACCGTTCACCGATCAGGGCACTAGGCAATCACGTCCCTGTCGGTAATGCCCTCCGAAGCGTAACTTGGAGACCGCCGCTTGCCGCGATGGGCCGGTGGACTGTCGCGCTGGGCGCGTTCCTCGAGCAGCGCGCCCAGCTCCAGTGTGCGCCGGTAGGCCGCCCAGACGCCCTCGGAGAGGACCGTTCGCAGTCGGCCCGACTCGAGCTCGTGCAGCGCCGCCGCGCTCGTCCCGCCGGGCGAGGTGACCATGTTGCGGAGCTCGGCCGGATGCATGCCGCTCTGTTTGGCGAAGACGGTCGACCCCTCGAGCGTCTCGACCACGAGGTCGTGGGCGATGTGACGC
>Ga0209751_10004438_pt1 | contig 13442 bp, 16 predicted proteins | sample RifCSP13_1_FD_184019 | JGI IMG/M metagenome (GOLD analysis project Ga0209751, IMG submission 184019) | Soil microbial communities from Rifle, Colorado - Rifle CSP2_sed 13_1 (SPAdes) (version 2) | ecosystem: Environmental > Terrestrial > Deep subsurface > Rock core/Sediment | place: Rifle... | reverse complement strand
GGGCTCGACATCGGCGTCCACGGTCCCGGGCGCCCCGGGCTGCACCGCCGCGGTCGTCGCGCCGCGGGTCTGGGCGTCCGTCGCGCGGGCGTCGCGCTCAAGCTCGAGACGCGCGAGGGCCGACCCGGGCGCGTAGCCAAGGATCTGCGAGTATTCGCTGTTCCCCGCCAGGCGGGAGTTCAGGGGCCCGCCCGGTCGGAGCACGATCACCACTGCTGCCACGGACAGGGCCACCACGAGAAGGAACGCGATCGCCTGTCCCCGCGCACGACGCACATTGTGGGGTTGCATGCCGATTCACCACGGGAACCCATACCGGGGCGGTGGGGGATATCCGGACGCGGAACTGTGTTACCGATTGTCTTATATAGGGACAGGCTCGGGCACGTTGGCGCATCGTTTGGACTCAGGGACCGGCCCGCCCAAAACCCGCCCGCGGTGAGTACAAGTTAATATAGTACACGAACTCATACCATGGACCGATGCAGGCGCTCCCAATGCCTCCGAAGCTCCGCCGGAAGGGGCCGACGCTCGAGACCCTCCACATGGTGGAGTCGGTGCTCCGCAAGTCCGAGGAGCCCCTGAGCCTCAACAGGATCAAGAGCATGCTCCCAAGGAAGGTGATGCACTCGACCCTCCGGGAGGCCATCGAGCACTACAAGCGGCTGGGCTGCGTGACAGAGGGGTCGAAGGGCGTCCTGTGGACCCTGAACGTCGACCCGGAGTTCTGGAACGTCGTCCGGGCGTGGGAGGGCCGGTGACCTGGCGCGCTTCACCCCGAGTGGCGTCCGGATGGGGCCTCGCGCGGTTGCCGCCGAGAAGGTTCTCCAGCCCAAGCAGCGCAGGAAACTCGAATGGTGGATTGCCCGCCTGAAGCAGGATGCCTTCGCGGGAGACCAGATTCCGAAGGCCCGCATCCCTCCCCGGCTCGCGGCGCGAAGCGGGCTCCCCGCGGGAATCTCGAACGCTTGGAGGTTCGAGTTGCCCCTCGCCTACCGCGGCGTCTACACGATCCAGTCTACGCCGGGTCTTGGCGCGATGGTCCTGATCCTCGAGATTCTGTCCCACAAGGAGTACGATCGGCTTTTCGGATACCGCTAGGTACTGACCCGCCCGCCGCTCGCATCGGCCGTGTTGTGGGGCCACGTCGATGACCAGGCTGGCTCGACGGGCGGGGCGCCCGCCAACCTGTTAAGTAGCGTCCTCCGCATCGCCCGCCGGAGCGGAATGCCGTCCCGGCCGTACAAGGACTTCGTGATCTACGGCTGCTTCGTGCTGAACCGCCTCGTCGCGGAGCTCGACATCGACCTGTACCAGGACGGGCTCGAGGCGAAGATCGACGCCATCCTGGCGGGGCGCGGGGCGAGCGTCTCGAAGGAGGAGGTGAAGCGCGAGATCCGCTCGAACCACGTGATGACGAACAAAGTGATTGAGGCCCTCGTGAAGGACGGGCTCGTCGTCGTGACGCAGGAGGAGGGTCGGTACCGAATCGCGATCACGAGGGCGGGCATCCTGCACATCCGGAAGTACAACGAGTTCTACCGCCGCATCTACCAGGAGCAGATCCGCGACCACTACCGGTTCCGGCCCCCGCCGTACGGGCTGCGGGACTAGCCCCGCAAGCTTCATGGCGGGCCCGCGATTCCGGCCCGCGTGCCCTACTTCTCGGGCGAGACCGGGCGCCTGCGGCGGACAATCCTCGATCTCGCCTGGCCCGTGATCATCGCGAACTTCCTGCAGGTCCTCACGACGACCGTGGACCTGATCATGGTCGGCCGCCTCGGGGTCGCGGACATCGCGGCGGTGGGCATCGGCGGGAACCTCGTGTTCTTCGCCCAGACCGTGATGATCGGGGTCACGGCGGGGACAATCGCCCTCGTTGCGCGGTCCATCGGCGCGAAGGACCCGAAGGGGGCGGACCACGTCCTCTTCCAGAGCATCGTTGCGGGCGTGCTGCTCTCCATCCCGGTCGTCGTGATCGGCTGGGTGTTCGCGCCCGCCATCGTCGCGCCGTTCTCCCCGACGTCGGACATCCAGGACCTCTCCGCGGGCTTCGTGTCGATTATCTTCACGTCCCTCCCGTTCCAGTTCATCATCTTCCTCTCGACCTCGGCCCTCCGCGCGGCGGGCGACACGAAGACCCCGCTGATCATTGGCGGGATCGAGAACGTCGTGAACTTCGCAATCAATGTGAACCTGATCTTCGGGAACTTCGGGTTCCCCGCCCTCGGCGTCCGCGGGGCCGCGATCGGCACCGCGATCTCGTACTTCACGGGGGCGATGCTCTTCCTGGGGCTGTTCGTGGACCGGCGGGTGCGGCTCGGCATCCACTGGGAGCGGCCCGTGGCGAACTGGCCTACGATCCGCCGCATCCTGCGGATCGGCGTCCCCGCGGCGCTGGAGCAGTTCGCGTTCCAGATTGGCCTCCTCGTGTGGATCGTGATGGTCGTCGGGTTCGGGGAGGACGCGGTCGCCGCCCACCAGATCGGGCTCCGCGTCCAGTCGTTCGTGTTCATGCCCGGGCTCGGGATGAGCATCGCGTCCACCGCCCTCGTGGGCCAGAACCTGGGGGCGAAGCTGCCGCACGTCGCGGACCGGAGCGCCCGGGAGGCGACGAAGATGTCGATCCTCATCATGGGGGCGCTCGCGCTGTTCAACTTCGCGTTCGCGCCATGGATCGCGTACGCCTTCGTCGGCGCGGGGGAAGCCCACGACCTCAGCGTGCTGTTCATCCGGATCCACGCGACGTCGATTCCGGCGGTCGGGCTGTTCTTCACGCTGTCCGGGGCGCTCCGCGGGGCGGGGGACACCAGGTGGCCCCTGTACGCGTCCCTGGCGGGGACGTACCTCGTGCGGCTCCCGCTCTCCGCGATCCTCGGGTACTCGCTCGGCCTCGGCATCGCGGGCGTGTGGGTCGCGCTGCCCGTCGAGTACTACCTGCGGTCCGTCATCGTCGTCCAGCGGTTCAACGAGGGCGCTTGGAAGGCCACGGTCGTGTGACCGTCAGCCCGCCTGGGGCAGGGCCGCCGCACCCGCAATCTCCGTGACGTACGGGATGAAGTCGTACGTGCCGTCGGGCGTTTCCGCGATCGACTCGAGGGAGCACGAGAACACGGTCCCGAGGCGGGTCGTCCGCACGACCTCCTTCGTCACGAACTCGTAGGCCTCGTCCGAGAGGCGCGCGTCGCCCTCCGCCCGCCACACCGTGATCACCCGCGCGGGCGGCACGGTCGTCGCCGCGGAGATGTCCTCGACGGCCCGCTTGATCGCCTGGAGGTCCGTCGCCGTGGGCGGGCCCGGGAACGACTTCACGAACACCGAGAAGCCGGGGGAGCCAAACCCGAGGAGCCCGGCGAGACCCGCGGGCCGACGCTGGAGGTACGCGTCGAACTGGTACATCATCCCGCTCAGCCCCCGGAGCATCGCGGGGACCGCGGCGGCCCCCGGGGTCTGGAGGAGGGCCTGGAGCTCCTGGCTCCGGGACCCCAGGAACGTGAGGATCCGCTGGGTCGCGTCCCGCCCGGGCGGGATCACCGCGACGGGGTCCGCGTCCCGCACGCTCTTCAGGATCCGGTGGCGGAGCGCGTAGTAGTCGAAGAAGTCGTGGACCTCCCGCAGCAGCCCGAGGGCGACGAGCCCCAGGAAGTAGAACGGCACGAGGACGAGGCCCAGGAGGACCGTGGCCCGGAACGCGAGGACGTCGATCACGCCCGCCACGACGGCGAGCAGGAGGAGGACCGTGCGGCCGACGCCCTCCCCCGTCCACTTCCGGAGGTACATGAGGAGGAAGACGAGGATCGTCATCAGGAAGGCGACGAGCGGGGCCCCCGCCAGGAGGACGATCATCAGGCCGTTCAGGATCAGGCCGAACGCGATGAACGTCCGCGCGTACTGGATCGTGACCCGGATCCTCGGGGCCCGGGACTCGACGTCCTCGGCGAGGTCGAAGATCGCGCTGATCGGGTTCTCGACGGCCCGGACGTCGCCCTTCTGCATCGCGGGTTCTACGGTCGTGGCGATATTTATAGACCGCAGAAACAACGGATCGCCCGAGGGAGGCGGTCCGCGAAGGTCTCGATTCCCCGCCAGGGCTCAGGCTTGCGTCTTCCCCTCGACGACGCCCGCCCGCTCGGGCGTCTCGAGGCTCTCGACCGGCTTCGGAGGCGGGAGCACGAACGCGAGGATCGCGGTGGCGACCGTCATCGCGAAGAACGCGGCCGCGAACGAGAGGTGGACGACGATGAGGCCCGGGTTCAGCGCGGACAGCACGACCGCCCCGCCCAGGGCGGCCTGGATCGCGACGAGGATGAAGCTCATCGACGCTGCGAACAGGATCCGACGCTCGTCCCTTCGGTCCCGCCACGCGAAGATCGTCGTGAGGAGGACGAGGATGCCGACGACCGCCGCCACCGTGCGGTGGGTCCACTCCGTGACCATCGTCGGGCTGCCCCAGTCCGGCACGACGTTCCCGCCGCACAGCGGCCAGTCCGGGCACCCCAGGCCGGACTCCGTCTGCGTCACGAAGCCGCCCGCCACGACGAGCGCGAACGCCCCGATCACGGAGGCCATCGCGAGAATTTGGAACCGCGTCCACCGGAGCCTCATGTCCCGCCGTTCCCCCCGCCGGGATGAGCCTTCGTCGCCGGCGCGGTCGGCTCCTCGAGCGGGGACTTCCAGGGCTGCATCCCGCGGTCCGCCCACGGGTCCTCCACGACGACCCGCCCGACCCAGCGGCTCTTGATCATGTTGTAGATGAACGGCAGCTGCCCGAACGCGAGGATGAACGCGCCGATCGTCGCGAGCTGATTTAGGGGGAGCAGCAGGGGCTGGAACGGCAGGAGCGCGGTGTAGGTCGCGTACCGCCGCGGCATCCCCATGAGCCCGAGGAAGTGCATCGTGAAGAACACCACGTTCAGGCCGATCATCGTGAGCCAGAAATGGAGCTTCCCAAGGCGCTCGTCGTACATCCGGCCCGCCATCCTCGGGTACCAGAAGTACGTGCCCGCAAAGAGCCCGAGGACGGACCCGCCGAACAGGACGTAGTGGAGGTGCGCGACGACGAAGTACGTGTCCTGCACCTGGTAGTCCACGGGAATCGAGGCCTGGAACACGCCCGAGATCCCGCCGATCACGAACATCGAGAGGAAGCCGATCGCGAACAGCATCGGCGTCTTCAGCAGGATCTTCCCGCCCCACATCGTCGCGAGCCAGTTGAACACCTTCACGCCGGACGGGACCGCGATCGTGAGCGTCGCGATCATGAACGGGATCCGCACGGTCAGGTCGATGCCCGTCGTGAACATGTGGTGGACCCAGACGGTGAACCCGAGGAGCCCGATCGCGACGGTCGAGTACGCGATCGCCCGGTACCCGAAGATGGGCTTCCGGCTCATCACCGGGATCACCTCGGAGATCATGCCCATGGCGGGCAGGATCATGATGTACACGGCGGGGTGGCTGTAGAACCAGAACAGGTGCTGGTACAGGATCGGGTCCCCGAGGGAGCCGCCGCACGCGGCGAACGTGTTGAAGAAGCACGTGTGGAGGAGCCGGTCCGCGAGGACCATCGTGAGGCCCGCCGCGAGGACCGGCGTGGCCATGACGACCATGAACGCGGTCACGAGGACGGACCACACGAACAGGGAGAGGTTCCGGAACGTGACCCCGGGGGCGCGGAGCTTGAAGATCGTCACGATGAAGTTGATCGCGCCGAGGATCGTGGACGTCCCCACGATCAGGAGGCCGACGATCCAGAAGTTCACGCTCGCGCTCTCCTGAATCGACAGGGGCACATACCCGGTCCACCCCACGGGCGCGTTCCCGAGGTAGATCAGGATCCCGGCGGGCGGGAGGAGCCAATACCCGAGCGCGTTGATCCTCGGGTACGCCATGTCCCTCGCCCCAATCAGGAGGGGCACGAAGTAGTTCCCGAAGCCCGTCAGCACGGGGATGATGAACAGGAAGATCATCGTCGTGCCGTGCGTGGAGAAGAGCCGGTTGTACGTCCCGTTGTCCACGATCGACTGCCCGGGGTACGCGAGGCTCGTCCGCATCAGCAGCGCGAGCACCCCGCCGACGATGAAGAACCCGAACGACGTCACGATGTAGAGGATCCCGATGTCCTTGTGGTTCGTCGTCGTGAGCCACCGCTTTAACCGGGACCGCGGCGTCCTCCCGTACGCGCGGGTCTCCCCCGCCACGGCCATGTCAGGCGCCTCCTGCGATGCGGGACTCGGGGGTGTGCGTCATGCGACCAGCGTCAGGACGAGGATGGCGACGAGGACCAGCGGCACGATCGGGAGGTACTTCAGGACGAGGGGCTCGTACTTCAGGTGCATGTAGTAGAGGGCGACGAAGGAACCCTTCGCGACCGCGGTCGCCATGAGGAGGATGATCTGCTCCGTCTTCAGGAGGCCGAGCACGGAGGCCCCGTACGTGGGGATCTGGATCTCAAGGACCGTGACAATCGCGAGGAAGAGGAACACGAGCGCGTAGGGCTTCTTCACCTCGTGGGCGGCCTTCGCCACCGCCGCCATCCCCGGTCCCTGCGTCTCCATCGCCATGGCAACCCTCAGATCAGGTACACGAGCGGGAACAGGAAGATCCACACGATGTCCACGAAGTGCCAGTACAGCCCGACGAGCTCCACCGCCTCGTGGCTCTTCGGCGTGAACCAGTCCTTCTTCCATGCCTTGACGTTCAGGTACGCGAGCCCGATGACCCCGCCGCTCACGTGGGCCCCGTGGAACCCCGTCTGCATGTAGAACGTCGTCCCGAACGTCGCGAGCTCCGGCGCGATCGGGTTCTGCCACGGGGTCAGGTGCTCCTCGAAGAACAGCTTGTTGTACTCGAACACCTGGATCGAGACGAACGTGAGCCCGAGGAGCAGGGTCGCGAGGAGGGCGAGCCGGAAGTGCAGCAGGTTCCCCCGCTCGATCCCCTTCAGGGCCTGGACCATCGTGAAGCTGCTCGTGATCAGGATGAACGTGTTCACGGCCGTGATCGGGATGTTCAGCGGGGAGTCGACCCCCGGCGTCGGCCACCACGCTGCCCGCGTCCGGAGGGCGAGGGAGTTCCCGATGATCGCGGAGAAGAACAGGATCTCGGAGGCGATGAAGACCCACATCCCGAGCTTGCGGGTGCTCACGACCCGGAAGATCCCGGGCTCCGTCGGGGTCGTGACCTCCCCGAACTTGATCCCGCGCGCGTCCTCGAGGAGCCAGCCCGCCAGGCCCGCGACGATGACCGCGAGGCCCACGAACGTGAAGGGGAACCAGACGATCATGCCGCCGAACCCGATTCCGGTTCCGGTCCCGATCACGAAGGGCCAGATGCTGCCGTGGTGCGCTTCCTCTGTATGGGTCGGCTCAACCGCCGCGTGTACGGTGGCCAAGAATCTTCGGGCGCGCGAAAACGGCGCTCTGTAATGAAGCTTGCCATGCGCGCGTCCGCGAATCCATCGCGTCCAAAGGTTTTTATCAAGCCCAGCTTTGGGCCGCGCGTGCGACGTCTGGGCGCCCGGGTTTTCGGGTTGCTGTTGGTCCTTGGCGGGGCCATCGCCCTCGCCCCTACGGCGGCGGCGCTCGACGCCGCGTCCCCGGTACAGCAGGCGATTCTCCAGCTGTTCCTGATCATCCTGGTCCTGGCCCTGATCATCGCGATCTTCGTCCACGTCCTGCTGCTCCTCGCGGTGAAGTGGTACCGCGACTCGCCCCGGTGGCGCCCGCCGAAGGGACACCCCAAGACGAACGACCGCCGCCTCGAGTTCGCCTGGACGGTCGGCCCGGTCATCATCCTCGCCGCGGTGGCGACCGCCACCCTCGTTGCTCTCCCGGGCATCGAGCGGCCCGCGTCGTCGGACTACACGATCGACGTGATCGGCGTACAGTGGGCCTGGCTGTTCAAGTACCCGGACTGGAACATGACGACCACGAACATCAGCTCGACGGGGACGCTGTACGTGCAACAGGGCCTGACGTTCTTCCTCAACGTCACGTCGAACGACGTGATCCACTCGTTCTACGTGCCGGACCTCGGGATCAAGATCGACGCGGTCCCGGGGATCGTGAACCACTTCTGGGTCCGGGCGGACCGCCCCGGGACGTACACGCTCCAGTGCGCGGAGTTCTGCGGCCTGGGGCACTCCCAGATGCACGGCGAGGTCGTCGTGTTCGCGGCGGGCTCCCAGGATGTCCCGTACGGCCCTCCCCCCTCAGAGCAGCCCCCGCCCCCGCCGCCGGGCGGCGCGGGCCTCGTGGTTCCGGTCGAGTTCGAGGAGAGCGGCGGGGCGAGCCCCGAGAAGCCTTGGTCCGTTCATCCCTCCCGGCTCCAGTTCGGAGAGGGGCTCAAGGTCACGCTGCGTGCGTACAACAACGAGACGACGGTCCACGGCTTCTCGATCGGGGCGCCGTACAACCTGCAGACCGGGACGATCGACCCGCAGGCGTACGCGGACCTCACGTTCTGGACGAACACGACCTCCCAGGGCGTGTTCTACTGGTGCTTCGTCGGGAACCACCGCGTGCTCGGGATGGAGGGCCTGATGAACGTGACGGCCCCGGAGGACCGGGACATCACGTTCACCGCGACGGGGATCGACCCGCGGGCCATCGACATCGGCCCGGGCCAGGTCCTGAACCTCACGCTCCGGAACACCGGGAGCGCCGCGCGCCAGTTCGGGGTCGGGCCGCCGTACGCGGGCCCGCCCATCCTGGTCCCCGCCACCGGAGCGCCGGTCAACCTGCGCATCGCGTTCAACCTCACCACCGAGTCGACCTGGTTCGGGGACCCCGCGGACCCCCTGTTCCAGGGCTCCCTTCGCGTCGAGGCCGCCGGCATCTCGGTCCCGCCGCCCCCGCTCCCGTCGAACGCGTTCCCCGTGATCGAGGTCACCGCGGGCCTCACCGCGGCGGGCCTCCTCGCCGCAATCGGCCTGAACTGGAAGCTCGGGCGGGACGCGCGGCGCCGGGAGCAGTTCCCGCCGGAAGAGGAGCGGTGACCCCGTAGCTACGTTGTCACCGCGCGTAATTACTGTCGAGACCCTTACCGAAGATTTATACCGCCTCCGAGTTTGCCCGGGCCGTGGACCGCCTGGCCTATGACCTCGTCATCGTGGGCGGCGGCGCGGCGGGGCTCCGCGCGGCGATCGCGGCTGCGGAGGCGGGCCGATCCCTCCGGATCGTGGTCGTCTCGAAGGTGTACCCGATGCGGAGCCACACGGTCTCCGCGGAGGGCGGGACCGCCGCGGTCCTCCGCGACTACGACTCCTACGACATGCACGGATTCGACACCGTGAAGGGGTCCGACTTCCTCGCGGACCAGGACGCGGTGGAGTTCTTCGTGCGGCGGGCCCCCGCGGAGGTCGTCCAGCTCGAGCACTGGGGCTGCCCGTGGTCCCGGGAGCCGGACGGGCGGGTGGCCGTCCGGGCGTTCGGCGGGATGACCGTGAAGCGGACCGCGTTCGCGGCGGACAAGGTCGGCTTCCACCTCCTCCACACCCTCTTCCAGACCTCGCTGAAGTACGAGAACATCGAGCGGCTCGACGAGTGGTTCGTGACCCAGATCCTCACGGAGGGCGGGAAGGTCTTCGGGGTCGTGGCGCTCGACCTGCGGAGCGGCACGATCCACGCGATCGCCGCGAAGGCCGTCGTGATCACGACGGGCGGGGCGGGCCGCCTCTACGAGTTCACGACGAACGGGGCGATCAAGACGGGGGACGGCATGGCCCTCGCGTACCGCGCGGGCGTCCCTCTGAAGGACATGGAGTTCCTCCAGTTCCACCCCACGTGCCTCCCAGGCACGGGGATCCTGATCACGGAGGCCGCCCGCGGGGAGGGCGGGTACCTGATCAACAGAGAGGGCGAGCGGTTCCTGAAGCGGTACGTCCCGGAGAAGATGGAGCTCGGGCCGCGGGACATCCTCTCCCGCTCGATCATGCAGGAGATCCGCGCGGGGCGGGCGTTCAAGGGCCCGTACGGCTTCTACGTCGGCCTCGACCTGCGGCACCTCGGGGAGGACGTGATCGACCGAAAACTCCCGATGGTCCGCGAGCTCGCGGAGGAGTACGCGGGGATCGACCCGGTCCACGAGCCGATCCCCGTCCGCCCGGGCCTGCACTACATCATGGGCGGGGTCCACACGGACGTCACGGGGTCCACGGGTCTCGCGGGTCTGTACGCGGCGGGCGAGGCCGCGTGCGTCTCGATCAACGGCGCGAACCGCCTCGGGTCGAACTCCCTGAGCGAGTGCCTCGTGTTCGGTGCGGAGGCGGGCCGCCACGCGGCGGAGTATGCACTCGCGCAGCCGCCGGGCTTCCCGTCGAACCCGATCGCGCAGATGGCGAAGGCGGAGGAGGCCCGCATCTTCGACGGCCTCCTGAAGCGGGAGGGCGGGGAGAGCCTCGCGGGCGTCCGCAAGGAGATGCAGCACGCGATGGACGAGCACGTTGGGATCTACCGGAGCGGCGAGAGCCTCGAGGCCGCGGCGCGGATCCTCCGGGACCTGCGCGGACGGTTCGAGAAGGTCGGCGTCCGGGACAAGGACCCGTTCTTCAACACGGAGCTCACGGGGACGCTGGAGCTGGACTTCATGCTCGAGCTCGCGCAGGTGATCGCGGCCGCGGCCCTGCGCCGGAAGGAGTCGCGGGGCGCGCAGTCCCGGACGGACTTCCCGAAGCGGGACGACGCGAACTTCCTCCACCACGCGATGGCCTTCCGGACGCCGGAGGGGCCGCGGTTCGAGGCCCTCCCGGTGAAGATCACGAAGTGGCAGCCCGCCGCGAGGGTGTACTGATGGCCGGGACCCCTCCGAGGCCCGCCCCGAAGGCCCCGCCACCGCCCCCGCCCAAGGCCGCCGCGAGGCCCCCGCCGCCGAGGCCCGCCGCGCCGCCCGCCGCCCCGAAGGCGGGCGAGAAGACGATTACCCTCCGGATCGGGCGGTACCGCCCGGAGCGGTCCGAGGAGCCGTTCTTCCAGGAGTACACGATCCCGTATCGGGACGACATGGTCGTCCTGGACGCGCTGAACTACATCAAGGACACGCTCGACCCGACCCTCACGTTCCGGTGGTCGTGCCGGATGGGGATCTGCGGCTCGTGCGGGGCGGGCGTGAACGGCACGCCGAAGCTCACGTGCGCGATCTACCTGAAGGACATCACGAGGCGCCCCGTCCTCGTGGAGCCGCTCGCGAACTTCGCGATCCTGAAGGACCTCGTCGTGGACATCGAGCCGTTCATGCGGAAGCTCGAGTCCGTGAGGCCGTACATCGTCCGGAAGGAGGAGCGTCCCCTGGAGCGGGGCGAGTACCGCCAGACCCAGGACGAGGTCGAGCGGTTCCGGGAGCAGAGCCTCTGCATCAACTGCATGCTGTGCTACGCGGGGTGCCCCGTGTACGGGCACGACGAGCGGTTCCTCGGGCCCGCCGCGTCCGCGCTCGCGTTCCGGTACCTGATGGACACGCGGGACCAGGGGACGGAGGAGCGGCTCGCCGCGGTGAGCACGAAGACGGGGATCTGGGAGTGCACGTTCGTCGGGGAGTGCAGCGTCGTGTGCCCGAAGGGCGTGGACCCGGCGGGCGCGATCCAGCAGCTGAAGGCGATGGCGGCGACGCGGCTGATGAAGGACATGCTCCTGCCGCTCGCCTCGAGGTGACCGGGATGGCCGCGGAGACCGTCCGGAAGCCGTACGTCCGCCGCCGGTCCGCGTGGTGGTGGACGAAGAACCCGCGGTACGTCCTGTTCCAGGTCCGGGAGCTCTCGAGCCTCTTCGTGGTGGTCTACGCGTTCCTTCTCCTTTGGCAGCTGTGGGCCCTCCGGGGCGGGGAGGCGAGCTACACCGCGTTCCTGGACTTCTGGTACTCGCGGCCGATGGTGGTCCTGAACCTCGTCATCCTCGCGTTCGCGGTCCTCCACACGGTGACGTGGTTCGCCCTGACGACGAAGGTCCCGCTCATGCGGGTCCACGGCCGGCCCCCGCCGAACTCGGTCATCGTCGGCTCCATGGTCGCTGTCTGGGCCGTCGCCTCGTACGTCGTCGTGATGTGGCTCTACGGGGGGCTGTGATGGCGGGCGAGGGCGAGGTCGACAAGGTGACCCCGATGTTCTGGGGCCTCTTCTCCGTGGGCGGGTTCGTCGTGGCGTTCCTGCTCCCCGTGCTCATCGTGATGAACAACCTCGCCTACGCGTTCTGGCTCGTCGGCCCGGAGAAGGTCGTGTACGCGGGCGAGCTCGCGTTCGCCTCGTTCTGGCTGTCGCGGATCTTCCTCGTCGTCGTCATCGGCGGGTGCCTGTTCCACGGGATGCACCGGCTGAAGTACATCCTGTACGACCTCGGCGCGGTCAAGGTCAAGAAGGTGCTCGAGCCCGTCGTGTACGGCATCGCCGCGGCGGGGACCGTCGCCGCCGTGTTCCTCGCGTTCTCGATCTAGGCGGGGATCAGGCCGTCATCCGGTAGACGAGGTCCCTCTCGCGGACCTTCTCCTTCACCTTGAGCCCGACGCTCTGCCCCCGGGTCGCGGCCTCCACGGACTGCTGCTCGATCTGCATCGAGTCGACGACCTGCGTGAGGTTCGTCGTGGGGCCCTGCACCTGGATCGTGTCCCCGACCTTCAGGTCGCCTTCCGTGAGGCGAATCGCGGCGACGCCGAGCTTCGAGAAGTAGTGGAACACCTCGCCGATCTTCTCCCGCTCCACGGACCCACCTGCGGGGGCGATTCCCCACCGGAGCGATAAAGGTTCCCGCCCTAGAGGTGCCGCAGGACCCCGATCGCGCCGCCGACGAGGGCGACGCTCCCGCCGATGATGCCCTCCGGGCGGGTCACGAACACGAGGAGGGTCGCGAGGAGGCACACGGCGATCCACCGCCGCAGCCCCTTGAAGCGGGGCCACCGCATCACGAGGGGCAGCGCGACCGCGAACGCGAGGGTCGCCGCGGCGCCGAGCGCGACCGCGAGGTCGATTGGTTGCCCGCCGATCCGGTCCACGGTCACGGTCGCGATCGTGAGGAGCCCGGCGATCCCCGCCCCGACCCAGACGAGCAGTGGCGCGAGGAGGCGGACGACGCGGGCGAGCGCGCCGGGGAGGCCCACGCGCGCGGATGGCGCCCCCTCGCTAAAACGCTTCGCTGCGGATACAGACCGGCACGCCCGATGGAGCGAGACCGCGGTTCTGTCACACGTGGGGTGATGAAATCGTCCCCGTTTGCGACTCCACTCCGCTCGGCTCCTCCCGTGCGCCTCCCAGGAGCCCTGGGAGGTCGTAGAGGGGACTCACGACATCATGGCGGAGGGCACCGGGCTGGAACCGTACAGCCCTTGCCAGGGCCTCATGGGAGGCCAAGGCGGTCTTCAGGATGTTCAGCGCCGCGTTGTGCTGCCGGTCCATCTCCCAGTCGCACACGAGGCACACGAAGTCCTTGCCCACCCTGTCTCGGCGCCGGGCGCCACAC
>Ga0209751_10004437_pt1 | contig 13442 bp, 10 predicted proteins | sample RifCSP13_1_FD_184019 | JGI IMG/M metagenome (GOLD analysis project Ga0209751, IMG submission 184019) | Soil microbial communities from Rifle, Colorado - Rifle CSP2_sed 13_1 (SPAdes) (version 2) | ecosystem: Environmental > Terrestrial > Deep subsurface > Rock core/Sediment | place: Rifle... | reverse complement strand
GCGACCTTGCCGTACTGGAGAATGGCGTCAATCACCTTCTGGGAGGGCGGGTTCGGGTTTTCGTTCGACATCAGGCGGTGCAGCTCGGGACGCCGCCAGGCGAGGTCGATGTGCGAGGACACATACATCTTCTGGCCTCGGAGCCAGGGGACGAAGTAGTCTTCGATGGGCTTCATGCATTTCTCCTTGCGCTGTGCTCGGGCTGAGATCGGCGCCCCCGGCGACGAGGGCCGCAGGTTTCGAGGCAAGAGGGCGCCATTGTACCATCCAGGAATCGGCGCATCTCAGGCTGCCCCTCCAAAAGCCATCTCCCGGCGATACTGACCGGCTTCGACTCGGAAAAGATAGCGGTCGCCCCGATAGGTGGAGCGTAGGACCTCGATGCACCGTCCGGCTGAAGTGTAGGCGAGGCTCTCCAGGAAGATGCAGGGAACCGAGGGGCGGATGCCCAGCTTCTCGGCCACGGCGCGGGCCGGGCGAATGGCGCGCAGAGTCTGGACGGAGTGGTGCAGGTCGGCGCCGAACCGGTCGACGAGGAGGCGGTAGAGCGACCCGCGAATCTCGGTTTCGAGCAGCCCGCTGAACTGGTCGAAAGGGAAATACTCCTGTTCCAGCACGAAAGGCGTCCGGTTGGCGATGCGAAGCCGTTCGATCATCACCAGCGGGCCTCCGGGGTCCAGGCCGAGCTGGGCGGCCAGGGTGGTGCCGGCCCGCTCCCGGCGGCGGGCGAGGAGGACGTCTTCGGTCTCGATCCCAGCGACGTCGAAGTCGTCGACGAAGCTGGTCATTCGTCCGAGCTCATGGACCGGGTAGAGCGCCTCACCCCGGCGGACGAAGCTGCCCACACCTTTCTGCTTCTCGATCAGGCCCTTGCGGACGAGCAGGCCGATCGCCTGACGCACGGTGTTGCGGTTTAGGCCGGTCTCCTGGGCCAGGGCCGTCTCGGGAGGCAGGCGCGAGCCGACGCTGATCTCGCCGCGGCGGATCTGCTCTTCGATCCGGGTGGCCAGCTGGAGATAGAGGGGGATCGGGCTGGCCCGATCAAGGGCTGTAATCATGCTGTCTACTTGTCTACCTGTATACACAGGAACCCAGGGTTTGTCAACCGGGCTCTTGGGAATGGTCTTGGGAGGGGCAATCGACGCGGGTGGAGGATAGTGATCGGTGATCAGTGATCCGTGAATCGGGCCTGGCTCCCGAAGCCGAGCCCTTAGTAACCGAACACTAAGTAACTGATCACTGAGTAACTGATCACCGATCACTTGTCCATATGGGCGATGACCGCGTCCCCGAACTCCGAGCACTTGAGGAGAGTGGCCCCCTCCATGAGGCGGTGGAAGTCGTAGGTGACCGTCCGGGCGGCGATGGCCCCCTCCATCCCCTTGATCACCAGCGCCGCCGCCTCCCTCCAGCCCAGGTAGCGAAGCATCATCTCCCCGCTTAGGATCAGCGAGCCGGGGTTGACCCTATCTTTGCCGGCGTACTTGGGTGCGGTGCCGTGGGTGGCCTCGAAGACCGCGTGGCCGCTTTCGAAATTGATGTTGCCGCCCGGAGCGATCCCGATCCCACCCACCTGCGCCGCCAGAGCGTCGGAGAGGTAGTCGCCGTTGAGATTGGTCGTGGCGATCACATCGAACTCGGTCGGCCGGGTGAGCGTCTGCTGGAAGACGATGTCGGCGATGGCATCCTTCACCAGGATCCTGCCGGCACTCAGGGCCGCCTGCATTTCCGCGTTCGCCGCCTCCTCGCCGCCAGCGCCCTTCGCCCGCTCCCATTGGGCCCAGGTGTAGGCCTGCTCCCCAAACTCGCGCTCGGCCAGGTCGTAGCCCCATTGGCGGAAAGCGCCCTCGGTGTGCTTGAGGATGTTGCCCTTATGGACGAGGGTCACCGAATGGCGTCCATCTTCCAGGGCGCAGTGGATCGCGGCCCGGATCAGCCGCTCGCTCCCCTGGCGCGACACCGGCTTCAGGCCGAAGCCGGAAGTCTCGGGGAAACGAATGCGCGCATACTCCTCGGGAAAGTGCTCCTGGAGCAGGAGGCGGAAGCGCCCGGCGGCCTCACTTTCGGCCTCGAACTCGACGCCGGCATAGACGTCTTCGGTGTTCTCGCGAAAGATCACCATGTCGACATCTTGCGGCCGGCGGACGGGCGAAGGCACACCCTCGAAGTAGCGGATGGGCCGGACACAGGCATAGAGATCGAGCTGCTTGCGCAGCGCGACGTTCAGTGAGCGGATTCCGCCGCCCACCGGCGTGGTGAGCGGGCCCTTGATGCCGACGAAGAACTCGCGAAAGGCCTCGACGGTCTCCCCGGGCAGCCATTCTCCGGTCTGGTGGAAGGCCTTCTCGCCCGCCAGAACCTCCATCCATACGAGGCGCCTCCGCCCGCCGTAGGCGCGCTCGACCGCGCCGTCGATCACGCGCACCGCGGCGCGCCAGATATCCGGGCCGGTGCCGTCGCCTTCGACAAAGGGAATGATGGGCCTGTCGGGGACGACCAGCCTGCCGCCGGCGAGCGTGAGCTTCTCCCCGTCGGGGGGCAGCCGGGGATGATCGACGGGCATGGGGAGCTCCTGGGATTTGGCGAAGGCCGGCGAGCGGCGCCGGCTGAGGGGGATTATAGCATGTGAGGCGAAGCCAGTGACGGGTGAAGGCAGGTGATCGGTGGTCGGGAAGTGGTGATCAGTGATCGGTGAACGGTGATCGGTCTCCGGTGCCCAGGTGACCGCGAAGCCTTGGGCCACCGCTTACCGAGCAACCGATCACCAATCACCGTTCACTGGTCGCCCGCCTGGCTGCGCCTCCCTCATGCCTTCTCGATGGGTTGCTGGATCTCTGTGACGTATGAGGGGTCGTCGGGATCGGAGCCGCCTACAAGGTAGATCTCCCGATCCGCCCCGGCCAGGCGATAGCCGTTGGCCTCGATCCAACCCATCAAGGCTGCGTAGGCCTGGTCGATCGTGCTGTAGCGCCCCCGGTGGACGAGGGAGGCCACGGTCGCCCCGGGCAGCTCATAGACCTTCACGCGCCCGCTTTCGGGGACCGGCCGGGAAAGGAAGGCGATCGCTTCGCCATCGACGTCGCTCTCCTTGAACTCCCCATCGTGCCAAAGCGATCCCCCGAGGCCTGCCGCGCCCAACGGCCCGAGGTAGGCGTAGAGCTCACCGAACAGCCGTCCGATTTCGCCGTAGGAACCGAGACGCTGGCGGACCGAGGCCACGAGCTGAGGTTCCACGTTCTTGATGACGACTTCGTACTCAGGCATTTTGCCCTCCTGTTCGATCTGCTTCAAACGGGCCTCGACCCGCGTCAGGCGCCCCCGCCCTTCATCCAACTGGTGGACGAGCTCGGCTCGGCGCAGGCGGAGCATGCCCCGGAGCTGATCCGGGGAGACCCCCTCCTCCACCATCTGGGCCACTTGTTCGAGAGTAAAGCCCAGATCGCGCAAAGCCAGGATGCGATTGAGCCTTGGCAGCTGGTCGTGCCCGTAGAAGCGATAGCCGGTGAAGGGATCGACCCGGGCCGGCTTCAGCAGGCCGATCTCATCGTAGTTGCGCAGCGCCTTCACCGAGACACGGCTGAGCTTGGAGAATTCGCCGATCTTGAGCATGCTCCCTCTCCCGGGACGAATGGGCTTCGAAGGCCTTCGCTGTCAATCTACACCCTCCCCCAAGGGGAGAGTCAAGTGGGGATCGACGCTCACGGGGGGCTATTCTTGTGCCGCCGCCGACTCGTGGCTGTCTTGCCAGGCACTTGTCGAGGCTGTCCCTCGGGACCGCCGAGGAGGTTAGCCGGTACCCTGATCGCAGGGGCGGCTCGCACCGGGAAGATCACCGGTACCCCGTTCGGGCCGCGAGCCCCGGTGGCCCGCCGGCCGTTCGCCCCGCGGGCTGACGCCCACACACCTGCCCCGAACCGCAGGTGCGGGGGGTCGCCGGCCCGGACGGGGGGCGAGACGGCCTTCAGCGAGCTGCCCTCCACGTGGCGTGAAGGGGGCTATCGCCCCAGGGCGCGGAGGATGGCCGACGCGAGGATCGTCGGGGCCGCCCCATTGGGACAGCAGCCCACATCATCAGGCCTCCTGGGCGTTCCATGGAACGCCCCTACAGGCCCAATCTGGGAAAGGAGAAGGGGGTGGCCGTTCGGAGGGCACCGGCTAGAACTTGGCCGCCGCCTCTTGCAGCATCAAGCGTGTCTGCGGGGAATACCAGGCCTGGACGAACTCGACGTTCTTCTGCTCAAGCCCGGCTTCGATCTCTGCGCAGACGGGGCCCACCCGATTGGCCTTGATCTGGGCAAAGGCCGCCCCGGGCATCTCCGCCAGCAAGCGCGCCTGCTCGATGCTTTGCGCGATCAGATCATCCGCCGGGACGATGCGGTCCACGAGCCCCAACGCCAGCGCCCGCTCCGGCATGTGGAACTCGCCGCCGTCGGTGATCTGTCGGGCATTGTATTGCCCGACCAGGGCCATCAGGATGCGATCCGCCACAAAGGGCACCGGAACGCCGAGACGGATCTCGTTGAGCCCGATCAATTTCCGACCCTCGGCAATGAAGCGGTAATCACAACACAGAGCCAGGATGCAGCCTCCGGCCGTGGCATGGCCTGGGATCGCGGCGACCGTAGGCTTGGGCAACGCGTAGAGGCTGAGGCAGAGACGGCTGAAGGACGTGAGAAACGTGTGGAATTCGTCGGCGGGCCGATCCAAGAGACCTGGGATGTCGAGGCCAATCGAGAAGAACTTGGTGTTGGCGCTCGAGAGAACCAGTGCCGCCGTGTCGGGATCGTCGTGAGCGCGCTGGATCGTCCGGGCGAGAGAGCCCATCAGCCCAGGGCCAATGGCATTCGTCACCCCATGGTGCATCTCGGCAACGACGACTCCGTCGTGGCGTCGGAGGGCCAGATCCGGTTCTTCCAAAGGGTCCTCCAGTCGAGGGCGCCTCAGCGGTCGCCGTAGCCGTCGGGATGGGTGCTGTGCCAGGCCCAGGCGCTGGCCACGATGTCATCCAGATCGGGATGTTGAGGCTTCCACCCCAGCTCACGGCGGATCTTCTCGGAGGAAGCGACCAGTCGGGGGGGATCGCCGGGGCGGCGTGGAGTTTCCCTCTCGGGGATCGGGTGTCCCGTGACGCGCCGGGCGGACTGGATCACCTGCCTCACCGAGTAGCCGGATCCGTTGCCCAGGTTGTAGATCAGACAGTCGTGGCTTTCGAGGCCGGCCAGGGCCAGGAGATGGGCGGAGACCAGGTCGGAGATGTGGATGTAGTCGCGGATGCAGGTGCCGTCGGGGGTGGGATAGTCGGCGCCGAAGATGCGAGCCTCGGACGACCTCCCGAGCGCCACACGCAGGACGAGGGGGATGAGATGACTTTCGGGCTGGTGGTCCTCGCCGTGACCGGCAGTCGCCCCGGCGGCGTTGAAGTAGCGGAGGGCGGCGAAGCGAAGCTCAAAGAGGCGGCGATACCAATCGAGCGCCTCTTCCACCGTGCGCTTCGTCTGCCCGTAGACGTTGGCAGGACCGAGAGGGGCCTCCTCGCTGAGGGGCTCGTCGCTTGAGGCATAGACCGCGGCGCTGGAGGATAGGACGAAGCGGCGTACGCCCGCCCGGACGGCGGCCTCGATCAGCCCCAGGGAGAGGACTACGTTGTTGTGGAAATACTTGCCGGGGTCGGTCATGCTCTCGCCGGCCTCGATGAAGGAGGCGAAATGCAGCACGGCGTCGAAAGGCTCAGAGGCGAGGGCCGCTTCCAGCGTCGGGCGGTCGGCCAGATCGGCGTGGACAAAACGGGCCTCGGGTGGGACGGCGGCGCGGTGGCCGGTCGCGAGCGAATCATAGACGGTGAGGCGATGGCCGGCCTGGAGGAGCTCCCGGGCGGCCGCCGAGCCGATGTAGCCAGCGCCCCCTGTCAGGAGAATGTTCATGCGGTCCTCATGTTCCCAAGATCGATCGGTGATCGGTTACTCGGTAGTCGGTTTCTCGGTGGATGGGTCCGATCGCCGATCACTGATCACCGATCACCGACCACCGATCGCGACGACCTACCCATCCAGCAGGGTCAGCCTCGCCAGGGAGGCTGCCAGCCGCTTGGCGCCGACGTCTTCGAACTCGATCGTGACCTCTTCGTCGTCGTTGGCCAGGCGCGATTCCAGGACGATGCCCTCACCGAAGGCCGGATGCCGGACGCGCATTCCGGCGCGGTAGCGAGCTGTCCGCGCGGTCGGCCGAGGCTCCCAACGCGTCTGGCGTTCGTAGGTGGCCTCGGCGCGCGTGCGCCGACCGACGAAATCGCCGGCGATGAGATCGGGCGGGATATCTTCGAGGAAGCGCGAGGGCTCGGTGACGCCGGAGGTGCCGAACTGGGAGCGGCGGAAGGCGCGCACCAGGTGCAGGCGGTCCTTGGCCCGCGTGATCCCGACGTAGAAGAGACGGCGCTCCTCGGCCATCGCCTCGGCGTCGGGAAAAGAGCGCTGGTGGGGAAAGACGCCGTCGTCGAGGCCGAGAATGAAGACGACCGGAAACTCCAGTCCCTTGGCCGAATGCAGGGTGAGGAGGGTCGGCGCGTTGAGCGAATCGGTCAGCGTGTCCTGATCGGACACCAGAGCGACCTGCTCGAGGAAGGAGGTGAGGCCCACGCCGGTGAACTCCAGGGCGGCATTGCGCAGCTCCAGGACATTCTCCCAACGCTCGGCCCCCTCCTCCGTGCCGTCGTCGAGATAGGCCTGGTAGCCGACATCCGCCAGGACCCGGTCGAAGAGCTGCGGTAGGAGCATTTTCTCGCGCGCGTCGACCCAGGCGGCCAGGGCCTGACCGAACGACCGGAGCGAAGCCGCAGTCCGGCCGGCAAAGGCGCCGGCATGCTCCGAGCGGTCCCCTTGGGCGAGGTCGAGGATCAAGCGGCCGGGCGGAAGGGAGGCCCGCTCGGCCACGAAGAACAACGTTTCCACCGCCTTGTCGCCGAGGCCGCGCGGCGGGGTGTTGAGGACGCGCAGCAGGCTCACCTGGTCGTCGGGGTTCTGGATCAGGCGAAGGTAGGCGATCAGGTCTTTCACCTCGCGCCGACCGTAAAAGCGCTGGGCGCCGACCAGGCGGTAGGGCAAGCCGGCCTGGAAGAAGGCTTCCTCAAGCGCGCGCGACTGTGCGTTGGTCCGGTACATCACGGTGCAATCGCCGGGCTCGGCCTCTCCTGCAAGGGTGAGGCCGGCGATGGTGTCCACGACGTAACGAGCCTCGTCCGCTTCGTCGTAGGCCTCGTGGTAGGTGATCAGGAGGCCGGAGCCGCGATCGGTGAAGAGGCTCTTACGGTGCCGGCCGGATTGCCGGTCGATGACGGCCATGGCGGCGTCGAGGATGATCTGGGTGGAGCGGTAGTTCTGCTCGAGCAGGATGACGCGGGCCTCGGGGTAATCCTTTTCGAATCGCTGCACGTTGCGGTAGTCGGCGCCACGCCAGCGGTAGATCGATTGATCCGGGTCGCCGACGACGAAGAGATCGGGCTCCGGCCGCGCCAGCAGGCGCAGGAGCTCATACTGCGCGGTGTTGGTGTCTTGAAACTCGTCGACAAGGAGGTGGGCATAGCGCCGCTGGTAGGCAGCCCGCACCTCCGACTGCTCGCGCAGCAGGCGGACCGTCCAGAGGAGGAGATCGTCGAAATCGAGCGCGTTGTTCTCCAGGAGCAGGCGCTGATAGCGCTCGTAGGCCCGGCGGGTGATCTCGCCGAAGTACGACCCGCCGGTGACCGCGGACGGCTCAAGGAGCTCGTTCTTGGCCGAGGAGATCGCTCCCAACACCTTGCCCGGCTGGACCTGCTTCGGGTCGAGGTTGAGGGCCTTAAGCGCCTGGCGCACCAATGCTTCTTGATCGGACTCATCGAAGATCACGAAGTCGCGGTTGAAGGGAAGGAGGGAGGCCTCGCGGCGGAGGATGCGCGCGCACAGCGCATGGAAGGTGCCGAGGCTCACGCCGGAGAGGGCTCCGCCGAGCAGCGATCCGACGCGGCTGGTCATCTCCCGCGCCGCCTTGTTGGTGAACGTGACGGCCATGATCTCCGCCGGGGAGGCGCCGAGGTGGCGCACCAGATAGGCAAGACGATGGGTGAGGACGCGCGTCTTGCCGGAACCGGGCCCGGCCAAAACGAGCACCGGCCCGGGAGGCGCGGTGACGGCCTGGCGCTGCTGTGGGTTCAGGCCTTCAAGGAGATCCATCGGAAAGAAGCATTCTAACGGCCCCGCGGCGCGGCGGCAAGGAGAACGCGGGCAGCTACGGCCGGCGAGGCCGGAGGTCGAGGTTTGCGTCTGTGGCGAGGAGCCCCGAGAGCGAGCGCGCCCGCAGAGTCATCACCCGGCTGTCGGCAAAGTAGGGAAAGTCGAAGTGCACCTCATCGCCGGCGGATTTGCCGGGGATCGGCATCAAGCGGGCGGTGAGCGGCTTATCGAGGCGGAGGGCCAAAGCGCCCAGGTCGAGGAGAAGCGCGGAGACCTGGCCGACGGTGGTGTCGCCCGGGAGAGGCAGCGTGTCGAGGCCGGTGCCGCAGACGGCTGAGCAGAGGAGGAGATCGGTGGCGGTGAGGCTGCCATCGGCGGCGCGGGCGGCCAGCGTATCGTCTTCGAGCGGAGGCAGCAGCAGGCCGCAGAAACCGGTGCGGAGGAACTGCGCCTGGTCGAGACAATCGGTGAGGAAGGCGGCGGCGGCGACGGTGCCGGCGAGCCCCGCCGCGGGGAGGCCCAAGGATTCCAGCGCCGTGCCGAGCGAGCGGGCGTGCTCGGGATAGGGAGCGAGAGAGAAATCGATTCCCAGGAAGTGGACTTCCCGCTCGGTGGTGACGCGCTGCGTGAAGCGGGTGATGGCGGCGGCGTGAGCCTCGACCATGCTCACCAGGCGCCGGCGGGCCGTTGCCAGGGAGGGGACATCGCGCAGCGCGTCGACGGCGAGCTCGGCGGCTTCGGTGGCCACGGCGAGGGCGGGCGGGCCGCCGCGATGATAGGCGGCGGGGAAGAAGGGCGCGCCGGCGGGCACGTTGGCCAGTGCCGCGAAACGCAGGTTGGCGAAGCCGTCGGGGCTGATCGTCGAAGTATCGCAGATCACCTGGGCGCAGGCGCGTGCCGCGGCGAGGGAGAGGCCGATCTCCGGATCGGCGAAAAGGCCTGAAGCGAAGACGTTCTCGGTCGAGGCCAGCACTTCCGGAATGGCCGCGAATCCGGCTGCGTCGTCCGGAAGGGCAGGGCCGATCGCGGCGTAGTCGATCCCGTGGACAAAGCACTCCGCTTCCAACTGCCGGGCCAGGGCCGCCAGAGCCGAGGCGGGCACGGGCCGGGAGAACTCGGCCGGAGGGGGCGTCGCCAGTCGGAGAGACTGCACCGGGTAGCCGGCCTCGGCCAGCTCCCGTCGAGCCGACGTCAGGCAGGCGGCAAGATCGGAGATCCGCTGGGGGTCGAGCGGCCAGCCCGGGTCGACGAAGCCCGTGAGGGCACGGATGTTCACGGCGAGCCTCTCTGGCGGGCGATTTCAAACAGGATCACGGCGGCGGCGACGGCGGCGTTCAGGGATTCGCTTGCCGGGGAGATCGGGATGTGGGTCCGGTCGGCGGCGAGCTCGCGGGTGAGGGCGCCGGGCCCTCCGGCCTCACTGCCGATGATCACGGCGGAGGGGGCGCGCCAATCCACGGCGTAGTACGGGATTCCGCCTTCGGCCGCCTCGGCGAGCCAGACATGGAGGCCGGCGAGCGCGGCGGCGGCCTCGCCGGCAGCCAGCTTGCGGATAGGGATGTGGAAATGGGCCCCCATCGCCCCGCGAACAACCTTGGGATTGAAGGGGTCGACCGTATCACCGGCGAGGAAGAACGCTTGAGCGCCGGCGGCGAGAGCGGTGCGGAGCGTCGTACCCAGGTTGCCGGGATCCGCCAGCCCATCGGCCACCAGCGCCAGGGTGAGGGCCTGTGGGAATGGGAGATCCGGCCTCTCAACAACGGCGAGCAGGCCGGGGGGTGTGTCGGTGTCGGAGCAGGCTGCCATGACGGACTCGGAGACGAGCTCGACCTCCGCCCCCAGGCGCGCCAGGCTGTTGGCTAGGCCGCGGCCGCGGGCGTCGAGCGTTTCCGTGTGCATCACCAGGCGGGCCGGAACGCCCGCGGCGACGGCTTCCCGCGCCAGACGAATCCCCTCGACGACGAAGAGCCGCTCCTCCTCGCGCGCCTTGCGCTTCAGCTGGAGGGCACGCACCCATTTCACTTTCGGATTGGCTGTGGAGGTGATCATCGGGGAGGGCAGATTTCACCGTGGGCCCCGGCACGTGCATCCGGGGCAGGTGCCGCGGCACGTGCATCCGGGGCAGGTGCCCCGGCACTCCCTGGCACCGCCCGCCACCGTTCGTGCCGCGAAGCCCGGCGGCACGCCGGTGCGAGACGGCACACCTGCCCCGAACCACAGGTGCGGGGGGGCAGGTGTGCGTCCGGGGCAAGTGGAACGCCGAGAGCGCAGAGATTCCTAGTGGCAGGGCGGGTTACCGCGGTCATTCGTTCTGCGCCGGCCAGCGCCGGCGGAGCTCCTCCGCGAAGACGGCGACGGACGGCTCATCGATCAGGGTGATATGGATGTCACGCAGCGAGCTCGTCGGCTGGGAGGCGAGAAAGGAAAGGATCGCCTCAAGGATCACACGGGCGCCGCGCTCTTTGGGGAAACCGAAAATGCCGGTGGAGATGGCGGGCATGGCCAGGCTCTCGAGCTTGTGTTCGCTGGCGAGGGCCAGGGCTCCGGTGACTGCGGCGAGGAGCTTGGCGTCTTCGTCCCCTTCTCCCCAGACGGGCCCGACGGCGTGGATGACGTTGCGGCAAGGGAGGCGGCCGGCGCCGGTGAGGGCCGGCCGGTCGTGCGTGGCGGGGCCATGCTCCCGCACCCAGGCATCACTCTCCACCTGGACTTCCCGCCCGCCGCGGCGCACGATCGCGCCGGCCACGCCGCCGCCGTGAGCGAGGTGGGCGTTGGCGGCGTTGACAATAGCGTCGACGTGCTCCTCGGTGAGATCGCCATAGACAAGGCGGAGCGTGCGCCCCCCCGCGAGGGGCTGCTCCACCACGACGCGTGTCACATTTTCCCTCGAAGGACGTTATCTAGAGGGATTGTAGCATCAACGATGGATCCCGCCTCGGCACCCACGGTCGGTGTGGCGAGGCACAGGGCCCGCCTTTGCCCGTCGTAGGCTTGCGCACAGGGTCGGTGTGCAAGGGGGCTGTAAGGCCCGGGCGAGGCCAGAGGACCTATACTGTGATGGAGAGATGCCGCCGGGCCAATGGCCTGTGTGGGCAAGCTTTGCTGTAGACGGACTTGCCGCCGATCGAGGGGTAAGCCGGGAAGGGGCGCGTTGTCCAGTCTGGCGGGAAAGGATTTGGGGCGCTACCACCTGCTCTCGCAGGTCGGCCGCGGGGGGATGGCCTCGGTATACAAGGCCTACGATCCTCAGGCGGATCGCCTCGTCGCGCTGAAGGTGCTTTCCTCGGAGCTGGCCGGCGAGTCCCGTTTCAGCCGGCGTTTCCGGCGCGAGGCGGAGCTTGTCTCCCAGCTTTCCCATCCGAATATCGTGCCTGTCTGGGATTATGGCGAATCCGACGGCCATGCCTACCTGGTGATGCCATTCATCCGGGTGGGCACCCTGGCCGACCGACTGCGGCGCAGCCGGCTGAGCCTGGAGGAGTGCACCCGGCTTCTCGAGCAGCTATCCGCGGCGCTCGATTTCGCTCACAGCCACGGGGTGGTTCACCGGGACATCAAGCCTTCCAACATTCTGCTCGATCAAGAAGGCAACGCTCTGCTCACCGACTTCGGCCTGGCGCAAATCCAGGACGCCTCGATCAGCCTGACAGGGTCCGCCATGTTGGGGACGCCGTCCTACATCTCGCCGGAGCAGGCGCGGGGCGACGAGGTCGACGGCCGGTCCGACCAATACTCGCTGGGCATCATCCTCTTTGAGCTGGCCACGGGCGACCTCCCATTTGACGCCGAGACGCCGATGGCCGTCGTGATCAAACACATCCAGGAGCCCGTGCCAAGTCCTCGAGCGATCAACCCGCGCGTCCCCGAGACGATTGAGCACGTGATCCTCAAGGCGACGGCTAAGGATCCGAAATACCGGTTCGAGTCGGTCGGCGAGATGAACAAGGCCTTCAAGGCCGCACTGGCCTACGCGGTCGATCCGGCTTCGAACCCTGCGCCGCGCATCGAGCTCCCGCCGCCCGACGTGACCTTGCCGCTCGGCCCGGCACTGGGCAGCCGAGGGTGGAGCCGGCGCCGGCGCCTGGCCTCGTTGGCAGCCCTCCTGCTTCTCTTTCTGGTGTGCGCGTGGGTCTCGCCGGCTCTGGCCCGTTTGCTCCCCGGCGGCGCCTCGGGGACTCCCGTCGCGGGGCTCCCGGTTGGCAGCGAGCCTCAGCTGACGTCGCTGGCGGCCACCATCCAATCTCTCTCCACCCAGATGGCGGCCACCGACGGCTCGCGCCTGAGCGCGGAGGAGATGCAGACGGCCGTTCTTCTCACCCTTACCGCGATCGCTGGGACGCCGCCGGCCGGCGGCCCGACGCCTCAATGGACGTCCACCGTCCTTCCAACCTCTGCCCCTCCATCGAACCCGACCCCGTCGCCCCCCACAGCGACGCGCGTCGAGATCACCCAGCCCGGCTCCGACCCCACCCAGCCATCGCTCCCTGTCTGGACGTCGACTCCGCCCCCAACCACCGAAACGATCCCTCTGTCCGGAGCGCCAAGTGCCACGCCAACTGCTTCCCTGACCTCGGCACCAACCCCGACATCCACCTCGGCTCTGCCCCCGGCGCCTTCGGCGACCCCGGACGTCTGCGCGAACACGGTGCTCTCAGCCGATGGGGTCCAGGGGAGGGAGGCCCGCTGGGTGGTGACGAACCAGGGCGCGGCAACGATCACCATCAGCGCACTGCATCTGGACTGGCCATCCGCAAACGATGATCTCGACCGCGTCGAGTTGCGAGACGACACCATCTGGGATCGTGGGGACCATTCACCGCCGACGGACATCACAGGAAGTTGGCGTTCCGGGGCCAGCCGCAGCATCGCCGCGGGCGAAACGGCCAGGCTCGACTTCCGGTTCAACCGGGATGCCGCAAGCGGGGGCTACTCGCTCAGCATCACACTGAACGGAGTGTGTTCGGTAAGCGGCGGGCAGTAGCGGCGGCCCCGCTCAATGTCGGGCAGCGTTTCTTACTGATTGCCACGCGGACCCGTCTGCCCGTGTGGGCCTGCGACAGTGTCGTTCGGAAGAGTACTGTGAGGGAGAACAGGGCGAAAAGCTCCCGGGGCCGACAAGGCCCCGGGAGCTTGGCTTTGGGTTAGGAGAACGCCTCAGCCTTTGGCCATCTGGACGACGACGGAGAAGGCCTGTGGCTCACGGACTGCGAGATCGGCGAGCATCTTCCGGTTGAGGCGGAT
>Ga0209751_10004436_pt1 | contig 13446 bp, 15 predicted proteins | sample RifCSP13_1_FD_184019 | JGI IMG/M metagenome (GOLD analysis project Ga0209751, IMG submission 184019) | Soil microbial communities from Rifle, Colorado - Rifle CSP2_sed 13_1 (SPAdes) (version 2) | ecosystem: Environmental > Terrestrial > Deep subsurface > Rock core/Sediment | place: Rifle... | reverse complement strand
ATAAACGTGTTTTATATTGGTCGTCTTGCCGGAAAGACCGGGACCATAGTACACGATCTTTGCGTTTATTTCTCTTGAGGTATAGTTGAATAATGCCATAAATAATATAGAGACCCTTCGTTATACTCAGGGTAACTGCGGCCATAAAGATGTTAAGCTTTAATGATGGCCGCAGTTATTCTTACAAAAAAAAGGAGGGGTGTCAACTTAACTTGCGGGACCGGCAGGAAATGGCCTTAACAAGCGACACAACCGTACAATTTACCGGAACCGGGACGCCCAGCCTCCCCCCCTCTCTGCATACATAACCATTAAAGTAGTCAATCTCTGTAGGCTTTCCTCTCACAAAATCCTCGTACATGGAGGTATGGAAACCGCGCAACTTCTGTGTGACGGCAATATGTTCATCCATCAGATCTGCTGAAAGCATAATCCCCCTCCTCTCTGCCACAGATCTGATCTCGTTAAACAGACCATAGGCAATCTCTACGGCATCCTTTGAATCCAGAATATAGTCAATCGGACCATTAAGAATGACGGTGAGGGGATTAAATACGGCATTCCAGCATAGCTTCTGCCACTTTGCCTTATAGATATCACGGGAGGGTTTTGCCGGTACACCTGCATCTTTAAATATCCTGACGACAGTCTGCAGCCGCTCACTCTCACTCCCGTCAAGCTCTCCAATGCTTAAAGACCCGGCCCCCTGATGCAAGATCACCCCCGGCTCTTCTGACTTAACCCCTATGAAGGCGATTCCCCCCAGGACATGAGCGTGGGGAAACCGCTTCAGGATATCTTCTTCGCTGTCAACCCCGTTTTGCAGGGGAAGGATGATGCTGTCTTCTTTAATGACAGGCTGAAGGGAATTGAGAACGGATTCTGTATCATACCGCTTGACCGCGATGATGATGAGGTCACAGGGGGACAGCTCTGCCGGACTTGCAGATACCCTGGGGTGGATTGTCCATACCTCACCCCTGGTCTTTACGATCAGCCCTTTTCTTTGAATGACTGGAAGACTTTTTGGGGTAACAAGATAAGAAACTTGCAGCCCGGCCCTCGCCAAACAAGCGCCATAATAGCCGCCCACCGCCCCGCTGCCCACGATCAAAATGTTCATCCATCCGCCCCGTCAATTTGCTCCGTCAATTTGCTTCATTTGGCTGCCTCATTTGGCCGACACATTCTATCATAACAGCATCATATTATGTATTCCATTTTTTTTCCGAAAATAGGTGTGCAATACAGGATATGCAGGTTTAGCTCCTACCAGAAAAGCAGGGACGCCATTCTGGCAGAAAAGATCTTCAACTCACTCATCACAAATGAACAGTACAGTCAGTGACAATGTCAGGTTTGTTGAACGCCGTGAATGGCACCTCTGGCTCTTAGCCCTCGTCCTTATCTTTATCTTAAGCACGATTACAATAGGAACCTATTTCTTCATCTTAGATGAGGCCTATCAGAATTTTAATTTAGTGCGTTCTATGGCCAACAGGGCGCTGGGTGGACTCTGTGTCCTGATATTTCTCTTCTGCGCCTATGTGGTCAACACCCGCCGCATACTGGGAAAGATGCGGGACACCCTGGAATACCAGGCCATCCGCGATAACCTGACCGACCTCTACAATCGCCGGTATTTTAAAGACCGGCTGGATCAGGAAATTGCCCGGGCAGATCAGAATAAGTACCTCATGGCCATTCTGATTTGTGATATTGATCACTTTAAGTCAATTAATGACTCCTGGGGGCATCAGGTTGGAGATGAGATGCTCAAAGCAGTAGCTCAGGTCATTAAAGAGGCTACCCGTGGTATGGACCTGGTCGCCCGGTGGGGAGGGGATGAGATTGTAGTGGCCCTGGCCAACACAACACGGGAAGGTGTTTCTATTGCTACAGAACGTATTCGAAAGGGTGTCCGGAGGATTGGGGAGAAGGCGCTTATCGATCTGGACCTCAGCATGGGCGTTGCCCTTTTTCCAGAGCATGGAACTCATTCCGATGATTTGTTGCACCTGGCAGACCGGGCGCTCCATATCTCAAAAAAGAGTGGAGAAAAGGTCCATGTAGGTGAAGAGGAATATCATATCGATGAAAAATCTGTCAAGCTGGTGTTTCAGCCGATCATTGCTGTGCGCTCCAACAGGGTCTTTGGTTATGAGGCCTTAGGCCGTGACCCCCAGGGTAAGTTAAATATTCTTGAACTTTTCAAAAGATATCAGGCCATTGGGAAGCTTGACGACCTGAAGTCTCTCTGCTTTAAGATGACACTCAATACTGCAAGCAAGGCTGGATTAGAAAAATTGTTTATCAATGTTGATTTTAATATCCTCAGAAACATGAAAGAGATCTCCAAACCCCTGAATATGGAGGTGATATTGGAGATCTCAGAAAAGGAGGTGTTGGATGATGTGGAAAACCAGTTAAAGATTGCCCAGAGGTGGCGTGCCAATGGATTCAAATTTGCTATCGATGATTTTGGCGCCGGTTTTATCTCCCTTCCTTTTATTGCGCAACTAATACCTGAATATATCAAAATAGACCGGTCTACTGTCTTACAGTCCGTATCCTCCCTGCAGTTCAGAGAGTTTCTAAAGGACCTTATCCAGGCCATGAGCAACTATTCAACCGAAGGGATCATCGCAGAAGGGATTGAGACAGAACAGGAATTAGAAGTCGTTAAGGAGTTAGGCCTGGACCTCGTCCAGGGATTCCTATTAGGAAGGCCCCATGAACTGGCATAAATCAAAGTTCATTATCTCTCCTCTAATCTTACTCTAATCTTCACATCTGCATAATGTTTTCATGAGAAAACTGAGTGCAGGGTCTGTGGCAGCAACAACCATAACAGACCGATCAACGATCGTCCATATCCTGAATGTCATTAAATCCATCCAACAGTCTGAAGGTCATTTAAACTGTTATGGAACCATCGTGAATAATCACTGTGACGATAGCGCCTGCCTGTGGAAGAGTGACTGCCTTAACAGCTCCAAGAAGAAAACAGCATCATAGTCCTTCTGACCTTCTTAGTAACTTGACTTAAAAAGACATTAGGTGTTAACTATACGATGCGAGAGAAAAGGAGGGATACAACAGTGTTTATCAGAAATATCATGACAGCGGGTGTTATCGTGGGTGTTCTTTTTAGTGTTGCCCTTACAGGATGCGGAACGGATGGTGAAACAGGGACGCTGAGTCTCAGGATTACAGATGCCCCCTATCCTTTGGACCTTATAGCCGAAGCAAAGGTGACTATTGAGAAGGTGGAGGTCCATGTATCAGACAGTCCCACAGAGGACTCAGGATTCATAACAATCCCCCTGGATGCCCCCAGGACCTTTAACCTGCTTGATCTTAGGGGTGGTGTTACAGAAAGCCTTGTCAACGCCAAGCTCTCAGAGGGGACGTATGGACAGATCAGGCTCGTTGTTAGTTCCGGTTATATAAAGCTCAATGATGATAGGGAGTTTAATCTTGATGTGCCAAGCGGGAGTCAATCCGGGATTAAGATCTTCCCAAACCCACCCATCACTGTAACCGGGGGGCTGACGACTGAACTCGTCCTTGATTTTGACGTGGGGCAATCCTTTCTCCCCATCCCTGCCGCCCCTAAAAAGGTCGAGGAAATCAATGAATTTAAGTTCAAGCCTGTCATCCGGGTGGTGAATAGCACGTCTACGGGAAGCATCTCAGGAAGCGTCACCAATCAGAATGATGCGTCTCCTATCGAAGACGCGACCTTAGCAGCCTTTGAAGGGACTGTAGAAATCGCAAGCACGTCCAGCAAATCAGATGGGAGCTATCTCCTGTCTGGCCTGCCGGCAGGGACCTACGACATAACCGCATCACATAGTGAATTCACAAACAGCACCAGAACTGTTACAGTAGATGCAGGCAATGAAACAGGGGAAACCAATTTTAGCCTGACCCCGCAGCCATGACCTGGGTCAGGCCCTGTAATATCAAGACCCGCCGGTCTCGTAATCCACAACCCGGCGTTCTGAACACACCTTTTCTATAAAGTCCACAACCTTCGCATGCTCCGGGTGTTTTCTGTAGACCTCAAGGGCCGGCATATCCTCAAACTCTGAATAGAGCACGACATCAGAAGCGCTCTCAGACCTCCCCTGGTTCATCCCCACTTCTAAAGACCCGACCTCGGGAATCTTCCCTTTCAGGGATTCGAGGAGGACCTTAAGCCTCGCCGCATTCTCTTCTTTACTGCGGCCTTCTGCAGACTCCCTGAGCCTGAACATCACAATATGTTTCAGCATGTTAAATGCCTCAAGGGGGATTTTCTTGTTTGATTCTATTGGTGTCCCCAGGGGGATTTGAACCCCCGTTTGCGCCGTGAAAGGGCGACGTCCTGGGCCGAGCTAGACGATGGGGACATGATATGATGAGCCGCGATGGATTCGAACCATCGACACCCGCCTTAAAAGGGCGGTGCTCTACCAACTGAGCTAGCGGCCCGTAATTTTAACTAAAGAAATATATTATTATCATCTCACAACCTTCCCTGTCAACCTCTTTTATCTGTTTTATCATAAATTTCTGTTGACATGCCCCGCAAAATTCACTAAAATCTAATTTTCTGTTAGATATTAAATTAATAAGCAGTGAACAGAAGTAAGTGATGTTCTTTTTATAATTCCTCATCCTTTTAAAAACCCGTAATCTATATCTATCTTCATTAAGAGAACAGAAAGGAGAACAACAACATGGGAGCAAATCTTACTCAAAAAATTATAAAGGAGCATATGGTCTCCGGGAGTATGGAGGCGGGCAAACCTATCTCCATCCGTATAGCCCAGACACTGACCCAGGATGCCACAGGGACTATGGCCTATCTTCAATTTGAGGCGCTTGGGATCCCAAAGGTAAAGACAGATCTGTCGGTAAGCTACGTGGACCACAACATGCTCCAGACAGACTTCATGAATGCAGACGACCATCAATTCCTTCAGACCTTAGCCTCCAAGTTTGGCATCTATTTCTCACGGCCGGGCAATGGGATATGCCATCAGGTGCACCTGGAGAGGTTCGGGGTCCCCGGGAAGACCCTCCTGGGATCAGACAGCCACACCCCTACCTCTGGAGGGATCGGCATGATCGCAATAGGCGCTGGCGGTCTGGATGTCGCCCTTGCCATGGGAGGCGAAGCCTTTAACCTCAGTATGCCAAAGGTCGTCAATGTTAAATTAAACGGCAGGCTGCAGCCCTTTGTCTCTGCAAAAGACATCATCCTTGAACTGTTGAGGAGACTCACAGTTAAGGGGGGTGTAGGTAAGATTTTTGAGTATACAGGCGACGGGATAAAGGCCCTCTCGGTGCCGGAGCGCGCCACAATCACCAATATGGGTGCAGAACTTGGGGCTACAACGTCCGTATTTCCGAGTGACGAAGTCACTAAGGCCTACCTCAAGGCCCAGGGAAGAGAGAATGTGTGGAAGGCGCTGGGGCCTGACGCTGATGCCTCTTATGATGAGGTGATCGAGATCAATCTCAATGAACTTGAACCCCTCATTGCAAAACCGCACATGCCGGATCAGGTGGTTAAGGTAAAGGATGTTGCCGGAACCCCTGTCCAGCAGGTGGCTATCGGTTCATGCACCAACTCGTCTTATAAAGACATCATGACCGTGGCTGCCATGCTGAAAGGAAAGAGCGTGCATCCCAGTGTAAGCCTCGGATTCTCTCCAGGTTCAAGGCAAGTGCTTAACATGATCTCCCAGGCAGGCGCCCTGACAGACCTGATCGCGTCAGGCGCAAGGCTTCTCGAGAGCGCATGCGGTCCCTGCATCGGGATGGGCTTTGCACCGCCGACAGACGCAGTCACGATCCGCACCTTCAACAGAAACTTTGAAGGCCGGAGCGGGACAAAGGACGCCAAGGTATACCTCGCCAGCCCGGAGGTCGCGGCGGCCTGTGCCATCACCGGTAAAATTACAGATCCCAGGGACCTCGGCATGAAGCCAATCAACATCGCCATGCCGGAGAAATTCCTCATTGACGACTCTATGATCATAGCCCCTTCCAGGGAACCGGAAAAAGTGGAGATATTACGGGGGCCGAATATAAAACCCCTCCCTACAAAGGCCGCCATGCCGGATGTGCTGACAGGCAAGGTGCTTATCAAGGTCGGCGACAATATCACCACAGACCACATTATGCCGGCAGGCGCAAAGGTCCTTCCTCTCCGGTCAAACGTACCCGCCATCTCTGAGTATGTCTTTGAGCGGGTCGACAACACCTTCCCAAAAAGGGCAAAGGAGTGGGGAGGAGGGGTAATTATTGGCGGTACAAACTATGGACAGGGCTCCAGCAGGGAACATGCCGCACTGGCCCCGATGTACCTTGGGGTAACGGCCGTGATCACAAAGAACTTTGCAAGAATACATCTTGCCAATCTTGTAAACTTCGGAATCCTCCCCCTGACATTTGTCAATGAAGCTGATTATGAGCTCTTTGAACAAGGGGATGAAATCGAGCTAAATGTTAAGGGACTGGACGGCAAGACCCTCGTGCTCAGGAATAAAACCAAAGGGAAAGAGGTCTCTGTCACGACACCTCTTTCGCCCAGGGATATAGAGGTAGTCAGGGCAGGGGGCTCGCTGGCCCATGTAAAATTAAAGGCTAAGCAGGTATAGTTCAGAAGGTCTACAGGGGGGCCGCCCTCCAAACCTGCGTAATTCAGACACCATAAATATTTTCACACTATTACCAGCACAACAACAATTCATCCAGAGAGGGTAACAGTTGTAACAGAATTTACGCAGTGTGTCTTCTTTACACAAACCAAGAGCTTCTTACTGCATAGGACCAACATGACACATAATCTTAAAATTATTAAATAAGATCAGTAGGTTAGATAATATGTCCGGCGTCATACCCTTCCCCGCGGGCTTGTGGCATATTTAATGCAAATCCATTATAATCAGAGACCGTTATGGAGGGATCAGAAATGAACGAAATTGTACGGACTTATATTTTGAGCCTTGAGATGCGGTTGCCCCCACAAGACACGATGGCCCTTATACACAAAATAGTAGGCACTTACAGGGGATTGCCTTTTTATATTCAGCCGTTTACAGGAAACGCATAAGGAGATTGCTTTCTCCTGCAAGGAGTTATAAAGATGGACAAAATAGAAGAGACACTTAACCTGAGCCCTTTCTTCAAGGCCCTTTCGCAAGAAGAAAAAACTGCCCTCGTCCAAAAACTCCTCGCTGACTTTGGTCATTCTTCTGAGGAGACTAACGAAGATAATCCCCCTCTCCTTTCATAAAAGAACCTTTCTTTTGTAAGAAAAACAGCGTATAATTCTCCCGAATATTTTAAAAACCTTCCTGTGAAGGATTTACCTCATGGTCGTGAAGAGAGATTTCCTGAAAAGTCTGCCGATCTTTTCCTCACTCCCGGACTCTATCCTGGATAAGTTGACTGACAGAGCGGAAGAATTCACCTATAAAAACGGTGAGTATATATTCTATGAAGGAGACTCCCCTGACTGGCTGTGCATCGTTAAGGAGGGGAATGTCAAGGCAGTCAAATATCTTGAAGATGGCAAAGAGATCATCCTGCATGTGTTTATGCCAGGTGACATCTTTGGGGAATTGGCCATCCTTGACAGGCGTCCCTACCCTGCATCTGCTCAATCTATGGGGCACACGAAGATACTCAAGCTTCACTATACCCACTGCCGGGATATCTGTGAGGATGCGCCGGAGGTCAGGACGAGGCTTATACAGAGTATGGGAGAAAAGCAGAGGGGATTTGTAGATCGCCTCGAAACGGCCATGACAACCCGAGTAGAGAAAAGGATTGCGCATATGCTCCTGAAGCTGGCCGGTGCAAGTGACTCTAAAGGGGGCACAAACATCAATCTGCACCTTACAAGGAAAGACATCGCAAACATGGTCGGCACGACCATAGAGACCACCATCCGGATCATGAGCAGGCTTCAGAAGGAAGGCATTATCGAAGGCACCAAGGAGGGGATCACGATACTGCGGCCAGACCTCCTCCGGGAGAAGGGGGGAGAGCACGAGTAATCCTATAGACCGGAGAAACAGACCAGGAGTATGATTTATATCATTGCCCCCAGGTAGTCCATCTATTATCCTCTATCCTCAGGAGGGTACGCATAATGTCACTACCAGCAAAAATCACGAAGGAGATGACCGTAAACCAGGTGTTAAAATTATACCCTGCCACCATAGGGATATTAAATCAATTTAACATAGATTCCTGCTGTGGAGGAAACAGGAGCCTTGAACAGGCCTCAAAAGAGGATAAGGCCGCGTTAGAAGACCTGCTGTCAAAGCTCAATAGTGCCGTCAGCAGATAATATTTATAAACCGAGAGAGGAGACTAAAATGCCGGCAGGAAACAAGGTTGTAGAGCTCGATGTAAGAATCATCCCCCCAAGGGATAAACACCCCAGGATATTCCAGACCTTTGATTCACTGAATCCAGGGGAGATCCTGCTGATTATCAATGATCATGACCCGAGACCACTCAAATATCAGTTTGAATTTGAGAGGCCTGGCAAGTACGGCTGGAAATATCTCGAAGAAGGTCCGGAGGTTTGGAAAGTAGAGATCGCAAGACTATAGAAGGAGAGGAGAAAATAATGACTGCAACCCAGAAGGATTTCTTAAAGGGAAAGATGGTGGATCTGGATGTGAGGCAAGAGGTCGAGTCAGGCAGTGACCCATTCAAGTCCATCATGACAGCAATCAGCAATCTCAAAGAAGGCGAGGGATTACATCTGATTAATATATTTGAACCGATACCGCTGTACACCGTTATGAAAATGAAGGGGTTTGACCATTCGACAGAGTGCACAGACGGGGTATGGCACATCTACTTCTTTAAAGAAACGGGAGCTCCGGCTCCGCAGGCAGACCCATCCGGGAGCGCAGGGCCCCGGACCATCGAGATTGACGTCCGTGGACTTGAACCGCCTGAACCGATGGTCAGAATCATCGAGACCCTTCCTCAGGTGGGGCAAGGCAGCGTGCTCCTTGTACATCACCACCGTGAACCCGTGATGCTTTATGATAAGCTCGAACACCTTGGCTATGAGGCCGCTGCAGAAAAGGTATCTGAAGGATACTATAAGGTGAGGATTACCAGGAAGGGTTAAAGGTTCAACACATAAATGAGCACCCCATTATCGGGAAATCTAACAACCCCTTATACGCCCCCGTTTAAGGTGGTACGACAATATTTCATCGTCGCTACAATCGTCTTCATCCTCTTAAACGGCCTGATGCTCTTTAGCTACCAATATATTCAGGGTTATCATTTCCAGCCCCGGCTCTTAGCTTTTGTCCATATAGGGGTCCTTGGCTGGGCCACCCTGATCATCATGGGAGCCATGACCCAGCTTGTGCCCGTTATCCTGGAGACCTCCCTCTGCAGTGTCAGGCTATCACAGTGGGGGTTGTGGTTATATCTGGCAGGCGTCGCCGGGATTACGGCTCATTTCTGGCTGCTGGCCGGGGGAGCTGGAGGCATGGCCTCAGTGGCCATTATCGCCTTTCTGGCCATTATCCTCTTTGCGGCCAATATCGGGCTTACCTTGCGTAAGGTCAAGGCTATAAACATCACGGTGGTCCATATTATTGCTGCGATCCTCTATCTGGCCAGCGTGGCTACATTAGGCCTCCTCCTTGGACTGAATCTCACTTTTCCCTTCCTTAGAGGAAATCACCTGGACTATCTCGCACTGCACGCTGCCATTGGTTTTGGAGGCTGGTTCTCTATGGTTATTATGGGGGTCTCCTATAAACTCCTCCCGATGTTCTCCCTCTCTTACACGTACCGCACATGGCCTGGATGGACGGCATTTGGGCTTGTCAATGTCGGCATCCTGGGAATTGTCATCGAATTTATTCTGGGAAACCCCTTCTATAGCGCTGTCCTGATCGCGGCAGGTCTCTTCATGTTTTCCTATCAGGTATGGCTCATCATGGCAGCAAGGATGAGAAAAACGTTAGATCTCGGTCTGCGTCACACCATGCTTGCCTATGGTTACATACCCATTACGGCGCTCCTCGGGCTCTATATTGCACTCAGTCATGGGATACCTGTTATCCGGCAGCGTGTGGTATTGATATTTGGTTTTGCCGTGATATTTGGCTGCATTACCTTCCTGGTCATCGGGATGATGTATAAGATCGTCCCCTTCCTCGTCTGGTTCCATAAATACAGTGACCAGATAGGAAAGGAGAAGGTCCCCTTGCTAAAAGACATGTTTTCCGAGAGGATTGGTAATGTACAGTTCTGGCTGAGTAATATCGGGGTACCGGGTGTGATGGCAGGCCTTTTCATAGAAAATCAGATGATCGTAGCCATCGGGTTAACGATCACATTCATCTCTTCACTCTTATTCGGATATAATATGTTTACAATCTTCACAAAAAGGCCGGGATAACATGGTATCAGAAAAACTCATACTAACCGCATTAAAGCACGTCTTAGACCCTGAGATCGGAGTGAATATAGTAGACCTCGGCCTGGTCTATGAGGTCAAGGTGGAGAACGGCGACGTTTATATTCAGATGACTATGACCACCCCAGGCTGCCCCCTGCACGAGAGCATATCCAAAGGGGCTGAAGAGGCCGTAAGACAGCTCCCCGGGGTAGAGAGTGTCAAGGTTGATCTGGTGTGGGAACCGGCATGGACCCCGGAGAGGATGAGCGACTGGGCCAGAAAACAGTTGGGCTGGAAATAGAAGATTTTACACCGCTGACAAAACCTGTTATATTTCCGCTTAGAAATCACCGATAAAACACACAGCCAAAAGTCACAACATCAAGTCATCTCACCCAAAGATAGAAGTAAAACCTTAATAAGGGAGGGTCCATGAAAAAGCAAAGTTACATTCTGGCAATTTTGTTCTTCTTCACCCTGGTTACCTCATTAGCCTTACCCAAAGAGACCAAGGCAATCCCGGCATTTGCACGGCAGACAGGCATGGCCTGCTCGACCTGCCACTTCCAGCACTTTCCTGCATTGAACGCGTTTGGCCGCTACTTCAAGGCAGGGGGCTATACCATGGTGGGAGGGCAGAGCATGATAGAGGGGGATATGCTCTCTCTGCCAAGCACCCTTAATGCTTCTATAGTATTGAAGGTACGGTATCAAAAAACCAACGGAGATGGCGAAATAAAAACAACAACAACCTATGCGTTAGACCCCGACGATGGATCAATAGACCCTACGACATCGACTGTTGATACAGGTAAGACTGGGACCAATAAAGGAGAGTTGCAATTCCCTGATGAGGCCGCCCTCTTTCTCGGTGGTCGTATCGGTGAACATATGGGATTTGCCTATGAGATGGGGCTCAACGGCGAGGGTTTCGACAACTTCACCTCCTTTAAGATGCCCTTTGTTTATGACGTTATGGGGGCAAAGGTGAGTTTGATCCCCTTTAATACGGATGGCCTCGGGGCCGCTTTTGGTTTTGAGCTCCTGAACACGGGAGCCGTGCGGAATGTCCGGACGATAGAACACCGGAATGATATCTCTGCCCAGCAATACATTGGGACTGATGGGGCCGCAGAAGGGATCGCCTTTGTGGCCGCCAATAACATGGGCTTTATCAACTACAGCCTTTGGGTCCCTTCCCATACAGCCACGGATATAGGACCCTCATCTCACTATCTCCGCATTGCCGCGACTCCAACAGTGAGCGGGTGGGACCTTGGCGGGGGTGTCCAGTGGTGGGGTGGAACAACTTCGATAGGAACATGTGTAGTAGACCCGCCGGGTTGTTATGATGAAGACCATCCCGATAATGATTACAAGACCCATGCATTGGCGATAGATGCACAGGCACAAGGGGCTGTGATGTCTAAGCCCCTGGGGGTTTATATCAGCTATGGAAATGCAGAAAAGTCCAAGGCTGGAGAAACAAAAAACTTCTTTAACTCCAATGCAGATGACAAGACAGCCCTATCAATCAGTGCAGAGCTGGGGGTTATCCCGAACAAGGCAACCGTGGCCCTCGGCTATAGGACAGCCGATACAGGGGCGGCATCAGACAACAAAGATAATGCCTTCGTCCTCGGGGCCACCTATCAGTTTGCACAAAATGTCCAGCTTCAGCTTAACCACTCCAGCTACGGCGGCAGCAAATATGATACAACCCCGGCAGACGGGGACCAACTCACCACGTTAATGCTCTTTACAGCGTTTTAAATCAGAAAGTGCAGGGAAAAAACAAAGGGGACAGAATTTGATTCTGTCCCCTTTGTTTTTTCCGGCTCATCATGGAAGTGAGTGGTTAAATTTCCTGTCCCACCTTTTCTTACTTCTGACTTCTTACTTCTAATCTATTTCCTCTTGATTGTCTTTTCTATCTCCGCCACAATATGCAAAGACGTTAATCCATATTTCTTAAAAAGCTCTTCTGGAAGGCCGGACTCGGCATAGGTATCCCGAAGTCCAATAAAACCCATGGGGACAGGGGAGTTCTCCGCTGCCACCTGCGCCACTGCGGCGCCAAGCCCCCCGGATAGGAGGTGCTCCTCTGCCACGACAATAGCGCCCGTAGTCCGGGCGGATTGTATAATTGCATCCACATCAACAGGCTTCACTGTATGCATATCTACGACCCTGACATCAATACCTTTCTCGCTGCACTGACAGGCCGCCTCCATAGCCTCCTGCACCAGGAGCCCATTGGCGATCACCGTAATATCCCTCCCCTCCCGAAGGATATTTGCCTTCCCGATCTCAAACCGCACCCCCGGCTGATAGACGATCGGGGCCTTGGGCCTCCCTGTCCGTATATACACAGGCCCTGCATGTTCAGCAGCTAATCTGACGAGCGCCCTTGTGGCAATCTCATCCGCAGGGACCATGACCACAAACCCGGGGAGGGCGCAGGCTAAGGCAATATCCTCCACACCCATCTGAGATGCCCCGTCTTCGCCGATGCTGATGCCCCCATGAGAGCCAACGAGCTTCACATTAAGATGCGGATTGGCCACACTCATACGGAGCTGATCAAAGGTCTTACACATGAGGAAGGAGGCAAAACTTGAAGCAAAGGGGATCTTGCCGCATGTGGCAAGCCCGGCGGCAGTGGAGACCATATTGGCCTCTGCAATCCCCATATTAAAGAATCTATCTTTAAACTCCTTAGCAAACAAGGCACTCTTCGTTGATTTCGAGAGATCCGCATCAAGGACGACGATGTTGGGGTTCTCCTTACCAAGCTCTACAAGGGTCTTCCCATAGGCATCCCTGGTAGCCATTCCATAGACCCGTTTACAAGACATATATGCTTACCTCTAAAGTTAACTCAGCTCCCTCAACGCCAATTCCTTCTGCTCTGCTGTTGGGGCCATTCCATGAAACTCCACGTTGTTCTCCATGAAGGAAACACCCTTACCTTTGACCGTCCGGGCTATGATCAC
>Ga0209751_10004434_pt1 | contig 13448 bp, 13 predicted proteins | sample RifCSP13_1_FD_184019 | JGI IMG/M metagenome (GOLD analysis project Ga0209751, IMG submission 184019) | Soil microbial communities from Rifle, Colorado - Rifle CSP2_sed 13_1 (SPAdes) (version 2) | ecosystem: Environmental > Terrestrial > Deep subsurface > Rock core/Sediment | place: Rifle... | reverse complement strand
AGGTTACTCCTATGCAGTCGATTTTCCGCAGAGATTTTTGTTCTTTAATTGCTGCGCTGTTCGTTTTTGTCGTTGGGCCCTCTGGTGCGGCGAACGCTCAGCCGGTAAAGTCGATCGCGTTGCCACACACCATTACGATCGTCTTCCCGTTTGCCGCAGGAGGCGGTGGCGACGTGCAAAGTCGGATCGTAGCACGCTATCTACCGAAATACTTGCCGGGCGCACCTACCTTCATCGTCAAGAACGAGCCCGGCGCAGGGGGGCGAACTGGCGTGCAGACGGTTTACCGATCCAAGCCCGATGGTTCGGTGATGGGTTCAACTTACACTGCCGGTGCGGTGGGCAATCAGGCGATCTTTGGAGATGATGCAGGCTATGATTTCGCCAAATTTGTTCTGTTAACTTCAACCTACCACCAACCTTATACCATTGCCGTCGGCCCTCAGACCCTTTACAAAAGCATAGCGGATCTGAAAAAAGCGGGAAAACCTATCCCCTTCTGTAATGAAGGTGGCAGCTTATCCCTTGCGTATATTGTCATCGCAGCAAAGGAGATGGGCTTCCCGTATCGCTTGATTCCCGGCTACCCAGGCGCTCCAGCGGCTACCGCAGGAATGTTGCGGGGGGACTGCGAGGCCGTATCCTACGGGCTTGAGTTTACCAACAGATACCTGAAAGAAGGGGTGCGCCCGATCGCGGTTCACGGATCGGAGCGGTACGAATTATGGCCTAATGTTCCGACCTCGAAAGAGCAAGGCTATCCGCTTGAGCTTAAGATCGACATGGTTTTCTATTTGCCGCCAGGGAGTTCCGCGGAGTTGGCCGAATTGTTGCGGGATGCGCTGACAAAGCTTTATCAGAACAAAGAGTTCCTAGATGCCATTCGGGCAGCCAAGTTCACTCCCACGTTTGCCGGCACAAAGCAGACGCAGCGATTTGTGTCCGAGCTGACAAAACTCTATTCCAAGTACGCCTCGGAACTCCGGGAGGCGGAGGCGAAAATCAAGTAGTTTGCTAAGCGATGTTTGATGGTATTGGTACTGCCGTCGCGGCTCTCGCTCAGCCCGATGTCGCGGGTATTGTCTTGCTGGCCTCCGTGATTGGGCTGGTGGCGGGGGTATTGCCGGGTCTCGGCAACGTCCAGGCTATGGCGATGGCGCTCCCGTTTACTTTCGGTATGGATCGGGTTAGCGCTATCTATTTTCTCTCCGCGATCTGTGCTTCAGCCACTTTCGGCGGCTCGGTTCCGGCAATCCTGATCAACGTTCCGGGTACTCCGGCGAGCGCAGCCACCACGATTGAGGGCTACCCCATGGCGAAGAGGGGTGAGGGAAACCGCGCGCTGGCCATATCGGCAACGGCTTCGGTTATGGGCGGCCTTGTTGGCATCGGCGTATTGGTTGTGAGCATCCCCTTCGTCAAGTGGGCTGCGCTTTTGTTTGGACCTCCTGAGACCTTCATGCTGGTGCTGCTCGGCCTGATCACCATTGCCTATGCCATTCAGGGTAACATCATCCGCGGGCTGGCAATCTCGGGCATCGGTGTTCTTCTCTCGCTCATTGGGTATGCTTCCGTCACGGGAGTGTACCGCTTCTCCCTGGGGAGCAAACATTACCTTTGGGACGGCATTGAGCAGGTAGCCTTTCTGACGGGTGTGTTTGGGCTGAGCGAAGCCATACAGCTCGGAATGAAGGGCAGGGTTGTGGCGCACGCTGAGGAGGTTGCGCTGGGTGGCTTTCACGGAACACTGCAAGGCATCATAGATACATTTCGATACCCGCTTACTTTCGTACGGAGTTCGGTCATAGGGGTGATCGTGGGAATTGCTCCTGGGGTCGGGGGGAGCGTGTCTAATGTTGTCGCCTACGCGATGACAGCTCAGATCTCAAAGGACCCGCTTATCGGAAAGGGCTCTGTCGAAGGTCTGGTCGCGTGCGAAAGCGCCAACAACGCGACCTACGGTGGGGATGCCATTCCAACTCTGGCTTTCGGCATTCCCGGCTCCCTTGCGATGGCGATTTTGCTGGGCGGCTTGAACTTGCATGGTGTACCGGTCGGTCCGTGGCTCATGAGGGAACACATGGAGATCGTCTGGGTGGTTGTCTTTGGACTTCTCGCCGGCACGGTCGTATCCTGCGTGGGAGGGCTTCTGCTGGCGCGCTGGCTGGCTCGGATTACTCTTATTTCCACAAGCCTGCTGGTTCCCACAATCGTCGTGCTTATCCTTACGGGAGCCTACGCGATCCGCCAGAATTTTTGGGATGTCGTGGTAGCAATCTTGAGCGGCATCTTTGGCTATTTTCTCACCCGGCATGGCTTTTCTCTGCTGCCACTCATCATCGGCTTTCTCTTAGGCGCTGTGGCGGAACAGGCTTTTATTCAGTCGCTTCATATCTCCGAAGGGAGCCTCAGCATCTTTTTCTCCCACCCACTTTCGTTGTTTCTGTTTTTAGGCGTCGTGGCTACGGGCCTCTATCCCGTGTTCCAGCGCCTAGTGGTGAAGGGAGTTCTGTAGTGAGAAAGCTATCAGAGGGCCGAATCATCCTGTTAATTTTACTCTTGGGCTGCGCGCTCTATTTTGTGTTCGCTGGCCTCGGCTACGGGCGAAACTCCAGGCTCTTTCCGGTAGCCGTGGGCACTGTGACCGCTGTCCTGATCCTTCTCGACTTGGCTTCCCTGTGGGCGTCCGGTCTTGTTTCTCGGACGGGGGTTGGGGCCGGGGGGTCGGGCAGGACCGAGGTGCCTTCTTTAACCGAGAGGGAGGAAGTTGGCTATTCAGGCGCGCGTCTCATGAGAATGGTGGGCTGGCTGCTTGGCAGCGCCTTGGGTGTAGGGTTGGTTGGGTTTGCCCTAACGGTGCCTGTTTTCATCGTGTCCTTTGGCCGCGTCGAGGGCCGGGCAAGCTGGGTTGCGTGCCTGCTTACGGCGGTGGTCTTTTTCATCTTCATCGTTGGTTATTTTGAATTTTTTATGCGTATCCGAATGTTCAGGGGCGTCCTCTTCGGCGACCTGTTGCCTCTTATTTAAAGCGAGGGAGAAGTCATGTTAATAATGGTACCGCGAAAGGGACCAGGATCCATATGCGTGAACTAGCCTATTACGAGTCGAAGCTGCAGGCGCTGCATGAAATCCTCGCCGCCGATGACAGAGTTCATCTGATCACGGATACCGCCACCGGCTTTTTGGGGCTGAGCCCGCACCGGGGGCGTTTCCGCGAGGTCGCGGAGCGTTATCCCGACAGGGTGATCTCCCCTCCGATCTCAGAGCTCAGCTTCTGCGGCCTCGCCATCGGAGCAGCCATGGCCGGACTTCGGCCGGTAGTAGACGTTGTCACGGCCAGCTTCATCTTTGAAGCCTGGCCGCAAGTGATCAATGAGGCCGCTAACGCTTTCTACATGTCGGGAGGCCAGACTCGCGCCCCCGTCGTCTTCCATATTTTCCATGGTCTGCGAGGGGGAGGCGCCGCCCAGCACTCCCATAGCCCGCAGGGGATGCTGTGGAATTGCCCAGGGCTGGAGATCGTTCTTCCCTCGACGCCGCGCGATATGCGGGGGCTCCTCAAATCCGCCGTGAACTCGGATAACCCGACGGTTTTCATCGATCATCCGCTTCTGTTGGAAACGCAGGGGCCGGTTCCTGAAGCGGATGAGGCGATCCCTTTGGGCCTGGCGGACGTGAAGCGGCGGGGAAGTGACGTGACGGTGATTGCCACCTCTTACATGGTGCAGCGCTGTCTCACCGTCGCCAATCGTCTGGCCGGGGAGGGTATCGAGGTGGAGGTGGTGGATCCGCGGACTCTTGTTCCCCTTGATTTTCAGACCCTCATGGCTTCCGTCGAAAAGACCCGACGGGTCGTTATCGTAGACGAGTGCCACCAGAGCTGCGGTGTTGCCGCGGAGCTCGCGGCACGAATCGGGGAGGCCGGGTTTGATAAGCTCAAGGCGCCGATACGAAGGGTCACCAGGCTGGATGTGCCCGTGCCTTTTAGTCGACCGTTGGAGGAGTCCATCAGCCCGTCAGAGTCGCGCATTACCGATGCCGTTCGCATGGCGCTGCGTTGAACGATTAATCCCAAAGGCAAAGGAGCGAGTGATTAAATGATCAAGATTGCAATCGATGTCGGTGGCACGTTTACGGATTGTTTGGTCCTCGATGAGCAGAGCCAATTACACCAATTCAAATCTCCTACCACACCTAACGATCCCACCCTGGGCCTGGTGAATGTCCTAAGTAAGACCGCTGCCAATTTCGGCTTAGAATTATCCAAGTTCCTAAGTAACATCGGGGTGCTGATAGCGCACGGCACCACCCTTTCCACCAACGCTCTGTTGACCGGGCGAACTGCGAAGACCGGCCTCATGGCCACCAAAGGATTTCGCGACACCCTGGAGATTCGGCGCGGATATAAGAATCTCCGGACATCGCGATTCAACGTTTTCGTCCCTCCTTACAAGCCTCTGGTCCCCCGATACTTAAGGCTCCCCGTTGAGGAGCGGACCCTCTATACGGGAGAGATCCTTAAGCCCTTGAAGGAAGAAGATGTATACGCGGCGATCAAGAAGTTCCGGGAGGAAAAAGTCGATGCCGTAGCGATCTGCTTTCTCCATAGCCACGTCAACCCGGCTCATGAAAAGCGGGCCTTGGAGATCTGCCGGCAGGAATTGAAAGGTGTTTACGTGACGGCCTCCCACGAGGTGCTGCCGGTGTTTCGAGAATACGAGCGCTTCAGCACCACGGCAGTGAGCGCCGCGGTCGGGCCAATTACCGAGTCTTACCTCAAGGCACTGACCCAGCGGATGAAAGAACTCGGGTTTCGGGGAACCATCTACCTGGTTCAAGGTGGGGGGCTGGTTCAGTCCGTCGAAGAATCGATTCGCCGCGCGGTGTCTCTCATAGGCTCGGGTCCGGCGGCGGCTCCCTCGGGGGCCATCCGTCTCGGTCAGAGCTTTGGCAGCAACAATCTCTTCTCGATTGACATGGGTGGTACCAGCTTTGACGTCTCCCTCATCCGGAATGGCGTCATCCCTACTACCGATTTTAACTGGGTCGGGGATGAGCGTGTGGCCATGAAAATGGTCGACGTCCAGAGCGTTGGCGCCGGAGGCGGGAGCATCGCCTGGATCGATTCGTTGGGACTGCTGCGGGTTGGGCCGCAAAGCGCGGGAGCCGATCCCGGACCCGCCTGCTATGGAAAGGGAGGCACTCAGCCCACAGTGACGGATGCGGACCTGGCTTTGGGCTACATCCCGGCTGACTATTTTCTCGGCGGCGAAATCCCGCTGCGGCTCGATCTCGCCGAGAAGGCGATTCGAACCGTGGCCGATGCGCTGCGGCTCGATGTTCCTACCACAGCCCAGACGATTTTCACCACGGTGAATTCCCTGATGGCGGACAAAATGACCGAGATTTCTACCAAGCGCGGCTACGACGTGCGGGATTTTGCCCTGGTCGTCGGTGGAGGCGCGGGACCTGTTCATGGCGCCCACCTGGCTGAGCTGTTGGAAATTCCGACCGTCGTGATCTCCCCCTACGCGGCCGCGTATAGCGCTTTTGGCATGCTTAACATGGAGTTGGGGCGGGATTTTGCCCGCTCGATTATTTCGCGGATGAAGTTGCTCGACCTGCAGCGGGTGAACGAGCTTTTTGCTGAAATGGAAGTTGAGGCCCGGCAAGTCCTGAGCGAGCTCGGGATCCCTGCTCAGGCCATGTCGCTGAACCGGTCGGTGGATCTGCGCTACGTGGGGCAATTTCACGAAGTCGAAGTGACCGAGGTGCCCCTGGGGCAGTTCGGCCCGGAAGAGCTCAAGCAGATCACCGAGGCGTTTCACCGTCGCCACAAAGAGCTTTTTACCTTCAACATGCTTGAGCGGGAGGTCGAGTTCCTGAACCTGCGGCTCAAGGCGACGGCCCGGGAGAAGCCTTTACAATTGGCCGAGATTCCGCCGGCCGCGCAGGATTTTCGCTCGGCCCTCAAGCGCAGCCGCCCGATTCTGTGGAGTTTGGACAAGGGTTTTGAAGAAACCCCGGTCTTCGATGGGACGAAGCTTGCGGCGGGGCACAAGATCACCGGGCCGGCGATCATCGAGGAGCCGGCGACCACGGTGGTCATTCCCGTGAGCTACGTCTGCGCTGTGGACAGCGTTAAAAACTATATTCTTACCCGGAGGTAAACGAAAAATGGCTTCTAGCCGAGTGAATCCTATGACCTTGTCTACCGTGTGGCATTCTTTGCAGAGCATCTGCCGCGAGATGCGCCATGTGGTCGATCGCACCTCGCAGAATTATCTGATCGCCCAGCTCCACGACGTTTCGATCGGGATATGGGACGGCACCGGCAGGACCGTAGCTATACCGATCGGTCTGTCGACTCAATATTTGGGCGGGAAACTCTCCGTAGAGTACGTTTTAAACAAGTTCAAAGGAAATTTGAATCCCGGGGATGTCATTTTGGTCAACGACCCCTATAAAGGTTACTGCTGCCATCTTCCCGACTGGGGATTTTACCGCCCTATCTTTTATAAGGGAGAGCTGGTGTTTTTTACCATGTGCCGGGCGCATCAGATGGACACGGGGGGGGCTTTTCCAGGCGGCTATTTCCCCAACGCCTACGACATCCACGCCGAGGGCATGTGCATTCCTGGCATCAAGGTGATGGAGGGAGATAAAGAGCGGGAAGACGTGATGGAGTTGATTTTGAACAATGTGCGCTGGCCGCAGGGGGTGCGGATTGATAATTACGCCCAGATCGCCTCGCTGCGGGTATGCGAGCAGCGGGTTACGGCCCTTCTCGATAAATACGGCAAGGAAACAGTTCAGGCCTGCCTGGAGGAGATGTTTGACCGGACGGAGCGGACTGTGCGCAACACCATCGAGAGGATTCCCGATGGGACGTACTACGGCGAGGCGGCCACGGACGATGACGGCACGGAGCTGGATGTCCCGGTCTGGGTGCGGAGTAAGGTTACCGTTAAGGGAGATACGATCGAGGTGGATTTTTCTGAAAGCGACAAGCAGCGCAAAGGCTATGTCAACTGCGTTTTCAATACCACCTACAGTGTCACGCTCTCCGCCCTGTTCATGTTCATGGATCCCGGCTTAGGGGAGTATCACAACGAGGGGAGTTTGCGGCCCATCACCGTCTCCGCTCCTCCAGGGAGTGTGGTCCATGCGCAGTATCCTGCCACCGTGGGAGCTTCTCCCGTGAACATGGGCCATCAGATCATCGAGTCGGTGGTTATGGCTATGTCCCAGGCAATGCCGGACCGGGCGATCGCCTGCTGGGGAAAACGCTATGGCCACTACATTTTCGGTTTCGACCCGCGTTTGGGCGAGAAATACGTCGTGACGACTTTCGACATGGACGGTGGGGCCGGAGCCGCGAGGGGATTTGACGGCTACGAAGGGGCTACTTCGATTGGCACCCTGGGCGAAGTGAACAAGGGAAATGTCGAGGAAGTGGAGATGAGGTTCCCCTGGAGATGTGAGCGCTGGGAGTTTGCCCAGGATACCTGCGGGGCGGGTACATGGCGCGGGGCTTCGGGAATCCACTGGCAGTATGAGAATATCGGGATGGAGGCGGGCATGGCCACCGGCAGTTCCGACGGAGAGCGGGTGAGGGCGCCGGGTGCTCTCGGAGGTGAGCCCACGCCCAACTCGAAAGCCTTCCTCATCCGCCAAGGTGAGACCAGCCGGATTCACAGCCACCGGATGTATCAGCTCAAACCCGGAGATGTCATCCACAAGATCAGCGGCGGCGGTGCCGGAGTGGGAGAGCCGGCGGAGCGCGATCCTGAAAAAGTACGCTGGGACGTGATCAATGAATTTATCAGCATCGACAAAGCGCGCGACGCCTACAAAGTAGTCATCAATCCGGAAACGTTGCAGGTCGATTCGGAGCAAACCCGCAAACTGCGACATGACGGGGCAGGTGCCAAGGAGGCTGCCGCGAAGGCACCATAGGACTCGGATTCTTCCGGAAGCCTGTTCTTCGGAGACGAGTTTTCCGGCCGCGGCCAGTGACTTGATGAGGGTCTCCCAGCCGGGCATCTGAAGAAGGTGAGAGCATCGGTTTAGACAAGTTGCGCGAGTCCGACACCACCCAAGATCAGTCTTAACCTTGTTGCCTGGCTCCACGGGGATTGGAGACGGAGGCACTACAGAGCTTCGATCCATCCATGGACCCTCTGGCAAGATTCAACCGTAGCGTCGTTGTTCAATCTCATCTCAGGTAACCCTGCAAGTTTTAAAGGACTAAAGGCAGAGTTGACCACTTTGCCCTTCCAGTGCTCGTCCACGAGGCACGATTTGCCCTTGACGCCCGTCCTAAATTTTTCTTATTTTACACGAAACTAACTTCGGCTGGGTCATCCGATCCGGTCACATCTTTGATTCCGCATCATCGCCCTGACTGGCTCTCCCCAGCCGGCTAAACTGGTATCGAATGCAAGAAACAAGACATGACCCCTGACAGTTGAAGCGTCGTACATTTCGATACGGTGTAAAAGATTGTCTAGAGTCAAAAGCCTGACCCCGAAGCGTGGTGTTGATGCTCGGTGCTTGTGGGGTGGTTGTTCTTGCTCCCCCCACGTAATACACTTAGAGTGTGGCCAGGGAAACAACGCAGCGCCGCGGCGATGTGCTCGTAAGGATCAAGCGCGCGGTCTTGGCTGGCCGCTATGCATTCAGCGACAAGGCTCGATTGGAGATGGAGGCTGATGGCCTCACGGAACTCGACGTTGCGGAATCGATTCTCAATGCGGTGGCGATCTACAAGAGGGTACGGTCCGGAAGTCCGGGCCGGGCACGTGCCAGAGAGTATCTCTACATAATTCAGAGCACAAATCTGATTGGATTGCCCATTTATACAAAAGGCAAGCTCGTCAAGGAAACCAACCAGGAGAGCTATTACTTCCTTGTTTCATCCAAGAGAGCACTGTAGGAGATAAATAACAATGCTTAAGATCACAATCTGTCCCTCCTGCGGCAGCGGCAAGATTGAAAAGGTTCGCCGCAACTGGACTGGAAGCTTCAGGGGTAAGAAATACAGGGTCCCTAACTTGCAATACTACGAGTGTCCAGACTGCGCTGAGAGGGTCTACGATCGCGACGCAATGCGGGAGATCGAGGCACACTCTCCAGCTTTCGAACGGATGCACCCAAAACGTAAGTCAGCCTGAGGATCAGAGCCAGTTTACGGAAAGAAAAAGATGTCAGGAACCATTTGCTTGTCCCGACGCGAACTATCTGGGCCTGAGCGCCAAGGGTCCTAATCCAAATGCGGGCAGGCTCTATATGGAATATGCGATCTCGCCGGAGGGGCAGAGAGGGATCGCGGCAGACGGGGAGTTCGTCCTTTATCCTGGCGTCAATCCCGACATCCGGGATGCCGATAAGGTGATCTCCAGGGCGGTCTTCATGGACCCGCCCACGGAGGAGGAGTTCATCAAGCTGAAGGAGGAGTTTCACAAAATCTTCTTCTCCAAGTAAGTTGAGCCTGGCACCCGATATCCGGCAGATCGCTGTTTCCGAGACAGCGTGTTGGGCCAAAGGGTAAAAGCAGAAATGAAGTATAGTGTCGCCGAAGATATGCGACCAATTCCTGCTTAAGAAGCGGAACCGTCTTAGGAGATAGGCGTCCGGCGTTTGCCGCCACCTAAACGGCTCACTTAATGGTTAGGCCATACGGCTAGCCATGAGTCGGTGACATTGTAACGATATGACTAAGATTCGCTTGGAACCTGTAGTCATCGACACATTCGCTTGGATTTTCGGAGTCAGAGCTTTCCTTGAGGAGATCGAGACTGCACTTCCTGATGCTGAAGGTAAAGCGCTCGATTATCTCAATCAATTGGCAAAAGAGCAGATGTGGGACGAAACCGACTACTCATTAGAGGAGGCCGAGGTCAAGTCAAAATTTCAGCACTGGGCGCCGCGACTCCTCGGCTACTCTGCCGTCACGTTGATTCACAGTGTCGCTGAAACGCAGCTCACTGCCACCGCGACGCGCTTGCGTCAATTGCACGGCTACTCGCTAAAGGTGAACGATCTTCGCGGTGACCCGGTTGAGCGTGCCAAGATCTACCTCACGAAGGTCGCTGGAATTCCAGTGGGATCGGATAACGGATGGCAAGTACTTCAAGACCTCGCTGAGCTCCGAAACATCATCGTCCATCGCCGTGGAAGGCAGGGCGCAGACTTGAAGGACCACAGGTCTGTCCGGCAACTCACTGAGAGATATCCGGACGCGATCTCTCTTTCTGGCCGTCGCGACGACCCGGACGCAGAGGTGGAGGTTTCAGTCGCTACCCTCTCTGCCAATATAAGTGAGACACTTACCCGCCTTGAGTTTAGTGTAGAATAGGGGGCGAGTAAGGAGTCGATGGTGGGAACAGCGGGTATCACAGCGGTATCTTCATCAGAGGTGGAAGTGATGGCCAAGCCTGAGCGGCGCCGATTTACAGCGGAGTACAAGCTACGGATATTGCGGGAAGCGGAGGCTTGCAGTGGTCGTGGGGAGATCGGGGCCCTTCTTAGGCGCGAAGGGCTGTACTCCTCCAACCTGACCCAATGGCGTAAGCAGCGGGAGAAGGGGGAGTTGGAGGGGTTGTCTCGCAAGCGCGGGCCATTGCCTAAGCCGAGGAATCCGTTAGCCGAGAAGGTCAGGGTTCTGGAGCGGGAGAACGCCCGGCTTAAGGCGCGCGCGGAGCGAGCCGAGGGATTGGTAGAGCTCCAAAAAAAAGTCTCCGAGATCTTGGGGATCGAACTGAACAGGAACGTCGAGAAGGACTGATGGCGATGATCAGGGAGAAGCAGGAGTTGTTTGGGATCAAGCCGGTCTGCATGGCTGTGGGGATCGCGCGGGCCAGCTACGGGTACAGGGTCAAGTCTTTACTTTTGGCGTGTCCAGATGAATCGCTGTCGTGATCCATAGGGTGACTCTCATATTTTGAGGGAAGTCCCGCGGAGGTAAAAGCCAGAGCCGCCTAGCTTGGGTAGCAGCATGAAGAGCAATCGACATGCTGAAGCCTACCGACAAAGCCTGCTTTAGGCAGGTGAGCGAGTTACCGGGTTGCAACGCGAGTGAACGCTGAGCAAGCCTCGTTAAAGACGGTTAAATAACCGGTGGTCGAGCCGCTCAAGATTCGGCGAAGACAGCATGGGCTATCTTACACTGGCTAAAGAGATAGAACACACCGGCGGGGTAGTGGCGGCGACACGGTAGCAGGGACACGATGGAAACTGGAGAAGCCCTGCTTGCCCGAGGAGAAACTCTCGGAAGAAGGTAAGCCCTATAACTGTGGACACGGGAAAGGGGCCGAAAGCAAGCAGGATGGCGGAGTGGCCCGTAGTAGCGGAGAAGGAGAGTAATGTCTCTGGAGCGAAGGGGCCATGCTGAGTCTGATTCCTTTGACCGCAAGGTGAGGCAGGGAAGGCGTGATAAAACCTTCCGTTCAACTGCAGGAACTGAGGCGAAGGATATACCGCAAGGCGAAAGCCGAGTTGGCTGGAAGAGGTGGAGTAGTAGGCTGCTAGTCTGCGAAAGTGCTCCCAGCGCAATAGGCAGATATCGCTTTAAGGTGAAGGGCTCAGGAAAGCCGGATGATCGAAAGGATCACGTCCGGTTTGGTGCAGCCCATAGAGCTGCTGATCCAGGAGGTGAAAGTCCTCTCAGTGCAAGTTCCTAATCGGCACTGCAGTGATATCCAGCAATGGTTGGAAGCGATTCCTCCATTGGAAGCCTGGAAGTAAAAGTCCCGAGCCAGTCAGGGGGCGAGCAAATCTGAGGGTCGCAGTGAAAACGAATCGAAGGTAGCGTCGTGAACGTGCCTCCACAGTGGGATACTGGCGGTGGAGAGTAGGGATGTCGAGCCTGTCAAACCGAGGCGAAGACTGACATTGTTGAGGAAGAATTAGGAATGTGCACCCAACAAATCCCTCGGCGTGTAAAGGGCGACACTCAGGTAAGGATCAGCAGTCAAAGTGGGGAAGGTCTGAGGGATGTAAGGCCGGCTGTATAACTAGCAAAGGAAATCAGCGGGTATCTGTCAGACTGGCGGATGAGGTGGTAGTAGCGATGAAGGTAAAGACAATACAACTTTACCGAGCAAAGCACCTCTGGACATGGGTGGTTCATTGAAAATGAGCTGGCTGGTCCAATTGCCGAAAGGCTGTGATGGACAGAAGCAATCGCGAGATTGTGAATCTAAGGCTGGACAGAAGTAGGTGAACGAAGGCTATAGTAAACCGATGAGGGAAGGCTGTAGCTGAAATCAGAACCAGTGCCCATGTTTGAAGCCGTAGAGGGGAAAACCCTACCTACGGAATTTTAGAGGGGGCAATGGAAACGGAGCAGGGTAGAGATACTGAGGCACTGTCAACCGAAAGGGACAGCGACAGATTAAGCTCGACCTAAACTATGACGCGCCATTGCCCTACTCGACAAGTGGCGGGGGCTGGAGACGGGTTTACGGTAAGGCTAGTGAGGCACCGTCAGACGAAAGAGACGGAAACAGATAGGCTTCACCTAAGAGATACCGCGCCAGTCCTCGACCCTACCAGTTAATGCCCTTGCTGTGAATGGGCAGCAACGGAGGTCACGCAAACCTTTTTGACTTTTTGGGCCGTCGCTCTTCTCTGGGAAATTTAAAGCGGAGTCTTTTCACGTAACCCACAGCATGACCTCGGAGCGCTGTCCATTTCCCCGCGGCCACAAAAGCAGATGCCACCGACTGATCACCAGACAATATTCCGCAACGCGAATGCCAGGCTCGCTCGTGGCTTCTTGGAGATCCACAACCTGTCCTGAGTCGGCCTGCAGGGCCGTATCGAACGGCTGAGAATCCGAGCACGGCGCGACATCACTCACCGCTTCTACTTGCCTGCGTGTACGCGCAAGCAGGTCGTATGGATGGCCTTCCCGCCGTAAAAGACCCGTTATCCCCTCCAGCTTTTTTGGAGATCGGTGATCGGAATTTCGGAATCCGGGAAGGACGGTGGTGGATTATGGTAAATCAGGACGGCGCACAAAAACCTAATCTTCGCTCGACACGATGACCTAAAAATGATACAACATAATAACCTAATGAAGATGCAGCGCGAAAACCTGGCGAGCGCGCAGCGCCATAACCTAATGACAGGATACAGCTGATGGCAACGCCGCAGGAGAAACTGGCCGAATCCCTTGAAGCCCTGAGGGCGCTTCAGGACCGGGGTGTCGTCGCCATCCGGGCCGCCGACCTCAAACGGGTGCACCGGGAGCGCCTGTTCAAGAACGGCTTCCTGCAAGAGGTCATGAAGGGCTGGTACATAGCGACGCACCCGGATTACGCGGGCGGCGAAAGCACAGCCTGGTATGCCTCCTTCTGGGCCTTCTGCGCCGCTTATCTGCGCGAGCGCTTTGGCAGCGACTGGTGCCTTTCACCGGAGCACTCCCTGTCCCTGCATGCCGG
>Ga0209751_10004430_pt1 | contig 13451 bp, 9 predicted proteins | sample RifCSP13_1_FD_184019 | JGI IMG/M metagenome (GOLD analysis project Ga0209751, IMG submission 184019) | Soil microbial communities from Rifle, Colorado - Rifle CSP2_sed 13_1 (SPAdes) (version 2) | ecosystem: Environmental > Terrestrial > Deep subsurface > Rock core/Sediment | place: Rifle... | reverse complement strand
GACGCCCTCTCGGGTCAGCCGCGGCGCCTGCCCCTTGTCCGCGAGCAGCAGCCCCTCGAGATGATGAAGCTCCTTGTAGTCGAACGGGTCGTACGGCTCCGCGAAGTCGATCTGTTTCCTCGGGCGGTCGATCTTGGCCATCTTATAGGCCATCTTCGCGGCCCGCGCGACGTACTCCGGGAACACGAGGTCCCGGTCCGTCCACATCGTCGAATCGATGCACCACCCGACGCCGGAGATCCACGCGCGATCCTTGATCCGGCGCTTCCGGACGACGTCCTCCGAGGCGAGGACGACCGCGGCCGCGCCGTCGCTCGGCGGACTGATGTCGAGACGCTGCACGGGCCACGCCATCACCTCGCTCCGCAAGACGTCCTCGATCGTGATGTCCGGGTCCGCGAGTTGGGCGCATGGATGCGCGACCGCGTTCCGTTTGTTCTTCACCGCGACGCGGGCGATGTCTTCCTTTTTGATCTTGTGGACCGTCATGTAGCGGTTCATCTCCATCGCGAAGATCCAGATGAGGTTCGGCTGGAGCGGGCGATCGAGGATCGGGTCCCAGATGTGGGCGAACACGCTCTGCGGATGCGGCTGACACGAGGACATCTTCTCCTCGTTCACGACGAGGGCGACATCCGCAAGCCCCGAAGCGACGTGCCACCAGCCCGCGATCGTGCTGAAGACCCCGGTCCCTCCGCCGGTGAAGACACGCATATACGGTTTCCGGACGCCCCCGCACCCGTCCAGGAAATACTCGCCCTTCATGTGCACCCCGTCGAACGCGTCCGGGGCGGACCCGCTCACGACCGCGTCTACGTCGTTCAGGTCGAGCCCCGCGGAGTCCAGAGCCATCCGGGCCGCCTCGTAGCAGAGCTCCTTCGGAGTCTCCTGCAGGCGACGGCGAAAAAGGGTCATCCCCGCACCGATGACCGCGACCTTCCTCATGTGTCGGCCCCCAGGACCGCGACGGCGCCCGAAGCCGTCGGCACGAACCGCCACGACTGCGCGACGCCGATCCGCGCGCCGTCCACCTGCCGTCGGCCCGCGGCCCCACGAAGCTGGAGGACGATCTCCGCGACCCGGTGAAGGCCCGTGGCTTCGAGGACGTTCCCGCATCCGAGGGACCCTCCGGACCCGTTGACGGGGAGCCCTCCGTCCGGCCCGAAGTCTCCCCTCGTCGCGCGCCGTCCCGCCTCTCCGGGCTTCGCAAGGCCCAACGCCTCGACGTGCTGGAGCTCCTTGTACGAGAAGCGGTCGTCGACCTCCGCAAGATCGATCTCCTGTGCCGGCCGACGGATCTTCGCCATGCGATACGCGGCCTGCGCCGCGAGGCGCGCGTACGTCGCTTCAATGAGGTCGCGCGTCTCGAGGGTCGGAGAATCGCTCGCCCAGCCAACCCCCCTTACCCAGACGGGGGCCGACCTCAGGCGCCGGGCCGCCCGGTCCGAGGCGACGACGATCACCACGCAACCGTCCGCGGGGGAGCTGATGTCGAGGGATCGAAGCGGCCGGAACCGTTCTTCCGCCGCCTGGAAATGGCCGGAGTCAAGCTTCGCCGGGTACGCGGCATGGGGATTGTGAAGGGCGTTCCCGCGATTCTTCCTCACGACGGCGTCCAGGCTTTTCCTCCCGGTCCGAGTCGCCCTCAGGTAGGCGTCCGCCTCGAGGCCCGCCGCCACGAACGCGTGCCCGCCGAGCGGCTTCGTCCAGATGGGATCGAGGCCATGCTCCAGGATGCCGTCGAACGTCCGGATGTCGGATGCCTTGCTGTGCGCTTCCACCACGACGACGTCGAAGAGCCCAGACCGGATCTGCATGAAGGCGGTCGCGAGTCCGTGGAGTCCGTCGCCGCTGACCGTGCACATCGGACGGAGGACCGCCCCGAGCTGGTCCGGCACGAACTCATCGAAGATCCCGAACCCCTCGTAGTAATCCTCCGCGCACGTCACGAAGGAGCCGACGTCCTCGCGGGGATCGACGTCCGCGTCCGCGTAGGCCCGGGAGGCAGCCTCGAACATGAGTTCCTTCCAGCTGTACTCCGGGGTCGCGGGTCGGAAGCCGGCGATCCCCACCCCGATCACACCGATGCGCATGGCCTCCCTTCCGGCAGCGTGGCCAGACGGGCAAAAGGGGAAGGCCACAAAAGGATGTCGCCGCCACGATGGCGCTCCCGTTCACCCGGACGCAACCGTCGACTCGAGGGACCCGAAGTCCCCGTGGACCGGCACGCCGCCGACCAAGGTGAGGAGGACCTTCGTCTCCCCGATCCGCCGCGGATCGACCTCGAAGAGATTGCGGTCGAGCACGATGAGGTCCGCGAGCTTCCCCGCTTCCAGAGACCCGGTGCGGTCCTCCTGATGGTTCACGAACGCCGCGTGGATCGTGAAGGCCGCGAGGGCCTCGTCCAGATCGATCCGCTCGTCGGGGAGGTACGAGTCCGTGCCGTCGGCGTTCACGCACGTACGCGTGAGGGCGACCTGGATCTGCTCGAACGGATTCGCGGAGCTCACGTACCAGTCGCTCCCGAAGGCGACCGTCGCGCCGCTTCGCAGGAAGCTCCGGATCAGGTAGTTCCTCCGACCGCGCTCCGACCCCAATAGGGGAAGGGTGAATGCAACGACCTGGGGGTCGAGGCACGCCCAGAGCGGTTGGAACGTCGCGACGACGCCCAGGCGGCGGAATCGAGGGATGTCGCTCGAATCGACGAGCTGGAGGTGGGCGATGTGGTGCCTCCCGTTCGATGGACCGTTCGCCTCCCGTGCCGCCTCCACCGCGTCGAGGCATTCGCGCACCGCCGCGTCCCCGATTGCGTGGAAGTGTACTTGGAACCCCTCCGCGTCGAGACGGCGCACGATCTCCTTCAGGTGACCCGGATCCACGTGGCTTCGGCCGCGATCCCCGGGTCGGTCCGCGTACGGCTGGAGGAGGGACGCGGTGTGCGTCTCGAGGATCCCGTCCTGCCAGATCTTCACCGAGGTGGCCCGAACACGGCTCCGGGTGTACGTGTCCCGGGCCCGCAGGAACTCGTCGATCTGTTCCTCGCCGCGGGACGCATCCCAAAACAGCGCCGTGACGACGCGGGCCGTCAGCTCGCCGCGTTCGTCGAGCGCGCGGTACGCATCCAGAGAGCGGTACGCGGAGGACCCGCCGAGGGTCACGAGGGCGTCCTGGAACGACGTGATCCCGAAGCCGTTCAGCATCCGGAGGGAGTATTGGAGACCCCTCTCGATCTCGTCCGCATGAATCGGGGGAGCGTGGGAGAGCACGAGCGCCATGGCACTGGTCTCCTGAAGGCCGCCCGATGGATCCCCGGTTTGCGGGTCCCGCTCGATCCGTCCTCCGGGCGGATCCGGGGTTTCCCGGGAGATCCCCGCGATCTGCAGGGCCTTCGAGTTCACCCATCCCGTGTGCCCGTCCACCGACAGGAGGAACACGGGGCGGTCCGACACGACCGCGTCGAGCAGTCGCTTGTCCGGCAGCCCATCCGGGAGGAAGGCGGTCATCGACCACCCGCCGCCGACGATCCAGAGTCGGTCCGGGTGACGCGACGCGTAGGAAGCCACCGCGGCCGCGTATTCGCCCGATGTGGCGAGGCGGTCGAGGGAGCACGATCGACGGATCACGCCTCCGAGGACCGGATGGACGTGACAGTCCTGGAAGGAAGGAAGGACCATCCGGCCGCGGGCATCGATGACACGGGTGTGAGGCCCGACGAATCCCGCGACGCCGGGTCCCGTGCCGACGTAAACGATCGTGTCTCCGCGAATGGCGATGGCCTCCGCCCCGCGTCTCCCCGAGTCCATCGTGTAGATCTTTGCGTTCCGCAGGACGAGATCGGCCGGAGCGTGGGGGCCTTCCGACGCACGCTCATCCGTGCGGGGCATCGACGCGTCCATCCAAGCGGCCGACACGGTCTCCGGGCGAAAAAGGTGTCGGGCGCGATCACGACCGTCGGAGACGTCTTCGGAGGACCTCCCTCTTCAGGAGTTGCGTCGCGAGCGCCGGATCGACCCCTTTCGGGCACACCGCACTGCACGACCCGGCGAGTTCGCACCGCCAGCACCCGTGGGCCGTGTCGACGATTCGCATCCGGTCCGCCTGGCCCCCGTCCCGCGAGTCTGCGGCGAACCGGTACGCCTGCGTCAGGGCCTGAGGTCCGAGGAACTCGCGGTCGAGCGCGACGATAGGGCAGGCGGCGTCGCAGAGGCCGCACATGATGCACATCGTGAACTGATAGTACTCGAGACGCTCCGCCTCGGTCTGCCGAAATTCCTCCTGGAACGGGCCCGAATCCTGGTCGTCCGGGGGGTGAAGGTGGGGTCGGATCCGCCGGTGGTGACCGAAGAAGTCCGTGAAGTCCGTCGCGAGGTCCCGGATGAGCGGGAAGTTCGGAAGGGGCGCGACCTCGATGACCTCGGTGCCCAAGGTCGCGACCTGGGTCTCGCACGCGAGCCGGGCCTCGCCGCGGATCAGCATGCCGCAGGAACCGCAGATCCCCATCCGGCAGGAGCTCCGGAATGCCAGGGTCGGATCCGCATGTTCCTTGATCCACAGGAGGGCATCAAGGACGGTCATCCCCTTGTGCACGGGGACGGGGTACGCGACCATGCGTGGCGCGGAGACGCCGGTGCCGCCCCGGAAGACCCGGACGAGGACGGTGCGCTCAGGGCGAGGCTCCGCACGCACGACCGCGGGCACGGGCTCCCTCCTCATCGCGAGCCGCTCGAGCTCGACGAACATCCCTCACCCTCCCGCCGAGACCAAGAGGATCGTCCGGAGCCCCCAGCCGACCATCGTGACGCCGAGGGCGATGAGACCGAACCCCACGCCGCGTTCCCATCGAGGACCCGAGCGCGCATCGAGTAGGATCGACCGCAGCCCGAACAGACCATGGAACGTGGCCGCGACGAGGAGGACCGCCAGAACGGTCACGGAGAGAGCCTCCCGGTACCGGCGCACGACCGTATCGTACGCGAGGGAGACTTCGTAGCCCGGAACCCCGAGGAAGGCATGGGAGGCGAGATGCACCGCGAGCGTCGCGAGAATCGCGAGCATCATCCCGTAGTTGACAATCCGGAGGGTCGACTCGCGCACGTCAGAACCCCCAGAGGATGACGAACCCGGCGAGCGCGGAGAGCCCGCTCATGAGAACGGCCGCAAAGAGGATCGAGCGCTGGCCGCGCCCGAGGCTCTGCGCGACGTACGGGTAGTCGGGCCGCCGGGCGCGCCCTGCGAGGGGGGAAAGCTCGAGGAGGGCGACGCGCAGTCCGTTCACCGCGTGGAACGTCGCTCCCGCGACGACAAGGAGTTCCCCGAGGTGGGCCAGGGGATTCGAGAGAATCCCCATGACCGCCTCCCAGGCGCCCCGGCCCGACGCGACGGTCCCCGTGACGAAGATGTGGAACACGAGGTAGGCGAGGAGCCCGACGCCGGAGATGCGTTGGACCGCGAGGGCGATCCGCTCCAAGTTTCTCGGCCTCTGGAAGACCCAACGAATCTCTCGACGGACCGCGGACCGCATCCTTCCTGTCCGGGGGTCCACGGCTACGGGATTCGGCATGTCAGTACCTCCTCTCCGTGGGCGGATACGTCGTGATAGTGACCGGGAGGTAGGCGAGCGTCGGACCATCCTCGCCTCGGTACACGAGGGTGTGCCGGAGCCAGGTCGCATCGTCTCGCCCGGGGAAGTCGAGGCGTGCGTGGGCTCCGCGGCTCTCCGTGCGGGCGATCGCGCTCACCAGGACCGTCTCGGCCGCCGTGAGGAGGGACTCCAGCTCGAGCACGTGCGTCAGGTTCGTGTTGTACTCCTTCTCCCGGTCGACGACGTTATGATACGCCTGGGCCTGGAGCGCCCGGATCTCCTGCAAGGCAGCGCCCAGGCCTTCCCCCGTACGGAACACGTACGCTCCTGCGTCCATGGCGCATTGGAGCCGGTCCCGGACGTCGTACGGGCTGACGTCTCCGCCGCCGCGCAGGACCCCGTCGAAGATCCGGGCCTCTTCCCGGGAGACCTGATCGCGAGGCGCTCCGTCCCCCTGCCGGCCCATCGCGTAGGCCGCGGCCTCGGCCCCCGTGATCCGGCCGTACACGAGACAGATCGACGTGGAGTTCGACCCCAAGCGGTTCGCCCCGTGGACGCTCACGGAGGCGGCCTCCCCGGCGGCCCACAAGCCTCGGAGTGGGGTCGCGCCCCGGAGGTCCGTGTGGACGCCCCCCATCACGAAGTGGGCCGCGGGCATGACCGGGAGGACCTCTTGCGCCGGGTCCACCCCGAGGAACTTGATCGCGACCTCTCGGATCTGCGGGAGGCGCTCGAGGAGGCGCTCCTCCCCGAGATGTCGGAGGTCCAGGCCCACGCAGGCGGTCCCGTCCGGGTCCTCGATCCCGCGGCCTGCGTGGATCTCCTGCATCTCCGCGCGCGACACGACGTCCCGCGGCGCGAGCTCCATCAGGGTCGGCGCGTAGGCCCGCATGAACCGCTCTCCGTCCGAGTTCACGAGCCACCCGCCCTCCCCGCGCGCGGCCTCCGTGATCAGGATGCCTCGGGGGACGAGCCCCGTCGGGTGGAACTGGATGAACTCCATGTCCTTGAGCGGGAGCCCCGCCTGGTACGCCAGGAGGAGACCGTCCGCGGTCGAGTGAAGCCCGTGCGTCGTGAACCCGAAGATCCGGCCCGCGCCCCCCGTCGCGAGGATCCCCGCCTTCGCCTGGACCACCTCGAAGGCGCCTGTCTTCAGATCGATCCCCGTGACCCCGTGGAACGTCCCCTCGTCGTGGAGGATCGACGTCGCGAACCACTCGTGATGGATCGTGACGTTCGGGAACGCCTGGAGGGCCCCGTACAGGGTCTGCATCTCGAGAAATCCGACCTTGTCCGCGGCAAACGCGGTGCGGGGGAACGCGTGACCTCCGAATGGGCGCTGCGCGATCCGCCCGTCCGCGCGGCGGGACCATGGCATGCCCAGGCGCTCGAGGAATCGGAGTTCCTCGGGGGCGAGCCGCACGAAGCGTTCGACCGCATCCTGGTCCGCGAGGAAGTCGGAGCCCTTCACGGTGTCCCGGGCGTGGGCCTCGAAGCTGTCCCCTTCCTGCGGATACAGGACCGCGGCGGATCCCCCCTCCGCGGCGACGCTGTGGGAGCGCATCGCCTGGACCTTCGTGACGATCCCGACGTGGAGCCGGGTCCGGCTCTGGCGAGAGACTTCGAGGGCGGCACGCAGCCCCGCGAGGCCCGAACCGATCACGACGACGTCGTAGTCGAGTCTCTCCATTGCCAGGGCCTCGAGTCGAGGACTCGCGCGGACGGCCTAAGCCCTGTCCTCCTTGCAGTGAGGAGAGAATATACTCACCCTATACGCACTCGGAGGCGGGGACCGGCGAGAAGGTCCTTATGAGCCGTCGCGCGTTCGCGCCTCGGGATTCCTCCTGCCCCTCTTCTACCTCGACATCGAGACGACGGGTGACGATCCTCAACAAGACCGGATCGTGTCGATCCCACTCCGCCAGCTCGATGACGCGTACGCGCCAGTGGGCCCGCTCCAGATCCTTGCGGAGTGGGAGTGGGGGGAGAAGCAGATCATACTGACGGCCATGGGGAAGGGAGTTCTCGAGACAGGCTGGGATTTCGTGCCCCTCGGGAACCGGCTCCGCTTCGATCTTACGTTCCTGATCGAGCGGGCGATGAGGTGGGGGCTCCTCTCCTGGGACGCCGCGGCGCTCAAGGTCTTCTGGTACACGAAACCGTTCCTCGATCTCCAGCCGGTGCTCGTGTTGATGAACCGCGGCCAGTTCACGGGATCGAGCCTGGAGGCCTTCGCGGAGAAGGAGAGCGGCAGGCAGGTCCCAGGATGGTACCGTCTAGGCCAGTTCTCCGACATCATCGACTACGTCAAGAAAGAGCACGAGGCCGCACTCTCCCTCCTGCGCGAGGCGCGGGACCTGCTTGCCGAGCTCGGAGACAGACGGCGGCGGACCTAGCTCACGGTTCGACGGACCGCATCCGCGGCTCGGGACAGCTCCAAGCTCAGCGATTCCGGGGTCCGCGTGTTCATCCGGACCGCGAGGATCGCCTCCTGGCCTGCGCTCAGGACGACCGTGCTGCGCCTCGATCCTCGGAGATCGAGGCGTACGAACTCCTCCCGCGACTCCTCGGATGCCGTTGCGGCGGAAACGAGCGACCTGCACTCCTGGGCGAACGCGGGGGCGTCCGTTCGACCTGCGAGGATCCGGCCGTTCCGCGTGAGGATCATGGCCTCCTCGACTGCGGGAATCGACACGAGTTCATCGAGGATCCGGGCGAGGGTGGTCTCCGCAAAGGGCTCATCCATGTGACACGCCGCAGAGCCGAGCGAGGAAACGCATACTTAACGTCCATGGCCAAAAAGATGCCCCGTGAAAACGGGTGCGTGCCTCACGTCAATACTCGAAGTCGGCGACGCGGTAGGCCATCGTCTCATGAGTGGCCTCGACCACGATGCCGAGGGTGTACGCGTACAGGAGAATCCTCAGAGGGTACGGCCCGTCCTGGCCGGTCGCGTTAAAGAGGTAGGCCTCGAACCGCAACGTGAGGGTGAGACGACCCACGGCGAGATCGCCCTCGAACCGAACGTATGCCGTGTGCCAGGGTGCCAACTCGAGCGCGGCCTCCAGCGAGTACCGGGAGGGGGCCTCGACGAGGACCACGATCGAGATCTCGAGGTACTCGAATCGTCCATTGCCATTCGTGTCGACGCCTCGATCCGTGATGGACTCGAACGCGACCACGATGTCGAAGTCCGTGTGTCGATACGCGGCCGTCAGGAAGGACCGCCGAAGGGTCCACTCGGGGCTCTGGGTGCCCGGAGCCACGGGCGACAGGACCACGGTCACGTTGTATGGACCATCGATCCCCAGTGCGTGAATCGCACCGCCGAGGAGTTCAAGGGAGACGACATGGGAGCCTTCCGGGAGGATCCGAGTCTCGAAGTCATTGAGTCGACAGTACCCCGCGTCCACATCGAGGCACGCACCGACCGAATAGTTGCCCGAGATCCGGACCTCAATCGTGGCGTTCACGAAGAGCAGATCGTAGAGGCCATCTCCATCGGCGTCAAACGGCGTCTCGCCTAGCGCCCCCGAGAACATCGCGCCCGTCGGCTCGAAATCGGACCACGCGTACGCGGAGGTCGTGTAGGTCGCATGGACCGCGGTCCCAGGATAGAACTGATGAACGGTCACGTTCACGGCGTACGGTCCATCCCGACCGGCAGCCCACAGCGACACGCCTCGGAAGGACACGTTTACAACGTGCCGCCCCGGGTCGAGGTAGAAGTCGGCATAGCCGCTGACGTAGGTCCGCTGATCGAACGCGATGAAGGCCTCAAGTCGATAATATCCCGGAGCCGCGAGTTCCACGACGACCCCCACGACGAGGTAGTCGTAGAGGCCGTTCCCGTCCACATCCTGTCCGAAGTCGGTCGTCCTCGAGACATCGATGGACACGGGCGGATCGAATCGATCCGCTTGGTACGCGGCCGTGATGTGTGTCCCCCGGTCGAGCCGGCCGTAGGCCCCGCCGTAGAGCGTGAACTCAATCCAGTAGGGTCCCGACGCGCCGCGAGCGAGGAGCCGATACGTGTCGAAGCGCAGGGTCACCACGGGGTTCCCTGGCTCGACCTCCGTCTGGTTGAATGCATGGACGATCTCCGAGGACGTGTACAGGGCCGCGTTCAGCCACACCGTCCCCGGCTCCAGGACCGATAGGACGACCTCGACGACAATCTGGTTAAACAGGCCGTCGCCGTCCGTGTCGAGCGCATAGTCGCGGTGGGGAGGGGCGAGCAGGAACGGGATTTCCTCGAACGCCGTGTAATTGTAGAACCGGGTCCCGAACGAATCGTACGCGAACACGACGTTGTGGCTATCGCTCGAAAGGCTCAGGGCAATCCGATAGGACGTGTTGAGTCGGGAGGCGTTCAGGGGGACCGTGTCGAAGAGCACGCGGAGTCGATGGATCCCAGGTGCGAGGGCCGAGACGTTCGAACCGTAGAACGTGAAGGCCCCGTAGTAAGACGACTCGACCCTGACCGACAAGATGTATGTATCGGCTTCCCGGACGTCGACCACCGCCTCGATCACGAGGAAGTTGTACCTCCCATCGCCGTCCGTATCGAGACCGTACTCCGCATGAGGCGGTGCGAACGCTGCGGGGGGTTCCTCGAACCACTCGTATCGGTAACCGGCCGTCACGTAGTCCTCGAAGTAGAGGTCCCGGTGGGTCGAGTTGTCGATCAGGTAGAGGCGGATCGTGAAGCTGCCGACGTAGCCGAGGAGCCTCAGTTCGACGCCATCGAACCAAAGTCGGAGCCGGTAGGTGCCCGGTTCGTACGTCGAGACGTTCCCGGCAGCGACGTTCGGGCAACACGGGTTGATTGTCCACCCACTCAGGATCAGTTCGGCCCGGTAATAGACCTGGACGGGGACCTCTACCACCATGTAGTTGAACCGACCGTCTTGATCCGTATCCAACCCGTAGTCGGCCAGAGGGCCCGTCACGCGCGCGACAGGTCCCCGGAACTGTCGGCGGTCGTACGCGTGCGTCGTATACAGATCGGAATCGTGGCCCGAGTAGGATGAGATCGTCAGGTAGACGTGGTAGGGTCCGTCGAACTGAGACACGTTAATCGGTTCGCTCCGGAACCGCACGGAGACCTTCTGGACGCCCTCGGTCAGGTCCCCGTACGCGTAGGTCCGATCTATGTAGTAGTCCGACGTCTCATTGAAAACCCCCGTCAACGTGGCCTCGATCGAAAACGAGGCGTTCCCTTTCGCGACCACAGACAGATTGAGTTCGAGGAATTCGAAAAGTCCGTCGCCGTCGACGTCGACCCCGTAGTCGTCGTGGGTACCGAAGAAGGAGACTCCGGGACCGGCGAAGGACCGCCGGTCGTGCGCGGCCGTCCACACCGTTACGTTGTCCAACGAAAGGCTGTCGTCGCGGAGATACACGTCCGCACGGTACGGTCCGTCCACATCGGATGTGTTGATCCAGATGCCCGAATATGTGAGGCGGACCGATGCCCAGCCCGGCTCTAGGTGCATGCTGGCCTCCGCAAAGCCGAGGTCTCGAACGGGTTCCCGGGTGTACAGCCAGCCCCACACGAAGTATGTGCCCGCCTGTTCGACGCGGACGCCCAGGTCGATCGCGAGCTCCTCGAACTGGCCATCGCCGTCCGCGTCGATCGCCGTGTCCGAATACGGTGGTTCGAACGAAGCCGGCGGGGCCTGGAACGAGGTTGGATCGTACGCCCGGGTCACGTGGACGTCCTCGTCGAGCACGGTGTTCGTCGGGGAGTGGACGAACGTGAGGTAGACGAGGTACGGTCCCGACGCGCCGCCGAGTCGGATGCCGACGCCCCGGAACCGGAGCTCGATCGTCACGGGGCCCGGCGCGTAGGACGAGAAGCGGTCATCCCACAGGCTCTGGTTCCCCGCCTGGAAGTACGCGGACAGACGGTAGTAGCGACCGTAGTAGTCGACGTACGGGTCGCGGGCGCCCACCGAGACGTTCACCCTCAAGACCAGGACGTCGAAGAGCCCGTCCCCGTCCTCGTCGAGAGGGAAGTCGTGATGCGGAGGGTTGAACTGGGATGTCTCGGAGGCCACGGTGACGATCTGGGTCGTGTTCGCGGAGCCCCCCATTCCATCGAGCACCCACAGGGTCACCGCGAAGGTCCCCGGGCTCCGGTACGCGATCGAGACGTACCGCTCCTGGCTCGTCTGGCCGTCGCCAAAGTCCCAATTGTACGCAAGGGGGTCCCCATCCGGGTCGAAGGAACAACTCCCGTCGAACGTCACCCCGTCGTTCACGGTGGGGTTCGACGGGTAGTACGTGAAACAGGCGATGGGAGGATCGTTCGACTCGAACCGCTCCGCCAGGATCGAAGTCCCAGGGCGGCCCTGCGCCGTGAACTCGAGCCGATACCGAACGTCCGCCTGGAGCAGGACCGGGCCGAGCTCCTGGCCCGTCCTCCCAAGCCTCCACTGACCGATCAGGAAGGGCACGCCCGGCGATTCCTCGTAGATCTTGACGGTCACGAACGGGCCCGAGAGACGGACAAGGCGGAGGGACCACTCGCCCGGGACGGCGGGCCACACGTACGTCACGTACACGTCGCTCTGGAGGCCGCCGGGTGGGGATCGCACGATGTAGAAGACCCGGTCCGGGAAGGCGCCCTCCTCGTACCCCTCCGCCTGCGTGAAGCTCGCCACGAGGAAGGCGGTGAACACGACCGCGTAGGCGACGTAGACTGCAACGACGCGCCGCACGACACCCTCCGTCCAGCCCGGCCGCCCGGGCCCCGAGTTCGAAAGCGGATGCGGCGCCTTAACCGTTGTGTATGGAGGGGGACCGTTTGGCGCAGAGCCGTGGAGACCGAGCGGAAAGACAAATAGGCCCCTCCCGGATAGAGGCGGCCGCCGAGGTGGCTCCGCTGGACTTTGCCCTCTCCGAAGTGCAGGATCTTCTGCGGAGGACGGTGCGCGAGTTCGCCGAGAAGGAGGTCCGACCGGTCGCGGGCCATGTCGATCGGACCGGAGAGTTCCCGCGAGCGACGATCGGCAAGATGGCCTCCCTGGGTCTTCTCGGGATGACGATCCCCGAGAAGTACGGAGGCGCGGGCCTCGACACGGTGTCGTACGTCCTGTGTCTCGAGGAAATCGCCCGGACGTGCGGTTCGCACGCCCTGATCATGGCGGCCCACAACTCCCTGTGCACGGGCCACATCTACCTCGCGGGCACGGAGGACCAGAAGCACAGGTTCATCCCGGATCTGGCGAGCGGTCGGAAGATCGGGGCATGGGCCCTGACGGAGCCGACGAGCGGGTCCGACGCCGCCGCGATGAAGACGGTTGCGCGGCGCACGGCGCACGGATGGATTCTGAACGGGGCGAAGAACTTCTGCACGAACGCCCCCGTTGCGGATACCTTCGTCGTGATGGCCGTCACGGATCCCGGGAAAGGGAGCCGGGGGATCAGCGCATTCATCGTGGGGCGTCACACGTCGGGCCTCACGGTCGGCCGGATGGAGGACAAGCTCGGCGTGCGCGGAAGTGTGACGGCCCAGGTCCTCCTCGCGGAGTGCGAGGTCCCGAGGGAGGCCCTGCTCGGTCCGGAGAACGGAGGGTTCCTTGACACGCTGAAGATTCTCGACGGTGGAAGGATCGGGATCGCGGCGATGGCCGTCGGGATCTCCCAGGGAGCCCTCGAGGCATCAATCGCGTATGCGAAGGACCGAGTCCAATTCTCGAAGCCCATCGCAGAGCACCAGGCGGTCCAGTTCATGCTAGCGGACATGGCCTCGCGGATCGACGCGGCCCGAGCCCTCGTCTGGCGAGCCGCGTGGCTCAAGGACATGGGCCTCCCGTTCAAGAAAGAGGCCGCGATGGCGAAACTGTACGCGAGCGAGATGTCC
>Ga0209751_10004428_pt1 | contig 13457 bp, 11 predicted proteins | sample RifCSP13_1_FD_184019 | JGI IMG/M metagenome (GOLD analysis project Ga0209751, IMG submission 184019) | Soil microbial communities from Rifle, Colorado - Rifle CSP2_sed 13_1 (SPAdes) (version 2) | ecosystem: Environmental > Terrestrial > Deep subsurface > Rock core/Sediment | place: Rifle... | reverse complement strand
GTTCAAGATCCGCGGCGCCCACTACCTGGTGAGCCGGATCGCGGCCGAACGGCCGGACGCCACGCTGGTGACCGCCTCATCGGGCAATCACGGGATCGCCACCGCCGAGGTGGCGGCGCGCTACGCAATGACCCTGACGGTGCTGGTCGGGGCATCGGTCTCGCCGGCGAAGCTGGAACGGCTGCGCGCCCTCGAATCGGACCGCTGCACGGTGGAGGTCTTCGGGCGAGACTCCGACGACGCCGAGCGCGAGGCGCGGCGCCGCGACGAGGCCGGCATCGCGACCTACGTGCCGCCCTACAACGACGCCGACGTGATCGCCGGGCAGGGCACCGTCGCGGCCGAGATCCTCGACGACTGGCCCGAGTGCAACGCGCTGGTGGTGCCGGTCGGGGGTGGCGGCCTGATCTCGGGGATGGGCCTGTACGCCCGCGCGGTCAAGCCCACCCTCCGCCTGGTGGGCGTCCAACCCTCGGCCAGCCCACCCCTGTACGCGTTCCTGCATTCGGGGTCCACCAAACCGATGCCGATCGCGCCGACCCTGGCCGATGGCGTGGCCGGCAACGTCGAGGGCGGCAGCCTGACCTGGCGGATGTGCCGCCAGCTGGTGGACGAGATGGTGATCGTCGACGAGGCCCAGATCGCGGACGCGATGCGCTGGGCGATCGACGCCCACGCGCTCGTGGTGGAGGGCAGCGCCGCGCTCGGCATTGCCGCGCTCCGGTCGCAGCAGGGCCACCTCGAAGGACGCAACGTCGCCGTGGTGCTGACCGGCCGGGGCGTGGACCGCGGCACCCTGCAACGGGTTCTGGCCGAGGCGTAGGATCGTTCCATGAACGAGACACCCCAGGCCCCCAGCCGCTCCGGAAGCCCGGGAGCGACCAGCGTGGGCGTCCTCCTGATCGGGCTCGGGCTGCTCTTCTTCATCGGTCAACAACTGGGGACCGACGTCACCGACTGGGGCTGGCCCCTTTTCGTGATCCTGCCCGGCCTGGCCATCCTGACCGTGGGCCTGACCCAGCGCTCCGGGCCTGGCCTGGCGATCGCGGGCAGCATCGTGACCATGATCGGCTTGGTCCTGCTCTTCCAGAAGCTGTACGACGCGTACCAGACCTGGGCGTACGCCTGGGCGCTGGTCGGTCCCGGCGGGAGCGGCCTGGGGATGCTGCTGTACGGCACCCGATCGCGCGATCGCAAACTGGCCCGCGACGGTTTCTGGACGGTCGTCACCGGGCTCGCCATCTTCGCGGTGGGCTTCATCTTCTTCGAGGGCATCATCGGGCTGTCGGGCGAACGCTGGCCACTGCCGGCCTGGGTCATGCCGGCCGCGATCGTGGTCATCGGGGGGCTGGTCCTGCTCCGTGGACTGACCACCCGGCGCGCGCCGGTCTGGGACCAGCCCTGGACCCCGACCCCGCCGCCGCCGGAACCCTTCGCCGGGACGACCCTGTCCGAGCCGGCACCCCCGGCCGAGCCCGAGCCAACGGCCGAGCCGCCGGCCGACGCCGTCGCCGCGGACGAGCCCGGCGCGAAATCGGAATCGGGGACCTGAACCAATCGTGGAGCTGAGCGTCCGGCCGGTCACCGCCGACCGGTGGCAGGAGCTGGCGACCCTGTTCGGTCCGAGCGGCGCGTTCTCGAACTGCTGGTGCACCTGGTGGCGGCAGACTGGCGCCGGGTTCAGCGCGGGGATCGCGCAGCGCGGCACGGGCAACCGGGCGCTGATGCACGAGCTCGTGGAGGCCGGGCGCGAACCCGGGCTGCTGGGCTACCACGATGGGCGGCCGGTGGGCTGGATCAGCATCGCCCCGCGCACCCACTACGGCCGGCTGCTTCGCTCCCGCGCGCTGGGTCCGCCACGATCGGAGGCCGATGACCGCGGCGTGTGGTCGATCGTCTGCTTCTGGATCCCCCGCTCCGAGCGCGGCAAGGGCGTGGCGATCGGACTGCTGGCCGGCGCCATCGCCCACGCTGAGGCGCGCGGGGCGCAGGTCATCGAGGCCTACCCGATTGACACCGCCGGGGGGCGCACCCCCGACAGCAACGTGTTCACTGGGACCCTGCCCATGTTCAGGCGGGCCGGTTTCACCGAGGTCGAGCGACGCGGGGCAGGCCACGTGATCATGCGCCGGGCCGTTGCGGGAGGCTCCGCCTATCCTTAGCGGCGCCATGCCGCCCTCCGAGCCCGACCAGCCCGCGCCCCTCGACCTGGCGCTCGAAGGCGTCAACGCGGGCTACGTCGCGGAGCGGTATGCGGAGTACGTGCGCGACCCCGACTCGGTCGAGCCGGAGTGGCGCCGAATCTTCGATCGAGGCGAGGGTGGGTTCGAACCGATGCGACCCGCGACCGCCCCTTCGCCTGCCACCGGCGGCGGGTCGTCGTCCGCCGAGTCCGCCGAGAGGGTTCAGCCGCCACCCGGCGCGATCCCGATCCGGGGCCCGGCCGCGCGCCTGGCCGCGAACATGACCGCCTCGCTGGGCGTTCCCACCGCCACCAGCTTCCGCGAGCTGCCGACGGCCGTCCTGGAGGCGCGTCGGGCGGAACTGAACGCACTCGGCGGCGGACGGCGCATCAGCTTCACCCACCTGATCGGCTATGCCGCGGTGCGCGCGCTGGCCGAGCAGCCGCAGCTGAGCCACGCCTACCTGGAGGTCGCTGGCCAGCCGTACCGCGTCCCAGCCAGTGGGATCCACCTGGGCCTCGCGGTCGACGTTGAGCGCAACGACGGGCAGCGCTTCCTGGTGGTGCCGGTGATCCACGCGGCCGACGCCCCGGACTTCGCGGCCTTCCACGCCCGATACGAGGCCCTGGTCGAGGCGGCGCGCACCAACCGCCTCTCGCCGGATGACATGGTCGGGGCCAGCGTGACCCTGACCAACCCGGGGACGTTGGGGACCAGCGCTTCTGTGCCGCGGCTGATGCCCGGGCAGGGCCTGATCCTGGCCACCGGCGCGATCCGCAGCACCGGGGCGGGGCGGGCCATGACCATCAGCTCGACCTACGACCACCGCATCATCCAGGGCGCCGAATCGGGAGCCCTGCTGCGCCGGATCGAGGCGCTGCTGAACGGAGCGGACGGCTTCTACGAATCGGTCTTCGCCGCGCTGGGTCTCGCAGCGGGCGCGGCGCCGGCGCCCTCGGGCGCGGCGGTCTCGCCGCCGGCGATGCGCACCATCGCGGCCGGGATGGCGCTGGTCCACGCCCATCGGTCCTTTGGCCACCTGGCGGCGACCCTGGATCCGCTGGGATCGCCGCCGGCCGGCGAGGCCGCGCTCGAGCCGGCGACCCACGGCCTGTCCGAGGCCGACCTGGCCGCCATCCCGGCGGAGGTGCTGGGGATCCACGTCCCCGGCGCCACCCTGGCCCAGGCGCTCCCCGAGCTGCGGCGGCGGTACTGCGGCACGATCGCATACGAGGTCGAGCACATCGCCTCCCACGACGAGCGCGCCTGGCTGCGCGAGGCGATCGAATCGGACCTGCATCGTGCTCCGCTCACCACCGACGAGCGGCGCGCCCTGCTGAGGCGCCTGACCGAGGTGGAAGGCCTGGAGCGCTTCCTGCATCGGGCCTACCTGGGCCAGAAGCGGTTCAGCATCGAAGGGCTCGACGCGATGGTCCCGATGCTCGAGCGGATGCTCGCCGATGCCGCGGTGGCCGGCGCCCGTGACGTGGTGCTGGGGATGGCCCACCGCGGAAGGCTGAACGTGCTGGCCCATATCGTCGGTGTCGCGCCCGAGGTGGTGCTGGCCGAATTCGAGGCCGGCCGTTCGGGGGCCGATGCCCGCGCCGCCAAGGGCGGCACCGATGACGTGAAGTACCACCTCGGTGCGGAGGGCGATCACCCGGTGCCGGGCGGCAGCATCCACGTCACCCTCTCCCCCAACCCGAGCCACCTCGAGGCCATCGACCCGGTGGTGGAGGGCCACGCCCGGGCCCAGCAGACGGACCGATCCATCGGCTCGGGGAGCGTCGATCCGCACCGCACCGTCCCGATCCTGATCCACGGCGATGCCGCGTTCGCCGCCCAGGGCGTGGTGGCCGAGACCTTCAACCTGGCTCGCCTGCCCGGCTACGCCACCGGCGGCACGCTGCACCTGATCGCCAACAACCAGGTCGGCTTCACCACCGAGCCGTCCGAGGCGCGCTCCACGACCTACGCCTCGGACCTGGCCAAGGGCTTCGACGTCCCGATCTTCCACGTCAACGCCGATGACCCCGAGGCCTGCCTGGCCGCCGCCCGCCTGGCCACGCTCTACCGCGAGCGGTTCCACGGGGACGCGCTGATCGACCTGGTCGGCTACCGCCGCTACGGCCACAACGAGGGCGACGAGCCCGCTTACACGCAGCCGATGCGCAGCGCGGCGATCGCCGAGCACCCCGGGGTGCGCGCCCGATACGCCGGGGCGCTGGCCGTCGCCGGCGTGGTGACGCCTGCCGAGGCGGAGGCCTGGGTCGAGGAGACGGCACGCGACCTTGCCGCCCGCCAGGGCGCGGTGCGCGCCGCGCACGCCGAGCCGCAGCTCGACCGGGGTGCTGACTCGCTGGCGGCGGAAGAGACGCCCGAGCCGGTCACCGCCGTCCCCGCCGAGGCGCTGCGCGCGCTGAATGCCGAGCTGGTCCACTGGCCGAAGGGCTTCAGCGTCAACCCCAAGCTGGCGCGCCAGCTCGCCCGCCGTCGCGACGCGCTCGACGGCGCCGGCACGTCCGTGGAGTGGGCGCACGCCGAGGCCCTGGCGCTAGGTTCGCTGCTGGCCGACGGCATCCCCATCCGGCTGACCGGCCAGGACACGCTGCGCGGCACCTTCAGCCAGCGCCATGCCGAGCTCCACGACACGAAGACCGGCGCGGCGTTCGCCCCGCTCCAGCACCTCTCAACGGCGCGGGCGGCGATCGAGCTCCACAACAGCCCGCTGAGCGAGTACGCCTGCCTGGGCTTCGAGTACGGCTACGCGGTGACTGCGCCGGAGGCGCTGGTCCTGTGGGAAGCGCAGTACGGCGACTTCGTCAACGGGGCGGAGATCATCGTCGACCAGTTCCTGATCGCGGGGCTGGCCAAGTGGCGCCAGACCAGCCGGCTGACCCTGCTGCTGCCCCACGGCTACGAGGGATCCGGGCCGGAGCACTCATCGGCGCGACTGGAGCGCTTCCTGGCGCTCGGCGCGGAGGGCAACATCCGGGTGATCTACCCCACCACCGCGGCCCAGTACTTCCACGTGCTGCGTCGCCAGGGGCTGCATCGCGACCTCCGCCCGCTGGTGGTGATGACTCCCAAGTCGCTCCTGCGCCTGCGGGAGGCAGGCTCGAGCCTGGCCGACCTGACCGATGCTGCCTTTGCATCGGTCCTGGATGACCCGATGCCGGCCGACCCGGCGGCCGTGCGCCGCGTGGTGCTGTGCAGCGGCAAGGTCTACTACGATCTGGCGCTGGCACCGGAGCGTGGCGCGGCGCTGGACCTGGCCATCGTGCGCTGCGAGCGGCTGTACCCGTTCCCCTCCGAGGAGCTGGGCGTGGTCCTGGCCCGCTACCCCAATGTCGCGCGGGTGGCGTGGGTCCAGGAGGAGCCGCGCAACATGGGCGCCCGCAAGTTCGTGCTGCCCAAGATCCGGGCGCTGGTCCCGTTCCGGATCCCGCTCGGCGACGTCAGCCGCCCCGAGCGGTCACGCCCGGCCGAGGGCTACCCCGCCGCTCACGCCGCCGAGCAGGCCCGGATCGTGCACGAGGCGCTCACCGGCTAGGGGATCAGCCGTCCCGGCCTCTCACGCACGGGTCATTCGCTAGGGCACTGGTACGCCCGACGAGGCGCGGCCGGAGGCCGGGAACAACCCTTTCGGCGGTCGTCTGAAGCCCCTGGTGCGTCAACTGACCGCCGACGCGCTGATTCCCGCCCGACTGCTGCCGGTTCGCCGGTCGTACCAATCTTGTGGGGATTAGCCCGAAGAGCCGACCCTGAGGCGTGGCGAGGCTTCCCCGGCCTGAGCTGACCTACCTGGCGGGCCGACCGTGGTGGCGCATGACCTCGACCAACCGGTCGTGGGGGAGGGCATGGAAGGTCGTTCCGTCCCGGCCGGTCATCGTCTCCGCGGCCAGCAGCGCGTTGAGGATCGCCTCCTCGGTGGCCTCGATCGCGGCCCAGTACAGGTTGTCAAGGAAGTCGTCGTGCACCGTGCGCACCGCCACGACCCGCGGCGCGTCCGGCGCGTCCTCGGCCGACAGGCCGCGGTTGCCGATCGCAAACGCGAGCATCAGGTCGCCCGATGACGACTCCCCGCCGCCCCCGCCGCGGGCCACCCCCAGCGACGCCCGCTGGGCCAGCCGCCGGCACTGGTGGGGGAGCAGCGGCGCATCGGTCCCGATGATCACGATGATCGATCCGGCGACCATCCGGTCCGGCCCCGGGACCTCCGAGCGCCCGATCTCCCGGCCGACCGGCACCCCGTCGATGGTCAGCCGCTCGCGGATCCCGTGGTTGGCCTGGACCAGCGCGCCCAGCGTCCAGCGCTCCGGGCCGCTGGCCACCACGCGCGAGGCGGTGCCGATGCCGGCCTTGAAGCCGAAGGCCTTCATCCCGGTCCCGCCACCCACGCTGCCCTCGGCCACCGGCCCGCCCGACGCCGCGGCGATCGCCTCGAAGACGTGCTCGCGGCGGACGTGCTGCCCGTCGATGTCGTTGAGGTAGCCATCCCACGTCTCGGCCACCACGGGCAGCGCCCAGGTCGCCGATCCGGCGGCCCGACCGGCGGTGCTGGCCGCCACCAGCGCCTCGTGGACGGTGCCCACGCTGTGGGTGTTGGTCAGCCCGATGGGCGTGGTCAGCATCCCGCACTCGCGCAGCCAGAGCAGCCCGGTCATCTCCCCGTTGCCGTTCAGGACGTGATCGCCGGCGTATACCGGCTCGCGCCCGGGGTCGCCTTCGTGCGGAAAGATGACCGTGACCCCGGTGCGCACTGGACCCTCGCCCACCCGCAGCGGGCCATCCCCGCGGATCAGGGTGGTATGCCCCACCCGCACCCCGGCGACGTCGGTGATCGCGTTCAGCTCACCCGGCGGCAGCTGCCCGATGACGATCCCCAGGTCACGAGCGCGCACCATGCCCGGATCATCGCACGCGCTACCCTGCGCCGATGCAGCGCTGCGAGTGGAGCGGTACCGACCCGCAGATGGTGGCGTACCACGACCTCGAATGGGGCGTCCCGCTCCGCGATGACAGGCGCCTGTTCGAACTGCTGATCCTGGAGGGAGCCCAGGCGGGCCTGTCGTGGTCGACCATCCTGCGCAAGCGCGACGGCTATCGGCGCGCATTCGAGGGCTGGGAGGTCAATCGCATCGCCGCCTACGGGCCCGATGCGGTGGCGCGCCTGCTGGCCGACCCGGGGATCGTTCGGAATCGGGCCAAGGTCGCGGCCACCATCGGCAACGCGGCGGCGGTGGAAGCCATGGCCAATGGGGGCATCGGGCTGAGCCAGCACCTGTGGTCGTTCGTTGACGATCGGCCGATCGTCAACGCCTGGCAACGCATGGGCGAGATCCCCGCCGAAACAGAGCTGTCGCGGGCCATCTCGCGCGACCTGCTAACGCGCGGCTTCCGGTTCGTGGGGCCGACCATCGTGTACGCCTTCATGCAGTCCGCGGGCCTGGTCAACGACCACACCGTCGACTGTTTCCGCCACGCGGCGGTCGGGTTGGGCTAGGCCCCGGCCTCGGCAGGCACCGCGTCGTCGTCGTCGGCCGCGTCGGTGGAGTCGGCGACCACCACCCCGGCGAAGGCACGGATCGACAGGCGCAGGGTCGGGGCGTCGTCCGAGTCGGGTTCGGGGGCATCGACCACCATCGGACCGAATCCCCAGCGGGTGACGCTGACACGCCAGGTGGGCGGGACGGTCACCACCACCACGCCGAAGAGCGAGGTGACCAGCAGGTCCATCTCGGCGGCCGGGGTCGCGTCGCGGAGGTCCACCACGCAGACGCCGAACCAGGCCAGGATCGACCTGCCGGAGAACGCCGCGGCCCGGCTGTGCAGCTCGGAGGCGGCGAAGATCGCGACCAGGTCGAGGGCGTCGCTCTCCTCGTCACCGACCGACGGCCGCAGGCGCCGGGTGACCGCCGCGGCGACCATCACCCCGGCCAGCGCGCCGAGCAGCAGCTTCAGCAGGCGTCTCATCCGTGCTCCATATACTCCGATCTGTGTCCACCGCCATCGCCAGCGTCGAGGTGCCGGCCAGCAGCGCCAATCTTGGCAGCGGCTACGACTGCTTTGCAGCGGCATTGTCGCTGAAGCTGCGAGCCGAGCTGCACCCCGGCGACGAAGCGGGGATCGTGCTCGAGGCGCGGGGCGAGGGCGCCCCGCCCGATGACGCCGATCCGGATGACAACCTGCTGCTGCGCGCCTTCCGGGAGGGGCTGCGCGCGGCCCACGGCCCGACGCAGGGCGCCGGCGCGTGGCGGATCACGGTCAGCAGCATGATCCCCGCCGCGCGTGGACTGGGCAGCAGCGCCGCCGCGATCCTGGCCGGCGTGCTGCTGGGCGCAGCCGCCGGGCGACAGGCGCCCGGAGCCGACGACCTGCTGGCGCTGGCCGCCACCCTGGAGGGGCATCCCCACAACGTGGCCGCGGCCATGTACGGCGGAATCACCCTGGCCGTCGGACGCGGCCTGAGACAACCGCCCGTGTTGCGCCGCTTCCGGGTGCCGGAGGCCTGGATCCCGGTCGTGTTCGTGAGCGCCAGGGAGAGCCCGACCGGGCAGATGCGGGCCGCGCTCCCCGAGTCGGTGCCGCACCGGGAGGCCGCGGAAGCGGCCGCGCGCGCGGCGCTGCTGACCACCGCGATCTTCACCTCGGACGCCTCGCTGCTGCGCGAGGCGATGGACGACCGGCTGCACCAGCCCTTCCGCCTGCCGCTGCTGCCCGATTCGTCCCGACTGATCGAGGTCGCGCATGAGCACGGGGCGGCCGGCGCGGCGCTCAGCGGGGCGGGCCCATCGGTGCTGGCCATCTGCGACTCACCCCTGCTCGCCCACTCCGTCGAGAAGGCCTGGAACGCCGCCGGGATTGCCGGGATGGCCACCCGACTGCGGTTCGATTCCGCCGGCGCCCGCCTCAGCAGCGGCACCCCATGAGCCTCGTCAGCCTCGCCGGGATCAGCAAGAGTCACGGCGCCCAGCACCTCTTCTCCGACGTCAACCTGATGATCGCGGCCGGGCGCCGGATCGCGATCGTGGGGCCCAACGGGGCGGGCAAGACCACCCTGCTGGAGATCATCACCGGCGACCAGTCGGCCGATAGCGGCGTGGTGGCCCGGGGACGCGAGGTGGTGATCGGCTACCTGCGCCAGGAGGTGGCCGAGACGCGTGGCCACAGCGCGCTCGAGGAGGTGCTGGCCGGCGCGGGAGCGGTGAGCGGCATCGGGCGGCGGCTGGCGCACATCGAGCAGGAGCTGGCCGAGACATCGGCCGAGGACGAGCTGGCCGAGCTGATGGACGAGTACGGCCGGCTCGGGCATCGGTTCGAGCAGCTCGGCGGCTGGTCATTGGAGGCGGAGGCGCGCCGGATCCTGGGTGGGCTGGGCTTCGCCGAGAGCGACATGCGGCGCGAGATCGGTGAGCTGTCGGGCGGCTGGATGATGCGCGTGGCGCTCGCCAAGCTGCTGCTCGCCAACCCGGACCTGCTCCTCCTCGACGAGCCGACCAACCACCTCGACCTGGCCAGCGTGGAGTGGCTGCAGGGCTTCCTGGCCGAGTACGCCGGCGCGGTGGTGCTCGTCTCCCACGACCGTGACTTCATCAACGCCGTCTGCAACCGGGTGGCCGAGCTGGGGCGCGGCATGCTCACCGAGTACGTCGGCGACTACGCCGACTTCGTCGACCAGCGCGATGCGCGGATCGAGGCCCTGGAACGGGCGGCGGCGGTGCAGGGACGGCGGATCGCCCAGCTGGAGCGCTTTGTCGAGCGCTTCCGCTACAAGAAGAGCAAGGCTCGCCAGGCGCAGGCCAAGATCAAGCAGCTGGATCGCATCGAGCGCGTGGTGGTGCCCACGACCCGCACCAAGCGCGTGCGCTTCCGTTTCCCCCAGCCGGCGCGCAGCGGCCGGGTGGTGATCACCCTGCGCGAGATCGTCAAGCGATATGGCGCGCACACCGTGTACGACGGCCTGGACCTGGTGCTGGAGCGCGGCCAGAAGGTGGCCCTGATCGGTCCCAACGGCGCCGGCAAGAGCACCTTGCTCAGGATCCTGGCCGGTGAGCTGACGTTCGAGGGAGGCGCCCGCGAACTGGGCCTCAACGTGAAGGTGGCCTACTTTGCGCAGCACCAGATTGACGCGCTGACTCCCGCCAACACGGTCTTCGAGGAGCTGGCCACGGTGAGCGCCCGACTCTCGACCGATGAGATGCGCCGACTGCTGGGCGCCTTCCTGTTCAGCGGCGACGCGATCCACAAGAAGGTCGGGATCCTGTCCGGCGGCGAGCAGACCCGCCTGGCGCTGGCCAAGCTGATGGCCGACCCCGCCAACCTGCTCTGCCTCGACGAGCCGACCAACCACCTCGACATCGCGTCGCGCGACGTGCTGGAGGACGCCCTGAACGCGTTCCCCGGCACCATCGTGCTGATCACCCATGACCGATACCTGATCCGATCGGTGGCGACCGCCATCATCGAGGTCAACGGCGGGACCGCGGTGGTGTATCCGGGTGACTTCGAGGCCTACGCCGCGGCCCGCGGCCTGGACATCGAGGCGCGGGGTGCCACCGAGGGCGTGGCCACCCCGCGTGGCGTGGTGGCGGCCGCACCTCGTCCGCGGGCCTCCGCCTCGGACGCCGCCACCCGGCGTCGAAACGAGGCCGATGCGCGCAACCGTCGCTACCGGCGCACCCGCGAGCTGCGTGCCGGCGTGGCGTCGGCCGAGGCCGGCGTGCGACAGGCGGAGGCTGAGGTGGCCGAGACCAGCGTCCGGCTGGCCGATCCGTCGACCTACGCGGACGCCACCTTCGTCCGCGAGCTGATCGCACGCCACAATGGCGCCCGCGACCGGGTGGAGACGCTCACCGCCGAGTGGGGCCGACTGTCGGCCGAGCTCGAGGCGGCCGAGGTGGACCCGCAGCCGGTCAACCGATGACGGCCACCCGTCGCGCGCCCTCCGGGGAGGCCCTGGGCGCGGCCCTGGTGGTGATCTCCGCGACCTGCTTCGCGACGCTCGGGCCGGTGGCGCGCTTCGCGGAGCAGGCCGGCGTCGACGCGCTGCCGCTGGTCACCTGGCGCGCCGCGGTCGGCGCGGCTGGGCTGACCCTCGCGATCCTCCTCGGTGCCCTGGTCAGCGGCCGCGGCATCCGCCGCTGGGGCCAGATCCCCGGTCGCGACCGCTGGTGGGTGGCGGGCGCGGCCGCGGCCAACGCGATGGTCAACCTGGCCATGTTCATCGCCTTCCTGCGGATCGGGATCGGGCTGGCGCTCCTGATCTTCTACCTGTACCCCGCGTTGCTGGCCGCGATCAGCGTGACCTGGTTCGGCGAGCGGCTCGACCGCACCCGATGGGCGGCGCTGGGGATCGCCATGCTCGGCATGCTGCTGGTCATCGGCGGCGCCGGGATCGCGGGCGAGATGGACGCGCTCGGGATTGGACTGGCGCTCGTCGCCGGCGTGGGGCAGATGGTGTACGCCCTCTCGGCGCGGCACGGCTTCGCCGCGATCCCCGGCCCCGAGGCCGGGGCGCTGACCATGGGCGGCGCGGCGGTCATCTACCTGGGGATCTCCGCCGTGACCGGCGGACTGCCCGCGCTCGCCATGCCGCTGGGCTCGGTCCACGCCGCCTGGCCGGTGCTGGTCGCGGGCGTGATCGGGGCCGGGGTGCCGACGGCGTGCTTCATCGGCGGCATCCGCCTCCTGGGACCGTCACGGGCGGCCATCCTGTCGATGCTCGAGCCGGTGGTCGGCACGGCCCTGGCCGCCATCCTCCTCTCTGAGCAACCCGGTGCGCTCCAGCTCGCCGGCGGAGCGCTGATCATCGGCGCCGGGGTCCTGCTCCAGCGCCGGCCGCGCGTCCCCGTGGCCGAGCACGAGGCCGTGGCCGGGGCATAGGCCGCCGCCTGCATCGGTCTATCCTCGGCCCATGTTCCGCCGGCTCGCCACCACGCTCGTCCGGCTGGTCTGGTTCAGCCTCGTGCTGACCGGGGCCACGACGGCCCACCCGCGCCCGCCGGCCGGTGGCCTGCCCGCCGATTTCATGCTGCCCAACCTCCAGATGGCGCCGCTGGAGGAGTGGGTCATCGACGACGTGGATGGGCGGCGTGTGCTGCGCTTCACCACGATCTTCGTCAACGTCGGAGAGGGGCGTTTCGAGCTGCGCGGGTTCCGCGCCGACCCCGATGCCGACGAGATACGGATGAACCAGATCCTGTACCGCTCCGGGGGTGGCGTCGTCCGGCTGCCGGGCGTGACCACCTCGCGCTACGCCGGCGACGGGCACGACCACTGGCACGCCCAGGCGGTGACCGTGTACGAGATGTGGTCCGATGACCATCCGGCCGAGGTGCGACGCGGCGCCAAGATCAACTTCTGCTTCTTCGACAACACGATCGTGCGGCGGGACCTCGCGGGCGATCGGATCCACTTCTACCGGATGGCGTGGTGCGGGACGCCTGAAACCCGTCGCCTACGGGTCGGCCTGTCCCGGGGCTGGGGTGACCGATACGGGTTCGACTTTGCGTACCAGTGGATCGATATCGAGGGCCTGCCCGCGGGCACCTACACCGTGCGCGCCACCGTGGACCTGCAGGACCGGTTCGTCGAGTCCAACGACCTGGACAACTGCGCCTGGGCCCGGATCCGGATCCCGGGGCCGGGCCAGGATCGCCCGGTGGAGCTGCTCGAGAGCGGTGAGGATTGCGGCGTCGCGGCGGCGGTGCCGGTCAGCAGCTTCCCCGGGAGCACCCGCCTGGATCCAGCTGGCCACCTGCGGCTGGGCCCCGGCGCGCACACCGGCTATCTGTTGAACGGGGTGGGGACCGTGCTCACCGAGCGGTCGTACACGCTGCCGGGGGAGATCGAGGTCCCGGTCGACCGGGTGGCGAACCCCATCGGCCAGCCCGGCGACTGGTACTACGTGACCGGCGGCTTCTTCCGCGGCACCTGGATGACCCTGGGACCCGGAGTCAGCCTCTCGCCGTAGCCCGGGGAGCGCTCCCGTTCCCGGCGATGATCTCCGAGAGTTCGCGTACCCTCGTCCGAGATGCCCGATGCCGCACCCATCCGCGATGCAGTGTTGGCCTGGTACGCCGCCGCCCACCGTGACTTCCCGTTCAGGCGGACGAGCGATCCGTACCCGGTGCTGGTGTCGGAGGTGATGCTGCAGCAGACCCAGGCGAGCCGCGTCGCGGAGCGCTTCGGACCCTTCATGGACCGATACCCGACCGCCGATGCCCTGGCTGCCGCCACCGATGCCGACCTGCTAACCACATAATCAAACCT
>Ga0209751_10004427_pt1 | contig 13460 bp, 9 predicted proteins | sample RifCSP13_1_FD_184019 | JGI IMG/M metagenome (GOLD analysis project Ga0209751, IMG submission 184019) | Soil microbial communities from Rifle, Colorado - Rifle CSP2_sed 13_1 (SPAdes) (version 2) | ecosystem: Environmental > Terrestrial > Deep subsurface > Rock core/Sediment | place: Rifle... | reverse complement strand
CCAGTAACTTCAGTGGCAATCGACGTTTTGCCCAATCCATGCGGAAATGAGAAACGGTGAGTTGCCGGTCGATCATGAACCCTGCTTTACGCAACCAGGATTGCATGGCTTTGGGGTGGAAATCAAAGTTGAGAGGTATGAATTCAACCGGGGTTTTGTCGAATGGGTCCCATTCCTGTTTCCGCAACCAATAACGCACAATCGCTTTCAAGTTGCGCTTGTTCGCATATTCCAACACGAATTTTCCGCCAGGTTGCATTACCTGGCGGATTTGTTGCAGCGCTTTGGGTGCATCGGCCATGTGATGGATGACGCGGATCATCGTGGCTGAATCGAATAAACCTTCTACAAAAGGAAGTTTGTAAACATCGGCCGCAACATAGACGTATCGGTCGCTTGCCCCCAGGCGCTGCTGTGCTTGTTCTAATTGTGTGGTGGAGTAATCTAGCAATACAATGCGTCCAAAGTTCGCATATCTTGTTGTATTGCGCCCAGCGCCCGCGCCAACTTCCAGCAATAATTTACCGCGTTTGGGGAGAAGGCGCTTGATGGCGATTGCTTCAACCTGGTCTTCGTATTGGCGATCCCCATGTTCCCAAAATTTCTGCTGGTAATCCGATCCTTCGTAATCACAGACCGGGGGTTGTTCTGTCTTGGATTCAGGCGGCATTGGGCCGGACTTTGATCTCTGTTTGGATTTGGCCGTTACCGCTGTAACTACGGCCGATGCCTTGATAAGTGAATCCAAGTTTGCGCATTTGTTCAGGTTGATAGATGTTGCGGCCATCCAGGATAATCGGTTGGCGCATGCTGTTTCGGATTCTCTCCAGATCTAGATTCTTAAATTCGTTCCATTCAGTCACGACGACTAGTGCATCCGCACCGTCGGCCAGATCGTAAGCGTCCCGGGCCATGTCGACTTTGGGTATTAATTCTTTGGCCGCTTCCATGGCCACCGGATCATAACCGCGTACTTTGGCGCCCGCATTCAACAAAGCCTCGGCGATATCCACGGACGGCGCGTCGCGCATATCATCCGTGTTCCATTTGAAAGCTAATCCCAGTAAGCCGATCGTCTTGCCCTTTAGGTCTCCAATTATATTCTTCAAGCGATTGAAGACCATCTCGCGGCGTAAACCATTCACGGTCATTACGGAATTTAGAATGCGCGGTTCGTGACCCATTTCTTCAGCCATAAAAGCTAAAGCCTTCACATCCTTGGGAAAGCAGGAGCCGCCATATCCGAGCCCCGCTTCGAGGAAATATTTTCCCATGCCCGCAGCAACTTCCTTTACATCTGCGCCGAGCGATTCGCAAATATCCGCGATCTCGTTGATAAATGAGATCTTCGTAGCTAGGAACGCATTGGAGGCGTACTTGATCATCTCTGCAGTGCGCAGATCGGTGATCACAATGGGTGCTCGTAAGGGTAGATGTAGTTGCGCTACTTTATCCGCAGCTTCACGGTGCAGGGAGCCTAGGACGGTTCGATGCGGGCTCATGAAATCGGCGATCGCCGAGCCTTCGCGTAAAAATTCCGGGCAGGAGACCACCCAAAAGTCGATCGGCTTGGGCTCAGCGCGGGTGATGATTTCTGCCACCCAGTCGCCGGTTCCTACGGGAACCGTAGATTTGTTGATCACGATCAGCGGAGCTTGCATGTTCTCGGCGATCGATTTCGCCGCAGATTCCACGTATTTCAGATCTGCATCCCCATCAACTCCAGAGGGCGTTCCCACGCAGATGAACACGAATTCACAATCTTTTAGCGCTTCTTTGTATGAGGTGGTGAAAGCCAACCGTCCCGCTTCCACATTGCGTTGCACTAATTCTTCCAAGCCGGGCTCATAAATGGGCATTTCCCCCCGCTTCAAACCCGCGATGCGCTTTTCGTCCACATCCAGCGCGATCACATGGTTGCCAAGGTCGCTGAAACAGGCGGCGGTTACCAAACCGACGTAACCGACCCCGATGACACTGATTTTTCTCATTCACACTCCAGCGAGTAGATTGCCGCCAATGATATCACCGGCGTTACACTGCTGTTCGGCGTTAGAATTGCCGCGTGAAACCACGTTTGCTTGTCCTTTTTCTAGCAGGTTTTCTTGTTTCCTGCTCATCTCAGCTCACGCCAACGATACTGCCAACCGAGACATCTTCAATCAGACCTAGCTCTCCGCCTTCGGCAACCTTCACTACGGTTCCGTCCCCTTCTGAGAGCCCGGTTCCTATTTCCTTGCTTTGTTCGCTGCTGGCAGGGCATTCTTTTCAGGCGCTACAGGGCTACATTAGTCAGGGATTCACCCCGCCACAGGGCACCAGCGACTGGGACGGCGGTCACCACGGGCTCGACATCGCTTATTACCAGCGCAACGATGAAGGTGGCACTGGCGGCCATATTAATGGCACACCTATCCAATCCGTGTTCGATGGGTACGTGGCCGGTCTAGGCTTTGCGTCAACCTACGGCAATTATCTGATTATCGAGACGCCTGCCAACCAATTACCACCTGACTTGGCCGCATTATTCTCAATTGAAGTTAGCGAATCGATTTACTTGCTTTATGCCCATATGCAAGTTTTGGCTCCCTTTGTCTTGTCGGAGCCAATTGATTGTGGGCAAGTAATAGGAGTTGTTGGAAATACCGGTGATGAGTATTTTATAGCTGAGCCGCATCTGCATTTTGAGACGCGTGTTGGGGCATCGAACATCCACTTAGAGCCCATGAGTTATTACGATACGCAAGCCACTGAGGAAGAGAAAACCGAATATCGTCGGTGGCGAAACAGTGAAACGTTCCAACTCTTTGACCCGGCACTGTTGCTCGACTATGGGGTTGAAAACGAGGATGGCAATGGCTAACTCGCACTTAGTGCGTGCTCCACGGGGCACGGAGCTCACCTGCAAAAACTGGCTCATCGAGGCTCCGTATCGCATGATCCAGAACAACCTAGACCCGGAAGTCGCTGAACGCCCTGAAGATCTTGTGGTGTACGGGGGACGCGGCCAAGCCGCTCGTTCCTGGGAAGCGTTCGATGCAATTTTAGATTCATTGCGCAATCTGGAACCAGATGAGACTCTGTTGGTGCAATCCGGCAAACCGGTTGCAATCTTCCGTACGCACACCGATGCCCCACGCGTATTAATCGCCAACTCAAACCTCGTCCCGCACTGGGCAACCCAGCAACACTTTGATGAATTGGCTGCCAAAGGCCTGATCATGTACGGTCAGATGACTGCCGGCTCCTGGATCTATATTGGTACCCAGGGGATTTTGCAAGGCACCTATGAAACCTTGGGTTCCTTGGCGAGACAGCGCGGCTGGTCTTCGCTGAAAGGCAAATTTGTGCTCACCGCGGGACTTGGTGGCATGGGAGGGGCTCAACCTTTGGCGATCATTATGAACGAAGGGGTAGGACTCATTGTTGAAGTGGATCCCGCCCGCGCCAAACGTCGCCTAGAGATCGGTTACGTAGACGCGGTGGTGGACACTCTTGAAGAAGCTATGACAATGGTCGAAGAGAATGTGAAAAAAAAGCAACCACGTTCTATTGGGTTGATCGGCAACGCCGCCGAAATATTTCCGGAATTGCTGATCCGCGGAGTTGTGCCCGATGTAGTCACCGACCAAACTCCGGCGCATGACCTATTGGCATACATCCCTGCAGGGATGTCCTTGCAGCAGGCGGATGCGCTAAGGCGGGATGACCCGCACGAGTTCGAACGACGTTCTCAAGAATCAATGGCGCACCATGTGGAGGCTATGCTCGGTTTCCAGAAAAAAGGCAGCGAGGTCTTTGATTACGGAAACAATCTGCGCCAACGCGCCTTCGACTTTGGAGTCAAGAACGCTTTCGATTTTCCTGGCTTTGTCCCCGCTTATATTCGACCTTTATTCTGCGAAGGCAAGGGACCATTTCGCTGGGTTGCGCTATCGGGCGATCCCGAGGATATTTTCAAGACGGACGCTGCCATCGCCGAACTATTCCCCCAGGACGAACATTTGCATCGCTGGCTGAAGATGGCCCGCGAACGAATTCCATTCCAGGGTTTGCCCGCCCGTATCTGTTGGCTGGGCTATGGTGAGCGCGCCCAAGCAGGTTTGCGCTTCAATGACATGGTTGCCTCTGGTGAACTCAGTGCGCCCATTGTCATTGGACGCGACCATCTCGATTCGGGTTCTGTGGCTTCACCAAATCGTGAAACTGAAGGAATGAAAGACGGCACCGATGCCGTGAGCGATTGGCCGATCCTAAACGCGCTGATCAATGCGGTTGGCGGCGCCACCTGGGTCTCGTTCCATCATGGCGGCGGCGTAGGCATCGGTTTCAGTCAGCACGCTGGTCAGGTCATCGTGGCAGATGGCACGCCGGAAGCCGCTGCTCGCATCCAGCGTGTGCTCACCACTGATCCCGGCATGGGCATTGTGCGCCACGTGGACGCGGGTTACCAGGAAGCTATCGACGCAGCTAAAAAACATGGCATCAAGATCCCCATGTTGAAGTCCTGATTCGTCTTTCAAAAACAAGGAACCCTTTGAAAAATACATCGCTGAAAACATCTCTGAACGCGCAGATCGTTCTCTTCACCTTCATCCGCATGGTTTCCAGCACAGCCTATCGTATGGTCTATCCCTTTTTACCTGCGTTCCGCGACGGGTTGGGTGTTCCTTTGGAAACATTGGCTCGCGGCATCGGTTCTCGTTCATTGGTCGCCGCATTCTTCGCCCCGCTCCTTTCATCTTTCGCCGAAAATCGCGGGCGAAAGTTCGGCATGGTGCTGGGCATGATTATTTTCATTACCGGCGCATTTATCGTTGTCTTTTGGCCGACTTTTTATGGATTTATGCTCGCCCTCATGCTCACACTGGTTGGCAGAGTCACCTTCGACCCCAGCATGCAGGCTTACGTCGGCGACCGTGTCCCATATGAACGCAGGTCATTTGCCATCACCATCACCGAGCTCAGTTGGTCCGGAGCATTTATTCTTGGTATTCCCCTGGTAGGCTGGGTGATTTCTGCGGCTGGCTGGATCGCCCCATTTCCGCTGCTTGGCATCTTGATCTTCTTGGCAGCTCTGCTTCTGGCATTTCAGTTGCCGAAAGACGTGCCTCATGAAACATCAGGACCAAATCTCTGGTCCAATTTTGGCACTATTCTTCGTTCGCGTCCGGCCTTGGCGGCAATGGGGTTAACCGTTTTTTCCTGTATCGCCAATGAGTTCATCAATTTAACCTTCGGTGTTTGGATGGAGGACAGTTTTGGCCTGAAGCTGGTTGCCTTGGGAGGCGCAGCCGCGGTATTGGGAACGGCTGAGTTAAGTGGTGAAGGTTTAGTGGCTTTGATAACAGATCGGCTTGGGAAGCGTCGAGCTATTTTTATCGGACTGGTGGTTAATACACTCGCCGTTTCGATTCTTCCTCTGGTAAGCGGAACGATAATTGGTGTTCTGTCTGGATTATTTTTGTTTTACATCAGCTTTGAATTCCTGATCGTGTCCTCCATTCCCTTGATGACCGAAGTGCTGCCTTCAGCGAGGACCACGATGATGGCGGGCTTTTTCACCTCCGCGTCCATAGGCCGAGCCTTCGCAGGTTGGGTCGCGTTGAACATTTATGCCTTGGGCTTTGTCGCCATTGTCGTGGCCACCGTGTTGTTCAATGGACTGGCGATCTTATCTATACGAGGTCTCCGCATCCCGGCAGAAGATGAGATGCGTGGTTAATGCTTATTTACCCATTATTCTTCGCTGGATATAATCGTCGACGATGAAAAACTTACTCTTCGCCTTTTTGGCTTTCCTTCTGTCAGCCTCCATTTTTTCAGTGCCTGCTTCTGCTGCTGGTCTGCAGGAAGGTAGCGACCCGTGCCCAACTGGGGCTCCGATTTCAACCAATGCGGAATGCCTCCCCTTTGGATCTTACGACGTCCTGCACCGTAAACTGGAATCTGGAAAATTCTTCTTTGAGGATACGCTCCCGGCAACGTCTCCGGATGCCAGCCTTGCACAGTTGCCTTTTTACTATGCGAGAGTGAACATTGCTAACGCGCCCATCTTTGCTTCTCCGAACGATGCCGCCACTGGTAAACCCGTCCTGAAGACCCTGGAAGCTGGCTTGGTTTATGTGACCTATACCGATGTTCAGGAAGTAAATGGCAAGAACTATTACATGATTGATTTTGGCCAGTGGATGCGCCGTGGGGATATCAGTCCCAACCAACTCTATTCGATTTTCATGGGTCTTCAATTTACAGCCACACCTTCAAAGCCCTTTGGTTGGGTGCTGGACGCCCAATTGATTGGGCAGGTTCAGCCACGTAGGGCGCCTAGCCTGTCTGCCGCCCTGGCCGACCGTTTTCTCAATCAATACGATGTCGTTCAGATCTATGAAAAACGCGAGGCTGAAGGTCTTACTTGGTTTGAAATTGGTCCGGACCTATGGCTTGAATCCCGTCAAGTGCGGCTGGCTCTCCTCAATACAACTCCCCCTGATGGCGTGACCAATAACCGCTGGATCGAAGTCAACCTGGAACAGCAGACACTCTCCGTATACCAGGACGGGCAAGTGGTGTTTGCCACCCTCATCGCCTCAGGATTGCCCGGTGTATGGACGCGACCCGGTTTGTTCCAGATTTACGAAAGACACGAGGAGACGTTGATGAGGGGTGTCTTCGAAGCTGACCGCTCCGATTACTACTACCTGGAAGATGTGCCTTGGACCATGTACTTCGATGAATCCCGTGCCTTGCATGGTGCTTATTGGCGGGCGCGTTTCGGCTTCGAGCAATCCCATGGCTGCGTGAACTTATCGGTGGCAGATTCGCATTGGTTATTCAACTGGGCTGTGGATGGCGACTGGGTCTGGGTGCACGACGATTCTGGTCGCACGCCAGAAGACCCCTCGCTTTACTCAGCAGGCGGGGCATAATTCAAAACGAATAGCTTGACATGTTTATAGGTTTGTCAAGTTGTTTGCTACACCCCCACCGCGAAAACAAACATCATCTTTATATTCTTTCCCTTCAAGTGTCGGCCTATTTGGCCGTCATTTTGTCTATGGTAAACTCAAAATCCTCCGTTAATTTGCCCCTATGTTGACCCTTCCAGAAAAAATCATCTTCATTCTGGCAGCCCTCCTTACTGCCGGCTTAGTGCTGCGCGCTGCTATCCGTATTGTGCGCATCATCGGCCGTGGCCACGGCAGACCGGATTGGAGGCTGATCCCCAGACGCTTACTGGATACGGTTGTTAAAACCGTTGCACTGACCCCCACTTGGCGTAAGCGTTTTTTCACCAGTGTGCTGCACGCCATGGTGGTCTGGGCCTTCATGTTTTACCTGTTCGTCAATATCGGTGATTCTCTGGAAGGTTTGATCCCCAATTTTGTTTTTCTAGGTAATGGAATCCTTGGAAATGGCTATCGCCTGATCGCCGATCTGCTTAGCGTGTCAGCGCTTGTCGGCATGAGCGCTTTGCTGCTCCGCCGCTTCGTAGTCCGCGCTCCCGAATTGCGCATTCGCGAAACTACCTTAGTCCATCCCAAAGCGCGTTCCGGCATCCGACGAGATTCCCTGATTGTGGGTTTGTTCATCCTCTTCCATGTGGGGGGTCGCTTCGCTGGGCAGACTTTCAAGCTGGCGCTGAATGGTCCCGATCTTTGGCAGCCGTTTGCCAGCGCCGTTTCCAGTTTGCTTAATGGTTTATACAACTCGGTATTAATCCTCGGGGAGCATGCCGGCTTCTGGCTTGCTATCGGTCTCATCATGGCGTTTTTTCCTTACTTCTTATATTCCAAGCACATCCATATCTTTATGGCGCCGCTAAACTTCTTGCTTCGTCCACAGCGTCCATCACCTGGCCAATTAGACAGGCTCAATTTTGAGGATACAACCGTAGAGCATTTTGGCGCTACGCGCATGGAAGATTTCGCCTGGCATCAGGTATTGGATGCTTATGCTTGCATCATGTGCAATCGCTGCCAGGATGCCTGCCCGGCCTACAACACAGGTAAAGTGCTTTCTCCGGCAGCCTTGGAAATCAATAAACGTTATTTCATCAATGAAGAAGGAGCCCGGCTAGCGAAAGGTGAAGCCAGCTCGAAGACCCTTTTGGAATTTGCCATTACCGAAGAAGCGGTGCTGGCTTGCACCGCTTGCGGCGCCTGCACGGATATCTGCCCCGTTGGCAACGATCCCATGCGTGACATTATGGACATTCGCCGCTCAATGGTGTTGATGGAAAACAAGGCGCCCGACCAATGGCAGGTAGCTTTCCGCGGCATGGAACGCAATGTGAATCCGTGGAATGTGCCGCCTACCGAACGACTTAAGTGGGCCGAAGGATTGAATGTTCCTACGATCGAACAGAATCCAACCCCGGAGATTCTCTGGTGGGTTGGCTGCGCGCCTGCGACCGATGCCCGTGCCCAGAAAACCGCCGGAGCCTTGGTGCAGATCCTTGAGGCAGCCAAGGTAAATTTTGCGGTCCTTGGCCAGCGCGAACAATGTACTGGTGACTCGGCTCGCCGCGCGGGCAACGAATTCTTATTCAATGAGTTGGCAACTGCCAATGTGGAAATGCTGAATGCGGTATCTCCCCAGCGGATCCTGACAACCTGCCCGCACTGTATGCACACGCTCGAGATGGAATATCCACAATTCGGTGGTAACTACAATGTAGTTCATCACACCGAATTTATCGATGAGCTGATTAAAACGGGGCGACTAAAAGTGAAGGCTGGTGCCACCGAACAGATGACCTTCCATGATCCCTGTTATCTAGGTCGCCAGAATGGTGTTTTGGTGGAGCCGCGTAGCATCCTGAATTCCGTGGACGCTGAATTGGTGGAGATGGCTAGGAGTCGTAAACAATCCTTCTGCTGTGGCGCCGGTGGCGCACAGATGTGGAAAGAAGAGGAACCTGGGACTTCACGTGTCAGTGCGGAGCGTATCCGGCAGGCAAAAGATGTCGGTGCTCAAACTCTGGCTGTTGGCTGTCCCTTCTGTATGATCATGCTCACGGATGCGGCGAAATCCGAAGCGCCTGAATTACAATTGAGAGACGTGGCAGAAATCGTTGCCGAAAGAATCGCTTCTTAAAAGATCATGGCTACAAAAGTTATTCTTCCACAGACAGGCGAGGGTGTGATTGAAGCTACCGTGACTCGCTGGCTTAAGAAGGAGGGGGATGAGGTTAAAGAATACGATCCCTTGGTTGAAATCAACACGGACAAGGTAGATACAGAAATACCCAGCCCTGTTGCCGGAACGGTATTGAAGATTCTGGTTGCAGAAGGCATTGCTGCTCCTGTAAACACCACCCTCGCATGGATTGGTAAACCGGGTGAAAAAATTCCAGAGAATGGTGGCGCTGAACAGAAAGCTGCCGCGAAACCACCTGCGGAAAAGACAACGCCAGCTTCTCAGCCGCTTCCTATTGCGCCGTCGGTGAGACCTCTCCCGGCTGCACCGAAAACCATGCTTGTTGCACCAATTGCTAGTCAGGCTTCAACTTCAAGAGGAGCTACTGGATCTTCACCTATCTCTCCGCTTGTCGCTCGCATTGCCGCGGATAGCAATGTGAACCTGGCCGCGGTTCGCGGTAGCGGACTTGGGGGTCGAATCACCAAGGAAGATGTGCTGGCCTATGTGCAATCTGGCGGTGTCGACTCCGTTCCGGTCGCTGGTAACCAGGTCAACCTTCCCAAGTTTGATGGTCAAAATATGTCCACTTTCCTTTCTCCAGTGGTGAAGAAGCTGGCGGTGGAACATAATTTAGACGTCACTCGTATTCAAGGTACTGGTGAAGGTGGGCGAGTGACTAAGAAGGATGTTGAAGCTATCCTGGCCAGCGGTGGTCAGGCACCTATCAGATTAGCACCCTCCCCTGCCAAGCCCAAATTCCCCGTTGCATTTCCGGATGCTGTTCCCGGCACGGTAATGAAGCTAAACCCGGTGCGCAAGGCAATCGCCGAGCACATGGTTCGGAGTAAGACCGTTTCGCCGCATGTCACGACTATTATGGAAGCCGACATGAGTGCAGTCGCTTCGCATAGGGCGGCCAACAAGGCGACTTTCTCTGACCAAGGAGTAAACCTTACATTCACACCATATTTTGTCGCCGCTATTGTCGCCGCAAGCCAAACTTATCCGATCGTGAATTCCTCCTGGTCCGAGGAAGGTGTGGCTGTCCACGGTCAGATCAATGTGGGAATCGCTACTGCTATGGAGCCGGATGGACTCATTGTGCCTATCATTAAAAATGCTGGAGCACTTCAATTATTGGACATTGCTCGCGCTGTCAATGACCTTTCCAGTCGCGCACGTGCGAAGCAGCTCAAGCCCGAGGAAGTCCAAGGCGGCACGATTACGATCACCAATCACGGCACCAGTGGCTCGCTATTTGCGACCCCGATCATCAACCAGCCCCAATGTGCTATCTTGGGAGTGGGCATGATCCAAAAACGCGTCGTAGTGATCAATGATGCCATTGCCATCCGACCCATGGTTTACCTGGGCCTTACGTTCGATCATCGTATTTTGGATGGCGCAGTGGCTGACTATTTCCTGGGAACCGTTAAATACACACTAGAGAATTGGGCTTGACCCAAAAGAATCAAAGAGGTAATCATGGCTAATTACGATGTGCTCATTATCGGCGCGGGTCCGGCCGGCTATGTGGCTGCCATCCGTGCCGCGCAGCTCGGCCAAAAAGTTGCTATTGTCGACAAGGAATTTTTGGGCGGCGTTTGTTTGAATGTCGGCTGCATTCCATCAAAAGCGCTGCTAAAAAATGCAGAAGTTGCTCACACATTGCGTACGAAAGGTGAGGAATTTGGCTTTTCGTTTAGCAATCTCAAACTGGATTATGCATCGGCTGTAAAACGCAGCCGCAAGGTATCCGATCGGCTGGTGAAGGGCGTCGAATTCTTGATGAAGAAGAACAAGATCGACGTTCACATGGGAACGGCCAAATTGACCGCCAGGGACACGGTGTCGGTTACCGGTAAGGATGGCAAAGCAACTGAGCACAAGGTCAAAAATATCATTATCGCTACAGGCGCCAGCGCCATGAGCGTTCCTGGAGTTGAGACCGATAACGAGCAGGTGCTCACTTATTGGCCCGCGATCCTCCAGGAAAAATTGCCCAAGTCAGTGGTCATTGTGGGCGGTGGCGCCATTGGATTGGAATTTGCCACCGTTTGGAATTCCTATGGCAGTCAGGTGACCTTGGTTGAAATGTTGGATCGCATCGCTCCTCTTGAAGATGAGGAGGTGAGCAAAGAACTTGCAAAAGCAATGACCAAAGATGGCGTTACGGTTAGGACAGCCACCAAGCTGGAAAAAGTTGAAAAAACAAAGGCCAATGTGAAAGTAATTGTATCCGGCAAAGGTGGCTCAGAAACTTTGGAAGCTGAGCAAGTATTGCTGGCTATTGGTTTCCGGCCGAATACGAAAGATCTTGGCTTGGAAAAAGTTGGTGTCAAACTAGGTCAGAGCGGTGAAATCTTGATCGATGATCACATGTCAACCAACGTCCCAGGCATCTGGGCAATCGGTGATGTGACCGCCAAGCTGATGCTTGCCCATGTGGGTTCAGCTATGGGCATCGTCTGCGCCGAAAACATTGCCGGTGTAGAGACCATTCGCCTGGATTACCGCATGATGCCACGTGCCACATATTGCCATCCGCAAGTGGCGTCCTTCGGTTTAACCGAAGCCCAGGCCAAGGAAGCCGGCTACGAAGTCAAAGTTGGGCGTTTCAATTTCCAGGCAAACGGGAAAGCGTTGGGTCTGGCCGATTACGCTGGCTGGGTGAAATTGATTACCGATGCGCGCTATGGAGAGATCCTCGGCGCGCATATGATCGGCCCAGAAGTAACCGAGCTGCTGCCTGAACTGACCATCGCCCAAATGGCAGAACTCACCGCCGCCGAAATAGCGCGCAATGTGCATGCACACCCCAGCCTCACCGAAGTCCTGATGGAAGTGGCTCACGTTGCAGAAGGGCATGCCATTCACATTTGAACTGCAGTAACAGTCAATCTATTGCACCGTTATTCATCTTGGAGGTGCAATATGCCTTACGACACAGTAACCGAATTACCAAAAGGCGTAAAGAACAACCTGCCAAAACATGCCCAGGAAATCTACATGGAGACTTATAACCATGCCTGGGAGGAATATAACCATGAGGAAGAGCGCGCCCGCCGGGTGGCGTGGGGTGCGGTGAAAAAGAAGTATCAGAAGGACGAAGTAAGCGGGGAATGGAAGAAAAAGGAATGAATCCAAAATAGTTCCGCTAGCTAGCGGAACTATTTTTGTCTACGACCTGTTGGTAGAACTCTTCGGCTTTTTTCATATTGCTTGTGTAATCCGCTCTTTGAGCCACAATATCCGCGTTGATTTTTGCTGCTCGTTTTCGCAATTCGCTGTCCTTCAGCGCCCATACAATTGCGCTTGCTAATGATTTGGGGTTTGTGGGGTCCACTAATAATCCATTTTCCCCATGAGTGATCCATTCGCGGATGGATTCCAGATCGCCGCACACTGGAAACACCCCGCAAGCCATGGCTTCTAGCAAACTGTTCGGGGTTCCATCATGAGTGCTGGGGGAAACCATGACCTGGGCGGAATGATAACTATCCGCTAAAGCGCGGGGACCGAGCTTTGGCATCAAGCTCACATAATCCCCAATCCCCAGTTTATCAACCCAACGTTGGACTTCGGGTTCGCCTTCCATACTAGGGCAATAAAAGCGGACTTCTGGTCGTTGGACGAGCACTTGAGGAATCGCCTGAAAGAAAACGTCGTTGCGTACATAAGCACGCAAACCGCGGGGATTGATCACACGCAGTCTGGCTACCGTTTGGCCTTCGTCGACACCATCTGGTAAGGGATAAAAAATATCCTTTCGTATCCCACCGTTACCTGGAATGATCAACCTTGGTTTACTCACACTGAATCCATAAGTATGGGCTAACCGCAGGTCACGCTGGGTATCGCTGTGTAAAGCGTCAGCTCGTCGCATGGCGCTTCGCGTTGCCGCGCCCATGAAGGGGTTCGATCGCGCGTGTAAAGTGAAGTCGTTTCCCCACACGGAAATTACCAATGGCTTTTCTGTCTTTGATCTGGCTGCAAGCATGCCTTCATAGGGAATGCGCATGGCGTGGATCAAATCCGGATTCACCTGCTCGATAACATTTCTCAAATGACGGCTGGCTTTTGACAAGGTAGAAGGCCCTAGCCAGTTTCGTAAGCGGGTGCGCAGCGCTGTGGGCAAGCTCTTCCTGAGTCCGGTGCGATTTGCTGGATTGGCTGTGGCTACCGCACTGTAAGCGACTGGAACAACGTGTAAAGAAGAAAACGAAAATGGTGGGCTGCATTTGAACGTGCTGGCTAAGTGGACCTCGTGCCCAGATTTGATGAAATATTCGATCCAGCTCAATGCCGTTGGAGAG
>Ga0209751_10004426_pt1 | contig 13461 bp, 16 predicted proteins | sample RifCSP13_1_FD_184019 | JGI IMG/M metagenome (GOLD analysis project Ga0209751, IMG submission 184019) | Soil microbial communities from Rifle, Colorado - Rifle CSP2_sed 13_1 (SPAdes) (version 2) | ecosystem: Environmental > Terrestrial > Deep subsurface > Rock core/Sediment | place: Rifle... | reverse complement strand
CTTCCGATCTCGAGGCGTTCTCGGCCGCGACGTCGCCGAGGCGGTCGTTCGAGAGGGCGATCATCGTGTCGACGATCGCCTCGAGCTCGGCTGTTGCCGTCGCCGCGACGGCCGCGCGGTGCTCGCCCTCGAAGGCGAACGGCAGCGTGACGACTCCCACCGTGAGGGCGCCTCGTTCGCGGGCCAGGGCGGCGATCATCGGTGCGGCGCCCGAGCCGGTGCCGCCGCCGAGACCGGCCGCCACGAAGAGCAGGGCGGTCCGATCGACGGCCCTCGCGATCCTCGAGGCGTCCTCCTCGGCCGCGAGCCGGCCGATCGCCGGATCGCCGCCCGAGCCCAGGCCGCCGGTGGCCTTGTGGCCGATCTGGACCCGGGTCCTCGCGCGGGATCGGCGGAGCGCCTGGAGGTCGGTGTTGCAGGCGATGAAGTCGACGCCCCTGATCTTCGCTCGGACCATCGCATCGACGGCGTTGCTGCCCGCGCCGCCGACGCCGATCACGGCGATCCGCCGCGGCCGCGGCCGGCTCGGAACGCGAACCGACACCCGCCCGACGGCGAGCCGCAGCACGAGCAGCGCGACGAGCAAGACGGCGAGGATCTGGACGATGAGTGTCGCGGGGTCGGCCATGAACGAGGACTCTACCCGCTTCCTGCGTCGTTCCGAAGCAGCTCGTCTGCCCTGACGACTGCATCGAAGAGCGACGTCGATGCGCTCGCGCTGGCCCAGCCGAAGGCGAGGCGACCTCCGACAGCCCGCGCCGCCAGCGCCCGGTCGCCACTGTCGCGCAGCCGCTCGATCATGTTGATCGCTTCGATCTCGTCGGTCTCGGTCAGGATCATGCCCACCCGGTCGTCGGCGAGCCGGGCGATGAAGTCGCTGGCTCGGCAGCCGGCCCGGAGCACGTCGATGACATCGACGATGCCCAGCATCGCGACCTCGCGACCCCAAAGCTCGACCAGATCGTCGAAGCCGACCGCGTGGGCCAGGACCACGGTCGCCGGGCGTCCGTAGCGCGAGCACCGCGCGGTCTCTATGCCGAGGACCGTTCGCCAGAACGCCGGCCCGGGGATGCCCGTGGACGCATCGAACCAGGCGGACGGATCGGTCGCATCCGCGGCATCGGGATCAACACGTGGCAGCTTGTCGATCACACTGGGGCGCCTCTCCGGCCCATGCTTCGCGGGCGACGTTCGCATTCAGGAAAACGACCACCCCCGGGAGCCGTTAGGTTCCCGAGACGCCGCCGATGGTCCTGCGCCCGCTCACCCCAGCGCGGGCAGGGCTCGTCATGCCGAGCGTGTCTAGGCCTCGGCGATCACCCCGACTGACACGCGGAATCCCGCCCGCCGGTGCGACAGCGGCAGGAGGGTGCCCTGGCCGCCCGGCGCGTCGCCCGGGAAACAGCGGAGCCATTCCTCGTTGAACATGTCGAACTCGCTCACCTCGCGCAGTGACCAGTTCGCCCAGACGACCTTCTCGAGCGAGCTGCCGGCGGCCTCGAGCTTCGTCTTCAGGTTCGTCAGGCACTGGCGGGTCTGCTCCTTGATCCCGCCCCGGACGACCTGGCCGGTGGCGGGATCGATCGGACCGACCGCCGACAGGTAGATCATGCCGCCGGCGGCGACCGCCTTTCCGTGGCCGACCAGGACGGGCCGGGTGTCCTCGGCCTCGCTCGAGCCGCCGACCTGCCAGCGGCCCTTGCCCTTCTTCTGCGCCTTGGTGGGGTCATCGGGCGGGATCCCGAACTCGCCCTTCGGCAGGTCCAGCCCGGCCGACTTGAAGACGCCCATGAACGACGGTCGGATGCCCGTCGGGAGGAGGTCGCCGATGACCTTGCCATCCTTGAAGTCGGTCTGGACGAACTCGAAGATGTCGTGGGTCAGGATGTCGTCGTCCTCGCTGCCGTAGACCTCGGTGATGTTGACGATCTTGCGGCTGCCGTCACGGAGCCGGGCGGTGTGGACGATGACGTCGACCGCCGAGGCGATCTGCTCCCGGATGGCCCGCAGCGGCAGCTCGTAGCCGGCCATGAGGATCATCGTCTCGAGGCGGCGGAGCATGTCCTGGGTGGTGTTGGCGTGGCCGGTCGAGAGCGACCCGTCCTGGCCGGTCATCATCGCCTGGATCATGTCGAGGGCCTCGCCCGAGCGACACTCGCCGACGATGATCCGGTCGGGTCGCATGTGGAGGGCGTTGCGGAGGAGGTCGCGGATCGTGATCTCGCCCGCGCCCTCGGCGTTGGGCGGGCGGGCCTCGAGGGTCACGACGTGCTCCTGGCGGAGCTGGAGCTCGGCCGCGTCCTCGATCGTGACGATCCGCTCGTCTTCGGGGATGAAGGACGACAGGACGTTGAGGAACGTCGTCTTGCCCGAGCCGGTGCCACCTGAGACGAAGATGTTGAGCCGGGCCAGGACGCAGAAGCGCAGGAAGTTGAAGATCTCGGCGGTCCCGGTGCCGAAGCCGATGAGGTCGCTGACCGTGTAGGGGGTGGCCGCGAACTTCCGGATCGTGATGACCGGTCCGACCAACGAGAGGGGCTCGATGATCGCGTTCACCCGCGATCCGTCGGGCAGGCGGGCGTCGACCCGCGGGCTCGACTCGTCGATCCGCCGGCCGAGCGGCGCGATGATCCGGTCGATGATCCGCCGGACGTGCTCGTCGTTGAGGAAGGCGACGTTGACGCGCTCAATCTTGCCCTTCCGCTCGATGAAGATGTTGCTGGGGCCGTTGACCATGACCTCGGTGATCGTCTCGTCACGGAGGAGCGGCTCGAGGGGCCCGAACCCGGTGACCTCGTGGACGATGTCCTCGACCAGGCCCAGCCGTTCCGGGCGCGTCAGCGAGAAGGCGTACTTGGCGATGATCCGGTCGATGATCGCCGCGATGCGGGTCCGGAGCTCGGCCGGGTCGGTGACGTCGAGGAGCGTCTCGAAGGCATCGATGGCCTCGGTCTGGACGCGGGTCCGGATCTCGGTGAGGAGCGCCTCACGGCCTCCCACGGGAGCGGCGCTCGAGCCGGTCCGAACTCCCGGCCGTTCCGTCGGGCGTTCCGCCGGGACCGTCTCGACGGCCTTCTCGGCCCCCTTGAGGGCCTTCTCAACCCGCTGGCTGAGGGACATGAACCGGACCTCCCTCGCGCACGTGTCGTGAACCGGCTGGCCGCGACCGCGCCCGCCCCCGCTGATTGGTGGAGAGAATAGTCCCACCGCGCAGGATCGACCAAGGACCCAAACGGGCTATTCGATCGTGCGCTCGCCGGGCCACGCGGATCGCCGGCGGAGGGCAGCCCGTGGGCGGCCGCGGCGTCGTGCCATCATCCGCCCATGCAGCGGCCGCGGATCCTCGTCGTCGACGACGAGGCGCCGATCATCGAGCTCGTTCGCGGGTACCTCGAGCGCGAGGGCTTCGAGGTCTCGACGGCGACGGACGGCCTCGCTGCCGTCGACGCCGTTCGCGCCTCGGCCCCGGACGTCGTCGTCCTCGACGTCATGCTCCCGAGCCTCGACGGGATCGAGGTCTGCCGCCGGATCAGGACCTTCTCGGACGCCTACGTCCTGATGCTGACGGCCCGCGGCGAGGAGATCGACCGGATCGTCGGCCTGACCGTGGGCGCGGACGACTACCTCGTGAAGCCGTTCTCGCCCCGCGAGCTCGTGGCCCGGGTTCGGGCGCTGCTCCGGCGGCCGCACCGACCGGCCGATGGGCCTGCCGCGACGCCGCCCGGCCTCGAGCTCGATGAAGCGCGCCGGGTCGTGCGGGTGGACGGCGAGGCGGTCGATCTGACGGCCCTCGAATTCGATCTCATGGCGGTGCTCGCCCGCGACCCGGGTGTCGTCGTCGGGCGCCAGGTCCTGCTCGACCGGGTGTGGGGCGCCGAGTTCGTCGCCGACGACCACCTCGTCGACGTCCACATCGGGAACCTCCGGCGCAAGCTCCGCGACGACCCCAGCCGGCCACGCTTCATCGAGACCGTCCGCGGGGTCGGCTACCGGCTGCGCGAGGCACCACCCTGATGCTGCCCCGTTCCCTGCGGGTCCGTCTCCTGTTCGCGTTCCTCGTCGTCGTCGCGGCCTCGCTCGGCACCGTCGGCGTGGCCGTGCTCCTCGTCGGTCCGGGCTATTTCGCCGACGCGATGGGTCATCTGGCCGGCGACCCGATAGGTGAAGAGATGAGTTTGGTCACGCAGGCCGCCTTTACCCACGCGATGCGCCAGGCCCTCCTCGCTGCCACGGTCATCGCCGTCCTCACGGCGACGATCGTGAGCCTCGCCGTCGCGGCCCGGATCGCGCGGCCGATCAGCACGCTGGCCGCGGCCGCCCGCCGCCTCGCCGGCGGCAGCTACGCGGAGCGGGTCCCCGTGGACGACCCGCGCGAGCTTCGCGAGCTGGCGGCCTCGTTCAACGACATGGCCGGGTCGCTGGAGGCGACCGAGCGTCGACGTCTCCAGCTCGTCGGCGACGTCGCCCACGAGCTGCGGACCCCCCTCACGACCCTCGACGGCTACCTCGAGGGACTGGAAGACGGCGTGATCGAGCCGAGCCCCGAGACGTGGCGGCTCCTGCGGGCCGAGACAGGCCGGCTGACGCGACTCGTCACGGACCTGTCCGAGCTGTGGCGGGCAGAGGCTCGCCAGCTCCCGCTCCACCTCGAGCCGGTCGACCTTGGCGCCGTCGCCACCGAGGTGGCCGAGCGGTACGCCCCGCTCGCTGAAGCGCGAGGCATCCGGATCGAGGTCGGCGCGGCGGCCGCCGTCGCCCATGGCGATCGTGACCGCGTCGCCGAGATCATCGATAACGTCCTCTCGAACGCGCTTCGCCACGCGCCGGACGGCTCGTCGATCGAGGTCGTGACGTTCGCCGAAGGGACGGGCGCGAGGGTCGCGGTGACCGACCATGGGCCCGGCCTCGCGCCGGAGCAGCTCGAGGCCGTCTTCGAGCGCTTCTACCGGGTGGACCCGGCCCGCAGCCGGGCCGCCGGCGGGTCGGGGATCGGCCTCGCGATCGTGCGGGCGCTCGCCGAGGCGATGGGCGGCCGGGCCTGGGCGCAGAGCCCGGGCCTCGGGCACGGGGCGACGTTCATCCTGGAGCTGCCGCGTACCTGATCTCGGCCGAGCGTGATGCGCCGGCGGCCCGGGCCGCCTTCTGCCTTGACCGAATCTTGAGGAACGCTTGCCCGCTCCTCTATCGCAGCCTGATCCCGCCGCGCGACGCTCGTCATCGACCGGTCCCGTCCCGCCGGTCCGGATGAGGAGATTGCCATGATGGCCGGCTGGACCGTCGGGCTCGAGGGATGGCTCTGGATGGGCGCCTGGGCCGTCGTGCTGGTCGCCGTCGTGTGGCTCCTCGTCCGTGAACCGCGCCACTCCGATCGCCCGGATGCGGTCGAGTTGCTTCGCGGACGCCTCGCCCGCGGAGAGATAACCCCCGACGAGTTCGAGCGGGCCCTCCGCCTGCTGGAGCCACGCCGCGACACCTGACAGGAGCCTCGACATGATGACCGGAGGCGTGCTGCGATGACCTCCCAACCGGAGACCCGCGCCCAGCGCCGGGCCGCGATCCTCACCGAGCGACGCGCCGAGCGCGACCGGATCCGTGCCGCCGCCCGGACCGGTCCCGACGGCGCCCGCAAGGTCGTGTTCGGCGGCATCGTCGCCGTGGTCCTCGTCGTCGGCGGCCTGCTCGCCTTCGGCGACTTCCTCGACCGGCCGGGCGCCGCGGCCGGGGCGATCGACGTCCAGAGCTCGATGGCCGGTTTTACCCCGTCCGAGATCCGGGTGAAGGCCGGCACGACGGCGACCCTCGACTGGTGGACCGACGATGCGGCGGTCCACCTCCAGGGTGGCGTCCACACCATGATCGCCCCCGAGCTCGGGCTCAACGAGGCCCTGCCGGCCGAGGGCCGCCGGGCGGTGGTCTGGCAGGTCCCCAACAAGCCGGGTTCCTATGACGTCTACTGCGAAACGTGCTGTGGCGGGAAGGACAGCCCGACGATGCACGGCAAGATCGTCATCGAGGCCGCCTGAATGGCCACCGGGCCCGCGCCAGCCGGGGGAATTCCCACCTCCCCGGTCGTCCTCGGCTGGCCCCGCCCGGCCGTCGCGCTCGCGACGCTGATCGTCGGCCTGGGGGCGACGGCCTCGGCCTATGTCCTCGCGGTCCCGTTCGACACCGGGGCGTTCGGCGGGCTGACCGTCCCGACGGTCCTCGCCGCCGGCGTTGCCGACGGCTTCAACCCGTGTGCCTTCGCCCTGCTCGTCCTGTTCGCCACGTTCACCCTCACGCTCGTCAACGCGGTGACCGCCGATGGGACGCCTACCCTGGAGGCCCGGCGGCGGCTGCTCGGCGCGGGCTCGCTGTACGTCGGCGCGGTCCTCGTCACGTACTTCATCATCGGCCTCGGGCTGCTGTCATTCCTCGGCTGGCTCGGGCGCGACCACCTGGTCGCCCGCGGTGCCTCGATCCTCGCCCTGCTCATGGCCCTGTGGATGCTCAAGGACGTCTTCCTGCCCGGTGTCGGGCCGTCGATGATCGCCCCGTCGGGCACCCACGGCCGGATGCAGAAGGCGATGGAGCGTGGTGGTCTGTCGGGGATGCTCCTTGCCGGCGTCCTCGTCGGGATCTGCACGGTGCCGTGCTCGGGCGCCATGTACCTCCAGATCACGGCCGTCCTGCACGCCTCGGGTGGCGGGCTGACCGGGCTGGCACTGCTCGCCCTCTACAACATCGCCTTCATCGTGCCGCTCCTCGTCCTCCTGCTCGCGGTGAGCAACCGCCGGGTGCTCGGCCAGCTCGGCCGATGGAACCGGGCGAACTCGCCCTGGATCAAGGCCGGCCTGGCCCTCGCGGTGATCGCGATGAGCTTCGGCCTGCTGGTGTCGATGTGACCGGCAGCGCGCCGACCACGGAGACGATCCGGTTCCCCGTGGCGGGGATGACCTGCGGCTCCTGCGTCAACCGGATCACGAGGGCCCTCCGGAAGCTCGACGGCGTGACCAGGGTCAGCGTCGACCTTCGCCGGGAGACCGCCACCGTCAGTCGCGAGCCCGCGCTGGTGTCGAACGCGGCGCTCGCGGCGGCGGTGGTCGGCGCCGGGTACGAACCCGCCCTCGACGCCGCGATCACGGTCCCGACGGCGACATCGAGAGGGTTCCTGGCACGCTTCTTCGGGGGCTGAGAACGATCGCTCGGGCCCGGGCCCGATAGGCCATCCGTGCCGCACGCGTGCGGCCACTACAGGCCCGTCGTACGATGCCGGCCAGTGAGCAAGGCGTCCCGTCGATCCTCCCGCCCGCGTCCGACCACAGCGAGCGGACGGGCTCGCCCGGACGAGTCCCGCCGTCCGTCGCGTCTGCCCGTCGTGGCAGGCGCCATCGCAGCGCCCGCGGTCGTCATCGTGGCCGTCGCCTCCCGTCCGACGACGATACACTACTGTGTTGTAGTAGATGAACGGGATGGTAGCCTGAGACCATCAGGAAGGTGGATGGCGTGACCCGAACCCCCCAGTACGAAGACGTTCTCGGTCCGCTCGCCGCCGCGATCGTGCGCGAGGTGAACGCCCGCGGCGAGGCGAGCGTTGCGGACGTCCTCGCGAGCCTCCGCCGTACCCAGGGCCGGGATCACGCCTACACGACGATCATGACCGTGATGGCCCGCCTGCACGAGAGGGGCGTCCTGGTGCGTGAGCGACGCGGCCGGCAGTACGTCTATCGGCCCGCGGCACCGGAGACCGAGCTCGTGGATCGACTGAGCGGACTGGCCGTCGACCGCGTCGTCGAGCGCTATGGCTCGGCGGCCCTCCGCCACTTTGCGATCAGGCTCGCGGACCTCGATCCCGAGACGCGACGGCGGCTGACGGCGCTGGCGGACGAGCCAGAATGACGCGCCGGAGGGCTGCCGGCCTGCTGGCCGTCGCCGTCGGGCCGGTGGGATGGTGCATCGCGATCGGGGCCATCGCCGGCGGCGACCCGATGCTCGCGCTCGAGGTGGGCGGCCTTGCACTCGCCACCCTGTGGGCCGCGCTCGTCGCGCGGAAGCTCCTCGCCTCGCGACGGTTGTCGCTCGCGCTGGAGATCAACGCCCGCGAAGCCTCGCTGTTCGGCGTGCCGCTGCGAATCACGCCCGTGCTCGGCACGGACGCCATCGTCGTCGGTTCGATCCGGCCGCGGATCTATGTCGGGTCCGGGCTGCTCACCAGCCTTTCGAACGACGAGCTGCGGGCGGTGGTGCTGCACGAGGATCACCACCGTCGCACACGCGCCCCGATTCGGGCCGCCGCGCTGGGCGCGTGGCTTCGCCTCCTCGGTCGTTCGGAATGGGTTCGCGCCGCCCTTGTTGGCCGCCTGACCGATCTCGAGACGCTCGCCGACGCGGACGCCATTCGACGGGGATCGAGCCCTCGCGCGCTGGCCAGGGCGCTCCTCAAGGGCGATCCGAGCCTCCACGCGGTCTCGTTTGCGTACGCCGCCGAACGGCGGGTCGAGCAACTCCTCGATCGAGCGAGGGGTGCGCCCGTCACCGCGGCCGATCGGCTGCCCTACGAGTGGCTGCCGGTGGCCCTCCTCGTGGTCGCGACGGTCGGCTGCCACGCCGGCCTGTAGCGGCCGGCCGTGTCCTCACGACGCGGGGAACGATGTATCGGCGCGGGGCCACCGCGGCGGACCTCCGTGCCGTTCTCAGTCGGCTCTAAGGTCCATCTCAGATTCGGTCACGATCCTCAGCTGTCGATGGACACAGGACCGCGATGAGCGAACCCACCCGCATCCTCGTCGTCGACGACGATCCGAAGATCCGGACGGTCGTTCGTCGAGGCCTGGCCTACGAGGGCTACCGTGTCGTGGAGGCAGCCTCGGGCGAGGAGGGTCTCGAAAAGGCGCGCGAGCACCTGCCGGATCTCGTCGTCCTCGACGTCATGATGCCCGGCATCGACGGCCTCGAGGTCACCCGGCGGCTGCGCTCGTCCGGTGACGAGATCGCAATCCTCATGCTCACCGCCCGCGACGAGGTGAAGGATCGCGTCGCGGGGCTCGAGACCGGGGCGGACGACTATCTCGTGAAGCCGTTCAGCTTCGAGGAGCTGCTGGCCCGCATCCATGCGCTGTTGCGGCGCAAGACCGCGCCGTCCGGCGAGCTCCTCCGCTTCGCCGACCTCGAGCTCGACGTCGACGCGCGGGAAGCCCGCCGCGGCGGCCGCACGATCGAGCTGACGACCACGGAGTTCAACCTGCTGCTCCTGTTCATGCGCCACCCTCGCAAGGTCCTCACCCGCGACGTGATCATGGAGCACGTCTGGGCCTACGATTTCGAAGGTGAATCGAACGTCCTCGAGGTGTACGTGCGCTACCTTCGAAGCAAGCTGGAAGGCGATGGCGAGCCCCGGCTCATCCACACGGTTCGCGGCGCGGGCTACGTCCTGAAAGAGTGAGGCCGTCCGCCGCGCGCCTGTCGATCCGGACCCGGCTTGCCCTCATCTACACCGGGCTCCTGGCCAGCGGGCTCATCGCCTTCGGCGCAGGCACATTCGTCGTCCTGCGAGCGGAGCTCCTGCGGTCGTTCGATGCGAGTCTGGTCGCCAACGCGGAGCACGCGGCCGGGGCGTTCGCCCAGGACGTCGACACCGCCGGCCGGCTTCGCCCGTCGGAGCGGCTCCTGGAGCAGCTTGCGTCGACCGGCGGTCGCGTCATCGTCGCCGACGAGCGTCGCGGCGTGGTCGCCGACTCCGCGCCATCCGGCACGCCGGCCCCACCACTTCGACCCGCGGACTTCGATGACGCGGACACGGACGCACACATCGTCCACGAGTTCATGTCGGCCGAGGGCGATCGCCGACGCTTCACCGTGCAGGCCATCGTCCTGCCCACCGGGCAACATGTCGGTTACGTGATCTGGGCTGACTCCACCCGCCCCCTCGACGGTGTCCTCCAGGTCGTTGGTACGGCCCTCGCACTCGGCGGCCTTCTCGTCGTGGGCGGGGCCCTCCTTGGCGGGTTCGTCCTCGCGCGACGGGCGCTCGCGCCCGTGGCCGACGTCACGGAGACGGCCCGCGCAATCTCGTTGTCGGGCGACTTTGCGGCGCGCGTGGAGGGCGGCCAACGGGGCGACGAAGTCGGCGAGCTGGCTGTCGCCTTCAACGAGATGCTTGAGGCGCTCGAGCAGAATCACCACGCCCTCCAGAGCTTCCTGGGTGATGCCTCGCACCAGCTGCGAACCCCGCTCACGACCATTCGGGCGAACCTCGACCTGGCGGAGCGCGCGGGCCTGCCGGCGGCCGAGCGCGAGGCGATCCTCGCCGACGCGCGCGACGAGGCCGAGCGGATGGGCCGGCTCATCGGCGACCTGCTCTCGCTTGCCCGGGCGGAATCCGGGGCTAGGCTCGAGTTTGCCCCGGTCGAGCTCGACGCGCTGCTCGTGGAGTCCGTCCGTCGTGAGCGCCAGGCCGCGCCCCACGTCCGGATGAGCGTCGAGTCGGTTGAGCCGGCCGTCGTCGAGGGCGATCGCGATCGGCTGCGGGAGCTGTTCGGCATCCTGCTCGACAACGCCGCTCGGTACACGCCCCCTGGGGGCAGGGTCGCCGCGGCGCTCGAGGTCCACGACGGCCGGGCCGTCGCTCGGGTCACGGACACCGGCATCGGCCTCGACGAGACCGACCGAGCGCGGCTGTTCGAGCGCCTCTATCGAGGCTCGCGGGCGCGAGCGATGCGGCCGTCCGGCACCGGGCTCGGCCTCGCGATCGCCCGCTGGATCGTCGATTCGCACGCGGGGACAATCGAGCTCGCAGACCGCAAGGGTGGCGGCACCGTCGCCACGGTGAAGCTCCCGGTTCGAGCGTCATGACGGCGCCGCGCATCCTAGTCGTCGATGACGAGGTCCCGATGGTCGAACTCGTCCGCGAATACCTTGCCGCCGAGGGCATGGACGTCGCGGTCGCAGGGGACGGACCAGCCGCCGTCGACGCGGTTCGCGACCGTCGGCCGGACGTCGTCATCCTCGACGTGATGCTGCCGGGCCTCGACGGCTTCGAGGTCCTCCGTCGGGTCCGCACGTTCTCCGACGCCTACGTGATCATGCTCACGGCCCGGGCCGAGGAGATCGACCGGATCATCGGTCTCTCGGTCGGCGCCGACGACTACCTCGTCAAGCCGTTCTCGCCGCGCGAGCTCGTCGCCCGGGTGAAGGCGCTCCTGCGGCGGCCGCGAGCGGATCGGGGACAGGCCACGGGCCGCCTCGAGCTCGGGGAGCTCGTCATCGATCAGCCGACCAGGATCGTCACCGTCCGCGGCAGCCCGGTCGGGCTCACGGTGATCGAGTTCGACCTGCTGCTCACCCTGGCCCAGGATCCGGGTGTGGTCTTCAGCCGCCAGCGGCTGCTCGATCGCGCCTGGGGGATGGACTACGTCGGCGACGAGCACGTCGTCGACGTCCACCTCGGCAACCTTCGCCGCAAGCTCGGCGACGACGCCACCCGACCAACGTTCATCGAGACCGTCCGCGGCGCCGGCTATCGGTTCCGCCCCAGGGGGGCGGGCCGATGAGACCGGCCCGGCGCCTGTGGCGACGGTTGCTGCTGTCCCACCTCGTGGTGGTCGCCATCGGCAGCGCGACGCTGTTCGTTTCGGTCGGGCTCGTCGCCCCGGCTGCCTTCGAGTCGGCGATGGGGCACGTGATGGGCGGCATCGACGGGATGACCGGGATGATGAGCGCCCTCGTCCGGGAGGCCTTCCAGGAGGCCGTCCAGACCTCGCTCGTCCTCGCGATCGCCGTCGCGGCGGCCGCCGCGATCGTGGTGAGCATCGCGCTGTCGTCTCGCCTGTCAGGACCGATCGGCAGGCTGGCCCAGGCCAGCCGCCGGATCGCGTCCGGGAGGTATTCCGAGCGCGTCGCGGTCACGTCGAAGGACGAGATCGGGGAGCTTGCCCAATCGTTCAACACCATGGCGGCCTCGCTCGAGTCGACCGAACGGCGTCGCCTGCAGCTGGTTGGCGACGTGGCGCACGAGCTGCGGACCCCGCTGGCGACGCTCGACGGCTACCTCGAGGGGCTCGAGGACGGGCTCATCAAGCCGACGGACCCGACGTGGAAGCTCCTCCGAGGCGAGACCGCTCGGCTGTCGCGCCTCGTCAACGACCTCCAGGACCTGTGGCGGGCAGAGGCAGGGCAGCTGGTGCTGAGGATCGAGCCGGTCGCTGTCACGGCCCTGGCCTCGGAGACCATCGAGCGGTATGCCGCACCCGCGGCGGAGCGAGGGATCGGGCTCCGCCTGGAGGGAGACAGCGGCCTCCCAACCGTCAATGCCGACCGTGATCGGCTCGTCCAGGTCCTCGACAACCTGTTGAGCAACGCGATCCGCTACACCGCCGACGGTACGACGGTCACCGTCCGCCTGCGCGCCGCGCCCGACGAGGTCGTCCTGTCGGTGGTGGACCGGGGGCCCGGGCTCACGGCCGCGCAGCGCGAGCGAGTGTTCGAGCGCTTCTACCGGGCCGACCCGTCACGCTCGCGCGCCCTCGGCGGCTCCGGGATCGGCCTCGCGATCGCGAGGGCGCTCGTCGAGCTCATGGGTGGACGGATCTGGGCGGAGAGTGAAGGGCCGGGCGCCGGAGCCACGTTCAACGTGGCCCTGGTGCGCACGGCGGGCTGAGAGGCTCAGGCCAGGATCGGCAAGTCCCGTGGGATCCAGCGATCAGGGTCGTCGCGGAACGTGTCGGCGCAGGTGCGCTCGCAGAAGTAGTAGGTCCGGTCGTCGTGCTCGACGGCAACGGCTGCCTCGGGGTTGACCGGCATCCCGCACACGGGATCGGTCGCGCTGGTCGATGTCATGGTCGTCTCTCCTCGATCTGGTGTAGCGAAGCACCGATCGAGGGTGCCGGGTCGTCATGAGAGCCAGGTGAGCGGGGGCTGGGAAGTTGGTGAAGCCCACGTCGCCCGCCGCGCGGCGTCTTCATCGGATCTTGAAGAAGGCGGGCATGGCCGCTTGAGCCGCCCGCTCGATCATCCGGAGTGTCGGAGCCGACCCTGGCTCCGAGACAACGGAGATGAAGGACATGATGACCGGTATCGGGTGGGGGATGGGCCTCGGTGGATACCTCTGGATGATCCTCGCGGTGATCCTGGTCGTGGCGGTGCTGTGGATCCTGGTTGCGGCGATCGCCGGTCGGGATCGGCCCGCTGCCGAGGACACGGCACAGATCCTCAGGTCCCGCTTCGCGCGGGGCGAGATCAGTCAAGCGGAATACGAGCAGGCCCGACGCCTGCTCGGGATCTAGCCAGACAGACTCGAAGGAGATGAACGATGGCATCGAAGCGTATCGGGATCCTTGCCGGCGGCGCCCTGGCCGGCGCGCTCCTGCTCGGGACCGCCGGGCTGGCGCTGGCCCAGGATCCGACGCCCCCGATGGGCGGCGGCTCGGGCATGATGGGCGGCGGCTCGGGCATGATGGGCGGCGGCTCGGGCATGATGGGCAGCGG